>WNFC01000725.1_pt1 | contig 33440 bp, 31 predicted proteins | sample 5400541 | NCBI WGS metagenome assembly WNFC01 (sample SAMN13153342, study PRJNA577476) | soil metagenome | isolation source: 120 cm saprolite under Douglas fir tree site 2 hole 2 replicate 1 | place: USA:California | collected 2015-04-18
CCGTCGCGCACATCGGGCAGCGCGCGCTGCACGATGACGCTCATCGAGTAGCTGAGGAACGACTCCTTCAGCTCGTCCTCGATGAGGCGCGGCAGGATGCGCTCGCGGGCGTTGGGTGCGGTCATGGGATCCAGTCGGCCGGTCGGACTATGGGACGGTCGGACGGAAATCGCCTAAGTTGATAAAAAATAAATACTTAGGGGGTGAAAAGCAACGGAAAACGAGCGGCTAACCCCGAGAACGGACGCAACCTACCAAGACCACCGTCCGGCCCTCAGTCAGTCCGACCCTGCGAGCGTGACGACCACCTTCCCCATCTGCTCCCCCCGTTCCAGGTAGGCGTAGGCCGCCCGCGCTTCGGCCAGCGGGAAGACGCGATCCACCAAGGGCCGCAGCTCTCCCCCACCGAGCCGCCGCACGATCTCCCCGTACTCCGCGTCGTTTCCCATCGTCGAGCCCAGGAGACTGTACTGATGCCAGAAGAGCGGGCGCACGTCGGTGACCAGCTTGGGTCCCGACGTCCCACCGCAGGTCACCACGCGGCCTCCCTTGGCGAGGGACCGCAACGATTCCTGCCACGTCTGCTCGCCCACGTGGTCGACCACGATGTCCACGCCGCGCTTGCCCGTGAGGGCGCGGACTTCTTTGGCGATCTGTTGTGTCCGGTGGTTGAGTGTGTGGTCGGCGCCGAGGGCGCGTGCGCGCACGAGCTTGGCATCGCTTGAGGACGTCGCGATCACTGTGGCGCCGAAGAGCTTGGCGATACCCAGCGCGGCGAGCGAGACGCCGCCCCCGATTCCCCACACGAGCACCCATTCCCCGGCCTGCAGCCGCGCCCGTGTCACGAGCATCCGCCAGGCGGTCAAGGTCACGAGGGAGAACGCCGCGGCCTCAGGCCACGAGAGCGCCGGAGTCGGGGCCGGGATCGGCGCGACGTTGACGGCCGGGAGCGTGACGAATTCCGCGAAGCTGCCCGGGAGGTGCTCCCCCAAGAGGCGGTATTTCACACACAGCGAGTGCTCGCCCTTGCGGCAAAACTCGCACTGGCGGCACGAGATTCCTGGGTTGATCATCACTCGGTCTCCCGGCCGCACCCGCGTCACCCCGGCGCCGACCGTCTCGACCACTCCCGCGCCATCGGCTCCCATGATTTTGGGAAACACGTACTCCACTCCGGGCAGCCCTTCGGTCACGAACAAGTCGAGGTGGTTCAAGGCCGCCGCCCGGATCGCCACGCGCACATCCCCCGGTCCGGGGACCGGGGACTGGGGAACGTCGGTCACGAGAAGTGAATCGAGGCCGCCGGTGGCGGTGAGCACGCACGCCTTCATGGGGTCACGCGAAGAACGGAAGGCGGGGGGGCGGGGGGGCGGGGGGGCCCGACAACGTCGTTACGGCAGGGGCAGGAACGTCGGCGTCGTCATCTGCTCGGCGCCGGTCGTGGGCATCGGCACCGGCGTGCCGGAGCCGACCGGCTGGATGTAGACCTTGTACAACGGGTTGCGACGGTTTTCCGGCTGCGCGTTGACGACGAGGGCGAGCAACTCGCCCCCCGGGGAAATGGCGTACCCGGTGATGGCGAGGTCCGTGCCGGTCAGGGGCGTGGTGGAGCCTGTGGCGAGGTCCGCCTTGATGACCTGCTGCACCGTGCGTCCATTTTCCTGCCGCTCCACCAGATAGGTGAGCGCCCCGTCCCGGAGGAAGTGGGGCTCGCCCGCGCGCCAGGTCGGACTGCGGGTGAAAGCTCGCTGGTTCGACCCATCGCGGGACATGAGCCAGATGTCATAATGCTTGTTGCGCAACGACACGTAGGCGATGATGCCGCCGTCGGGGGAGACGGTGGGCGAGAAGCTCAGCGAATCAGTGGTCAGCTGCTTCAGGCCTGTCCCATCGAGGTTCACCGTCCAGATCTGGGGCTTGCCGGTGCGCGAGGAAGCGAAGACGATCGCCTCCCCATCGGCTGTGAACACCGGCCGCGCGTCGGGCTGAGCATCGCTCGTCAGGCGCGTGACATTCGCGCCGTCCGCGTCCATCACATAAATGTGCGGGATGCCGTCGCGCGCTGAGACGAACGCGATCCGCGAGCCGTCTGGAGAGACCGCCGGGTCGACGGCCTGCGCCGTGTCCGCCGAAACGCGGCGGAGCTGGGCCAGGTTCGAGCGATCGGCGGCGTAGAGCTGGAACTTCCCCCCGCGGTTGCTGGCGACGAGGATCTCTCCCTGCACGATCACGTCGGCTGTGGCGGTCTTGCCCCCTGGCGCTGTGGCAGTGATCCGTGAGCGTCCGTAGCCAGTGGCCGCCACCGTGCCGTCCTCGCCGACCGTAGCCACCTGGGGGCTCTCTGAGGTCCAGGTGACGCCACTCGCCGGGCCCAGCACCGTTCCCGCATCGTCGGTGAAGCTCGCCTTGATGGTCAGATGCGCGCCCTGCGGGATCCCGAGGCGCGTCACGCCGAGCTTCAGGGAGCCGGCGATCACGTTCACGTTCCACGTCACCGCGGGCGCTCCCCCGGGACCACGTACCGTCACCTGCGTGCGTCCGATTCGCTTCCCCGTCAGCGTTCCGGTGGCGAGGTCGAAGCCCACGATGGTGGTGTCCACGACGCTCCAGCGCAGGGGCGCCTCGGGAATCGCCGTCGTGTCGGCGGCCAGTGCCTGCGCCGTGAATTTCACCGTCGAGGTGACGGGCACGGGCACGTCAACACTGGAACGGGGCCGCACCGCCAGGTACTGCACGACCCGGTGGACTTGGACCTCTATGGTCTTTGTCTGGAGCAACCCGGTCACCGAGAGGGTGGCTTTGCCGGGGCCGACCGCCCGCACCGCCCCGAGCAGGCTCACCTGCGCCACGCTCACGTCGCTCGACGACCATTGCAGCGCCAAGGGATTCACCTGCCGCCCGTTCTGCGACGGCACGATCACGCGCAGCGTGTCTACCTCACCGGGGGACATCCGTACCGGGCTCGTCCCCCGGATCGCAATCTCAGCAGCAGCGACGACGACGGGGGCGGTGGCGGTGAGTCCGTTGGGCGCGCTCGCCTGGATCGTGCCTTGACCGGGCGCCAGCGCGACCACATTCCCGTTCTGATCGACACTCGCGATGTCTTCCCGCAGCGATTTCCAGCTGACGCGCAGCGGTGCGGCCGGCGAGCCATCTTCCCGTAGCGCCCGGGGAAAGACGCGTGAGTTCTCTGAGGGCAGGAGATAAATGGCCGGCGGATCAATGCGCAGGGCTGCCGCGGGCCCCACGCCGGCCGACTGGCCAGCGAGCGGATCCAGCGCCCCGCCCGTCTCCGGCGGGGGGGGCGTCGCCGGCTCCGTGCGCGGCGCCGGGGGCGTCGCGCCGCCACCGACCACCTGGACGACCGCCTGCCCCTTGCGGGTACCCGCGCGCGCTTCGACGATCGCCACGCCGTTGGCGACGCCCGTGACGGTGCCGTTGTTGTCCACCCGGGCGACGACGACGTTGTTGGACCCCCAGATGAACCGCACGGTGGGGATGACGTTGCCGGCGCGGTCGAAGGCGGTGGCCAGCAGCCCAGTACGCTCGCCCGCCTTGATCGTTACGGTGGGCGGCGCGACTTGGACTTCGGCAACGTTCTGAGCGCGGACGGTGGCTGGGAGGCTCAGGAGAAGCAGCACCGCGCAGCGAAAGGGACTCATGGCTCCGCGAACCTACGTCGGGCTAAGTGTCGTTGTCAAGCAAAGTTGTCACGATTACGCACTGCCCCGACCGGCGCGTGCCGAGAGCACATATCACTTGCGGGGTGGGCTTGGCCGGGTAAGCTATAGGCCACGCCCTGACCCTACCAGCGGAGGAGAGTTCCGATGCTCGAGAATCTGGATGTCACCGAGAGCGGCTGGACCGGCCCTGGGATGATGGAACCGATGTTCCCATCGGCTCCCCCAGCCCCGCCGATGCCGGCCCCGATGGGTGCTCCGGAGCCGATGCGGGCGCCGGCGCCCAGGCCGAAGAAGAAGGCTCGGCGGCAGAAGGCGAAGCGGAAGGCGACCAAGCGCAAGGCCAAGCGGACCCGCCCCAAGGCCCGGAAAAAGGCGAGCAAAAAGCGGAAGGCCACACGCGGGAGACGTCGGCGGTAGGCCGCCGGCACGCGGTGACGGCACACCGCGGGAGCGCCCACCAGATGGCGGCTGCCATCACCTTGAGGCGCTCCCGCGTCGTGCGTGGTCTATGGATTGTGCTGCTGGCCGGGCTCGCCGCTTGCTCGGCTCCGAAGGTCCCGCTCGGGAATCCCCAGGCCGAGATCGAGGCGATGCTGCGGCGCTCCGCCGCCGACTGGAACCGCGGCGACCTGGCCGGCTTCATGAGCGACTACGCTCGGGACTCCCTCACCAGCTATGTGTCGGGCGGCCACGTCCAATTCGGTTGGCAGAAGCTGGCCGACCGCTACCAGGCGACCTACTTCGCCCCCGGCAAGTCGCGCGACTCGCTCTCCTTCGAGGAGGTCCGGGCGCGGCCCCTGACGATGGATTTGGCGTACGCGACCGCTCGCTTCCAGCTGCATCGGGGTGATTCTCTGGTCGCAAGCGGGCCCTTCACCCTGATTCTGCAGAAGCGCGGCGAACGCTGGCAAATCCTCCACGACCACACGTCCCCGGATCCCAAGCCATGACGCCTCCCGCATCCCCCCGTCTCCCGATTCCGGCGCTGTTGGCGCTGGTCATGGCCGCTTGCACGGCGCCCGGCAAGGGCGTGATCGCCCTCGAAGGAGCCACGCTCATCGACGGCTCAGGCGGGGCGCCGCAGCCGGACGCAGTCATCCTCATCCGGAACGGGCACGTGGAGGCGGTGGGACAGGTGAATGTGCTCAAAGTGCCCCGGGGCGCCGAGCGGATCAGCCTGCTTGGCAAGACGATCATCCCGGGGCTCATTGACGCCCACGCCCACGTGCAACGTTGGGCCATCCCACGCTATCTCGCCTGGGGTGTCACGACGGTGCGCGACGTCGGCAACAACAACGACACGGCGTTCGCACTGAGGACCGAGATCGGCACAGGCTCGGTCCTGGGGCCGCACATGTTTACGGCCGGCGCGATGATCGACGGCGTGCCGGCGACCTATCCCACCGCCACGGCGGTCGCCACCGGTGACGAGGCCCGCAAGACTGTGGACCAACGGGCCCTCGCTGGCGCCGACTACCTGAAGATCTACACGAAGATCACTCCCGAGTTGTTGCGGCCACTGTTGGACGAGGCCGGGACGTTGCGACTCCGCGTGGTCGCGCACTTGGGGAAGACCGACGCTCTCACCGCCGCGAAGGCGGGGGTGATCTCCCTTGAGCACATGGCCGGAGTGGTGCAGGCGGCGGCCCACAACCCGCGGCCCTATTACGTAGCGCACAGCCAGTTCCTGGCCGGCTGGACGCTCGAAGAGGAGGGGTGGGCATCACTCGACTCGGTGACGCTCGCCCGCACCGCCCGGGCGCTCGCGGCGACGCACGTGGCCATCGTCCCGACTTTGGTGCTCCACGAGACGCTGGCGCACCTGGGCGACGCGGCCTTGCTCACGCGCCCAGCGATGGCGGACGTGCCCACCGACACCGGGAACGTGGTCCGGCAGGTCGCGAGCCTGTTGCGGCGCAGCAATTGGCGCTCGAGAGACTTCGCGGCGTTCCGCCGCTCCCGGCCGGTGCAGGACCGCTTCGTACGCGAGTTCAAGCGCGCCGGGGGCCTCGTGGCAGCCGGCACCGACGCCGCCAACCAGCTGCTCATTCCGGGCGAGGCGCTGCACGAGGAGCTAGCGCTGCTCGTTGCCGCGGGGCTCACGCCGGTCGAGGCGATCACGGCCGCCACACGCCACGGCGCTGAGCTGCTGCACGCCGACTCGCTCGGTCGCATCGCCGCCGGCAAGGCTGCCGATCTCGTCGTGCTGAACGCCAACCCTGCCGGCAAGGGGGGGGCGGACATCGCCGCCACACGGAACATCGCCTGGGTCATGATCCGAGGCCGCATCGTGCGGCCCGATTCCTTGAGAGCCGAATGGGCAAAGCGTTGACCGGCCGCAGTGCGGTCGCCGTCCTGCTCCTGGCCGCGTGCGTCCGACCGGCCGATCGCGCGACGGCCACCTACGACAAGATCTTGAAGGACGGCTGGATCGTGGACGGCACCGGCAACCCGCGCTGGCGCGGCGACGTCGCTATCTCGGGCGAGCGCATCGCGGCGGTGGGCTACCTCCACGGCGCGCAGGCCCGCGAGACGGTGGACGTCTCGGGGCTAGTCGTGGCCCCCGGGTTCATCGACATGCTCGGCCAGTCGGAGACCAACGTCCTGATCGACAACCGGGCCCTGAGCAAGATCACGCAGGGGATCACTACCGAAGTGACCGGCGAGGGCGGTTCGGTCGCTCCCCTGACCGATACGCTCGTGGCGCTCGACTCGGAGTTCATGAAGAAGTACCACCTGAGCGAGGACTGGCGGGACCTGGACGGCTACTTCGCCCACCTTGCCCGCACCGGCTCGGCGATCAACATCGCGACGTTCGTCGGTGCGACGCAGGTGCGGGCCGCTGTGGTCGGCTTCCAGAATCGTCGCGCCACGGCTGCCGAGCTCGCCCATATGACGGCGCTGGTCGATACCATGATGGAGCAGGGCGCGTTGGGCGTCTCGACGGCCCTGCTGTATGCGCCCGCTATCTACGCGCCCACCGAAGAGCTGGTCGCGTTGGCGAAGGCCGCGCGGCGCCACGGCGGGATCTACGCCAGCCACATCCGCAACGAAGCCGCTCGCGAGGACGAGGCCCTCGACGAGGCGTTCCGCGTCGGCCGCGAAGCAAGCATCCCGGTGGAGATCTGGCACCTCAAGGTATCGGGCAAGCCGCGTTGGGGCCGGATGCCGCACGTCCTTGCTAAGATCGACTCGGCGCGGGCTGCCGGCGTAGACGTCACGGCTGACCAGTACTCCTACATCGCCGCCGCGACCTCGCTCGACGCATCGATCCCGCAGTGGGCGCATTCCGGCGGATTGGACTCGCTGATCGCGCGGCTACAGGACCCCGCGACGCGCGCGCGCATCCACCAGGAAATGCTGCGTCCCGCCCTGGGAGACGAGAGCACCTACGAAAACGCCGGCGGCGCCGACGGCGTCCTGATCGCCGGCCCGTTCCAGGACTCCCTGCACTACCTCGACGGCCGGCGCCTCTCCGAGATCGCCCGCGCGCGCCACACCGACCCGATCGAGGCCCTGTTCGACATCGTGATCGCCGACCACAGCCGCACCGGGGCCATCTATTTCACGATGAGCGAGCCGGACGTGCAGGAGGCGATGAAAACCTGGTGGGTGGCCGTGGACTGCGACGCCGGCGGCGTCGCCCCCGACGGACCCTTCGGCAAGGACGGCACCCACCCGCGCGCGTATGGCAGCTTCGCCAGGATCCTCGGCCATTATGTGCGCGACCTCAAGCTCCTGCCCCTCGAGTTCGCGGTGCGGAAGATGACGTCGCTCGCGGCGCAGCGGGTCGGCCTCAGGGACCGCGGGCTCATGCGACCGGGAATGTACGCGGACCTCACCGTGTTCGACCCGGCGACCGTCGCCGACCGCGCGACGTTCGAGCGGCCACACCAGCCGTCGGTGGGGTTCGCCTACGTGCTGGTCAACGGGCAGGTCGTGCTGGACCACGGCACGTTGACCGCCGCGCGTCCGGGACGCGGGCTGCGGGGCCCGGGGTTCCGCCCGCCCGAGCGGCGGGGGAGGTGACCCTCGGCCGGCTGCTGCTCGCGTGGCTGCCGGTCGCCGCCCTGTTCGTGGTCGCGCCGCCGATCGGTGAGCGCTGGGACGCCTCGGTCGGTACGACCTATTTCGTGTGGTCCTACAGTCGCTGGGATGTCTCGTGGCGCCTGGTCGAGGCCGCGGTCGTCGTGCTGTTCGCCTCGCTGTGGTTCGATGCGCTGGGCGCTGGCGGCTGGTGGCTGCTCTTCTTCCTCGTCGGGCTCCTTGTCGCTTTCCCCCGTCGGCTCGTGTTGTGGCGCTCCATCGAGCCACCGCGACGGCGAGCCCTGGTCGTCCACGCCTGGCTCGACGTGGCCCGCTACGTCGCGGCTGGCGGCCTCCTCGCTTGGAGGCTTGGCTAACGGCGGGCTTCGTGTCCATCTTCCGTTCACAATGTTGCCACAACCCATGACCACCGTCCGGCTGACCGCGTTTTCGCACGGCGCGGGCTGAGCCTGCAAGCTCGGCCCGGCCGAGTTGGCGCAGGTCTTGCGCCACGTGCCCGCCGCGATGGATCCCCGGATCCTCGTCGACGCCGCCACCCGCGACGACGCCGCTGTGTTTCGTCTCTCGGCGGACCGTGCGATCGTGGCGACGGTGGACTTCTTCACGCCGATCGTGGACGACGCCTATGACTTTGGGCGCATCGCCGCCGCCAACGCCCTTTCCGACGTCTACGCGATGGGAGCGACCCCGCTCTTCGTCCTGAACCTGGTTGGCTGGCCGCGCGACAGACTGCCCTATGACCTGCTGGGCGACGTGCTAAGAGGCGGGGCGGACGTGGCCCGGGAAGCGGGGGCGTTCGTCCTGGGAGGCCATTCCATCGACGATCCCGAGCCGAAGTATGGCATGGTGGCGATCGGGGAGGTGCACCCCGATCGGATCGTCCGGAACGCCGGCGCACGGCCAGGCGATGCGCTAGTGCTGACCAAGCCGATCGGCACGGGTGTGCTGGCCACGGCGCTGAAGCGAGACCTGCTCGACGGCACCGCGCTCGCGCCCGCCGTGGCCGTGATGACCACCCTCAACGCTGGTGCCGCCCGCGCCATGCGCGCGGTCGGGGCGCACGCCGCCACCGACGTGACGGGCTACGGGCTGTTGGGCCACCTGCATAGCCTACTCACAGCGAGCGGCGCGGCGGCCGAGGTGGCCGCCGGCGCCGTTCCGCAGCTGGCGCGCGCCGCCGAGATGGTTGGCCGTGGCGCGGTGCCCGGCGGTACGAAGCGCAATCGGGAGAACCTCGAAGAGGAGGACGCCGTCTCGTGGGGACCCAGTGTGCCGGAGGCCGACCGGGTTTTGCTATGCGACGCGCAGACCTCGGGCGGGCTGCTCATCGCCCTGCCGCAGCGGGATGCCCCCGCCCTGGTGGCCGCCCTAGAGAAGGAAGGGGCGCCGGCGGCGGCGGTGATCGGACGAGTCGTCACCGGTCGCCCGGGCACGATGACGGTGAGGTAACTCGCCCCCCCCCCTCCCCGACCCAACACTTCGTGGCCAGCATCCCCGAGTACTCTGCCTTCACCCCTGAGGCGCTCGATGCGCTTGAGCGCGCGGTGCGTGAACACCGCCGGGTGGCGCTGACGCGCCGGGGCACCGAATATGTGGTGGTCGCTGAGCGGCTCGAAACGGCGGATCGAGACGAGCTCCTGGAAGGACGATTGCCGATGACGGGTGAAGTGCTGGCGTTTCGGCTGCAGGAAATTGAGCGGTTCGCCGTTCTTCCATGAGGGGTCCATGTTCACGCGCCTGCTGATCGGTCTGGACGGCAGTCCCAGGGCGGACGCGGCCCTGGAGCAGGCGATCCAGCTGGGCCACCGCTTCGGGGCCACGCTGGTGACGGCGACCGTTCGCGAGGGGGCGGGGAGGAACGGGGCCGCCCTGCTCGCGCGCGCCAAGGAGCGCGTCGCTGACACGGGGCTTGCAGTGGAGCTTGTCGAGCGGGAAGGCAGTCCCGACCTCGTGCTCGCCGAGCTTGCGAAGACGGTGGATGCGGTCCTCGTGGGGCGGCGCGGCAGCGTCACCGCGGCCGACGCGCTCGGCCCCACCGTCAGCTCGCTGATCACCATCGCCGAGCGATGCGTCATCGTGTGCGGCGGCTCCCCCTCCCCGATGCACTCCTGCGCGGTGGCGTTCGACGGTGGCGACACCAGCCGACGGGCGCTCGATCTCGCGGCGCGCTTCGCCAGCATCGTGGAGAGCACCGTGCACGTGATCCACGCCACGCCCGATCACGACGCCGGTGTGCGGGTGGTCGGCGCGGCCGAGGCGGTCCTCTCGATGCTCGGCGTGCCATTCGTGACACACATCGAGGGGGGCTCGCCAGGCGAGGTGGTCGCCCGGGTGATCGCGCGCACCAAGTGCGACGCCCTGTTCGCCGGCGCGCACCTCGAGCGTCGGTCGGGACGTCCCAGCCAGCCGGTGGTCTCCCACGCCGAGGAAATCCTGCGCCACACCGACATCCCGGTCGTGATCCAGCCCTGATGCCCGACGCGACAGCGATTCCGGTACTGGTCCATGCGGACGAGAGCTGCCTGGGGAACGACGCCACGAAGCCCAGTCCGGGCGGCAACGGGGCCCTCATCGAGGCCCCCGCCGGCGACAGTATCGCCCGCTGGGATTTCTACGAGTGCTCGCCACAAACAACGAACAACAAGATGGCCCTCGCCGGCGCAATCGCGGCCCTAGAGTGGATCCGCCGCCAATGGACGCGTGCACGCGTGCGCTACGTTTCCGACTCCGAATACCTGGTGAAAGGTGTGACCCAGTGGTTGCCGGGCTGGGAACGGAAGGGGTGGAAGCGCAAAGGCGGCGAGCTCCAAAACGTGGAGCTGTGGCAGAAGCTCGCCCAGGTCGTCCGGGCGCATGAGGTCGAGTGGCGCTGGGTGCGGGGTCACGACGACAACCCCAAGAACGAGTACGCCGACCATCTCGCGGTGCGCGCCGCGGAGCGCCAGGAGCGGTCGAACGGGCTGCTTGCGTCGGGATTCGACACCTGGCTCGCGCAACAGCGCGCGCGTGGCAAGTATGGGAACTACGACCCCGACGAGCAGGTGCATGAGCGCGTTTAAGGATGGAGTCCCCGCCAACACGCACTTCTTAAACCTAGTGCCCACCGCTGCGCCCGCGCCGCTCGTCCAGCGGATTCCGCTGTACGAGGTGTATATGCGGATGGCCGAAGAGCTCGCCAAGCGTTCCACCTGTGAGCGGCTCCAAGTGGGCACCGTGATCACCGACCAAGTGCTCGAGAACGTGCTGGCGATCGGCTACAACGGTAACGCCCGCGGGCTCGCCAACAAGTGCGACTCGGCCGTCCCGGGGAACTGCGGCTGCATTCATTCGGAGATGAACGCGCTGGTTAAGGCGGCGGGCAATGTGCGCGACAAGGTCATGTTCATCAGTGCCTCACCGTGCGTGATGTGCGCCAAGCTCATCATCAACTCGGGCGTCACTCACGTGTTCTACCGCAAGGCCTACCGGGACCCGTCGGGGATCGAAGTCCTGCAGCAAGGAGGCATCGTGCCGGTGCTCTACGACCGCTGGGTGCGGGAGTGGCGCTAATCCATGCGGAAGAGCGAATGCGGAATGCGGACTAGCCGGGAGAGTCTGGGCCACACGAGATCGAACCCCGATATTGCGCATTCCGAATTCCGCATGCCGCCTTCTCAGGTAGATTCCCCGAACCTCCCGGCGCCAGGAGCTTCCGATGAGACCAGTGGTTCCGTTCGCGCTCGCCGTTCTCGCCGCTCCCCTCTCGGCTCAGTCGCTCCTGTACCGCTCGCCCAATCTGGGCGGCACGTGGACGCCCGATGGCGGTGTCATCCAATTCAACTTCGCGCACCGCTTCTACGTCGCTCCCGCCCCCAGCCACACGGTGGTGAACTACCCCAGCTTCACGCTCGCCGCTGGGGTGGCACGACACCTCGCCCTGGGGTGGCACTTCGGCACTCATAGCCTGATCCCCAGCGTCACCCCGAGTGTCACCTCGAGCAACGAGAGCGAGCTCTACGCCCGCTATCGTCACGGCCCTGCCGAAGGGCAGCACGGCTTCTCCGTCGCCGTGACTCCGGCCTACAACGCGCTGGCCCGGAGCCTCGACGGGGAGGTGGGGGTGGACTGGACCTCCGGGGCGATCACGCTAGAGGGGGCCGCCCGCGTAATGCGGAAGCCGCTCGGGCGCTCGGGCGGGGCCAAGGGAGCGATCGCCGGCGGGTTCGTGGCGCGGCTCACCGAATACGCGGCGGTGAGTGCCGACGTCGGCTCGCTCGTCAGCCCCACGACTCTAGCCACCTGGGGCGCGGCGCTGAGCGTCGTGATCCCGGGCTCGCCGCACACCTTTTCGCTCCAAACCAGCAACGCACCGGTCAACACCATCCAAGGCAACTCGCGGGGCATAAGCCAGCGACACTACGGGTTCGAGTTCACCATCCCATTGCACCTCTCCCGGTTCCGGCCCTGGTTCCACCGCTCCGAGCGGGTCGTGCGCATTAACCAGCCATTCATGAACGCCGCCGCCGCCGCGGAGGTCATCATCGAGGGCCTCCGTTTCGGGAACGACACGGTCACGATCTCCGCCGGTCAGATCGTGAAATGGGTGAACCGCGACAACTTCGAGCACACCGTGACCTTCAACGCGCCCGAGGCCGCCCACCTCTCGGGCGCCCTCTCACCCAAAGGCGAGCTCGCGATTCGGTTCGACCAGCCGGGGACCTACCCATATCACTGCCTGCCCCATCCGACCATGAGGGGTGTGGTGGTGGTGCACTGAGTCAGACCAATGGATGAGCTGGATCGTCTGTTCGAGCGGCTCGTCGCCGTCCTCGCCAAGGACGCGCGTCTGGCCGTGCCCTTCCCCGCGGCCGACGTGTACGAGCGGCTCGTGCCCTACCGCTCTAACCGCTCGCACCTGCGCGTCGCCACGCACCAGGACTACGAGATGGCGGTGCTGCGGCTGCTCGCTGGCGAGCGCGGGTACGTCCGGATTGAGCCGGACGACGTGCGGGAGGCGATGCGGCGGGAGATCACGACGGTGAACCCCGATGTGACCATGTTTCGCACCTTCCCTGACGCCCGCGTGATGATCAACCGCCTCGCCGCAGAGCGGTTCCTGCGCGGCGAGGCGGCGTATGCGCCGCCCGTCGAAGAAGAAGAAGAGCCGGTGAGCTGGACCTCGGAAAACCCGATTCCGCCGGCTCCCCTCTCCGCTCCGCAGGCCCCCCCCCCCTCCTCCGACACGCCATTCGAGCTGGCCGAGGACGAGGAGGCACCAGGCCGGCAGTGCGCTTACTGCGGCGGGATGCTGCCGCGCAATCGCAAAATCAATTTCTGCCCGCACTGCGGCCAGCCGCCGTCGGGGGAGGAGCTGAAATGTCCGGCGTGCGGCGCCGAGGTGGACGTGGGCTGGGGCTACTGCGTCAGCTGCGGCCGCGCGACGGGGTTTGAGTGAGCCAGACCGGCGGACGCTCGGACCCTCGGACGGAGCCATCAGGCCATCGCGTGGCGGTCATCGCCGGAGACGGGATTGGGCCGGAAGTGATCGAGGCAGCGATCCCCGTGCTCGACGCCGTCGCCGACCGGCACGGCCTCAGACTCGCGTGGGAACGGTTACCCTACTCAGCCGAGCATTTCCTCAAGACCAAGGAAACCCTCCCCGACCACGCCTTCCGCCACCTCCGCGACGATGTGGACGCCATCTTCCTCGGCGCTCTTGGCGACCCGCGGGTGCCGGGCAACGAGCACGCCCGCGACATCCTACTGGGGCTGCGGTTCCGTTTGGACCTGTACATCAACTTTCGACCGGTTCAGCTCCTCCACCCTGACCTCACCCCACTCCGGTCGGACGGGCGGACGGGCGCCCGCTCAAAACGAAACATCGATTTCGTCATCTTTCGGGAAAACACCGAGGGAGTCTACCTCGGGCGCGGCCGCATCCAGGACGACGAGTATATCGCCGAAGAAGTGAATACCGCCAAAGGCGTGGACCGCATCATTCGAGCCGCGTTCGAGTGGGCGAAGCGGCATGGCAAGACCCGCGTCACGATGAGCGACAAGGCGAACGCCGTCCCGGCGCACAGGATCTGGCAGGAGACGTTCCAGCGCCTCGCCGGGGGCTTCTCCGGAATCGAGGCCGAACACCGCTATGTCGATGCACTCGCCCTCGAGCTGGTGCGCGAGCCCGAGCGCTTCCAGGTGATCGTCACCAACAATCTGTACGGTGACATCCTCTCGGACCTCGGGGCCGGGCTAGTCGGCGGGCTCGGGCTCGCCGCCAGCGCGAACCTCCACCCCGGCCGCGCGGGGCTGTTCGAGCCGGTGCACGGTTCGGCCCCGGGCCTCGCCGGCAAGGGGCTGGCGAATCCGGTGGCCGCGGTGCTCACCGGCGCGCTGATGTTCGAGCAGCTTGGCCGGCCAGCGGCGGCGCGAGACCTCGAGCGTGCGGTGCGGCAGGCGCTCGCCACCGGAGCTCGCACGCCGGATGTAGGCGGCTCGGCCACGACACGAGAGGTGGCCGCGGCGATTGCGGCGGCGCTGTGAGTCTCGGCTGAAGCCGCGCCCTACCGCCGCCTCACTCTCCCACCCATATTCCGCCGTTTCGACACACGGCACGCGGAGCTTTCCCCCATGAAGACTCAGGGTACCAATACAGACGTCGTCTTTCTGTCAGGGGTGCGCACCGGGTTCGGGACCTTCGGCGGCTCGCTGAAAGACCTATCGGCTATCGAACTCGGCGCCGTCGCGGCACAGCACGCGCTGGAGCGCTCCGGCGTACCCGTCGCCGACATCGGCCACACCGTCTTCGGCAACGCCCTCCAGACCTCGGCCGACGCGATCTACTGCGCCCGCCACGTCGGCCTCAAGGCGGGGCTGCCGATCGAGGTCCCCGCCGTCACCGTGAACCGGTTGTGCGGCTCGGGCTTCGAGGCGATCACCCAAGGCGCCCAGCTCATTCTGCTCGGCGAGGCGGACGCGGTTCTTGCCGGCGGCTGCGAGTCCATGAGCCAGGCGCCGCATGTCGTGCGTGGCGCCCGCTGGGGACTGCGACTCGGGCCCGCCGCTCCGCTCGAGGACCTGTTGTGGGAGGCGCTCAGGGACCCACAGTGCGGCTTATCGATGGCTGAGACCGCCGAGAACCTCGCCGCGCAGTACAAGCTGACCCGCAAAGAGGTAGATGAGGTCGCGCTCGCGTCGCAGCAACGGGCGAAACAGGCCTGGGACGCCTGCGTCTTCCAGGACGAAGTGGTCCCGGTGCCGGTGAAGAAGAAGGGACAGGCCGAGCTATTCCGTGCCGACGAGCACATGCGGCCGGAGACGAGGCTCGAGGTGCTGCTTGGCCTCAAGCCGTATTTCAAGAAGGATGGCCTGGTGACTGCCGGGAACGCTTCGGGGATTTGCGACGGCGCCGCGGCCACGGTGATTGCGAGCGAGTCGTACGCCAAGGGGAAGGGGCGCAAGCCCTTGGGGCGACTCGTGGCCTGGGCCGTCGTCGGGGTCGAACCCAAGTACATGGGCATCGGCCCGGCTCCGGCGGCGCGGAAAGCGCTGGCCAAGGCGCACATGACGCTCGAGCAGATGGACCTCGTCGAGGTGAACGAGGCGTTCGCTCCTCAATACCTCGCGGTGGAAAAGGAGCTCAGGCTCGACCGGAGCAAGACCAACGTACATGGCGGCGCGATCGCCATCGGCCACCCGCTTGCGGCGACTGGCACCCGCATCACCGTTCACCTGTTGCACGCTCTGCGGCAACGCAAGCAGCGGTTCGGCCTCGGCTCGGCGTGCATCGGGGGCGGTCAAGGCGCGGCGGTCATTGTGGAAGCCTTCAACGCCTAGGAGGTCCCATGGAAAGCTTGCTCCTGCCCATCCTCCTCGGCGTCGGGATTTACCTGTTCTCGGGGCTGCGTGTGCTGCGCGAGTACGAGCGCGCGGTCTACTTCTTCCTGGGTCGTTCCTGGGGAGCCAAGGGACCCGGGCTCATCTACCTGCCGCCGCTGTTCGCCCGCATGCAGAAAGTCTCGCTGCGCGTCGTCGCCCTGGACATCCCGCCCCAGGACGTGATCACGCGGGACAACATCTCGATCAAGGTAAACGCCGTCCTCTACATGTTGGTGCGGGATCCGGTGAAGGCGGTGATCGGCGTCGAGAATTACCTGTACGCCACGAGCCAGCTGGCGCAGACGACGCTGCGCTCGGTGTTGGGTGAGACCGAGATGGACGAGCTGCTGATGAATCGCGAGAAGATCAACGCCATCCTCAAGAACATCATCGACACGCGCACCGAGAATTGGGGGATCGAGGTTTCGGCGGTGGAAGTGAAGGACGTCGACCTACCGCCCGAGATGAAGCGCGCCATGGCGCGGCAGGCCGAGGCCGAGCGCGAACGGCGCGCCAAGGTCATCAACGCGGAAGGCGAGTTGCAGGCCTCCGAGAAGCTGGCACAGGCCGCCCGTATCATCGGCTCCGAGCCCGCGGCCATCCAGCTGCGCTACTTGCAGACGGTGCAGGAGATCGCCTCCGAGAAGAACTCGACCACGATCTTCCCGATTCCAATCGACCTGTTTAAGGGGCTCTTCGATGCCATCAAGGGTGGCCGCGCGCCGGCCCTGCCTGCGAAAGCCTCCGGCGAATCGGTGCCCGCACCCCAGGTGCCCAGCAAGGACCGGGTCCAAGCCTAGTGCCGTTCCAACTACGCAGGGCACACGGAGCCGGATCCCCGTGAAGCATTGCTTGGCGAGGATCCCGCCGGAGATTGGGGACAACGAGTTGGAACGGCACTCGCGATGCCCGGCGAGCTGATCAGCCGCGAGGCGCTCGACCGCATCCTCCAGCGCGCCGCTGAGCTCCAAGCCGGTGAGCACGACATCGGCGAGGGACTCACCGAGGGGGAGCTGCTCGCCCTCGGCAAGGATGTCGGGATCCCGGCGCGCTACCTGCGCCAGGCGCTGCTCGAGGAACGCACCCGCATCGTCGCCGCGGTCCCCGCCGGCCTGATGGCCTGGCTGGTTGGCCCGGCGCAGCTCGCGGCGGCCCGCGTCGTGCCGGGCGACCGCGCGGTCGTAGAGCGCGCCCTGACGCGTTGGATGGAGGATGAGGAGCTGCTGCAGGTGAAGCGCCGTTTCCCCGACAGCACTTCCTGGGAGCCCAAGCGCGGCGCGTTCGCCTCGATCCAACGGGCCCTCGGTGCGGGCGGCAAGAGCTACGCATTGGCGCACGCGGGCGAGGTCGCGGGGCAGGTGACCCAGCTCGAGCCCGGGTTCTGTCACGTCCAACTCACGGCGGACAACCACCGCGCGCGCAGTGTGCGGATCCAGGGAGCGGCGCTACTCGGTAGCCTGGGCGTCGCCGCCGCGGCTGCCGCGATCCCCCTCGGGTTCCTGATGCCGTGGGCCCTACTGCCGTTCCCGATCCTCGCCGTCGCGGGCGTGACGCTGCTCCGGCGCCACGGGCCCGAGAACGAGAGGATTCAAGTCGCGCTCGAGCAGGTGCTCGATCGGCTGGAGCACGGAGAGGTCCGCCCCGAGCACGCGCTCCCCGGCCCGCGGGAGAGCGCGTTCGTCCGGATTGCCGTCGAGCTGCGAAAGACCTTTCGGTAACCCCGGGATCACATGGGAGAAGTATGACGGAGATCAAGCGCGTAGGCGTGCTAGGGTGTGGCCTAATGGGTAGCGGGATCGCCCAGGTGGCGGCGGCGGCCGGCTACGAGACCATCGTGCGCGAGGTGTCGAACGAGATCATCCAGAAGGGGAAGACCGGGATCGAGAAGTCCCTCGCCAAATTCGTCGAAAAGGGCAAGCTGGCCCCGGACGCCCGTGACGCGACTCTCAAGCGCCTCGCCTTCACGACGAGCACCGCCGACTTGAAGAGCTGCGACGTCGTCATCGAAGCCGTCACGGAGGACCTGGACGTGAAGAACACGTTGTGGCAACAGCTGGACGCCCTGTGCGGCCCAGACACCATCTTCGCTTCCAACACCTCGAGCCTCACGATTGCCGCCATGGCAGCTGCCACCAAGCGCGCCGACCGGTTCGTGGGACTGCACTTCTTCAATCCCGTCCCCCTGATGCCGCTCGTCGAGGTGGTCCGGACGGTCACGACGACGGAGCAGACGTTCAAGCGGGCGTACGCCTTCGCGACGTCCCTGGGCAAGGAGGCCGTCGCCGCGAAAGACACTTCGGGGTTCATCGTGAACCGGCTGCTCGTGCCGTACTTGCTGGACGCCATCCGCGCGGTGGAGCAGGGCGTCGGCTCGGTGGCCGACATCGACAAAGCGATGCAGCTCGGGTGCGGCTATCCCATGGGGCCGCTCACGCTGCTCGATTTCGTAGGGCTCGACACGACGTACAAGATCGCCGAGATCATGTTCGCCGAGTACCGCGACCCGAAGTACGCCCCGCCACCGTTGCTCAAACGGATGGTGCTGGCCGGCATGTACGGAAAAAAGAGCGGCAAGGGATTCTACGATCACACAGTGAATCCGCCGACCGTTTCGAGTCTCGGGTTGTAAGACCTCCACGAAATTGCGGGAGACCTGATGCACATCTTCGGCTACGACATGCCACGCCTCCATGCCGCCCTGAACGACCTGCCGGCTGCCCTGCTCGTCGTCGCGGTCCTGTTCGAGCTCGGTTCCTGGGGACTGAAGCGAGAGTCGCTCAAATGGGCGGCCTTGTGGACGCTGTGGGCCGGTGTCATCGGCGGCTGGGCGGCCGTGATCGCCGGAGAACTAGCAGAGAAGGAGATCGAGCACGGCGAAGCGATCCACGAGTTGATGGAGACGCACGAAACACTTGCCCTCACGACAATGATCCTCTTCACCGTCGTGCTGGGGTGGAAGTTGTGGCGGCGCTTTCGCACCTCCCCCGCCGAGGAGTGGGCACTGCGTCTCCTGTCCATCGCGGGGCTGGTGCTGGTCATCGCCACGGGGGTGTACGGCGGAAGGATGATGTTCGAGCACGCCGCCGGCATCCCCATGAAGACGATGCGCGCTGAAATCGAGGACCGCGAGGCCGGGCACCACCACGAAGGGGAGGCGGAGGAGCAGACGCACCCGGCCGCCGGGAGGGATACGGCGCACCACGATGCTCCCGGGACGCCCCCGCATTCACACTAGAACGCGGAACACACTCGCCCGGCCTTCATGCCGCGTGCCGCGTGCCGCGGTCCCACTTGCGCTCTTCGCGGCCTGCTCACCGGTCAGCACTCGACCAGCGTTCGCGCCGTTCCCCGAAGCTACTGCGGTGGTGCTCGATGCGCCTCCGTTGCGCGTCCTGGGGGAGGTGCGGTCATGGCTGACAGATGCGGGACTGCGCTTGGACCGGGCCAGCGTGGAGGACCGCTTCGTCGAGACGGCGTGGTACGATACCCGCACCAAGCAATCAGAGAGTGGACGTGGGGAGGGGCTGGATGAGCGGAGCACCGTCAAGATCCGCTGCTGGATCGATCCCGACGCGCCGGGGAAATCGAAGCTGACGGTGGAGGCGGTGGTGCGGCCGCTGCGGGACCCGTCACGCACGGAACGGGACCTGGAAGTGATCGCGCCGGCCGACCATGAGGGGCGGAAGCTGGTGAACCGGCTGCTGGAGGCGGTAAAGAAGAAGCTCGGGACTTAGGCTCCGACGAGGCCCTTCACCCAGCTGTCCATCATCTCGAGATCGAGTACCGCATCTCGGCAGGGACCGTTGGGCAGCTGCATCGTGAGGCCGAGCACGGGGAGCTTGCCCGCCACGTCGCGCAGACCGGTCAGCATGTCCCGCTCGCACGCCACCGCCACCACCGCCCGCGGCCGGCGCTCGCGGATCACACGGCGCGCCAGTTGCCCGCGCGTCGCGACGAACACCGGTACCTCGTAGCGCCCCGCGATCGCCAGCACGCCGTCCAGCGCGTCCTTCGAGAGGCAGCGTGGGATCAGGACCAGCAGCTCGCCCTTGCCGACCATGCGCCCCCGGCGCACGGCCAGCGTGTTGTAGACGTCGATGGCGGCGTGCTCCACCCAGTCGCGCCGGCCAAGCCAGCGCGCCAAGCGGGAGGTGACGTTCATCAGTCGCAAGTATGGACCGCGCTCGAGCAGGGCCTCCGGAAGGAGCGACACGCGGCCGTAAAACGACGCGACCAGGACCGCGAACCAGAGCACAGCCACCCCCGAGGCTCCGGCAAGGATCCAGCGGAGGGCGGCGGGGAGCCACGGCGAGAGCGCGCCGAGTCGCGGCGCGAGCAGATAGAGGAGCGCGGCGGCGGTGCCGCCGACTACGAGTAAAGTGAGTGCGGCATACACGAAGAACAACCACGGCGGAGATGAGTAGTCGCCGTTATTGGGCAGCGGCTTGCCATCCCACTCGTCCCACTCATGGCCGAGGCGGCGATCGGTCTCGATGTGGATGAGCTGGGGACGCTGAGGTGAAGCGGTTGTGGCCATAGAGACGTGGAAGCTTCACGCGGCGCTGCGATCGTGTCAAGTTAGCTGCGTGACCACCACACCACCGTTACGGAACGACGATCGCAGCCGCGCTGCGTACGCCGAAGGCGCTGGGATTTACCGCATCGTCCCGGCGGCGGCCACGATCCCGAGGACAGTCGCGGAGGTCCAAGAGGTCGTGCGCTGGGCCGCCACCACCGGGACACCGCTCGTAGCGCGCGGCAACGGGAGCGGCATGCCCGGCGGGAACGTGGGACACGGCGTGATCGTGGACTTGAGCCAGGGGTTCAGCGACCTCGTCGTGGACGGCGAGCGCCGCACCGCTCGGGCCGGCGCTGCGGTCACTTGGGCGCGGTTGTCGGAGGCGGCGTACGGCGTGGGGCTGCGACTGCCGCCCGATCCGTCGTCTGGGGCGTTCGCGAGCTGCGGCGGCATGGTAGCCACCAACGCCGCAGGCCCACGCTCGCTCCGCTTCGGCAGCGTGCGGCGCTGGGTGGAAGCTGTCGAGATCGTGGGCACGGACGGGGAAGTTCGGACGGTCCGACGAGGCGGAGGGGGTGGGGAGCGGTTTTCAATCGCCGCAGACGGGCGACGGCTCATCGCTCAGCGCTTCCCTCGCACCCGGAAGAACTCGAGTGGCTATGCCCTCGATGCGTTCACGGCATCGGGCGACGAGCTGGACTTACTGATCGGCTCCGAGGGCACGCTCGCCATCGTCACCGCGGTCGAGTGGCGGCTCGATCCCCTTCCCCCAAGCGTGGCGGGCGCGGCCCTCGGCTTGCCCGACCTCGCCGCCCTCGGGGAGGCCGTGTCGCACCTCGTCGCGCTCGACCCATCGGCCGTGGAGCTGTTCGACCGCACCTTCCTCGCTCGCGTCCAGCCCTCGGTACCCGGAGCCCTGGCCTGTCTGCTCCTAGTCGAGTTCGAACGGGAGACGGCGCAGGCCGCCCGCGGCGTCGTCGGGGACGCGGTGCGTGGCCTCAGACACTTGACGGCCAGCGTGGACACGGGCTTCGACGGTGCCGGACTGGCGCAACTGTGGGCGGTGCGCCGACTGGCGAGCCCCGCTCTGGCCCGCCTCCCTGAGACGCAGCGATCCCTGCAGGTAGTGGAGGATGGCTGCGTGCCGCTGGCGCGCCTGGGCGACTACGTCGCGGGCCTCTCGAGCGCGGCCCAACGGCGCGGTGTGCCCCTTGTCATTTTTGGTCACGCGGGCGACGGGCACGTGCACGCGAACGCGCTTCCCGACACGACGCGCGCGGGGTGGCATGAGACACTGGCGGGGCTGCTCGAGGAGGTGACCGGCCTGCTAGTGCAACTCGGCGGGACGCCGAGCGGGGAGCATGGTGACGGGCGACTGCGCGCCGGTCTGCTGGAGCGGTTCTACGGACCGGCGGTGCTCGCGCAGTTCCGCGACGTGAAGCGCGCGTACGACCCGCGCGGTGTCCTCAACCCAGGTGTTATACTTCCCGCGGCCGATTGGGCGCCGCTCGCCGAGCTGAAGGTGGGCGCCGACGCCGCCGCCATTCCCGAGGACATCGCCGCCCGCTTGCGGGACACCGAGCGGAACGCCGCATGGGGCGTCCCCAAGCTCGAGCTGGCGAAAGCCGACACCCCAAACCCGGCACCCGACACCTGATGGAAGTCTTCCGCGAGTCCCGCGTCACGCTTATCGCCCGGCCCCAGTTTCTCGAGCCCACCCACCTGCCGGTGCAGTGGCTCGGCGAGGCCTCCGACGGAGAGCGGCTCGCCGAGTATGCCGGCCGGCTGTGCTATATGAGCCAGCGCAACCCGATCCGCCGCACGACTGCCGACTACCTGGAGAACATCAAGAAGCAGGGCCACGGCTCCGTACTGGAGCACTCGGTCTACGTACTGCTGATCGAGGGGATTTCGCGCTCCTGCTCCCACGAGCTCGTGCGGCACCGCGCGGGGTTCGGCTACTCCCAGATCTCGCAGCGCTACGTGGACGAATCGCACGCGGCCTTCGTGGTGCCGCCCGCGATGCTCGGCGACCCCGCGCTCGAGTCGGAGTGGGAGCGCCAGGTCGCCGCGGCGCAAGCCGCCTACGTGAAGGCGGTGGAGGGCTTGATGGAGCGCTACGCCTGGATCCCTGACAAAGTCCACCGGCGCAAGCTGGCGCGCGAGGCGGCGCGCAGCGTGCTCCCCAATGCGACCGAAGCGAAGATCATCGTCTCCGGCAACGCGCGCGCGTGGCGCACGATGCTCGAGCTGCGTTGCGGCGAGGGCGCTGAACTCGAGATCCGACGCATGGCGGTCGCCGTGCTGCGCGTGCTGCAGCGCGAAGCGTCCGCGCTGTTTTCCGACTTCGAGATCTACGTCGCCGATGACAAACGGGAAGCCGCACGCGTAACGTATCACAAGGTGTAGCGTCATCCGTTTTCCATTTTCCGTTTTCGTTTTCGGTCGTCCGTGTCGAGCGATGTCGGATGACGGAAAACGAAAAAAGGAAAACCCATTTTCCCTATTGCGCATTCATCCGGTACGCCATATTCTGATATCGGACAACGTGTTGACGCTGGACGGACCGCCACGTAGAGCGGCCTTTTTTGTAGGAGGTCACCCGAGACCACGATGCGCATCGGTCTCGCCTACAACGAGAAACCGGATCCCGACAGTTCGCTCGACGATCCTGCGAGTACCAGCGACGCGTTCGCCGAGTGGGACGACCCCTCCACCATCGACGCCGTGGAGCAGGCTCTCGGTCTCTTCGGCAGCGTCATCCGACTCGAAGCCGATCCCTTGTTCCCGCAGAAGCTCGCGCTCGCCCGGCCGCAACTCCTTTTCAACATGGCCGAAGGACTCCACGGCCCGAATCGCGAATCGCACGTCCCCGCGATCTGCGAGTACCTGAACGTTCCCTACACCGCGAGCGACCCGCTCACCCTGTCGCTCACGTTGCACAAGGCGCGCGCCAAGGAGATCCTCGCGTGCCGCGGCGTGCCCACGGCGCGCTTTACACTGGTGAGCGAACTGCGCGAGCTCGCGCGGGTGCGGTTGCGCTACCCGCTGTTCGTGAAGCCGGTGGCGGAGGGGTCGGGGAAAGGCGTATTTGCCAACAACCTCTGCCACACCCGGGCGGAGCTGCGGGAGCGGGTGGCGTTCCTATTGGCCACCTACCACCAGCCGGTGCTGGTCGAGGCCTATCTGCCCGGCCCCGAGTTCACCGTCGCGATCCTCGGTAATGGCCCGGACGCCTACTGTCTCCCGCTGGTCGCGCTGGACTTTCGAGCGCTGCCGGCCGGGGCGGCGCCGGTATACGGCTACGAAGCGAAGTGGATCTGGGACACGCCCGAGCACCAGCTCGACATCTTCGAGTGCCCCGCGCGCGTCCCCGAGGGCCTCTCCCGGGAGATTGAGCGCGTCGCGCTCGAGGCCTACCACGCCCTCGGCTGCCGCGATTGGTGCCGCGTGGACGTACGCGTCGACGATGCGGGCGTCCCGAACGTGGTGGAGCTGAACCCGCTCCCCGGTATCATCCCTGACCCGAAGATGAACTCCTGCTTCCCGAAGGCGGCGCGCGCGGCTGGGCTCTCCTACGACGAGCTCATCCAGGAGATCGTGCGGATCGCGTGGCGGCGGATCACGGGCCGGCCCCTATCCGTGCCGGCGGAGGCGACGGCGTGAGGGTCGTCGTCCTGTACGACCCGGGCGCCGATGATTGGACCGCCGCAGATATCGCCGGAGTGATGAAGGCGGTGGACGAGCTCGGCCTCATCTTCGGCGCGATGGGCCACCGTGTTCAGAAAGTCCCCGTCAAGCACGACATGCGATGGTTCCAGGCCTGCCGGCGCGCCGATCTGGTGTTCAATCTCTGCGAGGGAGTACACGGCGTTTCGGAGTGGGAGGAGCACGTGGTGGGGATGCTGGAGTTCGCCGGCATCCCCCACACCGGCTCGGGGCTCTGGACCGTGGCCGCGTGTCGGCGCAAGGCGACCGCGAACGCGATCCTCGAGAAGGCCGGCCTGCCGATCCCGCCCTGGATCCTCGCACACGGCAAGGTCGCCGACGACTTCCCCCTTCCCGCCATCGTCAAGCCGGCGGCCGAGGACGCCAGCGCCGGCCTCGACGGGCAATCCGTCGTGGCCGACCGCAAGATGCTCCGCGCGCGTATCGCCGCGATGACCGAGCAGTTCGAGGAAGTGCTGGTCCAACAGTACGTCCCCGGTCGCGAGTTCAACGTCGGATTTGTGGGAAGCCGCACGCTGCCGATCGCCGAAATCGACTTCACCGCGATGCCCGAGGGGACGTGGCCGATCCTCACCTATGCCGCCAAATGGGACGTCGGATCGGCCGAGGACCTCGGGAGCCGCCCCGTCTGCCCCGCGCAGCTGTCCGAGCGTCTCGCCGTCCGCCTCGTGCGCATCGCCGAAGCGGCGTGGCGGGTGATGCAAGGAACTGGCTACGGGCGAGTCGACCTGCGGGTGGACGACACGGGACGCCCGTGGGTCCTCGAGGTCAACCCGAACCCGGACCTCACGGACGAGGCCGGGCTCTCGCGCATGGCGAAGGCGGCGGGGTGGGAGTACCCGGAGCTGGTGCGACGGATCGCCGAGGTGGCGCTCCGGGACGCCCAGGGAGCCAGGGCTGCGCGTGAGCTGCTCGCTCCGCCCCGTCGCTCGCGCTCAGCGCGCACGGTTTGAGGAACTGGCGAGAGCCACCGGCGTGTTCGCGCCGGCCGAAACCGCGATCGCGGTGGAGGTCCTGGACGAAGCTCTGGCCGGGGACGAGGACTACCGCATCGTCGGAGCCTACGAGCGCGGCGCCGACATGCTGGTCGGGTTCGCCTGTTGGGGCCCGACGCCGGCCACCGCTGGGACTTGGGACCTGTACTGGATCGCCGTCGACCCAGTCTGGCAGGGCAAGGGCATCGGCAGCGATCTGCTTGAGGAAGTGGAGCGGCGACTCGCGGCGGAGGGCGGCCGGCTCCTGGTGGCGGAGACCTCGTCCCGCGCCGAGTACGCCCCCACGTGGGGCTTTTACGAGCGGCGCGGCTTCCGGCGGGCGGCGGTGGTGCCGGAGTACTACGCGCCCGGTGACGACCTGGTCATCTATCTCAAGGATCTGAGGCATGGAGTCCTGGCAACACCTGCTTCGTAGACGGAGCATCGCGTCACTCGAAGCGCTGGCGGCAAAGTTCGGGCCCGAGCACTTCCCGGAGATCGAGCGGCTGCGGCAGGCCGCCGAGAACTTCGAGTTCCGGATCTCCCCGGCGATGGTCGACCTGATCGAGTCCCCCGAGGATCCGATCTGGCGGCAGTACGTGCCGACGATCCAGGAGCTCGAGGTCCACGATGGGCTCGTGGACTCCTTGGCCGAGGACGCTAACTCACCGGTCCCCAACATCACGCACCGCTACCCCGACCGCGCGCTGTTCCTGATTTCCCCCGTGTGCGCCTCCTACTGCCGCTTCTGCACCCGGCGACGCAAGGTGGGGGATCCAGAAAAGATCCCGCTCTCGCAGCTCGAGTCAGCGTTCCGCTACCTCGAGGAGCACACCGAGATCCGCGACGTGATCATGTCGGGCGGCGACCCGCTGCTGCTCTCCGACAGGCGGATCGACGAGATCTGCAAGCGGCTGCGGTCGATCAAGCATCTCGAGATCCTCCGCATCGGCAGCCGCATCCCCTGTCACCTGCCGGAGCGCATCACCCCGGAGCTGTGCGGGATCCTGAAGACGTATCACCCCTTGTACATCAACACGCACTTCAACCACCCGCGCGAGCTGACGCCCGCCGCGGTGAGCGCGCTCGGCCGCCTGGCCGACGCGGGAATCCCGCTCGGCTGCCAGACCGTGCTGCTCAAGGGCGTAAACGACGACGTGGAGGTCATGAAGGAGCTGATGCAGAAGCTGCTCGCCGCCCGGGTGCGGCCCTACTACATCTACATGTGCGACCAGGTGGCAGGGGCAGAGCACTTCCGTACCACGATTGAGAAGGGGCTGGAGATCATCCAGGGGCTGCGGGGCTGGACCAGCGGGCTCGCCGTGCCGCACTTCGTGATCGACGCCCCGGGCGGCGGCGGCAAAATTCCACTGTTACCCAAGTACGTCGAGGCGATCTCCGACGACGAAGTGGTACTCCGCAACTATGCGGGCAAACGGTATGTGTACAAACAGCCGGCAGCGGAGCCCATTTTGGTCGGATAACCGTATGGCCGGACCGTCGGATCAAACGGGCGCCCTTGGCGGCGCCCTTTCGCTTTTTGCAGGGGTAGCCCTTTCGCCTCCGGCGTCGTTTTCGAGCTGACGCATGACCTGGAACCCGCAGACGGTCGAGGAGTGCTTCCGGGACCGCTACCCGGCGCTCGTGCGGTTCCTGCACGGGCTCACCGGGACCGGGCGGCGGGGGAAGACGTGGCGCAAGAGGCCTTCATCAGGCTCTCGTTTCGAGCGTGCCCATCCGCACGACCGTAGAGTCCTTCCCGCTGGAGCGTGCGAACGAGGCGCTGGCGCGGCGTCGCGGGGGGAGTCTCCGGGAGCGCCGGTCCTGGCCGTGGCAGCGCCTTGACGAATGCAGCCCGGCCTGTATTTTTATAAGGTAGGACGCATACAAATACACCGCCACGGGAGAGGGTGATTCAGGCATGCCGGCGCACTGCTACCTCATCCAGCTGCAGCTGAATACCCTCGCGCTCGTCCCAGGGAGCGCCGGAGCGGCCTAGCGTGCAGCAACCCCTGCCACCGCCCTCCGAGCCCGCTCCCTCCCCCGAGCGGGCTTTTCGTTACCCCCCTCGTCCGGGGTCCGAAGCCGTGCTCCCCCCCTGGCGGGAGCAAGACGCGTGCGGCGTCGGGTTCGTGGCCCAGGCCACCGGCGAGCCCTCCCATGAGGTCCTGCAAATGGCCCTCACGGCCCTCGCCCGCCTGGCCCATCGCGGCGCCGCCTCGAACGACCACTCGGGAGATGGCGCCGGCGTCCTGACCCAGATCCCGCGCCGGCTCCTAGCGGGCGCCGGCTCGGGCCGGCGGCTCGCGCTCGGCATGTTCTTTCTCCCCCAGGAGGACCCGGAGCTGGGACGCGCGGTCGCCTTGATCGAGCGCACGCTCCAAGAGCTCCAGCTGCCGGTCCTGGGCTGGCGCGACGTCCCAGTGGATCCGACCGCCCTCGGGCCGCTCGCCCGCGCCACTCGACCCACCGTGCGGCAGGCGTTCGTGGCAGTTCCCCTGCTCCTCGGCAAGGAATCGTGCGAGCGCCGCCTCTACCTCGCCCGTCGCATCATTGAGCGACGCGCCGCCCAAGCGGGGCTCACTTCGGTCTTCACCTGCTCGCTCTCCCGCCGGACCGTCGTCTACAAAGCGCTGCTGACGGGCACCGAGCTACCGGCGTTTTACCCTGACCTGCGCTCCGCCCTGTTCGAAACGGCGATCGCCGTCTTCCACCAGCGCTATTCGACCAACACGCTGCCGAGCTGGCCGCTGGCGCAGCCGTTCCGTCTTCTAGCCCATAACGGCGAAATCAACACGCTGTGGGGCAACCGCAACGCGATGCGCGCCCGCGAGCCGGCGCTCGAGTCTCCCGTGTGGGGACGGGACATCGAGCACCTGCGCCCCGTGCTCTGGCCGGACGGCAGTGACTCGGCCAGCCTCGACAACGCCCTGGAGCTCCTGGTCCGCTCGGGCCGCGACCCGGCGCATGCGCTGATGATGCTCCTGCCACAGGCGTGGGAAGGCGTGGCGGACATGGACCCCGCCCTGCGGAGCTTCTATGAGTTCCACGCCTGCTTGGTGGAGCCATGGGATGGCCCGGCGGCCCTGGCGTTCACCGACGGAGTGATCGCTGGTGCCGCGCTAGACCGCAACGGGCTCCGGCCCTGCCGCTACAAGGTGACCCGCGATCACCTGGTGGTCGCATGCTCCGAAGTCGGAGTGGCTGACCTCGATCCGGCGGACGTGGTCGAGAGCAGCCGCCTGGGCCCCGGCGACTTGCTGATCGTGGATACCGCCCGCGGCTCGATCCTTCGCAGCGCGGAAGCCAAGCGCGCCGTCGCTCGACGGCGGCCCTACAGTCGTTGGGTGGCTCGCCGTGTCCACCCCCTTGGCGCCAGCCCCGCCTCCCAGGTCCCCCCCCCCAAGGCCTCCGCAGCGGAGCTGTGCCCCCGGCAACGAGCGTTCGGGTACACGTTCGAGGACCTTCGCTATGTCCTCACGCCGATGGCGGCCGGGGGCCATGACGCGATTTGGAGCATGGGCGACGACACACCGATCGCCCCGCTTTCCCGGGTTTCGCAGACTCTCTACGCCTACTTCCGCCAGCGATTCGCTCAGGTCACGAACCCTGCGATCGATCCGCTTCGCGAGTCCCGCGTCATGTCGCTGCGGATGTACCTCGGGCCGCGCGGCTCACTCCTCACCCCGCACCCCCCGAAGGGCCGGCGGCCGCTGGTGCGTCTCGAGCATCCGATCCTCCGCGACGAGGAGCTGACCACCTTGCGCGACGCCTCCGAGCTCAAGGCCGTTTCCCTCGACGCGGCCTGGGATCCCGCCTCTGGCACCGCCGGGCTCTCGAGCGCGCTCGATGACCTGTGCGATCAGGCGGCGCGCGCCGTAGGTCCCGGAAGGATGGGAGCCGCGACGTTGCTGATCGTCAGTGACCGAACGGCAGACGCGCGGCGGGCCCCGATCCCGATGCTGCTAGCCATCGGCGCCGTCCACCAGCGGCTGCTGCGCGACGGGCTCCGGACCCGCGTCGGACTGGTAGCCGACGCGGGTGACGCCTGGGACGTGCACCACTGCGCGGCGCTGTTCGGCTACGGGGCCGAGGCGGTGTGTCCGTGGCTGGCGATGGAGTCGGCCCGGGTCCTGGAAACCGGGCCGGAAACGCATTCGCCTAGCGAACAGCTCCGCTCTGCCCTCGAGCAGGGGCTGCGCAAGGTTCTGTCCAAGATGGGAATCTCTACGCTCCAGTCGTACACCGGGGCGCAGGTGTTCGAGGCGTTGGGGCTCGGCGCCGCCGTGATCGAGCGTTGCTTCTCCGGCACGACGTCAGCGATCGGCGGGATCGGATTCGAGGAGATCGCGGCGGATGTGCTGGAGCGTCACCGCGCGGCCTACGGTGAGGACGCCGGGCTGCCCGATCACGGCCGGGTGCGCTACCGCCGGGACGGCGAAGACCATGGCTGGGCGCCGCCGCTCGTGCGAGCGCTGCAAGACGCTTTGCGCCCCGATCCCCCCTCCCCCCCCGGCACAGGCTATGAGGCGTTCCGCCAGCGGGTGCAGGCGCGGCGCGCCGCGGGCCCGCGCGACCTCCTCGAGTTCCGCCCGGGACAACCGGTGCCCCTAGAATCGGTGGAGCCCGTTGAGACGATCCGCCGTCGTTTCATCTCCAGCGCCATGTCCCTGGGCGCCCTCTCCCCGGAGGCCCATGCGACCCTGGCCATCGGGATGAACCGCATGGGCGCGCGGTCGAATACCGGAGAGGGTGGCGAAGACCCGGCGACCTACACGCCGCTTCCGGGCGGCGACCGCGCCGACAATCAGATCAAACAGGTGGCCTCGGGTCGGTTCGGCGTCACGACGGAGTACCTGGTGCGCGCGGCGGAGCTCGAGATCAAGATCGCGCAGGGCTCGAAGCCGGGCGAGGGAGGCCAACTCCCCGGTCACAAAGTCACCGACCTCATCGCGCGGCTGCGGCACGCGGTCGTGGGGATCCCGCTGATCTCACCGCCTCCGCATCACGACATCTACTCGATCGAGGATCTCGCCCAGCTGATCCACGATCTCAAACAGGTTAATCCGACGGCGCGGGTGGGCGTGAAGCTGGTCGCAGAGGCGGGCGTCGGGACCGTGGCAGCCGGGGTGGCCAAGGCTTACGCAGACTACGTGCTGGTGTCGGGCCACAACGGCGGCACCGGTGCCTCGCCACTCTCCTCCATCAAGCACGCAGGCTCGCCCTGGGAGGTGGGCCTGGCGGAGACCCAGGCAGTCCTGCTTCACAACGGGCTGCGTGAGCGCATCGAGGTGCGCGTGGACGGTGGACTACGCACCGGGCGCGACGTGGTGATGGCCGCCGTGCTCGGCGCCGAGGCGTTCGGGTTCGGCACGTCGGCGGTCGTTGCGCTGGGATGCGCGATGGCGCGGCAATGCCACCTGAATACCTGTCCGACGGGCATCGCGACCCAGCGCCCGGAACTGCGCCGCAAATTCCGCGGCACGCCGGAGCAGGTCATCGCGTATTTCACACTCGTCGCCGCGGAGGTCCGGGAGATCCTGGCGACCTTGGGATACCGGCGCCTCGACGACATCATCGGGCGGGTCGAGCTATTGCAGCGAGTCGAGCGGCCCGAGACTCCCCGGGCCCAGCTGCTGGACCTCGCCCTGATGCTGACCCCGCCTGCTGACCAGCATCGTCCGCGGCGCCATAGCGTGAGGCGCAACGAGCGGCCGGGCATCGTCTCGCTCGACGCAGAAATCCAGGGACCGCTAGAAGAGGCGCTCACGCGCGGGGAGCCGTTCACGGGGTCGTATGGGATCGGCAACCATCACCTCGCCGTCGGCGCCCGCATCGCAGGCTCGCTCGCCCGCCGCTACGGCGGCGGCGGACCCCCCGCTCCGGTGCGGCTGCGCTTTCGCGGGAGCGCGGGCCAAAGCTTTGGCGCGTTCACCCTCCCGCACATGCATCTGCATCTCGAGGGCGAGGCCAACGATCACGTGGGCAAAGGCCTGTGTGGCGGCGAGTTGGCCATCCGGCCGTTCCGCGCCGCCGCCTACACGAACGGCGCTGAGCCGCCCGTCATCCTGGGGAACACCGCTCTGTACGGCGCCACCAGCGGCCGGCTCTTCGCCGCGGGCGGCGCAGGAGACCGGTTTGCGGTCCGGAACTCAGGCGCCGACGCGGTGGTCGAGGGAGTAGGCGATCATTGCTGTGAATACATGACTGGGGGCGTCGTCGTCGTGCTCGGCCCGGTGGGTCGGAACTTCGGCGCAGGAATGTCGAACGGCGTCGCGTACGTGCTGGACGAGAGCGGCGTGTTCTCCTCCCGCTGCAACCTCGAGTTGGTCGAGATCACCGTGCCCACTCGGGAAGATGCGCGTCAGCTGGCAGCGCTGCTCCGGCGCCACCGCCAGGAGACAGGCAGTCTGCGCGCCCTGGCTGTGCTGCGGCATTGGCCGCACTACCGCGAGCTCTTCCGGAAGGTGGCACCGCGGGCCCCAGCGTCCGAACCCGTGGTATTGAGCGGCGACGAGCAAACGGGAGTCGGCACGGCGGAGACCCACGTCTAGAGATCTGGCGGTCCGCGTCGCCCGCACATTCCGCAGCGGATGAATCGGTTGTAGAGTTCTGCGCATGGCCAGCCGAGCTCCCGCGCTCGCGAAGTTCACCGTCGCCCTCGTGCAGATGAGCATGGTCGCTGACCCACGCGCCAACCTCGACAAGGCCGTGCGTCGGGTGAAGGAGGCGGCCGGGGACGGGGCGAAGCTGGTTTGCCTGCCCGAGCTGTTCCGCACGCTCTACATCGGTCAACGCGAGGATCACACCCTATTCGACCTCGCCGAGCCGGTGCCGGGACCGACCACCGACGCGCTGGGAGCGCTGGCGCGACAGTTGGGCGTCGTGATAATCGCGCCGCTGTTCGAGCGCCGCGCGCCGGGCCTCTCTCACAACACGGCGGCGGTCATCGACGCGGATGGGCAGGTCGCCGGCACCTACCGCAAGATGCACATCCCCGACGACCCGGCCTACTACGAGAAGTTCTATTTCACGCCCGGCGATCTGGGGTTCAAAGCGTTCGACACCGCCGTGGGCCGCGTCGGCACGCTCGTGTGCTGGGATCAGTGGTACCCGGAGGCCGCACGCCTCACCGCGCTCCAAGGGGCGAGTATCCTCTGCTATCCGACAGCGATCGGCTGGCACCCGGCGGAGAAGGCGCTGCAGGGGCCACAGCAGCTCGACGCCTGGCGCACCATCCAGCGCGGCCACGCGATCGCGAACGGCTGCTACGTGGCGGCGGTGAATCGCGTGGGTTTGGAACGGCTGGACAGCCAATCGGCCGGCCTGGAGTTCTGGGGAAGCTCGTTCGTCGCTGATCCATTCGGCGTCGTGGTCGCGCAGGCGCCGCCCGACAAGGAAGCACTGCTGCTGGCGGAGATCGATCCCGGCCGCATCGAAGAGGTCCGTCGTAGCTGGCCGTTCCTGCGCGATCGCCGCGTGGACGCGTACGGCGGCCTCGACCGCCGTTTTCTCGCCGATTAGCCGGCGGTGACCCCCACCCCTGCCGCCCTCGGCTTCCGCATGCCAGCCGAGTGGGAGCCGCATGAGGCCACGTGGGTGGCGTGGCCCCACAACACCAGCGACTGGCCCGGCAAGCTCGCCCCGATCCCCTGGGTGTATGGAGAAATCGTCCGGAAGCTGACGCCCGGCGAGACGGTGCGCGTGCTCGTCAAGTCAGCCGCCTTGGAGCAGGCCGCCCGGCGCGTGCTCGAGAGGGTCGGCGTAGAGCTGGAGCGTGTAGACTTCCTGCGGATTCCCACCAATCGCTGTTGGACGCGCGATTCCGGCCCGCTGTTCGTCATTCGCAGGGGTCCCCCAGCCGAGGCGGCGATTGCCCGGTTCCACTTCAACGCCTGGGCAAAGTACCGCGACTGGAAGCTGGATGACCGGATTCCAGAGCTCGCGGCCCGGCGGCTCAAGCTCCGGCGGTTCGAGCCCACACCGCACGGCCGCACGGTGATTCTCGAAGGCGGCAGCATTGACGTGAACGGCCGGGGCAGCGTGCTCACCACTGAGGAGTGCCTGCTCGACCAAGCTGTGCAGGTCCGCAACCCCGGAATGAGCCGGGGCGAACTCGAGGGCGTGCTGCGCGACTATCTCGGCATCACCAATGTGCTCTGGCTCGGCAGGGGCATCGCCGGCGACGACACGCACGGGCACGTGGACGACGTGTGCCGCTTCGTGGGGCCGAATGCGGTCGTGTTGTGTGAGGAGCCGAACCCGCGCGACGCCAACCACCGGCCGCTGGCCGAGAACCGCGAGCGGCTGCAGGGAATGCGGGCAGAAGACGGGTCGAAGCTCGACGTGATCGCCTTACCGATGCCCGCGCCGCTCGTCTTCAACGGCCAGCGACTGCCGGCGAGCTACGCGAATTTCTACGTCGCCAACGCCGCGGTGCTCGTCCCCACGTTCAACGACCCCAACGACCGCGTCGCGCTCGGCATCCTAACGGAGGCGTTTGCCGACCGCGCCGTAGTGGGGATCCACGCGGTCGACCTCGTCTGGGGGCTAGGCACCATGCATTGCCTCACCCAGCAGGAACCGGCGTGCTGACGAGGCGGCGTCCCGGGGGAGGGTGTCACGGCAGCT
>WNFC01001963.1_pt1 | contig 33424 bp, 25 predicted proteins | sample 5400541 | NCBI WGS metagenome assembly WNFC01 (sample SAMN13153342, study PRJNA577476) | soil metagenome | isolation source: 120 cm saprolite under Douglas fir tree site 2 hole 2 replicate 1 | place: USA:California | collected 2015-04-18
GATCCGCTTTTTAAGCGGTCGCGCTGACTGCACAGTGTGTGCACTTTCTCAATTGGCGGGAATTGGGTTTCAGTCTGAGAAAATCCGGTAAACATATGAGTCGAAATCTCGATCTTTTGCGCCTGGCTGGGGGAGGCAACGACTTTTACGAAAGCTCGCCTTCCCATCGATTGATGCGACTGTCGCACGACATGCCGCATGCGCCCTTCTTGTCTGCCGCAGAGAGCCATGAAAGCGAATCAGATCTGCAAACGGTTTTCCGCGTATTTCGCCGACGCTGGCGTACGGCAGCCCGGTTCGCTGCCATCATCATGGCGGTCACCGTTCTGATGACTCTGTTCACAACACCGCTTTACGCGCCGGACGTCAGGATTGAGATCGGCCCTCCCGGCTCCGAGGCGTTTTCGATTAACCACGATACTCTGGCCGCCAGCGATAACGATTATGTCGAGACGCAGGTGCTGAACCTGCTCAGTGAGTCGCTGGCCATTTCCACCATCCAGGAGTTGCACCTCGACCGGAAACCGGAATTCATTGCCACGCGGCACTTGCCGCTCTTGGGATGGCTGAGGCCTCGTCGCACGGATGAAACTGCGAGTCAGGCTCCGGATGAGTTGCATTTGACTGCGAGAGAATCTCGCGCCCTGCAAGTGTTTAAGCGCCAACTGGAGGTGAAACGGCTTGGCAACAGTCGCATCGTCGGTGTGAGCTTTGCCAGCAAAGATCCGCATCTGGCTGCGCAGATAACAAATACCTTAGCGTTTAACTATGTAAATGAGTACTATCGCTCACGCCACGACGCCATCATGCAATCTTCTAACTGGATTGAGCGTCAATTGGATGACATCCGCCAAAAGATGGAGGCATCGAATCAGTCCCTCGTTAAGTTCCAGCGATCCAGCGGGATCACCGATCTTGACGCGCAGCAAAACACATTTACACAGCGCGTAGCGGAACTCAATCGTCAATTAACCCAGGCGGAGATGGAGCGTGTCCAATATAAAAGCTTTCTGAGCGAGGCTCGTTTTGGCGAAGAAGATTCGCTGCCACAGGTCGAAGACAACCAAGTCATCCTTGCCCTCAAACAAAAGCTTGCTCAGGCCCAGGCCGACCTCTCCCAGGGCTTGGCCATTTATGGACCCAACCATATCAAAGCCAAACAACTGCAAAGCCAAGTCAATGATCTGAACTCTTCATTGTTGGCCGAAAAGAAAAAAATTGTAGAGGCACTGAAAACCAACGCCATCGCCGCTGCAAGCCGCCACCGAATGGTGGCCGTGAAGCTCGACGCTATGGGGAGAGAGATGGATAAGCTAGCCCAGTCGAGCGAACTCAAGAAGGAATCGGCAACCACCAGTGATGTCTACAACCGTTTGTATACCAGCCTGAAGGAAGCGTCCATTGCCGCCGCATCAAAGTCAAGCAATATAGAAATCGTTAGCAAGGCGAGAGTTCTCGAAAATCCCACCAGTCCGAATACGCTATTAAACCTGGCAATTGGAATGTTCGTGGGAATTTTTGGCGGCGTGGTGCTGGCGTTTGTCCGCGAGGGACTAGACCAAACGATCCACACTCCTGAAGAGGTCAAGCGCTTCACCGGACAGTCTCCGATGTCGATCGTTCCTTTGCTTCACTCCATCGAGCCGAAGTGGTTCCGATTGCACACGCCTCAGAACCGCGACATGGTCTTCGTTTTGGCCAGTCCCTGGTCGCCACAGGCAGAAGCTGTACGCAGCTTAAAATCCTCCATCCTGCTGGCGAATGCGAAACAATCGAGCTTAGTCATCCTCATCGTGTCTTCTACTGCCGGCGAGGGCAAGACCATGTTGTCGGTCAATTTGGCTTCGGTTTTGGCCGAGCAAGCGGAGACCTGCCTGCTTGACGCCGACATTCGAAGACCACGGGCGGCAAGCACCTTGGGATTGTCGCCCCAGAGCGGACTGAAAGATGTCCTGGAGCGGGTAGTTCCTCTGGAACAGGCCTTGATGAAGGTACCCGATGTGCCGGGGCTTAGCGTTTTGCCGCCACGCGCCGCAGGCGACAAGGTGGTTGAGATCGCAAACTCGCCCGCGATGGAAGAAACCATTGCAGCCCTTCGCCAAAAGTTTCGATTTGTGGTGGTGGACTGTCCCCCGATCATTTCCTATCCTGAGGGCCGCGTCCTGTCGAAGTTGGCCGATAGCGTCATCCTTGTGGGCCGTTGCGGCACAACCACTCGGGAGGCGCTGACCCGCAGCGTGGAAATTCTGGTCGAAGTTCAGGCTCCTATGCTCGGGGTAGTGCTGAATGGCGCGAACCTGAACGCACCCGAGTACAGCTATTACAAATATCCCAGCTAATCCTCCTCACATGGCAATGCTGGTACCGCAGTTGGCAGCTTCAATGTCTGGTCTAAGCGCTCCTATTGAACTGCGTGAAGCCCTGCAGTCAGGTGGGCCAATTTGGATATTGGCAGGGTTGGCAGGGTTGGCAGTGATGCCATTGCTCCTGATTGCCATGCGACAGTTCCGCGCGGCATTCATTCCGCCATTGATCTTTGTCGGATATCTTAAGAACGAGCAATCGAAAGGTTTCAGCTTTACCGATCCGAGCATAATCGCGTTGCTTCTGCTTTATGGGACAATTCTGCTCGACTTTCTCTTCGCGTTTACAAGGAAGGATCGCCACGGACTGGGCGAATTCTTAGCTCACTGGAAAGGTATCGCTGCTTTCGGCACTCTCACTGCCGTGATAGCTATCAGTTATCTTTACTCCCCGGCCCCGGTATACGGTTTGGACAAGCTAACTCGGTTCCTTGTAATCTCCTGTGCCCTGTTTGTTGCACCTCTTGTCCTGATTAAGAAGGAGGACGACTTACGTCACTTCACATTGGCCATGCTGGCGTTCGCAGCTGTATTGAGCCTCAGAGTACTCCTCGGCGTCACCGACCCCTCCATGTTCAACTCCAGCGGGGGTCCGGTCTTATCCGATGCTCGGGATGTGACCCAGATCGGGGCCGGTCAAGTGGTGGGGGTCGGTCTTCTTTGGATGCTTTTCTGCCCTTACTGCAACTTTCGCCGTCCCTTGTTGATGGTGTCCGTTCCCTTAATGTGTGCAGCTCTGATTGCTTCAGTGGCACGTGGTCCAATACTTTCTTTCGCGGCCATATTTATAGCTTTTATGTTCCTGCGCCGTGTGCGATCAGGCGTAACCTCAACAAAGGTGTGGCTGCCTCTCCTATTGTTAGGCTTTCTGGCGTTCGCTGGATGCATTTACTGGTTACAACAGCAAAGTGCGGCAAGCGACAAATTAACGACAAAGAAAGCTGAAATCGAAGAAGTGCTTGGCGGTTCCTCGACTCCAACATATACGGCAGGAAAAAGGTTGACAATGTACCGATGGGCGCTGGGGATGTTCGAGGAAAGACCGGTGACGGGATGGGGACTGGGGGGCTGGAGCTATTACGCTTTTGATCGTGACATGCCCGCTTATCCCCACAACCTCATCCTAGAAGTCGCGGCCGAAGAGGGCATAATCGGACTGGCTGCGCTCGCAACTCTTTTGCTCACCATTTTGTGGACGATGGGGCATATCTGGCGAACCTCCCCAGATTTGACCTTTATTACTCCAGTCTTCGCTTTCTCCCTGTTGGTCACCATGACTAGCGGCGACATCAATGTCAATCGGCCGTTGTGGTTATGGTGCGGCGTGGTGTTCGCTCTTTCCGGAATCATGGAGCGACGACGACGTAGACATACGGCAGCGGAATGGAAAGCCTATCCAACTCACAGCTTCGCATTCGGCGTTCCCCCCTCAAAGATTGTTCCATCAACTCTTGATTCGTCTTGGAACCCTTTCTGAGAAGTCAGTCGTAAGTTTAGTGTCATGCAAGCCACGAGCCCAACAACTCTCGCTTCCAGACGGCCAACAACGGACTTATGGTCACTCTCCGGCGGCAAGCGATTATTTGATCTTACCTGCGCCCTTATGGTGGTCGTGGTGGCCTCGCCGATCATGATCGTGCTCGCTCTAGCCGTAAAGGCTAGCTCGCGAGGGCCTTGTTTGTTCCGCCAGAATCGGGTCGGAAAGAACGGCGACGAAGTCCTAGTTTTGAAATTTCGAACCATGCATTCCAACCACGGAAACAACTCAGGACCGCTTATCACCCGCGCCGGAGACCGGCGGGTTACGTCGGTAGGTAAATGGTTGCGAAAATGGAAGCTCGATGAACTGCCCCAAATCCTCAACGTTCTCCGGGGCGATATGAGCTTCGTGGGTTATCGGCCCGACATGTTGAAATATATGCAGACACTGATCGGGCAAGATCGCAACATTTTGTATTTTCGCCCTGGAATCACTAGTCCCGCCAGTTTGAAGTTTCGCAACGAAGAGCAAGAGTTAGCCAAGGTCCCGGCGGGGGAAATGGAACAGTTTTATGTCCGCAACCTGCTGCCGCAAAAAATTCGCATAGATCTGGATTACTCGGAGCGTGCGACTTTCTTGACCGACTGCCGCATTCTGCTGCGAACAGCCTTCTCGGTTCTTTGGTGTCAAAGAGGCTAACGATGAAATTTCTGTTTCTAACCCAGTACTTCGCACCCGAGGCCAGCGCCGCACCCATACGGCTCGCGGCGATTATTCGCCAATTGCGGCGTCTCGGGCATGACGTCGAGGTCGTGACCGCAATGCCCAACTACCCGGTCGGGCGAATCTTCGATGGTTATCGAGGCAAGTTTTATACCTGCGAGATTTGGGAAGGTGTGCGGGTGCACCGGGTTTGGCTCTATGCCGCTGTCGGTAAGGGATGGCGGCGCTATCTCAACTATCTTACCTTCACATTGCTATCGTTCTTCGGCCTTATGAGGGCAGCCAAGCCAGATTGCCTCTTTGTCGAATCCCCTCCACTTTCGTTGTCAGTGCCTGGTTTCTTTTATTCAAGATTACGAAACGTGCTGTTCGTTTTCTACGTCGCAGACCTGTGGCCGGATGCAGTACGCGACAACCTTGAGCTCAACAAGGAAGGAGTCGCCCTGAAATTTGCCCGCGCGCTGGAACTCTGGTCATACCGCAAGGCTGACTACGTCTGTGCTGTTACCGAGGGAATTCTGTCCGAACTACAGAGTCGGAGCGTGCCACAAAGCAAGCTGCTCTTCCTGCCCAATGGAGTGGATCTCGAACAGTTCGCTCCGATGCCTCCTGATGACAGACTCAGGCAGGAGTTGGGTTTGCAAGATAAGGAGATCGTCCTTTACGCAGGTACGCACGGCTATGCTCATGGTGTAGAGCGAATCCTGCAGGCGGCGAGAGTACTGCAGGAGCGCCGTCCGGCATGCCATTTCGTCTTCGTGGGCGACGGTTCTGCCAAGCCAATGCTCATAGGGGAGGCTAAGAAACTGGGGATCCATAATGTGAGCTTCCTCGACCCAGTGCCACCGGAGAAAGTGGGAAGCCTTTTCTCGATCGCCCTTTGCGGCCTCGTCAGCTTGAATGAGAGTTCGATTTCCCAACATACTCGTCCGGCCAAGAGCTTGACCGCAATGAGCTGCGGCAGGCCAGTTGTGTACATAGGGCCTGGCGAAGGCGGCCGCTTAGTGAGGAATGCGAATGCCGGACTCGTGCTTGAACGCGGGGAACCGGATGCCATTGCAGACGCTATCTGTCGGCTGGCTGCTGACCCAGTGCTAGCGGCTAGCCTCGGGCGGAACGGTCGCAAATTCGTCGAGGAATACCTACCGTGGCCCTTGCTGGTGCGGCGCTGGTTACACGACCTCACTCGCCGGATTCACTTGAGCCAAACCCAAGCACAACATCAATTAGAGGTCGTGAAATCGTGAATACAACATTGACAGTCGAAGTCCCCTTCCTCGACTTGAAGGCGCAATATCGCGCACTCGCGCCCGAGATCAACCGTGCGGTTGCGGATGTGCTGGAATCCGCACAATTCGTCGGTGGACCATTCGTCGAGAACTTTGAGCAGGAATTTGCCTCCTACATCGGGACCAGGTACGCCGTTGGAGTTTCCTCAGGAACGTCGGCCCTGGAACTGGCATTGAAGGTTGCTGGCATCGGGCCAGGTGATGAAGTTTTAGTGCCTGCGAATACTTTCTTCGCTACGGCAGAGGCGATCAGCAACGCGGGAGCCAAGCCGGTCTTTACTGACGTGGATGCGGCCTCCTTCCACCTCAACGTTAACTCTGCAGAAAGGATGATCACCTCTCGCACACGGGCGATCATCCCCGTGCACCTTTACGGTCGCGCGATGGACCTCAGGAAGGTCGCCGAATTTGCGGCTGCTTACCGCCTGCGGATTATCGAAGATGCTGCCCAGGCGCATGGGAGCGCGTACAACGGCGCCAAGGTTGGAGCCTCAGGACGACTTACCTGTTTCAGTTTCTATCCGGGCAAGAACCTGGGGGCGTACGGAGATGCAGGCGCCGTCACCACGAACGATTGCGATGAAGCGCGCAAACTGCGTCTCCTTCGCGACCATGGAAGTCCGGCGAAGTATCAGCATTCTGTGATTGGGACGAATGCACGCCTGGACAGTCTCCAAGCTGCGGTACTTTCCATCAAGCTTCGGAATCTTGATCAGTGGAACCAACTTCGTCGCAAACACGCCACACAAATGGCATCAGCGCTTGCAGATTCATCCGTCATGCCACCAGAAGTACCGGCTGGTGGCCAGCATGTATTCCATCTGTTTGTGGTCCGGTCGCAGCAACGCAAGGAGCTGCGCGAGTACCTTTCTGCTAATGGAATTGGAACCGGCATCCATTATCCCGTTCCTCTGCACCTGACAGAGGCTTACCAGCAACTTGGCTACCCGGGGAAGGGCGCCCTGCCAGTGGCTGAACAACTGGCCGAAGAAATACTCAGCCTTCCGATGTACGCGGAGCTCACGGACGAGCAAATCGAATCTACGATCGATGCCATCCTGAACTTTGCGGGATGAATCTCGGATACCTTGCAGACGGCACAGATGCATCACCAACATAAAGTTGTCCATCTCACCTCGGTGCACAAGGCGTTCGACGTGCGTGTGTTCCACAAGGTGTGCAAGTCTTTGGCACGGTCAGGCAACCACGTGGTCCTCATCGTTCCACACGAGGGGGATGAAGTAGTGGACTCCGTCGAAGTCAAAGGAATCCGGATCAGCGGTGGACGTTTCGTTCGAATGACCCGTACAGCGTGGTCGTTGTATCGAGAAGCGCTACGACAAAATGGAGACGTGTACCATTTCCACGATCCTGAACTTATACCGATCGGTCTGTTGCTGGCGGCGCGCGGGAGGATCGTGGTTTATGACATCCACGAGGATGTTCCCGCCGATGTGTTGCACAAGGGTTATATCCCACGATGCCTCCGACGGCCGCTGATGTGGGCTGTACGGCAATTGGAAAATGCAGCCTGCCGCCGGTTTTCTGGACTGATTGCGGCTACGCCCACAATCGCCGAGCGCTTTTACCCGATCAACGCCAACACGGTCGTAGTCCACAACTATCCCATGCTGGATGAGATCGCGCCTAACGTGGCTTTGCCTTGGAATGAGCGCTCCCCGATAATGGCTTACATCGGTTCGATCAGCGAGAGACGGGGTATTCGCGAGATAGTACAAGCACTAGCGCTACTTCCCCCCGGTAGCCCGGCCCAACTGATGCTAGCGGGTCCGTTCTCCCCCGAAGGGCTGCGGACAGAACTTGATAGGCTACCGGGCTGGGCCCGTGTGCAATATCAGGGCGTGCTCGACCGGCCCTCAGTTACAAACCTGCTTTCCCGCGTGCGCCTGGGACTGCTGGTGCTGCAGCCGGAGCCAAACTTCGTGAATGCAAAACCCATCAAGCTGTTCGAGTATATGGCTTCCGGTATCCCGGTGATCGCTTCAGACTTTCCCTTGTGGAGGCAAATTATCGGGGAAGCCGGGTGTGGTCTGCTGGTGGATCCGCAGGATCCGCAGGCGGTTGCACGTGCTATGGAATACCTGCTCAGCCACGACGCTGAGGCCGAGGCTATGGGACGCCGCGGACGCCAGGCGGCTTGCGAGCTCTACAACTGGAATAGCGAAGAGCGCGTACTGCTCAAGTTCTACTCCCAGCTGCTTGAGACACAGGTTCCCGAAAAAAGAAAAGAGGACAAGAAGGCGTCGCCCTCGGCTACGGATCTAGGACGTAGGCTCAACGTTAGTACCAGGGCCAAGTACCATGCGTAGTCCCATACTCATAGCACCCTATGTCGTAGCCGGAGCCGATAGGCCTGTTACCTCCGTCGAGGTCAAAGCTGGGAGCGTTGAGCGTCGTTCCTGAGTCGATTGCGGGACTTGTAGCTTGCAGGTGGTAATTGCCTAAAGCGGTCCCAGTATAGTTGACAAATTGCGGATCGCTGCTGAGGTTGCCACTGACGGTACCGCCGCTAGCGACATAATCTCCATTACCATTGTTGAAGGTTAGGTTGTTGTCGTACTTGTTACTGGGGCCGGTCGTGCCGCTATCGTCGCGGAAGCCGTAATTGTGGTTGTAGGCAAAGATGTTGCTTGTAACAATCGTATTGTCGTCCGAGCCTCCACCAGAATTGCCGACTACTAATCCACTCGCGCCGTTATCTAGGGATGTGTTATTTGCGACGATTACATCGGTTGCGGAGTGGTAAAGGTGAATGCCGTAATCCCTGGCATGAATGACGAGGTTATCTACGATTCGTCCGCGCAGATTCGCATGATAGAGTCCGTGAACGGTAACGTAGCCCGGGCATTGAGCGGAGTTGACCAGGCCAATATCATGAACAAAGTTCGCGATCATTTCATCGTCCGATGCCGAGTAGTTGCCGTGCATAATTCCGGCGCCGCCCAGGTCGCACGATGCGGAGGTTGGCCCGGCAATATCGTGGACATGGTTGCCGATGTAGCGCACGAACGATCCATCGTTGTACAAACCCATGCGCCCAACTGAGGTCAATTCAAATCCCACAATGTCAACGTAGTCTCCGTAATTGTGCCAGGTGCTGCGGTCCACCAGGTCACCAACGATTTTGGCGCTCCACTGCACTTCGGATATGTAGGTGATTCGCGAGGATGCTGTTCCGCTGACTGATGTAGTGAAGTAACCGGTGTAGGTTCCGGCAGCCACATGAACCGTGGCACCGGGTCCGATCACTGTGGCCGCATGTGCGATTGTCTTCCAGGGATGAACCGCAGAGCCGTCGTTGGAATCACTGCCGGTCGGCGCGATGTAATACTGACTAACTGTACTACTTACAACAGAAACATTGGCGCTGGCGCTCTTGGAAGTATCAGCCACGCTCTGAGCCGTGACGGTCACGCTGGAGGGTGAGGGTACGGACGAAGGTGCCGTGTAGAGGCCAGTCGAGGAGATCGTACCCAGGGTCGAGTCGCCGCTCACGGTGCCATTCACCAACCAAGTTACCGCGGTGTTGCTCGTGTTGCTCACGGTGGCGGTGAATTGTTTAGAATGGCCAACTTGCAACGTGGCCCCGGTAGGGGAGATCGAGACCGAGACCGGGGGCGCTGAGATATTCACAGTGGCGCTGGCGCTCTTGGAAGTATCAGCCACGCTCTGAGCCGTGACGCTCACGCTGGAGGGCGAGGGTACGGACGAAGGTGCCGTGTAAAGGCCAGTCGAGGAGATCGTACCCAGGGTTGAGTCGCCGCCCACGGTGCCATTCACTAACCAAGTTACCGCGGTGTTGCTGGTGTTGCTCACGGTGGCGGCGAATTGTTGAGAATGGCCAATTTGCAGCGAAACGCTGGTCGGCGAAACGGAGACCGAGATCGCGAGGGTTGCCGTGATATTCACAGTGGCGCTGGCGCTCTTGGAAGTATCAGCCACGCTCTGAGCCGTGACGGTCACGCTGGAGGGTGAGGGTACGGACGAAGGTGCCGTGTAAAGGCCAGTCGAGGAGATCGTACCCAGGGTCGAGTCGCCGCCCACGGTGCCATTCACCAACCAAGTTACCGCGGTGTTGCTGGTGTTGCTCACGGTGGCGGTGAATTGTTGAGAATGGCCAACTTGCAACGTGGCCCCGGTAGGGGAGATCGAGACGCCAACTGCCGACGATGTGCCGGTGCCTTTCAACAGCACCTTGGCCGAAGTCGTCTTGGAAATCACCTCTAAGGTTCCGTTATAGCTGGTGGCCACCCTGGGTTCGAAGCTTACGCTCACTTCCAAACTGCGCCCCGGCTGCAGTATGACTCCGACCGGCGGACTGATCAATCCGAACCCGCTGGAACCGTCCAGTGTAATGTTCTTGATCTGCAGTGCGCCTGTGCCGGTATTTGTAATGGTGAGTGTCTGCTGATTAACGGTGTTGACCAACTGTTGGCCGAAAGCCATTGTGCCGGGGTTGACAGCCAGTGATCGGCCGCCAGCGGACGCTGCTGAGCATCCGCATAAAGCCAGTAGAAAGATTGGAAAGGCTAATTTGCAAACCTTAGGCAGCATCGATCGCTCCCGCTATAGATTTTGGGCGTTCTTCCTACCGAGGAAGCGGCGCGCTCGGAGATCCAACGGAAGTATTGTGTATGGGGCCACCGTTTGTGGATACATCACGAAAGGACATGCTGGTTGCTTGCCTCTGTCGTCTAGAGCCTTGCGCATGTCACACCAATTGGACAGTTACTCGCGCTTCGATTGGCCGTGTGCCTGCAGCCGAACCCGCATTTCTTAGCCCGAGCGCTTAGGTTGTGGGATCTGGCTCGCTGAACGTCTGGCCAGTGCCCCAAAAACCGCAGCATTTCATGGGACGACAACTCAACATGTCATACAGTTTTAGAGCGATGCGCGTGGGACTCGTGATGGCCCTGCTGTTCCAACTGGTTATGCTGCACCGAGATGCACAAGGACAGAAACTTGGAGATAGCGGCGTTCCGAAGCGGAGTCGAAACTACTACGTGTCGCCTAAGGGAAGTGACCGTAATGAGGGCTCTTTGAAACATCCTTGGATGACGATCGAGCACGCAGCATCGTGGTTGCTGCCCGGCGACACCGTGCACGTACTCCCCGGTGTGTACAGTGGGAGAATCGTCACCGCTGCTTCAGGCCTGGTGGATGCGCGCATCACTTACATCTCGGAGCCGAAATGGGGAGCTCACCTGATCGGGGACGTCGTCGATCGCAGCACCTGGGACAATCGTGGCAGCTACGTGGATGTCATCGGCTTCGAAGTAAGCGGTGTCGGACGAACTGGGCTTTATAACGACGGGTCTCACGTACGATTCATTGCAAACCACGTGCACCATATTGCCGGCCCTACCGTAGCCCTGTGCGACAACGGGGGCGCGGGAATCTTTCATGGTAACTACGCCGCCTCTGATAACGATACCATTGGCAATCGAGTCCACGATATCGGTTGGACAAACGCTTCCCTATGTGCCACCTCGGGCAGCCAGGTGCATGGCATCTACCATGCCAACCGGGGCGGCCATATTCTGAATAATCTTGTCTACCACAACCGTGCCTATGGAATTCACCTGTGGCACGCCGCATCTGACGTTGTAATCTCCGGCAACACGGTCTTCAACAACGGCTCTTCCGGTTTGGTCGTCGGTGCAGGGGACGCGCCTAAGGGAAACCGAGCCGACAGTTGCCTCGTTTCCAACAACATCTTCGCGTACAACGCTCGCTACGGCTTCGTGGAATCCGGAAATACAGGAACCCACAACCGGTACATCAAGAACCTGACCTACGAGAACAAACTCGGATCTTTCCAGCTTCAAAACGGCAACCTGGCCACCGACACCATCGACCTGGACCCAAAATTCGTAAACTATACCGGCGATTCCAACGGTGACTACCACCTAAGGGTCGGCAGCCCTGCACTCCATTCCGGAACTACCGAAGCGGCTCCAATCGACGACATTGAGGGCGGCGCCAGAGCTGCTGCGTCTGGAATTGACATCGGAGCCTACCAGTCCAGCTCCAGTTCGCAGAATTCCTCGGCAGCGCGATGAATCTCTCAAAACAAGTCTCTGACCTTGCGTGGGTCACAACTCCGCCGGTGCCGTTGGGTGGCGCCCAAACGTTTGCGCCTGTAACCTCTGGCCTCGCCGGAGAGAAATTCGTGCCGTTTCTCGGAGTCCAACTTGGACGAGGACTCAGCGCAGACGCCAGACTGTATGCGCTCCGGCAGTTGGCGCTTCGAGCCGCAATTCCGCAAGAACTGCTCGATTCGTGGACGGTTGAAGTCAGCGACGATGCCACAGTTGTGACGCTCGGTCGCGATGCAAAAATTCGCTTCCGACATGCACCCGCAACCTTCTGGCACGACCTGGTCAATGCGAGTTATCAGGTGGTTCGCGCCGCCTGGCCATATCCACCCGTGAGCCCATGCGCCGATCTTGTTCCAGACCTTGTCGTTCCGTTTGTGGATCGGGCATACGCTGGGCCACTTTTTGTCAGGATCAGCGGGGACACCTGGGAATGCCCAATTGACCTGGTTGCGTCCATGCTTCTGACGCTAAGCCGTTTTGAGGAGTTACAGTCCGACGAAAGAGATATGCACGGACGCTTCCTCGCCACGCAGAGTGTGGCGCTCAAGCATAACTTCCTGCATCGTCCTATCGTGGATGAATACGGTCTGGCTCTACAGCAGGTGATCCAAGTGCTGCTGCCGGGCTGGCGGCCGCCGGAGCGCAAGTTGCACGTCAAGCTCTCCCACGACGTGGACGAGGTAGGTTTTCCGCGCAGCATCACCAACTCGCTAGGGCATACGGTAAAACGGCACAAGCCATTGGCTACCCTGCGTGATTTGCTCGGCCCCGCTTTTGGACTCAGGCCCAGCTTGCTGGAAGCGGTACTGCGAATCGCAGAACTGTCAAGATGCCACGGAATGGCCTCGGCGTTGTACTGGAAGAATTCCCCCAAAAGCGACTGGGACAGCGGTTACGACTTATCCACGAAGCCTGTCCACGAGGTTGTCTCCCGCCTGAAAAATGAAGGCGCGGAATTGGGCGTTCATCCTGGCTATTACACTTTTGATGATCCGCAGCGGCTAGGGGACGACGTTGAACGCATTCGCGAGGTGATCGACGAGAGAAGAGTCGGGGGCCGTCAGCACTTCTTGCGTTGGCACCCGCGTACCTGGCAGCACTGGGAAACGTGGGGCTTGGCGTACGACAGCACTGTCGGTTTTTCCGATCGCATCGGTTTCCGGGCAGGCACTTGTGTGCCGTATCGTCCGTGGTCGCTGGAACTGAATCGCGAGATCGATTTATTGGAGATTCCGCTGTTGGCCATGGATGTCACATTGGCCTACTACATGCGTCTAGCTCCACAGGAATCAGTGGCGCTGCTATTGCAATGTGCGGAGCGTTGCAGGATTGTGGGCGGCGTATTCACTTTGCTCTGGCACAACCGGAGCCTGCTCGATCCGAACTATGGACACGCGTACCAGACCGTCCTTTCGGCGCTAAAGTTCGCCCCCGCGTTCGATTGGAAACAGGCCCTAAGCAGCGGCCAGTGTTGATTCCGTCGAAATAATTCAGCTCCAAACGAAACCATCCCGCTACAAATCAGGAGAAACTCTCGTGTCTGACTCAGTTGTCATCGTCGTCGGCCAAGGAGAAATTGGCAAACCGCTTCGGAAAATTCTGGGCCGCACCTATCACTGCATCGGGGTCGATATTGAGCCCGTCGAAGTTGCCGGGCCCTGCTCGACGATGCACATCTGCTACCCGTACCAGATCCCCGATTTCGTGGGTACGACGGTTGGCTACATTTCCAAGTACAAGCCGCAACTGACGATTATCAACAGTACGGTTGTGCCCGGTACGACCCGCCAGATCTACGACGCGTCGGGAGCAAAGCTTGCCTACAGCCCGGCACGCGGCAAGCATGTGCGAATGGAGGAAGACCTGCTCCGCTACAAGAAGTTCGTGGTTGGCATCGATGACATCGCGTCCAGGCTGGCACAGGAGCACCTCGCCGCCGCCGGCTTCCGCACCGATCGCTTTCGCACCCCAGAGATGGGCGAGCTTGCCAAGCTGATCGAGACTACATGGCTGGGCGTACTCATCGCTTGGGCCCAAGAGGTGGAGCGCTTTGCCGAATCCCATGGCGCTTCGTTCGAGGAGGTGAACGCCTTCATTCAGGAAGTTGATTTTCTCCCCTCACACGTCTTTCCAGGCTCGATCGGCGGGCATTGCGTCATGCCGAATATTGAGTTGCTGCAAGAACGTGTCCAGTCACAGTTCCTGGATGCGGTAGTCGTGTCAAACGCAAAGAAAGAGCAAGCCCTCCTCAATTCCTTGGCAAAGGTGGGATAAACATGAGAGTCGGACTGATCGGTCATGGTTATTGGGGGCCCAATCTGGCGCGGGCGCTGAACCAGACAGAGAAATGTGAATTTGTCGCTTGCTGCGACGCCAACCCAAGAAGCCTGGGCAAGGCCCTACGCGCTTATCCTTCGCTGAAGGGGTTCTCGTCAACCAATGAGCTTTGGGACAGCGTCGACGCGGTAGTGATTGCAACCCCTATCGCCACGCATTTCGAACTGGCGCGCGAGGCCCTGCTCCACGGCAAGCATGTGATGGTCGAAAAACCGCTTGCCCACAGCTCGCGCCTGGCCGAAGAACTCGTCGAACTGGCGGAGCGGCAAAGATGCACGCTCATGACCGGCCATACCTTTATTTACAGCCCGCCCGTAACCGTGGTGAAAAATCTCATTCAGGATGGGACACTGGGAGACATCCATTACATCAGTTTGTCTCGCGTGAACCTGGGCCTGTACCAGAAAGATGTCGATGTCATATGGGATCTGGCTGTCCACGATGTATCAATCCTGTTGCATTGGCTTAACGAAATGCCAATCTGGGGAAGCTCGTTCGGGCGCGCCTGCGTGCAGAAGGACAAGAACGACGTCGCCTTCATCTGGCTCCAGTTCCCCAGCGGCGTGGTGGCATCCATCGAAATCAGTTGGCTCTCTCCGCAGAAGATGCGCCGCACGTCAATCGTCGGCTCCAAGCGCATGATCGTATATGACGATACCGAGCCCAGCGAAAAGATAAAGATCTATGACCGTGGCGTAGTGGTGAAGCAACCCGAATCGTTCGGCGAGCACCAGCTCACTTATCGACTCGGCGACATGGTGGCCCCCAATCTCAGCAATGTCGAACCCTTGCTCGTCGAAGTCGAGCACTTTATTGAATGCAGCACCAGCGGCGAGCGGCCGCGCACGGACGGCGTGTTCGGTCTGAAAGTGGTGCAAGTCCTGGAAGTGGTTGCCAAGAATTCCTTAAGCATACGTCCGCCGGGGCCGGCGCTGATGGAACTGGAAGGCGTGGCCTAATGACTCCGATCGCAACTACTGTGCAATCTGGCAGGCTGTACATGACTCATCCCCTCGCATTGGTTGAGTCCGATGAGATTGGTGAAGACACGCGCATCTGGGCTTTCGCCCACGTAATGAAAGATGCGCGCATTGGCCGGAGCTGCAATATTGGGGAACACTGCTACATCGAACAAGGCGTCACGCTCGGCAACAACGTCACGGTAAAAAACGGGGTCAATGTATGGACGGGCGTGACGGTCGAAGACAACGTCTTCCTCGGCCCCAATTGTGTACTCACCAATGATCCGAATCCACGCGCTTATATCAAGAAATCGGTGGATTCGCTAGTCGTGACCCTGATCCGGAGCAACGCCACCATCGGCGCCAATGCCACAATTGTCTGCGGCATCACGATTGGCCGGTATGCCTTTATCGGCGCTGGAACCGTGGTCATTCGTTCGGTTCCGGATTTTGCGCTGGTGGTGGGTAATCCAGCGCGGCAGATCGGCTGGATGTGTGTCTGCGCTCAGCGCATCCCGATGACGGCAGGGCAGGACGTTCTCACCTGCCCGCATTGCCAACGCGACTATTGCCCCGGCGAGAACGGATTGGTGCCGGTCTCCACGCAGGCGGATGTCAGCATCTCGCGTGCAGACTGAATGCTCTACTTCTGCCCAGTGATTTCAACCAAGCACCGCTGGAGGTTGACAAGCCATGCTTAGCATCTACAAAACCGGCTGCCTGATATTGATGATTCTAGCCTTGGTCCATGCGGGTCTGAGCGCGCAAATCGCAAGCGCTCCGCTCACCCGTGATCCCGTCACCGTAGCTTCCAAAACAACCAACGGGCCTCCGCAAGAGGCGGCAGCTGCGGGCAAGCCTCAGGACCTTCATATTGGAATCGGAGATCTTCTGCAGATCACCATGTTTGGGACCCAGGATTTCAATGCCGATCTCCGCGTCAGCGCCTCCGGAGATATCTCCCTCCCGCCTCTCGGCCTAGTTCATGTCGCCGGCTTGAGTACCTCGGAAGCCGAAAAATTGATTGAGCGCCAACTGGTCGAAGGCGGCTTCTACCGCGAGCCCCGAGTATCTGTGTTCGAGAAGGAATATGCCACGCAGGGCGTTTCGATCTTGGGCGAGGTGAAGAACCCGGGCGTGTACCCCCTGCTGGCAGATCGCCCCTTGTTGGATCTGCTCTCTCAAGCCGGCGGACTCACAGCCAACGCCTCCAAGACTATTTCCGTAACCCACCGGGCCCAGAGCAGGCCAAGCGTGGTTACACTGTCGCGAGATCCTGAGCTGGCCGTGGCGTCCAACCCCACGATTCTGCCAGGGGACACGATCGTGGTCGCTACCGCGGGTGTGGTGTATGTGATCGGAGAAGTCAACAAACCCGGCGGATTTGTCATGAATGACAACCAACTCACCGTACTTCAGGCCTTAGCGCTCGCCGGTGGGAACAGTCCAATGGCATCTCTGGATAGGGCCCAGATCGTTCGCCAGGTCAAGGGCGCCCGCGAGGCCGTCCATATCTCGCTCAAAAGAATTCTCAATGGCCGTGACAAAGATGTCCGGTTGCAACCTGAAGATATCCTCTTCGTTCCCGGCAGCACCGGGAAGAATGCCATCTCGCACGGTGTTCAGGCCATATTGCAGGCAGCAGTAGGAGTAGCGGTTTACCGGCGCTAATGCTTATCTACGAGTTCTTGTCCCGGACCTTCAAGAAGTCCGCTTGGGCGCTCATCCAATGCTTTTCTTCAGATTTTTACCGCAGCCATGTCAATAGCCACTAACCTCAGCGCATTCGCCACAGCTCCAAAGGCCCGATTATCCCGAATCGCGGGACTGCTCCGGCCTTTGCATGAGCACACGCCAATTTCAGCAGCCATGCTGCTAGTGTCGGCTTTGTGTGTCTCGCGGCTGCTCGGCTACGTGCGCGAGGCGTATATCGCCTCCGTGTTCGGTGCAGGGGCTTATACCGATGCCTATGTTGCCGCCTTCACTCTTCCCGACACACTTTCTTACATGCTGGCCGCGGGCGCGGTCAGCGTGACAGTCACTTCTATCCTGGCTCGATATCGTGCCGAAAACCGGGAGGAGGTGGCACAGCAGGGCGTAACCGTGATGATGACCGTGATACTGATGATCTTGGCCCTAGGCATCACAGTCCTTGAACTCACCGCCTCAAAGATCGAGCCTTACATGTTCCCCAACTTCACGCCGGAGCAACTCAAGCTTTGTGCGCGGATCACGAGGATTTTACTGCCTGGCAAGATCTTCTATTATTTCGGCGGAGCCTACGCCGCGGTGCTGCTCTCACGTCGCTTGTTCCTGGTCCCCTCCACCGTACCTCTTCTCTATAACGTCTGTATCATTCTGTCAGGCATATTGGCGGCGCGACGCTTCGGCATCACTTCGCTGGCATTCGGGGTGGTGGCGGGACTGTTTATCGGTCCGTTTTTTCTTAATGCCATCTGTGCCCGCCGCGCGGGTTTCCACTTTCGTCCGTCGCTTGACATTCATAATCCTGCCTTCCGCGAGTGGGTTCGTCTTTCCGTTCCCCTGGGGCTTGGCATTAGCATCCTGATGGCTGATTCCTTGTATCAGCGATATTTCGCCTCCGGCAGTCCGGGAGACATCTCGCGCCTCTACTACGCCAGGCAACTTTTCACGGTTCCGCTGGGAATCCTCGGCCAGACAGCCGGGCAAGCGTCCTTGCCATTCTTTGCGCGCCTCTACGGCGAAAAGCGAAGCAAGGAGTTCGGAGCTACCGTAAACAAAGCGGTGACGGGAATCTTCACCCTCTCAACTCTGTCCACAGCATGGTTTATGGCGGCGGCGCTTCCGGTCGTCGATCTGATTTATCGCCGCGGGCGATTCGAGTTCTCCGACTCGCAACACACTGCCGTATACCTGTCTTGTTTCTCTCTCGCACTGGGGTTCTGGGCCATACAAGTGCTTTACGCCCGCGCATTCTTTGCGGCTGGAGACTCGCTGACACCGATGGTTGCCTCGACCATAGTCACCATCACGGCGTTCCCGATCTACGCGGTAATGTTCAGGATGTTTTCAATAGTCGGGTTGGTGATCGCGTCAGATATCGCCATCGTGCTGGACACAACCGTTCTCGCCGTTCTGCTACACCGCCGCCATCTAGTCCGAGCGACTGAACTTTGCTGGCGGGAAATTGCGAAGGTCGCCATGGTCGCCGGCTTTGCCGGACTGACGGCGTGGGGCGTATCCCAGGAGTTGCCCCTGCACGGCAGCCGCGCAGATGATCTCATCGCGTTGGGGATGATCTCTCTGGCCTGGGCCGGAACTGCTTTGTTGGGCATCTGGCTGACGGGCTCGCAGTTGCTTGATTACCTGAAGCCTGCACGCCGGACCCTGTCCTCACCGCCGGCGCCAGAAAATTCAGCTCCGTTAATGGCGCCGTCGTCTCATCATATCGAGCCGCTTTATTCCCAGACCAGCAAGGAGAACAATGACCACTTTGGCGAGGCCGAGTACTGCTCTGCAGACAGAGTCGGAGAACTTTCACAAACCGAACCCCAAGAGCATCGGTCCGCGACGGATGCTGCCAAAACCCGGTCTCGAAGTGGCACTTTTCGGGGTTGATGGGTCGGGCAAGACCAGTGTCGCTACTGCGCTGTGTCGCCTCCCTTATCCCGTCAAAGTGATAGCCATGGGTTCTGTCCATTTTCGCGGGTTGTCAATGCTGCAGAAGTTTCTTCCCTGGCCTGCGTTGCAGTTGGCTATGCACTGCGAGCGTATGTGGCGTCGCTGGCTGGGATTTTGCCTCGCGTGCTGTGGCTGGATCGTCATCTACGATCGTCATCCGCTGGAGCAACTCAATACCAGGCCCGCATTGCTCAGGCATCGAATCAACAACTGTTTCTTCTACCTTTATGGTTGGCGGGTTGATTTTACCTTTTGGCTCACTGGCGACTGCCAACAAATCTATGAGCGCAAACAGGAATTTACACCCGAACGCTTGCGCAGCCTGGACCAGAAGATATCGGATGTGCTGGCCTACCGTCACATCGATCACCTGAAGGTGAATGTGACGGAGAAAAACTTGGAAGCGGTGGTTAGAACCATCGCCCGACAGATTTCCGTCAGGTACGAGCCTGACTCACGAGAGCAAGTCGAAACTATTCCACTGTATAAAACCTATGAAAATTCTGATCGCTAGCCATCTGCAACAATCAGCCATACGCCAGCTCCAGCAAAGCCACGACGTGATTTGCACATTCGATCAGCCGACTGCAGATTTGTCTTCGCTGGTCATTGATCGCGAAGTCCTGGTGTTTCGCAGTGGCGTCGAGATCTCGCCCACGCTTATGGACCGCGCACCCCATCTGAAGTTACTGGTACGTGCGGGATGCGGTCTGGACAACCTAAATTGTGAATACGTTCGTAACCGCGGGATCTCGCTGCAAAGGATCCCCGAACCGGCGGCACAGGCTGTTTCAGAAATGGCCCTGGCGTTAATGTTTGCGCTCGCCCGCAACCTTCGACAAGCCGATGCCCTGCTGCGGCAGGGTCGCTGGGCAAAAAATAAATTAGAAGGGCACCTGCTGGCTGGCAAAGTTCTCGGAATCGTTGGAGCCGGCAACATCGGTGCCCGTCTGGGACAACTCGCCTCCATGATTGGCATGGTACCAATCGGTTGTGTCGCCGCCCCGACCCCCGCCGTTGTTCAAGCCCTCCGTGAGAAGCGCATCACAGTAGCTGACTTCGACACTGTCCTTGCTACTGCTGATTTTGTCAGCATTCATGTTCCTCTGGATGATTCGACGCGAAATCTCATTGACGCGAGAGCACTCTCATTGATGAAAGACGGCAGTTACCTCGTTAACCTCGCCCGCGGCGGAGTGGTGGATGAGGCGGCGCTGTTTACGGCCCTGGCTTCCGGCCGCCTCGCTGGCGCAGCGTTGGATGTGCACCAATATGAAGGCCCAGGCGAGATATCTCCACTGGCAGGACTGTCGAATGTGCTCCTCACCCCTCACATCGGCGCAGCGACGGTTGAAACGCAAGAACAGATCGGCGTGCGCGTCGTCGAGATCGTCGACGCGTTCGCCCAACGACAACCCAAAGCGTCGGCTTCAACCAGCACCTCAGAAGTCAGCTTCGCGACACCGGAATACCCGGGTGAAATGGCGCGCTTATGACCAAAAAAACCACTCAATTTAAGGGGCTTCTAGATTCCGGGAAACTCGAGTTTCTGATGGAAGCCCACAACGGCCTGACTGCGAAGTTGGTCGAAGAAGCGGGCTTCAAAGGGATCTGGGCCAGTGGTCTTACGTTGTCCGCAGCCATGGGAGTGCGCGACAGCAACGAAGCCAGTTGGACCCAGGTGCTGGAAGTCGTGGAGCTGATGAGCGATGCCAGCAGCATTCCTATCCTCTTGGATGCTGATACCGGATATGGAAACTTCAATAATGTGCGCCGCTTAGTACGCAAGCTTGAGCAGCGCAATATCCCGGCCATGTGCATCGAGGACAAGGTGTTTCCTAAGACCAATTCGTTTCTCAATGAGAAACATCAACTCCTTGCCGATACTGAAGAATTTGCCGGTAAGATCAAGGCCGCGAAGGACACGCAACAGGACGGCGACTTCTGCGTCGTCGCCCGAATTGAAGCCTTTATTCTCGGTCTGGGCCTGACCGAAACCTTGGACCGCGCCCATGCCTACTGCTCCGCGGGAGCCGATGCCATCCTCGTCCACAGCAAGCTTTCTTCTCCCGACCAGATACTGGCGTTTATGAGTCAATGGAAAGAGCACTGTCCCGTAGTCATCGTTCCTACCACCTACTACCAGACCCCGGCCGAGGTCTTCGATCGAGCAGGAGTGAGTATCGTGATCTGGGCAAATCATCTTTTGCGAGCATCTACCGCCGCCATGCAAAGCGTGGCTTCAACCATCTACCAGACCAGATCCGTCGCGGCTGTCCAGGAACACATTGTGCCCGTCAAAGAGATCTTCCGGCTACAGAATGCCGCTGAGCTCGAGGCCGCGGAGCTGCGTTATCTGCCGGTCCAGCCCTCCGTCCCGTTGTCTCCGAACTCATCCAGCGTCAAGCCAGATGTTTCCACTTATCCAATTTCTGGGGGTAGTCGGATCCCCATGAACTCCCGACCTCTGTGAAAGCAACGAAATCCATGGTCATCCCAGACTTGCGCCCGGCACGGCGCCGATACCCTCACGCGGTGGTCATCGGCTTGGACTGTCTTCCTGGCATCCAGACCGCCCGAATCTTGGCACAGAGTGGCGTGTCGGTCATCGGTCTCGCGCGCGATCCAAACCATCCCTTTTCTCACACCAACACCTGCGAAACGATTCACTTCACCACAATTTCGCAGGGTGAATTAATGGGCGCGCTTGAGATCGTAAGCTCGCAACTGGACCAAAAGGCCGTCCTGTATCCCTGCACCGACTCCAGCGTTCTGCTCGTGTCGCGCAATAGAGAACTCCTTCAGGATCGATATCATATCGCTCTGCCGGGATCCCAGACCCTTGAGATGCTGATGGACAAATCCCGCTTCTTGCGCTTTGCGCGAGAGCACGGTCTGCCCGTTCCGAAAACTTTCTTCTTGCGAACCCCAGCCGACGCGATCGCCGCTTCCGAACAGATACCGTTCCCTTGCATCATGAAGCCCGCGTTCAAGACCTCGACCTGGGAGCGGAACCTCGCAAACTTCGTCAAAGTCCACCGATTCTCGGTGTGAGTGCCTCTGGTGAGGAGTGCCGCAACGACACTGTATTGACGCAAACCATCGATCTGTTCACGAAAGTGCGCCTGCGTGGTCTGGGCTATCTCGAGATGAAACGGGACGCGCATACTGGGCAGTACCGCATTATCGAACCGAACGTCGGTCGTCCAACAGGCCGCTCTGCCATCGCCGAAGCTGGTGGGGTCCCGCTGATTTACTCAATGTATTGCGAGCTTGCTGGTCTGCCGCTTCCCGCCCACCGGGAACAAACGTACAAAGGGGCGAAATGGATTTACTTCAAGAAGGATCTTGCGTCATCATGGTACTACTGGCAAAAAGGCGAGCTGACGCTCATGCAGTGGGCGCGCTCGCTGAGAGGGCACAAACGTGATGCTGTGTTCTCCTGGAACGACCCCTTGCCTTTCCTGCTGGATTGGTGGTCACCCATTCGGGACCTGTTGCGGCGTGGTAAGCAAAAGATAAGTCAAAGCGAAGTCCAGCCCGTCGGGCGTGATTCCCAGACACGGAGTCCGCTTCAATGAGACAGACTCTCGATCCATACACTTTGGGGCTGTCAAACGAAACCAAAGTCCGGAGCACGGTCCCCATTGAAGAGCCCGAGCACTCATCGCGCATGGGGAAAGGTGAAGCGCTCCGCTATTTGTCCGAAGAGGAACGGCAGCTTTGGGACGAACTCGTCGAAGCCTCGCCTCAGGGCTCGCTGTTCTGTCGTTCCTGGTGGCTCAAGGTGACTGCTCCCGGCACGCACATTTTGGGATATTTCGACCGTGGCCGACTCATCGCGGGTATCCCCCTGTTCTTCAAAAGGCGATTCGGTGTCCAATTGTGTACCATGCCGAAGCTGACCCAGACTTGGGGTGTGGTGGTCGAGCCGCTGGAAGGCAAGCGTGTACATCAGGTAAGTAGACAGATGGAGATTCTCACGATCTTTGCCCGCCACCTGGCCGCCCAACCGGTTTTCCTGCAACGTTTTCACCCCGAAGTTCTCAACTTCCTACCCTTCCAGTGGCAAGGCTTCCAGCAGATTTCTCGGGTGACATATGTCATCGAGCATTTGTGCGACTTGGGTCGGGTCTGGGCAGACATGCGAGAGAACCAACGTCGCGAGATAAGAAAAGCCGAAAAGCGCGGAATCATTGTAGAACCTTGCGATCCCCAAGTTGTGGCCGATAACTTGGCCAAGACATATGGCCGCCAGGGTCTTGAGTGTCCCAAGGAAACTCACCTCCTGCGCCGCATCCACTACGCCGCCCGACAGAACGGAGCCGGGGACTGCTTCGCGGCCCGTGATGTTGACGGGAGGGTGCACGCCGCCGCCATGCTGGTGTGGGACCGAAAGAGGGCGTACTACCTGACGGGGGGCGGAGATCCCGCTTTGCGAACAAGTGGAGCAACTTCCCTGTTGCTGTGGAAAATGATGCAGTTTGCCTCTGCGCGTTCAGCTGTTTTCGATTTCGAAGGCTCCCAGATTCCCGCAGTTGAGAGGTTCTTTCGTGCCTTTGGAGCTTCCCAAGTGTGGTATCACGAAATTTCGAAGATGCCACGCTGGCTGCGCGCCGGACTTGTCCTGGCGGGGAAGGCATAGTCGAGAATGGCATCGTCTTCTCTAAAAGTAGCTGACCAGGAAACTGATCACAGCCAAGCGGTGGATTATGACATTCATGGACTAGTGGGCGTGCGCCTGATTGCGCCGTCGGCGAGCAATATAGCAGCTGTGAGCGCTCAAATCGGATCGCCATCTTCCAGAGCACTACGGCATCCCGACATCGTGGTCCGCTACGTGGATCGTATTCTTGCCGGGCCAGTACGTTACGTGGACTTGGGAAGAACAGCATCTTCGGAAGCTGGATTTATGGTGTTTCCCGAAGCGGATGGTAAGGGAAAAGTAAGCATCCCCTTCGAGCAGATTGGGACGGAATGTGAAATCTTGTGCGAGCGTCGGGTCGGTTGGATTCCTCTGCTAATTCCCATCGTTAATCTGACTGCTCTCAAAAAGCATCGGTGTGTGCCAATCCATGCTTCGGCTTTCGAATACAAAGGAACAGGCGTCCTTGTAACTGGGTGGGTCAAGAGTGGAAAGAGTGAAGCACTTTTGGCATTCTCTCAGCATGGGGCCACGTACGTAGGCGGCGAGTGGGTGCTCCTTAATTCCGACGGGAGCACTATGTATGGACTACCAGGCACGTTTCGCATGTGGGACTGGCACCGCCGCAGTCTCTCCAACTGCCCACGGATTGACGGCAGCGGGAAGATGTTTCGGCTGATACGCTTTCTAGACACTGTGCAAGCCGCCATACCAGATGGGTTATGCCGTTTCGAGCCACTGAAATTTCTGCGCGATAGCATGCCTGCTCTCCGGCGGCAGCTCAACTTCCGAGTCGAACCCAAAGCGATCTTCGGCGAGCGGTGCAACGGCCTTACCGGAAATCCTGACAAGATCTTCATCGGGATGGTGCATTCCGATAAACGTGTGCTGATCGAGCCGGCTGAGCCAGCCACGGTAATGGACCAACTAGCGTGGGCCATGGAATTTGAACTCACGTCACTCATGTCTCACTATCGTGCGTTCAAGTTCGCATTTCCCAAAATACAGAACAACTTTTTAGAGACGGTGCACAGCGTGCTTCGCGATGCCCTTCGAGAAGCGCTCGCAGCCAAAGAAATTTACATGCTTTATCACCCCTATCCCGTTCCATTTCAAGATCTGTTCCAAGTAATGCGGGACTTCTTGGAGAGTTCCACTCCTGATGCAGCTGGCAAGGGATGCGGGCGTAAGCCCGGTCAAAGTTTCAGGAGGAACGACGCTCCCCATTTTTCGGACGATCGAATATCTCTCCCCTGACAGGCGAACGCGAACTCACTGTTCCTAACAATTCTCTAAGTTCACCCTGACATCTGAGCCGACGCGGCTCCGACAAATTGAGCTGATGAGGTCAGCTTTATGTGGACACTTTCATGGTCGTGCCCACCTACGTTGCGCCCGTCCCTGCTTGCTTCACTTCTGCTGGTTGCGTCCGCAGGGACCTAAGGCGCTAGGCCACAATTCTCAAAACAAATCGCCCGACATGCAAGTTAACGATGGAGATTCCGGCCCGATTGCTTTGAATGGGGATGGCGAATGATCGAAACTATACAAAACTACTTCGGTTTAACCGCGGAGGACACATTTCCGGCGCCGAAATGGTATTTCCAACAAATGGCGTGGGTTCAGAATCCCTTGGATCCAGAAAATGTAGCCTACAACTATCCACTGGCGCTGCGAATGCGGGGTCCTCTGGATCAGATGGCACTGAAGCGGAGTATCCGGGAAATTGTGTGGCGGCATCAGGTTCTGCGGTCCGCGTTTCGCATCCAGGATGGCCACCTCCTCCAGATTGTGCAACCGCCGCGGCCCCTGATATTCCCAGTCGTGGACCTGAGCAAGACATCTGAGGCCGAACGGGAAGCAAAGGTACTCCAGCTTGCCATAGATGAAGCCAATCGCCCGTTTGACTTGAATCGCGGTCCACTACTACGAGCCAAATTGCTGCGTATGAATCCTGAAGATCACCTTCTTCTGCTGACCACTCATCACCTCGTCTCCGATGATTGGTCCATGAGAATTCTGCTTCGGGAACTGTCCCTGGTCTATGGCGCTTTTAACGCCGGGCAATCATCTCCTCTTACCGCTATTTCTTTCCAATATGGAGATTTTGTGCGACAGGAGCAGAAACGTTTTGAGGAGAGGAAATTGGATCACGTTGCCTTCTGGAAGCAGCAACTGGCTGGCGGGAACGATTTTCACCATCTGGCTCCAGACCATATCCGAGCGGAACGTCAGACGTACCGGGGCACACACGAGAGAGCGACTCTGGCCGAGAGCCTGACGAACGCCCTGAAGACCCTTAGCTATCAGGAAAAAGCCACCCCATTTATGGCGCTTCTTGGCGCCCTCCAATGCCTGCTGTACAGATATTCAGGCCACCAAGACATAGGAGTCGCATCCTGTGTAGCGAATCGGTCATCGAGTCAGGCAGAGAAGCTAGTCGGCCATTTTAGCAATCATGTCATTCTTCGCACGAATCTAGGGGGCAATCCGACGTTTCGTGAGTTGCTCCGTCGCGTTCGCGAAGTAGCCTTTTCCGCCTACTCGTATCAAAATTTGCCATTTGGGAGTCTGGTAGAAGAGCTAACGGCTACGTCTTCCACCAGTACAAATCGCCTTTTCCAGGTGCTCTTGGTCTTGACTGACGCCCCGAAAGAAAAATGGAGCTTTCCTGGCCTGAACGTAAGCCCGTTTTCAATTGATCTTGGAACAACCGCCTATGACTTAATCGTGTGGCTAAGACTCGAGAAGGGCCTCGAGATCGACCTGCAATACAATCCCGACTTGTTTGAAGTTGACACCATGCGCAAAATCCTGGAAGACTACGGCGCCGTGCTCGAGGTGATGTCAAAGAACCCGGAGACGCGAGTCGATGAGGTCGCAATTGCGATGCTGCACGTGGCAAGCGATAGCCAGGTGCGCCGCGAACACACATCAAAGGAGCGAGCGGCTCCAACAGACACGATCGAATCGCAACTAGTTGAGCTCTGGGAAGCGGTCCTCGATAAAAGGCCGATCGGGGTCACTGACGACTTCTTTGAATTGGGAGGAAGCTCTCTTCTTGCTACACGCTTATTTGCGAAGATCGAGGAAGTCTTCGAATTGAGGGTTCCCTTGGTTACTCTGATCAAGGCTTCGACAATAGAGAAACTAGCCAAGGTCATTCGCCAGCCGGACTCGTGCGACACACCGCGTTCCCTGGTATCCATTCAGCCTGGCGGTTCGCGTCCCCCCCTCTTTTGCGCTCATGGCGAATCGGGAAACCTACTAATGTACCGTGCCTTGGGGAAGTGTTTGGGCGCCGATCAGCCGGTCTATGGGCTGCAACCGCTGGGACTGGATTGCAAACAGCCTCCGCTCACGCGAATCGAGGACATGGCGGCTAACTATATTGAGGAAATACGAGTTGTCCAGGCAGAGGGGCCCTACTTCCTGGTGGGATACTGTATGGGAGGCACTATAGCCCTGGAGATGGCCCAGCAACTCCGGAGACAAGGACAGAGCGTGGGTTTATTGGCGTTGTTGGACACGTATAACTGGAGAAGGGCCAAGCGAACATTGCTGAGTGACCTCTTTTTTAATCTACAGACATGGTGGTTTGATTGCAGGCATTTCCTCCTCAGGAGCTCGAGAAACAAGCTAAAGTCTTTGCGAGCAAGATTTAACGCACCTTGTGGTAAATCAGAACTTTCCGAATGTAATAGACGGGCAGCACTCAGTTATGTTCCGAACCTGTACCCGGGACGAATCTTACATGTCCGGCCGAGGCGGCAGTATACCCGGTATAACGGGCCGGAGCTGGGCTGGGGTAAGTTGGCCGCTAGCCTGGAAATCTTCCATTTGCCAACCTACCCTGGGCAACTTTTTGAAGAACCGTATATCAAAGATGTGGGGAGCAAATTGAGGGCTTGCATTACTGAAGGAGCTGCAAAATGGAAGTCTGCTCCGGAGACCGACGCTTTCGAGCCCGGGCATGAATCGTCAGTATACCGTTCAGATCAACACCTTGCAGTACCCGAGACGCGTCCCCCGGCCGTGTTGGAAACCTGAGCAAAGGCGCTTAGTCAACTCGCGGCACCATACACCGGCACTATACAAAAGGAGCCCGAAGTGTGCGGAATTTTTGGAGCCATTAACACAACCGGATTCTTTGAAGGCCCGGATTTTGATCATTTTGTCGCACTCACCGATTTGGTGGCTTACCGCGGACCCGATGACTGCGGCCACCTTCCCCTGACTCTCAAGAACCCTGACTCCCGACGAGATCGTTTATTCGACATATTTCTCGGCAACCGAAGGCTGTCAATCATTGACCTGTCTTCGTCTGGACATCAGCCGATGTCAGACGGCAAAGGTCTCTGGATTACCTACAACGGCGAGATCTTCAATTACATCGAGCTACGGCGTGAATTAGAAGATCGTGGACATGCATTCCGAACTGGCACTGACACTGAGGTCATTCTGCACGTTTACAGTGAATATGGTGAGCTCGGATTCGATCGCCTGAATGGCATGTGGGCCTTTGCTATCGTGGATATCCCCGCGCGTAAGGTGGTATTGAGCCGAGATCGTTTTTCGATCAAGCCGCTGTATCTCTTCCAGTCAAAGGGCAAATTCTATTTCGGCAGCGAGATCAAGCAATTGCTGCCGCTCCTGCCCGCGCGTGAACTCAATGTGAGGGCCATGACAGCATACTTGACGCAAGGTTTGCTCGATCATGACGTGGAGACGTTCTTCCGGGGCATCACCCGAATTCCACCCGCCACGAACGTGATCGTTTCGCTGGATTCGGGTACTGTCGAGGAGAAGAATTACTGGCGCTTCCAATTGCCGAACGCGATTTCCGCTTCCTCAAAAAACATCGTGGAAGAGTTTCGCGCCCTGTTTTTCGACAGTGTTCGCCTCCGCCTGAGGAGCGACGTCAAGGTCGGCGTTCTCCTCAGTGGCGGCCTTGATTCCTCCGCTGTCACGACGGCTGTGAGAAAAGTCTGCGGAGAACAATTGCAAACCTACTCGATTGTCTCCGAGCACGAGGGTCACGATGAACGGCGCTTTATTGACATGATCGCCGCCACCGGTGTCCCGAATCACAAGATCACCTTTCGCCCAAACGACGTGTTGGATTGTCTTGAACGCGTGCTGTATTACAGTGATGAGCCGTTTGCCGGTTTCAGCGTAATCGCGCAATATCAGCTTTTCGCAGCTATCAAGAACACCAGCGATGTTACCGTCCTGCTTAGCGGGCAGGGGGGAGACGAAACCCTGCTCGGATACTTGAAGTTCTTTTTCTTTCACGTCCAGCTTCTGCTCAAAGCCGGAAAATATCTCGATGCCATGTCGCTACTTGCCAGAAGCGCTTGGCACCGCACAGCAGTGAGGCAATTCCGGGTTTCCGAGGCGCGCCGCTACATGCAACACAACCGCCAGGGCATCTGGCAAACCATGCTGCGCAACACGATGCCGGTGCCGATCTGGAAATGCGCCGACATTCGATCGCGACAGATCGCCGATATATCCAGCTTCTCCGTCCCAGCTTTAACTCACTACGAAGACCGCAATTCCGGCGCCCATTCCCTTGAGGTCCGGCATCCGTTTTTGGACCACAGATTGGTCAACTTTGCCGTCAACCTGCCACCGGAACTGAAGATCCATCGCGGTTGGACCAAGTACATTCTGCGTGCCGCCCTTCCCGAAATGCCCGCCCCGCTCCGCTGGCGCCGCGACAAACAAGCCTTCTTGGTGCCGGAAGAACTGTGGCTGAAGCACGACCTTGTTCCAGTAATCCAGCAAAGATTTCGGGGCAGTACGCTGGCAAGCCTCGATATCTTGGACGACAGAGAGTTCCTGTTGTATTACGAGCAATTCCTCAGCGGCCGGTCGATTACCTCGTCGGACATCGCGCGAGTTCTAGTTGCCGAGCTTTGGGCGGAGAAAATCTTCCACGCCAATAGGACTCCTACTCCTGATACAGTCAGCCCGCAAGCGTGGCAAGTGCCCCGGTTTGGCCACATGGGAAAAAGCGTGAACGTTTCTGCCCGATAATATCGCAGTTGGTTTCTGCGCCTCGAATTAAACCGTCTGCGACAGTTTGCCTGCCACCGCATCCCTTGATTTCACACTCCCGGGCTGCTCCTCCTTTTGACACTGAACCGGGATTGTGCGGCCAGGTTGCCACTCAAACGGGTGACGCTTGATGCGGCAATCTGGCGGCTACTAGTTCCTTCTTCTCACCTCTTCCGTCCCCACAACGTGTCCACGATGAATTATCAGGTGATGGGCCTTCCGAAACCACTGTGTTAAGCCGTCCTTCCGAGCGCCATCTACGGTATTGCGTAACCTTAATCAATTTCTTGCCCAGGACCGGGGTTTGACCCGCTCCCCTAAATGCGCACACAACTGAGTATGATTTCGTCGAAAATGACCCGGTCCCCTTTTTCTGTGGCACTTTCAAGGTGAGTTTTGGGCAGCGAACTCACTCGGTGTTCGTTCTCAAACACTCGGCTCGCAGCGTGCCGTTGAACGACTCTCTCGCTCACCCGTGGAAGCTAACCTCAGTCTGTGTCAGAAATGGTGGAACCGCTCACTTCCGGCAGTAAAGTGACGAGAAGTACCAAATATTTGTAGTGAGCACCCCAATAACCACTTGCGTAGTAGCTATCCCCAGGGTAGTAAGTATCCCCAGGTACAGCTCCAGCTTACGCATTCGGAGAGTGCCCCTTCGTGATCTGGTAATGCGCCGACTGAAGTAGCAATATTCAAACCGGCTCGGCAGAAGCGACAACAGTATGGCAAAAGCCAAACCGCATCGCCTGCAATCTTATCCCCAAAAACGAGAGTACCGTCGCTTCTGCTTGCGCAACCAAGTCCGCGTGAAATATCACGCGGGGGACTCAGTTTCCGAACTTCAAGCAGTCAGCAAGAATGTAAGCATCGGCGGCCTACTCTTAGAGACTGATTCGCGGATTCCGCAATGCTGCCCCGTGAGTTTCGTCATGACAGTGAACGGAGGTCCGGTTATTCGTCCTATTCAATTCGTCGGCGAAGGGGAGGTGGTGCGGGTCGAGCCAGATGCAGCTGGTGCAGGATTCGCGATTGCGGTGAAGTGCAAACGTCCTATGTCCCAACTGGAGGGCTACCTCTCGTAAACCGCAGAATCAGGACCGTCTGCTTCACAACCGACAAAAACCGCCTTAAATTTTTAATGACGAGCTGGCGAAGCCGTTGTATGTCGTCTCGAACAAGACAATGCCGGTCTGGCCGAGGGGCATGCACATGTGATCCGCAATGCGGGTGGGCGGGCCAGCGACGATCGTGTCTTTATTGGCTATAGTCTACCAACACAGAACCCATTGGGAACCTAGGGCTACCCAGTTCATGACTTTTGAGTAGACGAAATGCTCGCGGCGATTGCGCATCTCCCAAATACCGGTATCAGGGAGGTGCCAGTTGTCGCAGATCCACTCCAGGCCTCCCTGGAACTGCGAAACCGCGGCATTGCCGTCCCTTGACACTCATTGATTTCGTTCAGGGATTTACATAGATGCACGCGCCACCGAGGAGAGTTTATTGTTACATTTGGTCTGAGTCCAGTCGCCGAAACGGGGTCAGCACTCTTCTCAGGGATGTTGGAAACGCGGCGGGAGAGACGCTGCAAGCTGCGTCTCGACGGATGCTGATGTTTTTGGAGGCTGATGAAAGTTTTTCATTGGATTACGGGGATCGCGCTGGTCGTGCTGCTGGCGTTGGCCATTGTGGGCTTGGTATTAACCCGCGACCTGGGCCAGCCTGCGGGCAACGCTGAAGGCACCCGCAAGCCTCAAGGCGGAAAGGTCGTGACTGCGAATGTAGGGACCGCGAGTCAAACGCTCGTGGACCAAAGTCCACTGCAAACGGCGCGCAGACTGGCAGCTCTGGCCGCAACTCCGGAAGAGAAAAGTCTTTCCCATCAAACCCTGAAACTCGCCGACCACGAACTCGACCTCGCGTTTTACGGTGCGGAGCGTAACGCCGGTGCAAATCTTCCTCCGCTCACTCCTGAGACCAAAGAGCTCGCCGCGAGAAAGGCCGCCGCCGAAGCTGCGGTGAAGATGGATGAGGACAGCGTCGCAGAGCTTACCAGGAAGTCGGCGAAGGCCCCGGAATCACAAAAAGAGAATCTCGAGGACCAACTGGAAGTTGCCAAGGGACAGCTTGAACTTGACCAATATGAAGTCGACGATGCGGCGGAGGATCTGGCGCGCGCCGGCGCCGATCCCGGAGCCAGGATCAGACAACTGAAGGCGGAGCACGACGCCAGCGATAAGGAGCCGGAGAGCGCCCCATCCCCGGCGGTCATTTCTGCTGAGCAGAATTATCAGGCGCACACACTTCTCCATGTCTTCCGGGCCTGGCGCGAGCTGCATTCCAAACGATTGCAGATTGCGGCCGCCCGGCAGGAGGCAGCCGCGGAAGTCCAGAAGCTCAACCAGCAACATGAGAGTTTTGAAAAGCGCGCCGACGCAGAGAAATCGGAACGCGAATCTGTCAAGCAGCAAGCCAAAGGTTTCGCGCGAGGCAACCAAAGCGCGAGCCGCGAAGAATCGAAAGCCACTGCCAAGGCAACGCTCACTTCCCTGAAACAGCATTCCCAGGACCAGAAAAATCTGGCCGAATTCGACAAACGAATCCAAGACGAGCAGGAACTCGGGGATATCTACGGCAACTGGCTGGTATTCGTACGAGCCCGAGAGCGCGGGGCGTTGCACAGTACCATCGAAACCACGCTTTGGATTGTGATGATCTTGCTGGTTGTGTATGGGGCCAGCCGGGTGATTGACCGTGTTTTTGCCGGATTTGCCGCAGAAAACAAGCGTCTGGGCACGATTCAAACCGTATTGAAATTTGCCGTGCAAGCATTGGGTGGTATTGCCATTGTGTTCGTGATCTTCGGTATGCCCAGCGAGACGACAACGATTCTGGGATTGGCCGGTGCTGGACTTACCGTCGCTCTGAAAGATTTCATCGTGGCATTTTTTGGCTGGTTCGTATTGATGGGCCGCAATGGTATCCGCGTGGGTGACTGGGTGGAAATCAATGGCGTTTCGGGCGAGGTGGTCGAGGTCGGCCTGCTGCGTACTGTGCTACTGGAGACCGGAAACTGGACTGACTCAGGCCATCCCACTGGGCGCCGGGTGGCATTTGTAAACGGCTTTGCCATCGAAGGACACTTCTTTAACTTCTCCACCTCGGGTCAATGGATGTGGGACGAATTGCAAGTCGAAATTCCAGCTGCGCAGGATCCGTACCCCATCATCGACGGAATCCAGAAGCTAGTGGAAAAAGAAACTGCCGCCAACTCCAAGACAGCGCAACAGGAGTGGCAGCACACAACCACGCGATACAAAGTGCAAGCACTTTCTGCCGTGCCCGGCATCAACGTGCGGCCGACCGGCGGGGGCATCGAAGTAAACGTGCGCTACATCACCCGGGCCTACGAGCGGCACGAAACCCGTGCGCGGCTGTATCAGGCCGTCGTGGAGCTGATGCACGGACAGCGCGACGCGGTGAAAGCGGTGGGTACGGCCGCTCCAGCTGGCTCCGCTAAATCCTAGACCTTCAAATCAAGTTCCTTTCGCAGATAGGTCTTCACCTTCTCAGACAGCTGGGAGCCGTGAACAATGTCGCGCACCAGCGCTGGAGGCATGGAATGCGCCAACCGAAGAGCATGAGCCAGCGGCGTCTTCGGATGGCGCACGAGGGCCAGGCGAATTTCGTGTCGCGGTGACCATTTACCGTGGCGGCATACCGCTTGGACCAGGGCCGTAGTCGCTCCGGGTCTTGCCAGCACTCTGACAATGGCGG
>WNFC01002010.1_pt1 | contig 33348 bp, 25 predicted proteins | sample 5400541 | NCBI WGS metagenome assembly WNFC01 (sample SAMN13153342, study PRJNA577476) | soil metagenome | isolation source: 120 cm saprolite under Douglas fir tree site 2 hole 2 replicate 1 | place: USA:California | collected 2015-04-18
GAGCCGTAGCCGCTCGGCATGTCGGCGGTATCGAAGATGTCCTTGACGCCGAACGGCACGCCGCGGAGTACGCCGCGCGTGGCGCCCTTGTCGCAGGCGCGCGCCGCTTCCAGCGCCGCAATTTCGGCAAGATGCGTCCACGCTCGCACAACCGGCTCGCGCTCCCTGATTCGCTCGAGGCAGCTGCGCACGACGGCCTCGGCGGTCAATTCGCCGCCCTCGATCAGGCGGGCCAGCGTCGTCGCCGGCAGTCGGTGCGGTTCGGCGTTCGGCATAAAGGGCGCTCCGTCGGGCCGCGGGAGCCGCTATCTAAGCAGGCTTGACGGACGCGTGCCAGCCGCTCTTACACGCGAGACCCTTCCCATAAAATTTGCTGGAAATCACCGGCGCGCATGGTAGGTAGGGCGCTCGTCATCGGCAGGGGGCGGTGGTCAACGGGTCGGTCGGAGGTCGCGCAATTCCCCGTCGCGGGGGCAGATCGGATTGCGCGCCGGCCCGAGCCCGGCATTTCAGGCACGGTGATGAAAAAAGTCGCGATCCTCATTCCAGCCAGCCCCAACCTCGCGTTTTTTTCCCAAATCGCCGCATCCGCGCTCGCGTTGAGGAGGCTCGATTGGCAGCGTTGGGAGCCGACGCTCTACGCCTTCCTCGGCGGCGAACCCGACTTCGCCGCACTCGAAGCATGGCGGCCCTACCTTCGCGACACGATGATGACTTTCGTGCCTGCTTCATTGTCGGACGCCCACCGGTTCTACTACGCACAGATCGACAGCCTATTCCGCTGCGCGCCCGTCGACGCCGACGTGCTGGTCAGGATGGATGCCGACACCCTCGCCGTGCAGAACTTCGAGGATGTGCTCGATTATGTCGCGGCGACGAATTCGGTCGCCGGGGTAACCGCGCATTTTCCGTTTCCGACCTGGCCGGGCGTCACATCGCGCCAAAGCTGGATTGGCCTTGCACACCTGCTCACCGGTCGGTCGGTCGGTTTTGAGCATGCCTATTCTTTGCCGCCGGCAGACGCTCCGCAGGACGAATGGGCCACGCCGTTCTATCTGAACGACGGCGTCGTCCTCATTGCGGGTAGCGTGTTTGCCGACGTTGTGGAGCGGTATTTGAAGCTGCGGCCCAATCTCATGGACCACCTTCCCGATCCGTACTTCTCCGGCCAGATTGCGCTCGCATTGGCCACCGCCCAGGCCGGCGTGCACAGTTGCGCACTGCCGATGCGGTATAATTTCCCAAACGACGAGCTTGCCGAGGCGCGGTACCCTGAAGAGCTCGACAACGTCTGTATCTTCCACTATCTGCGAACGCACGCCTTCGACCGACAGAAGATCTTTGCCAGTGTGAGCGCGTACCATGAATTCCTTGAACTTCCGCTCACCGGTGCCAACAAGGTTTTCCAAAGCTGTGTATCGAGGCTGATCGGCTCCGAATACCCGTTCGCAGCTACCGACGCGGCGCCGGCTGCCCGGCCAAAGACAGTACAGGCACCCCGCGACCCCGCGATCGCCCGGGCACCTCCCAAACAACATCGGGACATGTCGGCGGAGGATCTATGCGCGGCATCGGCGGCCTCGGAACGAGGCGACCTGCTGCGTGATCTGGTCGACATCTCGCGCGCCGCCTTCGGCTTCTTCGTCGACCAATTCACCTATACGGTCAATTACCCCTGGGTCGCCGGGCGGCTCGAAAATCTGCCCGCGGGGTCGCGGGTGCTGGATCTCGGCGCCGGCCTGAGTCCACTGCCGCTGTGGCTGGCGGATCGGGGAGTGCTCGTCGACACTGTCGACAAGCATCCGATCACGCGCACGCTCCCGCCCGCGGAGGACTGGAACGGGTGGGGTTTTTTCGATTACCGGCAGCTGCACCCGAATGTGGCGTCGCACCATTGCGCAATTGCCGAATTCACCCCGGTTTGCGAAGTCGACGCCGTATATTCGATATGCGTGCTTACCCACATGCCGCGCGCGACGAGGGAAGACACATTATGGCGTTGCCATGGGTGGCTGCGGTCGGGTGGCCGGCTGTTGCTGACGATTGACCTGATCCCGGCCACCGACTTTCTGTGGAATCGGTCCGAAGGCAAGGAAGTGGAGCCCCTGCTGGTACATGGTACGATCGACGAATTGTTGCGCCAACTGACGAGTGCCGGTTTCCAGCTCAACGAGTCGCGCGTTCTTCGCACGCCCCGTCGATCGCGCACTGGTCTGCTACTGATCGATTGTACGGCGACATGAGCCTGGACGCGGACTGTTGCGGCGGACAAACGCACCAAGACGCGGCGAGCCCCGATACCTGGCTAATCGGTACCAAATTTCCTCCAAGCCAGCATCGTGACAGTCTGAGATATTTCTACCAGGGCAAGGCGGACACACGGAGATCCCGCAAATGATGCAAGCGAAGGCAGGCCAGCGCCCATCTCTGATTGAGGTCCCGGATCGGCATGGCATGCCGGAGCTGGCGAAGGGCGGGCAGGCGAAACCGATCGTGATGGTGCTCGGGATGCATCGCAGCGGCACCTCGTTGTGTTCGCATGTGTTGAGCGTGCTCGGCGTCGATATGGCCGATCGGATGTTTCCTCCAGGCAGTGAAACGGCGGCATTCGATAATCCGCGCGGCCATTGGGAACGGTGGGAGATCGTCGCCTTCCATGACCGCGTTCTGGCGCATTTCAACCGCGGCTACTGGACCCCGTTCCACGACCTGCCGTTGCCGGCGGGCTGGTGGGCCGACCCGGAGATCGCCGCCATCCGGCGGGAGATGGTCGAATTTCTCGCGAAACGGGTGAGCGAAACCCGGTTCGGCTTCAAGGACCCGCGCACGGTGCGGCTGATGCCGCTGTGGCAGCAGATCTTCGACGATCTCAATTTGGCGCCAAAGTTCGTGCTGTGCTTACGCAACCCCGCGGAGGTGGCTCGTTCTCTATCGACGCGAGACGGGCTTCCCCCGGCAATGGGTGAGTGCCGCTGGCTGATTCACATGGTCGATTTCTTTCGGTATATCGGGGAACATGAATATTGCACGGTCGAGTACGAGAAATGGTTCGATGATCCGCGAGAGAATGCTACAAAATTAGAGAAATTCCTCGATCTTGGTTGGCAGCAGAGCCAGCGCGAGGTGGATCTGGCCCTGTCGAACATCGTTGATCCGGCGTTACGGCACGACAGCCCCAAACGTTCGAATTCGAGCCTGATGGTGGCACGCTCTCTGTACGGGCTTGCCGCCCGCGCGGACCACGAAGCGGCAGCACGCGAAGAGATCCAGCAGATTACCACCCAGTTTCTCGAATTCCAGCAGTGCGAGACGCCATTTCGCAACGCGTTTGAGCAAGCAACCGCGGCTGCCGCGAAGCTCCCCGAATCCGAGCGGCAGGTTGCGGAATTGCAAGCCGCGCTCGCGGCCGCCGCGGAGGAGATGGCCGGTCTGCGGGCGGGGCTGGCTGAACGCGAGGCCGGGCTGGCCCGCGGCGAGGCTGACGCGGCGGATCTGCGAGCGGCGCTTGACGAGCGTATGGCGGCATCGCAGCAGGCGGGACGGGAAATCGGCGAGCGGGACGCCGCAATCGCAATGCTGCAGAACGAGCTTGCCGCAGTACGCGCGGGCTTTGCTCAGCAACAGGCCGCAGCGAGCGAGGCGATGCAGGCCAACCACGCCGCTTCCCTCAAAGCGGTCCGCGCCGAACTGGCATCCGCCCGCACGGAACGCACCGCGGCCACCGCGGCACTACAGGCGGAACTCGCATCCGCCCGCACGGAACGCACCGCGGCCACCGCGGCACTACAGGCCGAACTCGCATCCATGCGCGATGAACTTGCTGCCGCCCGTCAGGTCGGCCGGTCCTTGTTGGCCGCCCTGAGGACGGGTCCGGCGCTGGCGCCGCCGACCGAACAACCGGGCCGGCGACGGAAAGGAATTTTCCGTCTGATCAGGTATTGGCATTGAGCTCATGATGCGCTTCATTCGAGGCTCCGGGCAGCCGGGCCCAATCGTCCTTGCCGACCGTGCGCGTGACGCGCGGCAGTGGGATGCTGCCGTTCAGCACTACCAAACTGCGCTCGCCCGCAATCCCCGCAACCCGCCGATCTGGGTGCAGTACGGGCACGTGCTCAAGGAAGGCGGCAGCTATGCGGCGGCGGAAGCCGCATATCGCCGCGCGATCGTCGATGCTCCCACGGTCGCCGATACCCACTTTCAGCTCGGGCAGGTGCTGAAGCTGCAGGGAAGGACCGAAGAGGCGAAGGCGGCGTATTTGCGGGCGCTTTCGATCGACCAGTCACTGCAGCAGGCTGCGGACGAACTGGCGGCGCTCGGCTGTGCGACAAAGGATTTGCCGCAATTGCTGCGCGATATCCCAGCGCCGGTTGGCGCGAGGCGCAAACGCCGGAAGGAGAGCATAATCACGCGTGCCGACCGCGCCCGAGACCTCGGGCAATGGGAAATCGCGGCGCGCCTCTACCGTCGAGCCTTGGATCGCAACCCCGGCAACCCGTCGATCTGGCTCCAATACGGGCATGCGGTGAAGGAAGCCGGGCAGCGGGATGCCGAGCTGGCCTACCGGCACGCGCTCGCCTATGCCCCGCGCCTGCGGGACGCGCATGTGCAGCTCGCGCACATCCTCAAGCTGCGCGGCAAGACCGAAGCGGCGCGCCAGGCGTTCTTGCGGGCCTTCGCGCTCGATCCCTCGCTGCCCGACACGTTGCCGGAGTTGCGCGGGCTCGGCTGGTCCGAAGCCGAGCTGGCCGAAGTGCAAGCCACGGCGAGCCCGAGCCGCTAGGCGTGTTGATGCGGTGGGCTCAGTTCTTGGTTGCGATGAGATAATTCCCGCAAGCCAACTCCTCCGCGGCGCTTTTGCTGAGCGTGTTTACGATCGGCTTCCAGAACGCTGCTTCTGAAGCAGGATGGGCAAGAAGCTCCTCGACGGACATCTTCCGGAATTGTTCATTGAGGCGGGGATCGGAAATCTCCGCTGCGAACCGCCCCAGCAGCCAGTGCAGGGAGAATTCCGGGGTCTGGAAGTCGTGAGAGTCCAATCGCGCTATGGTGAAACGGCCAGCGAAAAAGAGCCGCAATCCCTCGCGCGTCGCGTTGTAGTAGTGATTGGGGGATCCATGGACCGGTTGCCAGGAAAGGCCAATCGATATAGCAATGTCCCCCCGGCTTCAGGATGCGATGGATCTCGTCAACAACGGCCCATGGTTGGGTTACGTGCTCGAGAACGGAGCCGCAGGAAACCCCGTCAATTGAGCGATCGTTCAGCGGGTAGCGGCAATCCGGCGCCACAACCAGGTCGGCGCAAACCGAGGGATAGACTTCGATATAGGCAGTTTTCGTAAATCTCGTCACGCAATCCGCACCCTATATCGATGAAATTTTTGGCTGGGTTATTTTGTATATCGATGACGAAGTCGCTGAGCGAACCATTGGCTGATTCTCCTCCGGCATAATCGTCTGTCGAAAAGAATTTGCTGGACGAAGATATTGGGAAGCGCCCCGGCTCTTTGAGCCAGGAAAATTCGACATCGGATTTAAAAAAATTGCGGAATCGATAATATTTCTCTGTATTTGATTGGTCACGTGAAGAGACAAATTCGGCGGTAAACTGACGCCTGCCCTCACGATGCCCATAATTATCATAATGAAATCGCCCAGTATGCCCGGATTGCTCGGCGAATTGGTCGACGTCCGGATTGGCTATCAAATAGCCGATCTCGAAGAAGTTTTCCGCGGTGGCCAATTCGAAAACACGGATCATGGTCATTGTCTTTCACTGGAAGGCCGTCCGGTCACCCCGGGCGACGGCCGACATATTCGAAGCCCGCGGCCATCACCTCCTGTGCTTCCTGGGGAATGAGGCTGAGATTGCTCCACATGAGGTCGTGATCTCTTTGTTTGGGATCGCGCCACATCGCTATCACGCGATCCATTGGCGTTGCGACGAACGCGCCGGCGGCGGCGGCCGAGACACTCCCGCGCAGTGCCGATTCGCATTCGGAGGCAAGCCAGGACAACGAATAACCGACATGAAAATTATCCGACACATGCAGCGTCTCGGTCTCGAAATCCCTGAACCAATTCTCCAGTCCAAATCGCGTACAATTATAGAAATGCCAAGGCGCCTCGTGCAGCGGTTGCAGGAACGCGGTACGAATCAGGACCCGGCCGCCGGGCCGCATTATCCGAAATATCTCTTGTACGGCCTGGTATGGTTCGCGGTAATGCTCGAAAGCATTAAGCGAGATCACCGCGTCGAACGCCCCATCGACAAACGGCAAGCGATGGACATCGCCGATGACATCGGTATGCCGGAAGACCGCGGCCTCGAGTTCGACGACATTGTCGAAGCGCTGCGCGGTGCCGCCGGCACTCAAATGCAGAACCATACCCGGCGTCTGGCGGATCAGCGTCAGAGCGCTTTGCGGCATTTCGTTGCTCAGATGCGCATCCGGATTGATCGCCGGGTCCGACATGCCGGGGTACAATAACGGCCGGCCCGCTACCAGTGGCCAGCGATGAGCACCGCCGTCCGACAACAGCGCATCCCCTTCCGGAGCCAATCTGAGCGCGGTCCCGTCTTCGGGGCAGCGCAGGATCGGCAATAATCGCGCCAGCCGGTTCGTGCTCTGGCCTTTGACCGTGCCGGCCGGTTTTCGTGGATCTGTCTCGGGAGGCATAACGTGGTGCAGCTTCAGCCAGGAGTGCCGTTCCACCGCCCGACCGATTCTCAGGCGTACCCTGTCGGGATTAGCCTCGTTCGTCCGGTCCATCGAGCTGTCGTGCATGCGATACTCCGCCAGCGGCTCGCCCGGGACCTGCACGCCCCACAAGCCGCGCTCGGCGAAGCTGCACCAGAGATCAAAGTCCTCCCAGCCGGTGCGAATGTGGTCGTATCCCCCGACATAGCTCCATGCTGCTTTCGAGATCAGTGCCATAGCATCGATGTAGTTGCCTTGGGAAAGGCGCACTGGATCGAATGGGTATACCCCGATGAGGCCGTCCCGCCATCTCGACGTAGAGTCGCCGAATTCTTTGAGGATCGGATAGGCGAACGCCGCGTCGGTCGCCTCCAATGCCGCCAGACAGGCGGCGAGGCAGCCCGGCAGTAGCCGGTTATCGGCGTCCAGCGCGAATACGAACGGGGTGTCCGCCGCGTCGAACCCGGCGTTGCGGGTCAGCCCGAGCCCGGAATTGACCCGGTTCCGCAGAATGGACAGCCGGTTGAAACGCTCGGCGTTGACCGCTGCCCACTCCAGCACCAACGAGAGCGACGCATCCGTCGAGCGGTCGTCGACGACAATAAGATCGAGGTCCGGCAATGTCTGCATCGCGACGGACGCCAATGTTTCGCCGATGAATTGCGCATAATTATACAGAGGCACCACAATTGTTACATTGGCACTTCTAAGATGATCGATATTGAATAAAACATCGTAATCGGGAACTCGCGGCTGCGGCCGCGGCGGCGCCGGCCGGAGATGACGCTGGAAGGACCGCGCGGCGGACGAGCCGCCCGTCAGATAATCGAAAAATTCCCCGATCATTTCGCGCCGCCGCTCCGGCCCGAATGTCCACAACGCATCGCGGCGCGCGGCGGCGGCAATGCGCCCGCGTTGCGCGGGATCGGCGACCAGTGCAGTGAGGATCTCGTACCATTCGCTTTGGGTTGATGCGAGATAGCCCGTTTCGCCGTGACGAATGGCGCGGCGGAACGGCCCAGTTGGCGAAGCAATCGTCGGCACGTCGACCAAAGCCGCCTCAAAATATTTCAGCTCGCTCTTCGCCTCGCAGAACGGATTGCCGACGTCGAGCGGCGCGAGGTTGATGTCGAAGCGCGCGTTCTCGGGCGGCAATTCCAGGAGCGGCACGGATAGCCGCCACTCGATCTGCGCTTCGAGACCGCTCAGCTCGGGGAACTCGTGGGTATCGATCAACGGCTTGACCAGCTCGACACTGTGGAACAGCACAAGCCGGCATCGCGGGTCTTCCCTGAGCACCTGCGCGACCGCACCGACGCAGACGGAAAAATCGCGCTGATGCGTGCGCGTCCCCGCCGCGTACCCGATCCGAACCAGTCCGTCCCCCGGTTTCATTGCCGCGCGCTGACGGGCGGCGAGGCGGGAAAGCGCGAGGGCGTCGTGGTCGAAACCGTTCGGCACGGCAATCGCCGGCATGCCCGCCTGGCGCATGTAATGGGCGAGCTCGTCGGTGGTGCCGACGCACAGATCAGCGGCGAGCATGGTCTGCCGCACGAGGGTGTAATAGTCGCGAATTCCTTCGGCGGGGAGATTGTTTGATCTTATCGAGTCGATGATTTCGGGCGTCGCCAGGTCGGGCTCGACCATCAGATCATCTAGATCGAAGACGATCTTGGCTCCCTGGCCGCGCGCCGCCTCGATGGCCGATGCGATGCTGTCGCCCCAGGGAACCCGCCACACGATAAGAACCGCCGCCGACCGGATCTCGTCCGTCCGCTCTGGAACCTCGTCGATCGTCATCCATGTCGCGTGCATGCCGAGCTTCGCCGCGGCGGCGACCGGACGCACCACGCGATATTGGTGCCCCGGTGTCGTCGGCTCACCGGAAATGTAGACGACCCGCAGACCGCTCTCGCCCGTCTGCTGATGTCCGGGTGGCGTCATAAAACCACACCCTCTCCGCTGCCGTCGCAACGGCAACAAAGGCCAAGCCAGGGCTGTCGAACGAAATCCGTCATGCATGCTCCATCAAGTGTTTATCGGGTATTTCCAAATATAACTTTGTGGATCGAGAACCAGGCTGCGGTTGGACTCCACTCGGGCCAAGACATGGTCAGACCAGTAATAATCATCATGGATTCTGTCCAGGTCTGCGAGCGCGCCGTCTCGGTCGCCGAACCCCCACGCCCGCATGAGGGCTCGGGCGCACTCGAGCACACCCTTTGGGTACCCTTGCCAGCGGCTAATCGCACTGTCCATGAGCCGGTATTTGTCGTCGTCTTTCAAGGCATTCCACATACACCCATCGAGAATGTGCCGAGGAATTGACTTACTTAACAAGTATACCGTAGATGAATATTCAATAAATTCTATATATATAAAATACTCTCTAAGTAATTCCATAGTGATGTGTATCCAAAAGTGCCCTTCGTGGACGTAGTCTTGCTGGACCAGCACCGACCGGCCCGGGATCAGCGCCGGAAAGAAATCCTGCACCACCCTGTCATTCGTGTCCGGAGCTTTAAGAATGTCCAAGAACAAAATCTCTATTGGGCTCCCGTTCCAGCCGATCTCCGTTATGTCTCCATGGTGGACATGCACCATCGGGGCAATCGCGGCGATATTTCGGTCGAATAAGTCACGGCAGGAATCACCCGGTTTCCGCAGACCGTCCCTAGCCGGATCAACGTAAAGTTTTAGCATGTAGTCGTCGATCCAAAATAGATCGTATGAGTGGATGGCGGCTTGACTGCTGACGCCGGAGTTCGCTCGGAGCCCCGCGCCAAGGGCTAGCGTCGATCCCCCGAGGAAACAACCAGCGTCGACGATAGCTCCGGCGCCGCTGAAGCTGTCGCGCGCGAGAGAGAAAAGCAGCCGACGCTCGTTGGGCCCCAGCATCGAGGGCACCCACACGTCGGGAGGAGGCTCAATGTTGCTCCATTGACGCTCACGATAGTTCGTGGTGGGCATTACAAAAAACCTCGTCGCGGTGATATGATTAGCGTTGCTGCTGCAATTGCATTAACTCATTGCTCAACTGTTTTATGTTGTGCCGAAGGGCCTGGGTCGCGTCGGGGCGCCTCACATCATTAAGCTCGGTGCGTCACATGCTCCCAGAATTCGTTTTTCCACAGGTGCAACTGCAGCGCCTGCGGTTCTAGGCCGAACGCCTCGATCAGCACCGGCAGTGACAGCTGATCCATCATGCCGTAACGCAGATTCTGGTCCCACCAGCTGTTCCAGCATCGCGTAATCGGATCGTTGTTTTCAATCAGCCAAAAGGTTCCGCACCATAGCGGTGCATCGAGGTTCCAGCCGCGGCCCGCGAAGAAATTCATCTGCTCGGTCATTTTCTCCTGGGCGTAACGCACCCGTAAATATTCGCTATATTCGCCGCCGTTGGCGATCTGCTGCAGGATGAACTCGTATTCCTCGCGAATCGTGTTCCGGTCAGGGTGCGGCACCAGCGCTAGCCGCTGGTGCGGCGGCAGGGATGCGAGTCTGTCGGCTTCGCGCAGCAGAAACGAGGCGTCGCGAAACTGGAGGGACGAGTCGGCCCACGCGAGCCAGCGATAGGACTCCGTTTCGGGCAGGCGATGGATCTGATGCTTGAAGTATCGTCCCCGCAGCCGCGGCCCGAAGTCGTAGCGCGGGTAATCAGGGACGATGATCCTGCCCCAGGACGGGATGACCTCGGGATCGGCCGCGGCAAGCGTATCGGCATCGGTATAGAAAAAGGCGTCGACGCCGGGAAGGGGTGGAAACGGCTTGATCGCGTCGATCCCGCCGAAATTCGCCGAAACCAGCGCGATGCCCGCCTTGGCGCATTCCGGCCGGGCCGCGCGACCGGAGGAGGCCGGGCGCGCGTCGCTGGAACTAATGCTCATCACGCTATTTCTCCTAATGATCCGCAAATGGACCGCCAGGTTACGGCTAAATTTAACCGGTATCCCCTGGATGGCAAGCCGCGAACGGGGAGCGCCCGTGGGGCGGCCTTGCGGACGTGCCCGAGTATCCCCTCACATCAGGTTCTGGTGCATCACCCAGTCGAAGAAGTCGTTTTTCCACAGATTGAACTGCATCGCCTGCGGTTTTAGGCCGAACGCCTCGATCACCGCCGGCAGTGACAGCTGATCCTGCATGCCGTAGCGCAGATTCTGGTCCCACCAGCTGTCCCAGCACCGCGTAATCAGATCGTTGTTTTCAATCAGCCAAACGGTCCCGCACCACAGCGGCGCATCGAGGTTCCAGCCGCGGCCCGCGAAGAAATTCATCTGCTCGGCCATTTTCTCCTGGGCGTAACGCACCCGTAAGAGTTCGTTGCCGTTGGCGATATGCTGTCGGGTGAATTCGTATTCCTCGCGAATCGTGCTCCGCTCGGGGTGCGGCACCAGCGCGAGCCGCTGGTGCGGTGCCAGGGGCGCGAGCCTCTCGGCTTCGCGCAGCAGGAACGAGGCGTCGCGAAACTGGACGGACGAGTCGGCCCAGGCGAGCCAGCGATAGGGCTCCGTTTCGGGCAGCCGATGAATCTGAAGCTTGAAGTATTTTGCCCGCAGCCGCGGCCCGAAATCGTAGCGCGGGTAATCAGGGACGATGATCCGTCCCCAGGACGCGACGATTTCGGGATCGGCATCGGCAAGGGCATCGGTATCGGTATAAAAAAAGGTGTCGATGCCGGGAAGGGGCCGAAATGGCTTGATCGCGTCAATCCCGCCGAAATTCGCCGAAACCAGCGCGATGCCCGCCTTGGCGCGCTCCGGCCGGGCCGCGCGACCGGAGGAGGTCGGACGCAACCAGCGCCGGAACCCGGCCAAAATTCCCCCCGTGGCGCTCATCGGTTCGGCAGATCGAGCTGATGGATTGCCCCCCTGCCCTCGGCGGCGAGTAGCGGCGCCTTGCGCTCCTCGTGATGGTGCAGCGGGTGAACGAGAAAGCGCCGGTCGCTGTCGAGTTGCACGGAACCGACCATCGGATCCGCGTTCGATCCGATGCACTCGAGCGCGGCCAAATCGTTCTGTGACCAACCCAGTATTCTAAGTCCAGACAAGGCCTGGGGCGAGGTCGGATCGAGTGCTTGAGCCTGGAGATATGCGGCTGCAGCGTCGTCTTGTTTTCTCTGGGCGCGAAGCACATCGCCAAGATAGCGATACGGCTCGGCTAGGGCGGGGGCTCCTGCAATCGCCTGCCGATAGGCCTCTTCGGCCGACGACAGACGGTTGGCCTCCTTTAGGACATGACCGTATTGAATCCAGATCTCCGGCCTATTGGGGTTTCGCGCGAGCGCCATCCGGTAGTAATGGGCCGCGACGGCCCACTCACCGGAATCTCGTGCCCGATCAGCCAGCATTATTGGTTTCTTTCGCAACACGAAGCGCTTGAACAATTGGACGATGGTTGGCGGGATCTGAGGCGCCCCCGCAGGCGCTTCAGCTGGCGGGGGTACATCACCGCGCGTCGTCTCGATTGCCGTATTCGGCTCCGCCACTTCCCGCCGCGCCCCTGACAGAGCCTCGTTGAGCGCAGGCATCTCGCTGCGCATCGCCCTGATCACCCTGTCGGTCTCCGCTGCTTCATGCCGTGCCCGTGCGAATGCGGCCCTCTGTGCCGCGGCTTCGGCCCGCGCGGCCGCGGCGACGTCCCGTAATTCCTGTACCTCTAGCGTCCGGTTGGCCAAGTCTGCCCGGAGAAAAACTAACTCGGCGTCCTTCGACACTATCTCGGCGAGCCGCTGCAGCGCAGCCGCCATTGCAAATGTCTCGCGCGTGGTTGCAAACCAGCGCTCGCCGATATGCCAAAATCGCTCGCGCACGGCAGCGACATCTTGGTCGCGGGTCACCGCACATAGCCGCTTTACCGCCGCGGTCGCTTCGGCACCGACCGCGACGATCCCGAGGCCATAGCCGTGCGAGAATTCAAAGCTAGGAAATTGTTTCGAAAGTTCAGCAAAAAATTGGTAGACGCCGAAGTCACGCTCACGAACATTCGTGTCGTGGAAGAGGACGACCGCCCGATCCGACAACTTGGGTCGCCACATCTCATAATCGTGCTTCACCGCCTCGTAGGTATGATAGCCGTCGATGTGGAGTAAATCGATGGAACCATTCTCGAAATAATGGACAGCATCGTCGAAGGTAGAGCGCAGCAGACTCGAAAAAGCAGCGTAGCGTTTATCGTGGAAATCGCGCAGGTCGCCATAGACCTCCTCGCCGTAATTCTTGCTATGTTCGTCGCCGGCCCAGGTGTCGACCGCATAGCAGCGGGTGCCCAGCCCCGCACGCAGAACCGCCTCGCAAAACGCGGCGTATGAAACGCCGTTGTGGGTGCCGAGTTCGACGAAAAGTCGCGGCCGGCACGCCACGGTGATCCAAAACGCGAACGGCACATGCGCCCACCACGCACTCGCCAGCCCCAACCGCTGGGGGGCCCAGAAAAGCGGATCGAGCTCGCGCGAAAGCAGGATTTCGAGCCCCGCCGGGCTGGCACCAAGCGATTGGTCATCATTCATGAGGTTTCGCCGTCGCCGGCTCCTTAGCGATACGCGCGCCTGATAAGCCATTGCGGCGATCAGATCAACCATGGTGCGGCGCTGTGGAGCACCCCGAAGCGGGGCGTTGGAAACGCCCTACGACATTGCGACGTCGAGCCCGAGGTCGAGGATCGGGGCGCTGTGGGTGATCCAGCCCGACGAGATCAGGTCGACCCCGGAGGCGGCGATCGCCGGCGCGCTTTCGCGAGTGATCCGGCCCGAGGCTTCGGTCACCGCACGGCCATCGACCATGGCGACCGCGCGGCGCAGCGTCGCGGGGTCCATGTTGTCGAGCAGCACCGCGTCGACGCCTATCTCGAGCGCCTCGGCAAGCTGGTCGAGCGTATCGACCTCGAGCTCGATCTTGACGAGATGCCCGGCATGCGCGCGCGCCCGTTCGAGCGCCGGACCGACCCCGCCGGCGAGCGCGATGTGGTTGTCCTTGATCAGCATCGCATCGTCGAGGCCGAAGCGGTGATTGGCGCCGCCGCCCAGCCGCACCGCCTCCTTTTCGAGGATGCGCAGGCCCGGGGTTGTCTTGCGCGTGCAGACGATCCGTGCCTTCGTGCCGGCGATCGCATCGACCAGCCCCTGGGTCGCGGTGGCGACGCCGGAGAGCCGGCAGATCAGGTTGAGCGCGGTCCGCTCGGCCGCGAGCACCGGCCGCGCCCGGCCGCTGATATGGGCGACGGTTTGGCCCGGTTCGACGCGGCTTCCGTCTGCGCAGCACGCCTCGATGGCGAGGCTCGGGTCGAGTAGCTCAAAGGCGAGGAGGCCCGCCGCGAGGCCGGCGATGATCCCCGGCTGGCGCGCCCTGATGACCGCTTCGATCGGCGTCTCGGCGGGGACGATCGCATCGGTCGTGATGTCGCCGGCGCGCCCCAGATCCTCAAGGAGCGCGGCGCGCACGATCGGCTCGATAAGGAGGCGGAGCACCGCCTGGAACCCGCTCAGCCGATCGCCAGCATGCGCTCGACCGCCTGCCGCGCGCGGTCGGCGATCTCCGGCGCGATCGTCACCTCATGGGTCATGGTTTCGAGCGCATGCCGGATGTTGCCCAGCGTGATCCGCTTCATATGCGGGCACAAATTGCACGGCCGCACGAAATCGAGATCCGGGTATTGCAGCGCGACATTGTCGCTCATCGAGCATTCGGTCAGCAGCACGACGCGCGCCGGCCGCTTCTGTCCGACGTAATCGGCCATCGCCGCGGTCGAGCCGGCAAAATCGCACTCGGCGACGACCTCGGGCGGGCATTCGGGATGGGCGAGGACGGTGATGCCGGGATGGCTCAGCCGCAAGCTGCGGATGTCCTCCGGGGTGAACCGCTCGTGCACCTCGCAATGCCCCGTCCAGGCGATGATCTCGACCTTGGTCTGCGCCGCGATGTTGCGCGCGAGGTATTCGTCGGGAAGCATGATGACCTTGGGGGCGCCCAATGCCTCGATGATCTTCTTGGCATTGCCCGAGGTGCAGCAGATGTCGGATTCCGCCTTCACCGCGGCCGAGGTATTGACATAGGTGACGATCGGCACGCCGGGGTGGTGCGCCCGCATCAGCCGGACATCTTCCGCGGTGATCGAGGCGGCGAGCGAGCAGCCGGCCTCGAGATCGGGGATCAGCACGGTCTTCCCCGGGTTGAGGAGCTTTGCCGTCTCGGCCATGAAATGGACGCCGGCGAGCACGATGACCGCGGCGTCGGTTCGCGCCGCTTCGCGCGCCAGCGCCAGGCTGTCGCCGGTGATGTCGCCGACGGTGTGGAAGATGTCGGGCGTCTGGTAGTTGTGAGCGAGGATGACCGCGTTCTTCTCGCGCTTCAGCGCGATGATCGCGGCGATGTCCTCGGCGAGCAGCTTCCATTCGACGGGCGGCACATGGCGCTCGACGCGGCTATAGAGCTCGGGCAGCGGAAACGGTGCCGTGGGACGGGGGGGCGTGGTCTCAACAAATTGTGACTGCATCGCTTATGCTCCTTATGAGCATTACTGGCGTCTGGAAAAGCCGGACGATAACCGTCCGGCGCCTCTTATGCTGCATATGAGTATAAGGGCGAGTCGCAGCCCGTCAAGGGACCACACTCTATGAAATTGTAACAGCGCACGCTTCCACCTGCGTGGTGCACCGCTTCCATGCGTCCGCTCGCGTGGCAGCCGGTCGCGGGGTGGGTTAGATTGGCAAGCTGCTAGAGCGGAACAGATGCCTTGCATTCCCTTCGCTCCCGATTGATCGCGCTCTGGCTGATGTCGCTCATCGCCTGCGTCGCCGTGGGTGTGCTGCTCGTGCAACTTTATCGCCAGTCGACCGCCGCCCAGGTCGACCGTGCCGAAGCTGTCGTTGCACATGCCTGCGATCTGATCCGAGACCGCTATCGATTCTACACGGCCGGGTGGCAGGGGCCGGCGCCTTCGCTCGACGATAACGCCCTGTATCGCGATCTCACCGCCGCCGTCACGCTGGCGCTTACCCGGCAAGACGGTGTCGAGGGCGGGATATGGCAGGCCGAGGTCGGATCGCTCTCCTATGCGTATCCGACTTACGAGGGCAGCGGCCCCAAGACCGATCTGCCGACCGCCGAGCGGGACAACATCCGATCGATCAATGAAGAGAGCCTGCGCGAGCAACAGGTGGCCGACCAGCGGGTCGCCTTGCGCTCGCAAACACTGCTGCTCCATGCCTGCCCCCTCGGCGGGCCGATCCCAGGCCTAACTGCCTGGACGATGACCCGCGTCCAGGTGGCGGCAGGATATGGCCCACTCGGTCTCGGCCTCGGGGTGCTGCTCGCTCTGATGCTGGGCATGACCGCCCTGCTGACGAGGCTGATGCTGGTGTGGTCGCGGCGTGTCAAGGGGATCGAGAGCGCACTTGCGACGGACGATGGAGGGTCGCTTCCCAGTCTCGAACGTACCGGCGAGCGCGAACTCGACCGCATCATCGACGCGCTCAACGACGCGACGACCCGGCTCGCCGCCGCCCAGCGCCAATCCGAAGCTCTTGCCGCTCAGGTCGCTTCGTCGGAACGTCTCGCTGCCTTGGGTCGAGTCGCAGCGGGCGTGGCACATGAAATACGCAACCCAATCGCAGCGATGCGCCTGCGTGCCGAGAATGCTCTCGCGGGCGACGATGCCCGCCGTCGCAAAACTCTGGCAGACATGCTGGAACAGATCGATCGGCTCGATACACTCATTTCCGAGCTGCTGGCCATGACGCAGCGGCGCGAGCCTCGTCCGGTTCCCGTCGAGGTACAATCGTTTTTAGCTGCCCGCGTAGAGGTGCATCGCGCGGAAGCCGAGGCGCGCGAGGCCGCAATTACCGTCGAGAGCAATGTGGCCACCGGTACGCTCGACCCGGAGATGATCGGCCGCATCGTCGATAATCTCCTGTCGAACGCGATCCGGCATACGCCGCCCCACGGACACGTCTCAATATCAGCGACGGCAGTGGACGGCGGGCTGCGCCTTGCCGTTGCCGATGGCGGCGAAGGAGTGGCGCCGGACTTGCGCGACCGGCTGTTCGAGCCGTTTGTGACCGGCCGAGCCGATGGCACCGGCTTGGGTCTGGCGATTGCCCGCGAACTCGCCGACGCGCATGGTGGACGCTTGACCTTGCTCGATCCGGGAAGCGCAACGCCAGGGTGCGGCGCCGTGTTTGTCCTCGATCTGCCGGGAGCCGTGGATGTCGAACATCCTGATCGTCGATGATGACGCGGCGATTCGCGAGGCGCTCTCGGAAGCGCTGACCGATCTCGGCCATACGCCTGCGGCGGTGGCGGGAGGAGCCGCCGGACTTTCGTGGCTGGAACGCCACCAAGCGGACGCAGTGCTCCTCGATCTCCGCATGCCCGGCATTGACGGCATGGAGGTGCTGCGCTGCATCCGCGCTAGGCAGAGCCCGCCCCCGGTTGTGATCCTGACCGCCGTTCCGACGAGCAGCAACACCATCGAGGCGATGCGGCTCGGCGCTGCCGATCATCTTGCGAAGCCGATTGGACGCGCCGATTTGACGGCTCTGCTGGGTCGCGTCTTGCAAACCCCAGCCACGATGCAGCCGGCAACGATGGTCGACCACGATGGCGATCTGATCGGCGTCAGCGCGGCAATGCGCGAAGTGGCGAAGACAATCGGGCTCCTCGCCGACAGTGACGCGACCGTGTTGATCACGGGCGAAACCGGCACCGGGAAGGAGGTCGTCGCCCGTGCTATACATCGCCACGGCAAGCGCGCGAAGGCTCCGTTCGTCGCGGTCAACTGCGCCGCGATCCCGGCCGAGCTTCTGGAGAGCCTGCTGTTCGGTCATGTACGCGGGGCCTTTACCGGCGCCGTCGCTGATCGACTCGGCTCCTTCCGCGAGGCTGATCGTGGGACCCTTTTCCTCGACGAGATCGGCGACATGGACAAAGCGATGCAGGCCAAAATGCTGCGCGCTTTGCAGGAACGCGAGGTGACCCCGGTTGGCGGTAAGCCGGTGCCGGTCGATGTCCGCGTTATCGCCGCCACCCACCGCGACCTCCATGTCCTGGTTCGGGACGGCCTGTTCCGCGAGGATTTGTTCTATCGGTTGGGTGTCGTGCCGCTGCCGCTGCCGCCGTTGCGGGAGCGGCTGGCTGACATCGTGCCCCTTGCGGAGCATTTCCTGGTCATTGCCGCCGCGAGTGGAGAGCCCAAGCGCCTCTCGGCGGATGCCGCAGGACGGCTGCTCGAACACGGGTGGCCGGGCAACGTGCGGGAACTCCACAATGCGATGGCCCGTGTCGCTGCTCTGGTGCGCCGGCCGAACGTGACCGCAGCCGATCTCAGTTTTCTCGATCATGGCAGAACGGTCGACGATGCGGATCGGGGGTCCGGCTCCATGCCCGAGGCGGTGGCCGGGCTTGAGCGAGAGATGATCTCGCGCGCGCTCGTTGCTGCGGGAGGCAATCGCACGAAGGCGGCGGCGCGGCTCGGCATCCGGCGGCAGCTACTTCACGAGAAGATCACACGCTACGGCCTCGACTCGTCCGCAAAGCGGACGGAAGCCGCCCGTTTTGCGGACGACCGCCGGACATCACGCCCAGCCAAAGCCAAATGACAACAACGGCTTAACATCTGGCACGCCGCTTGCCCTCTGTGGTCGGAGCATCTACGGAGGGTGAAATGAAACCACGGCAAATCCTGTTAGCGGCCATCCTGTTGACAGCCGGGGTGGGCGCGACTGCCTTTGGACAGGGAGTGGCGGGCGCCGACCCGGATCAGTTTCCGGCGATCCACGGCAAGGTCGGCCAATACAGCCTGACGCCACGCGGCGAGGTCGACGGGCTGCTTCTGGATGACGGAACCCAGGTGCACCTGCCGCCGCATCTCGGAGCGCAACTGGTCTTCGCGATCAAGCCCGGTGACCTGATAACCGTCCGAGGCCTGAAAGCGCGGGAGATCGCGCTGATCGAGGCGGTGTCGGTCGCCAACGATGCCACGCACCTCACTGTCGTTGATGCCGGCCCGCCGGGACCGCGTGGCGCGGGACAGACCTTGCAGGCGAGCGGCCACGTCAGGGCGCAACTGCACGGGCCGCGCGGCGAACTGAACGGCGTGCTGCTCGAAGACGGCACGATCATCCACCTGCCGCCCGAGGAGGCCGACCGGCTGGCGGCGGAGCTTGCGGTAGGCCAGCCGTTCTACGTGACCGGCGACGGTATCGCCAGCCCACTCGGCAAGGTCATCGCCGCCCGGCAGATCGGCCCGACCGCATCACAGCTTGCCGAGGTACAGGCAGGACCGCCGGGGCCAGGGCGTCGTGGGCCTCCGCCACCACCGCGTTGAGGCGGTATCGGGCGACCTAGAATGTCTGAGGTTTCACCCGATATGGCCGACGTCAGGGGCGGCGAGGCGCAGGCCGTCGAGGTTGGTAGGTTGGAGGTCGAACCTCCGCCGCAGCGGAGTGTCTCGTCGAACCGGATCAGCCTTGTCCTCGTCGTATCAGTGGTGCTGGTCGCGCTGGCAGCAGGCTTGGCATCGTCGTCGCTGGTCGACACTCCCTTCCAGCACGATTTCGGCGGGGTCGCCGCGGCCGCGATCTTCGCGGCGAGCTATCTGGCTCTGGCCATCGGCAGGGTCCCGGGCCTGGCGATCGATCGCGCGGGCGCGGCGCTGGTTGGCGCCTGTCTGATGGTCGCCAGTGGCGCGCTGTCCCTTGAGGATGCTTACAAGGCGATCGACCTCGACACGCTCACCCTGCTGCTCGGGATGATGATCGTGGTCGCCAATCTTCGCCTGTCCGGCTTCTTTGCGCGGGCGAGCGCCTGGGTGATGCGGCGGGCCCATCACCCGCTGGTTCTGCTGGCGGCCGTGACGGCGATCGCCGGGGTGTTCTCCGCGTTCCTGGTCAACGACGCGATCTGTCTTGTGCTCGCGCCACTCGTCCTCGAACTGACCCTCTCCCTGCGGCGTAACCCGGTGCCCTACCTGCTTGCGGTCGCGATGGCGTCGAACATCGGCTCGACCGCAACGATCACCGGCAACCCGCAAAACATGATGATCGGCAGCTTTTCGCACATTCCGTACGCGCAATTCGCCGCGAGCCTCGCGCCTGTGGCGCTGATCGGGCTCGTGCTGACCGTTGTTCTGATCGCGCTCTTCCATCGCGGCGAATTCGCGGGCAGCGCGCGGCTGATGGCTGAGACCCCGCCGGCGCGTGTCCATCGCGTGCTGGCGCTGCGTGCGCTCGTCGCGACGGCGGTGCTGGTCGCGCTGTTCTTCGGCGGCCAGCCGCCGGCCAAGGCGGCAATTGTCATCGGCGGGCTGTTGCTGCTCACGCGGCGGGTCAGAAGCGAGCGGATATATGCCGAGATCGACTGGTCGCTGCTGCTGATGTTTGCTGGACTCTTCATCATTGTCGCGGGCGCCGAGCACGTGCTTTTGAGCGGCGATACGATCGCCGCGGTCGGCCGGCTGCATCTCGATCGCGTGCCGGTGCTGAGCACGGTGACGGCGATCCTCTCCAACCTGGTCAGCAACGTGCCGGCGGTGCTCGTGCTCAAACCATTTATCGAACCGCTGCACGATCCTCGCACCGCGTGGCTGACGGTCGCCATGGCCTCAACCCTCGCGGGGAATTTCACCATACTAGGCTCGATCGCCAACCTGATCGTCGTGCAACGGGCGGCGGCGAGTCGGGTCGAGATCAGCTTCTGGGACCATTTCAGGGTCGGCGCCCCGCTGACCATCGTCACCCTCGTGATCGGGACGCTGTGGCTGTGGCTGTGACATCAGGCGAGGGCAAGCGTTTCAACCCACGGTCGCTGGACGCGGTCAACTTCCTGCTCGCCGACGTCCGCGGCGCCCTTGGGCCTTATCTCAATGTGTTCCTGGTCACCCGACAGCATTGGAGCCTGTCCGAGGTCGGATTGGTGACCATGATCGGGGGTCTGCTCGGGCTCGCTGCGCAGACCCCGATCGGCGGCGCGATCGACGAGACCCGCGGCAAGCGCGGAGCGATCGTCGTGGCGCTCGCCGTCCTGGCGATCGGAGCTTCGGTGATCTTTGCGCTGCCGAACTTCTGGCCGGTGTTGATCGCCAACTGCTCGATGGCGATTGTCGGGGATGTCTTCGGGCCGGCGGTCGCGGCCCTGACCTTGGGCCTCTACGCGCGCGAGCAGCTCGCGCGGCGCATCGGGCGGAACTCGGCCTTCGACCATGCCGGCAATGTCGCTATCGCCGTCGTGGCCGCCGCGGTGGGCTACGCCTTCTCGCAGCGTGCTGTCTTCCTTCTCGTGCCGATCTTCGCCGTGCTTGCGGGCATCGCGGTACTTTCCATTCCGGCTGCGGCGATTGATTTCGCCCGGGCGAGAGACCTGGACGGCGAGGCGGACCGCACCGGACATCCCGTCGGGCCTGCCGGCTATGGCGTCCTGTTCGAATCGCGGCCGCTAGTCATCTTCGGTCTGTGCGTCATGCTGTTCCATTTCGCCAATGCGCCGCTGCTCCCGCTGGTCGGGCAAAAGCTGGCCGCCGCCTATCCCGAAGAGGCGACGGCCATGATGTCGTCCTGCATCGTCGCCGCACAATTGGTGATGCTGCCGATCGCTCTGCTGGTCGGGCGCACCGCCGACAGCTGGGGGCGCAAACCCCTGTTCCTGGCCGGGTTCGCCATCCTGCCGATCCGGGCGGCGCTTTATACCCTCTCTGACAACAGCTTCTGGCTGATCGGCGTCCAGTTGCTCGATGGCGTCGGCGCCGGGGTCTTCGGTGCCCTGACGCCGCTGGTGATCGCCGATATCATGCGCGGCACCGGGCGCTACAATTTGGCTCGAGGCGCCATCGCCACAGTCCACGGGATCGGCGCCTCGCTGAGCGGGCTGGCAGCCGGCGTGATCGTCGATCACTTCGGATACAGCGTAACCTTTCTCGCGTTGGCCGCAGCGGCCGCGGCAGCCCTGATCGTCTTCGCCGTCGGGATGCCCGAAACAGCCGACCGGGCGACTGCACCGCCGCCCTCCTAGCGCGGTCCGGCGGCGCAGAGCAACGCTTTAGCGATCAGCCTTCCGCAGGGCGCCGTCCGGCCTGGAACCTCAAAGATCCCGAGACCGATAAGCTCGCGCGCGAGGTCGCGCGGCTCACCGGCGAGAGCCTCACCGAGGCGGTGCGCACGGCGCTCGCCGAGCGCTTGGAGCGCGAAAGGCTGCGCCGCGGCAAGCCTAAGGGGAGCGTCGCTGAGGCCTTGAACGCCTTGGCTTTGGAATGCGCCGCTCTGCCGGATTTCGATACGCGCTCGCCGGATGAAATCATCGGCTACGACGAAAACGGGATGTGGTGATGGTCATCGATACTTCGGCGATCGTCGCAATTCTGTTCGACGAGCCCGAACGCGACCGCTTCACCCGGCTGATCGATGATGCCGCCTCGCGTCTCGTCTCCGCGGTCGGTCGGGTCGAGGCAGTGTGTGTTGTCGAAGGCCGCAAGCACGAGGCCGGACGCGAACGCCTGGACCGGTTCTTTCGCCTGACCGGTGCGGAGATCGTGGGCGTTACTCCGGAGTTGGCGGAGATCGCGGTCGAGGCGTTTCGCCGGTTCGGCAAGGGGCGGCACCGGGCCCGGCTCAACATCGGCGACTGCTTTGCCTACGCCCTGGCGAAAACAACCGGCGAGCCGCTGCTCTTCAAGGGCGGGGATTTCGCCCGGACGGATATCCAGGCCGTCGCTTAGCCCGCCGCGCGTCGTCCGGCGCGCAGGCGCAGGCCGGGGGCGGGGCGTTCGAGCAGCACCTCGCGGCGAAAGCGGACGAGGCGGGCCGGCCGGCCGCCGGTCCGGGCGCTCATCGCGCCGGTTTCCTCGACGAGCCCCTGCTGCTCGACGAGGCGGCGGAAATTCTGCTTGTGCAGCCTGACCCCGGCGAGCGCCTCGACCGTGCGCTGCAGCTGCAGGAGGGTGAAGGCGGGCGGCATCAGCTCGAACACCACCGGGCGGTATTTGATCTTGCCGCGCAGCCGGCCGATCGCCGTCGCCAGGATGCGGCGATGGTCCGACGCCATCGCGATCCCTGTCGAGGTCCGGTCGACGCTCGCCGCCGCCTCCCGGCCGAGATCGCGCGCGGCTTCGGCGACGAGCCCCGCTTCGTAGAGCAGCTCATAGCGTTCGAGGACCAATTCCTCGTTCCACGACAGGCCGTGCCGGCCGAAGGCGAGCCCGAGCCGCTCCTCGCGGAGCCGCCGCTCAGGCTCGCCGCCCGACGCTGCCGCCCAGTCCGCGAGCCGCGCCTCGAGCGGTTCGAGCAGCGGCGGCTTGCCGTGGCGCCAATCCTCCCACGGGAAATAGCGATACCAGCTCTGCCATTCGGCATCGGTCGAATCGGCCGGGCGCGCCTCGCGCGCCAGGGCCAGATAGGCCACAACGAGGGCCGGCAGTGCGAGGCTCCCGTCGCCCGCGACCCGGTCGCGGTCGCCGAAGGTGTAGAGCTGCTCGACATAGCCGAGGCGCTGGCTGGTCTGCCGCTCGACCCAGGTGCGCAAGCCGATTTCGAGCGTGCGGTGCTCGGCTTCGAGCGGTCCCGAGGGCAAGGCCTCGGCCGGGCTGCCGCTCGATGCGGCAAAATGCAATGTCAAGATTCGCGGCTCGTGCTCGTTCGCCGCGACGATGGCCGCGCAAAGGCCGATCGACAGCGCCGCCCCGGTGCCGTGCACCGCCGGCTCGTTGCGGGTTCGCCGCAGAAAAGAGACGGCGCGGGATCGCGGCATCTAGCCCGCCGTGATGTGGCTCCGGAAGGTCAGCGGGTCGCCGATGAATTGGATCGGCTCAAAGCTGCCGCCGGTGCCGCGCACGATGACCGTGCCGTACCCGAGGATGCGGCCGAGGATCGATTGGTTGACGCCGACGGTTTCGACCTTCGAACGGTTCATTTCCATGCTGTGACGCTGCAGGATGCCGGTCTTGTAGATGACCCGCCGATCGGTCACGGCGAGTTCGGTCGTCGATCGCCGGATCAGGGCGTCCAGTCCCGAAACCAGCGCGAGCAGGCTCAAGAGAAGGGCGATGATTTGCAGCGCGAGCGCCGCGGTCGTCTCGGCGACGCTTGTCGCCGCGATCAAAACCAAGAGCGCCAGGATCAGCAGCACGGTGGCGCGCAGGTAGACCAGCCAGTGCAGGCTGGTGGCATAGACCACGGTTTCGCCGGGCTGCAGCACCTGCTCGACATATTTCATGGCATGCCGCCTTGGTGCCCGGTGCGGCGAGTGCTCATGACGCGATCTCCTGCGATGGGTGCACCCGCATTGTGGTGCGCCGCGCGCGCCGGGTCAAAGATCGCGCACTCCTCAGGTACCGCGCCGCGCGAAGTCGATGCGCGGATCGATCAGCATGTAGGTCAGATCGCTGATCAGCCTCAGCGCGAGCCCGATCAGCGTGAACACATAGAGCGTGCCGAACATGATCGGGTAGTCGCGGTTGATCGCCGCCTCGAACCCGAGGAGCCCCAGGCCATCGAGCGAGAAGATGACCTCGATCAACAACGAGCCGGTGAACAGAATGCCGATGAACGCCGCCGGAAAACCGGCCACCACCAACAGCATCGCGTTGCGGAAGACGTGGCCGTAGAGGACGCGGTGCTCGGTGAGGCCCTTGGCGCGCGCGGTCAGCACGTACTGCTTGTTGACCTCGTCGAGGAAGCAGTTCTTGGTCAGCATCGTCAAGGTCGCGAACCCGCCAATGACCAGCGCGGTGATCGGCAGCGCGACGTGCCAGAGATAATCGAGGATGCGGCGCGGCCAATCGAGATCGGCCCAATTGTCGCTGGTCAGGCCGCGCAGGGGGAACCACGAGAGATAGCTGCCGCCGGCAAACAGCACGATCAGTAAGACAGCGAACAGGAAGCTCGGCACGGCATAGCCGACGATGATCACCGCGCTCGTCCACAGATCGAAGCGGCTGCCGTCACGCACCGCCTTCCTGATGCCGAGCGGAATCGACACCAGATAGGTGATCAGCGTTGTCCATAGCCCGATCGAGATCGATACCGGCAGCTTGTCGCGGATCAAATCGACGACGCGGCGATCGCGGAAGAAGCTATTGCCGAGATCGAAGGTCAAATAGTTCTTCATCATCAAGAGGAAGCGCTCGAGCGGCGGCTTGTCGAAGCCGTACTGCTTTTCCAGCTCCTTGATGAAGGCGGGGTCGAGCCCGCGCGCGCCGCGATAGCGGCTGTCATCGCCGGCCGATTGGTTCTTGATCTCGCCGGTGGCGCCGCCGCTGACCCGCTCGGTCGCCGAGATCTGGCTGCCCCTGAGCCGGGCGACCATCTGCTCGATCGGCCCGCCCGGCGCCGCCTGGACGATGAAGAAATTGACCACCATGATCGCCAACAGGGTCGGCACCATCAGCATGACGCGGCGCAGCGCATAGGCGATCATCGGGCGCCGCCCGCGCGATAAACCCCTCTCCGCCCTTTAGGGGGGAGAGGGAGGGGCCCATCGCGCAGCGATGGGAGGGTGAGGTGGGTAACTGTCGGAATGCGGCCGTCCTTGCCGCATTGCGGGCGAGACGCCCGCGCTCCCATCCCGATCGTTCCGGAATCCCCCACCTCACCCCGACCCTCTCCGCCCCCGGGGGCGGAGAGGGAGTCAATGGCGGCGGGTGCGAGTCTCACTTCGCCGCCTCGCCCTTTGTCACCTCGCCCTTTTTTGCCTCGATCGTCTGTTCGGCTTTGGGGTCGACCCACCAGGTGTCGAGGCCGACGCCGTATTTGGGCGAGATCGTCGGGCGGCGGTATTTGTCCCAATAGGCCACCCAGAACGCCGACAGATGGAAGTTCGGGATGACGTAATAGCCGTACTGCAAGACCCGATCGAGCACCCGGGTATGGGCGACGAGGCTGGCGCGATCGGGCGAGCGGATCAGCTCCTCGATCAATTCATCGATGACCTCGCTCTTGATGCCCAGGAGGTTGCGGCTGCCCGGCTCATCGGCCGACTTGGAGCCCCAATATTCGCGCTGCTCGTTGCCGGGCGACAGGGATTGTCCGAATACCACGACTGCGGTATCGAAATCGAAGGTCTCCATGCGCTTTTCGTATTGCGCGACATCGACCGTGCGAACCCGCGCGGTGACCCCCATGCGCTCCAGGTTCTTGGCAAAGGGCAGCACGATGCGTTCCATCTGGGGGTCGTCGAGCAGGATCTCGAAGGCCAGGGGCTCGCCGGTCTTGTCGTTGATCAGCTTCTCGTTCTTGAAGCTCCACCCGGCCTCCTTCAGCAGCGCCAGCGCTGCGCGCAGCCCGTCGCGGATATTGCCGGAGCCGTCGTATTTGGGGGGATTGTATTCCTTGGTGAGCACCTCCTCGGAGATCTTGCCGCGGAATTTATCGAGGAGTTTCAGCTCGTCGCCCTGTGGCACCCCGGTGGCGGCGAGTTCGGAATTGTCGAAATAGCTGCGTGTCCGGGCATAGGCGTCATAGAACAGGTTCTTGTTCGACCATTCGAAGTCGAAGGCATAAGCGAGCGCCTGGCGCACCCGCGGGTCCTGAAAGATCGGCCGGCGCAGATTGTAGCCAAACCCCTGCATCCCGCTCGGCAGCTGGTTCGGGATCACCTCTTTCTTGATCAGCCCTTGGCGCAGCGCCGGGCTGTCATAGCCGGTGGCCCAGGATTTCGACGAGTTCTCGCGGCGGATGTCATACTGCCCGGCCTTGAAGGCTTCGAGGGCGATCGTGCCGTCGCGATAATAATCATAGCGGATTGTATCAACATTCTGCCGGCCTTTGTTGACCGGCAGGTCGACGCCCCAGTAATCGGCGACGCGGCGATAGGTGATCGAGCGCCCGGGGTCGAGCGAATCGACCTTGTAAGCGCCGCTGCCGAGCGGCGGCTCGAGCGTCGTCTTCGCAAAATCGCGGCCCGACCAATAGGCTTTCGACAGCACCGGCATCTGCCCGAGGATCTGCGGCAATTCGCGGTTCTCTGTCGATTTGAAACGGAAACGCACGCCGCGTTCGCCTTCTTGCGCGACCTCGGTCACGTCGCCGTAATAGGACCGGTACATCGGGTGGCCCTTCTCGCGCAGCGTGTTGAAGGTCCACACCACGTCATCCGGCGTCATCGGCGAGCCGTCGTGGAAGCGCGCCTCCTTGCGCAACGTGTAGAGCACCGAGAGCTGGTCCTGGGCGAGGTCGATGCTTTCGGCGACGAGCCCGTATTCGGCGCCGGGCTCGTCCTGGGACGCCACCGTCAAGGTATCGAAGACCTGGCCGATCCCGGCGGCCGCGACGCCCTTGACGACAAACGGGTTGAGTGTGTCGTAGGTGCCGATCGCCGAGAACTTCATCGCGCCGCCCTTCGGCGCGTGCGGATCGACATACTCGAAATTCTTGAAATCGGGCGGGTATTTCAGCTCACCAAAGAGCGACAGGCCGTGGCTCCCGCCCGCCGCCGCGGCCGCGATGGCGAGAAGCGACAAAACGAGGCTGAAGACGACACAAAATGGCCTGCGCATCACGCCTCCCGATAAGCCGGTTTCAAGCGGCTAACAACTGGAGCGCCTGTTGGTGCGCGCGGCGGTCTCCAGCGACGAGGACGCGGCCGTCCGAGGCGAGCGACAATTGCCTGCCGCGCCAATCGCTGGCGATCCCGCCGGCGCCTTCGACGATCGGGACCATCGCACTGAAATCATAGGGCTTGAGGCTCGCCTCGATAACCAGATCGATAAAGCCGTGTGCCAGGATTCCATAGGCATAGCAATCGGCGCCGAACCGCACGAGCTTCGCAGCAGCTGCGACGCGGGCGTAGGAATCAGCGTCGACGCCCTTGAACATGTCCGGGCTGGTCGAGAACACCGTCGCCACAGCAAGCCCGGCGCAGGGCCGGCAGCGGATCGGCGTGTCGTTGAGGATGGTCGGCCGCCCGCTCGCGCCGATCCAGCGCTCGCGCGAGATCGGCTGGTCGATGATCCCGAGAATGGGGCGGCCCTGATGCGCCAGCGCGATCAGCGTGCCGAACAGCGGCACCCCGCTGATAAAGGATTTGGTGCCGTCGATCGGATCGAGCACCCAGACGAAATCGGCCTCCTCGCGCTCGCGGCCGAATTCCTCGCCGATGATGCCGTGCTCTGGAAAACGCGCTGTGATGAGCTGCCGCATCGCCGCTTCGGCGGCGCGGTCGGCGACGGTGACGGGCGACAGATCGGGCTTGTCGTCGACCGCGATAGGCCGGCGAAAATAGGGGCGGATCGCCGCTCCCGCCGCATCGGCGAGGTCGATCGCGAGGGCCAGGAACTGGTCTGTTTCGACCACATTCCTCCTATTTGAGGTTTTCCAGATAGGCGATGACGTCGGCGCGGTCCTGCCCCTTGGGGAGGCCCGGAAACGTCATCTTGGTGCCCTTGGCGAATTCCTGGGGCTTGGCGAGCCAGACGTTCAGCTTGTCCGGATCCCATTTCTCGCCCTTGTGCGCGGAGAGCGCCTGGGAAAACTGATAGTTCGGCACGCTGGCGATATTTTCTTCCATGCTACCGAACAGATTGGGCCCGATCTTGTTGGGCTCGCCCTTGTTGAAAGTATGGCATTGCAGGCAGACCTTGGCGACCTGCTCGCCATGCTTCGGATCGGCCTTCGCGATGTACTGCGCGATCGGCTCGATGGCGGCGGCAGCCTGGCCCGGGGCCGAGGCGGCCGCGGCGCCGGCCTCGGCGCCAGGTGGGACATAGACCGGGTGTTCGAGGCGCTTCGGGTGGACGAGTTGGCTCGCCAGAATGCCCGAAACCATCGCGACGATCATCGCGGTCAGCACCGATGCAATGATCTTGTTCCACTCGAAAGACGACATCGGCGTCCTGTGCGGTTTGCCCTCAGGGAGCGTGGCCGGCGCGCTGGGCGCGGCGCGGCGGCAGGAGATCGGATTCCCACCGCCAACTCAACCGAATTATCACGCTTCCGGCGAGCAAACGAACCGGGCATGTTGTCGCTCCCCGTTCACCCATTGATGGACCTCGGAGCGCGGTGCCAGCGGCCTACTCGATAGCCAACCCGCCCCCAGCCAATCCGATCGTGCTGATCCCAGCCCGGCTCGCGGCGACGCGGCTCCCCAACAAACCGCTCGCCCTGATCGCCGGGGTACCGATGATCGTCCATGTCTGGCGCCGTGCGATCGCCGCCGCGGTCGGCCCGGTCGTCGTCGCCTGCGGCGACCACGCGATCGCCAAAGTCATCGAGCATGCCGGCGGGCGCGCAGTGATGACCGATCCGCGCCACCCGACGGGTTCGGACAGGATCCACGAAGCGATGCGGCGCCTCGACCCCAACCGCGAGCACGACGCGGTCATCAACGTCCAGGGTGACATGCCGATGCTCGATCCGGCGGCGATCCGAGTCGCTCTGTTCGGTCTCGCCGACCCGGAGATCGACATCGCCACCCTCGCCGCCGAGATCCGCGATCCGGCGGCGCTCCACGCGACGAGCGTCAACAAGGTCGTCGCCGGCTTCGCCGATCCGGCGCGCCCGGCCCGCGCGCTCTATTTCTCGAAGGCGGCGGTGCCGTGGGGCGAGGGGCCGCATTACGAGCATATCGGGCTCTATGCCTATCGCCGCACGGCGCTCGACCGGTTTGTCACGCTGCCGCGCGGCATCCTCGAACAGCGCGAGCGGCTCGAGCAGCTGCGCGCCCTCGAGGCCGGTATGCGCATCTCGGTGAGCCTCATCGACCCGGCGCGGCTCGGCGTCCAGGTCGACACCCCGGCCGACCTGGAACACGCCCGGGCATTGATGGAGTCGAGGTAGCGGGAGTGTAGGGCGGAAAAGCGCAGTGCATTCCGCCTTCTTGGATCTACCATCGTCACCAAACCGACGGAATGCGCTGCGCTTTTCCGCCCTGCGATTTGGTAAGCTGATCCCATGGCAAAGAAATCGGACCCTTCATGCACCATCGCCTTTCAGGGCGCGCCGGGGGCCTATTCCGATCTCGCCTGCCGGCGGGTCTTTCCGGCGATGACGACCTTGCCGTGCGCTGCCTTCGAGGACGCCTTCGCCGCGGTGCGCGAGGGCCGGGCCGCGCTCGCCATGCTGCCGATCGAGAACTCGGTCGCCGGCCGGGTCGCCGACATCCACCATCTGATGCCGGATTCGGGCCTCTTCATCATCGCCGAGCATTTCGAGCGGGTGAGCCATCACCTCCTGGCCCTGCCCGGCGCGCGGCTCGACCAGATCCGCACGGTCCGGAGCCACGTCCACGCGCTGTCGCAGTGCCGCAACTTCATCCGCGCGCAGGGGCTAACGCCAGTCGTGCGCGCCGACACGGCGGGCAGCGCGGCCGAAATCAAGGAGCTCGGCGACAAGACGATCGCCGCGATCGCCTCGGAACTGGCCGGTGAGATCTACGGCCTCGTATCGCTCAAGCAGAACATCGAGGACGCCGAGCACAACACGACCCGGTTTCTCGTCATGTCGGGCGAGCCGGAGCGGGCGCCGCGCGGCGGACCGACCGTCACGACGTTCGTGTTCAACGTAAAGAACGTCCCGGCGGCGCTCTACAAGGGGTTGGGCGGGTTTGCCACCAATGGCGTCAACATGACCAAGCTCGAAAGCTACATGGTCGGCGGCAATTTCACCGCCACCCAATTCTACGCCGACGTCGAGGCACACCCGGATGACCGGCCGCTCGCATTGGCGCTCGAGGAACTCGAATTCTTCTCGACCGAGGTCAAGATCCTCGGCGTCTATCCGGCACACAGGCTGCGCATCGCCGCGCGGGAAGAGGAGAAGGGGGAGAGCTGATGCCGCTGATCGAATCCGCCAGACTACCCGGCATCGCCCGCCGGGTCTTCGCCGCCGCCGGCAGCGACGAGGAGGAGGCCCAAATCGTCGCCGACCATCTCGTCGAGGCCAATTTGAAAGGCCATGACAGCCACGGGGTGGGCATGATCCCCAGCTATCTGCGCAACCTCGGCGCCGGCAAGGCGGCGGCCAACCAGCCCGGCCGAATCGTCACCGACAGCGGCTCGATGCTCGTCTATGACGGCGAGCGCGGCTATGGCCAGATCGTCGCCCGCAACGCGACGCTGCTCGGCATCGAGCGGGCGAAGCGCGACGGGGTCGCGGTCGTCGCGCTGCGCAATGCCCACCATATCGGCCGGGTCGGCACCTATGGCGAGATGTGCGCCGCGGCGGGGATGGTGTCGCTGCATTTCGTCAACATCACCGACCAGCGGCCTTCCGTCGCGCCGTGGCGCGGCAGGGACGGCCGGTTCGGCACCAACCCGGTCTGCATCGCGCTCCCCGGACCTGACCCCGACCGCCCCATCATCTCCGACATGGCGACGAGCCGGATCGCGATGGGCAAGGTGCGGGTCGCCCGCAACAAGGGCGAGACGATCGCGCCCGACACGTTGCTCGACACCGACGGCAACCCGACCACCGACCCGCATGTCATGTACCGCCGGCCGCGCGGCGCGCTCCTGACCTTCGGCGAGCACAAGGGGTACGCGCTCGCGTTCATCTGCGAGATGCTGGCCGGCGCCGTCACCGGCAGCGGCACGATGCGCCCCGAGCGGCACGACGCGGAAAGCGTCACCAACGGCATGCTGATGATCGTCATCGATCCGTCCCGGCTGGTCGATCGCGCCTGGATGCTCGACGAGATCGCGGCGATGACCGCCTATGTCATCACCTCGCCGCCCCGTAATCCGAGCGAGCCTGTGCTGATCCCCGGCGATCCGGAGCGGGCGAACCGGGTGCGGCGGCTCAAGGACGGGGTGCCGATCGACGACGAGACCTGGCGCGAGATCGCCGCCGCGGCGCGCACCGTCAACGTGCTGGTCGAGGCCTGAGCGCCGACAGCCCCCACCCCAACCCTCCCCCGCAAGCGAGGGAGGGAGTTATGGGAGCGCACCTCCCTAACCCTCCCTCGCCTGCGGGGGAGGGAGGGGCCCACGCGCAGCGTGGGAGGGTGGGGGCTGGCGCCTCGATGCTTTGCTCCTGGCAATGACAACCCATGTTGGTGTGAGCGACGCAAAGCAATCTTGGTGAGCATCCCGTGACCAACGACGATCCCTTCTTGTGGCTGGAGGAGGTTGAGGGCACCGCGGCGCTCCGATGGGTGCGCGAGCAGAATGCGCGCAGCCTCGCCGTGCTCGAAGGCGATCCGCGCTATGCGGAGATGTACCGCGAGGCGTTGGCGGTCGTCACCGCGCCCGACCGCATCCCCTATCCGAGTTTTCTCGGCGACCGCCTGGCCAATTTCTGGCAGGACGATGTGCATGTCCGCGGATTGTGGCGAACGACGAGCCTTGCCTCGTTCGCGAGCGCCGAGCCTGATTGGCAGAAGCTGCTCGACGTCGACGCGCTGGCCGCCGCCGAGAGGCGCAACTGGGTGTTCCATGGCGCGAGCGTCCTGCCGCCGGATTATCGCCGCGCTCTCGTCAGCCTCTCCGACGGCGGCAAGGACGCCTCCGAGCGGCGGGAATTCGACCTCGACGCGATGCGGTTTGTCGAGAACGGGTTCTTGCTCCCCGAAGGCAAGCAGAGTGCGGTCTGGCTCGACGACGACACGCTGATCGTCGCGCGCGACTGGGGGCCGGGGACGATGACGGCTTCCGGTTATCCGTTCGTCCTGAAGCGGCTAGGCCGCGGCATGCCCCTCGACCAGGCGGAAGAGATGTTCGCCGGCACCGCCGATGACGTCAGCGTCGGCGCCAGCGTACTGCGCGACCCCGACGGGACGGTGCGGGGTGTTCTGATCAATCGGCAGATTAACTTTTTCGAGAGCGAGCGTTACCTGCTGACGCCGGGCGGTCCAGTCCGTTTGCGGGTGCCGGCGCGCTCGAGCGTCCGCGGCTTTGTCTCGGGGCAGCTCGTCTTCTCGCTGGAAGAGGATTGGGGGTCTGACTTCCCCACCGGCGCGCTGGTCTCGCTCGATCTCGCCCAGTGCCTTGCCCGTCCCGATACCGCGGCGCCGCTGCTGATCCACGCGCCGGGGCCGCGCGAGGCGATCGAGGATGTCGCCGCGACCCGCAATATTCTCCTGGCGACGGTCTATCGCAACGTCCAGGGCAGCGCGGTGGCCTACCGCTTCGAGGGCGGGCGCTGGGTCCCCAGCCAGCTGGCGCTGCCCGAGCACGCCTCGCTGCACATCGTCGACACCAGCGAGCGCGATGACCGCGCGTTTATCGATGTTGCCGGGTTTCTGACCCCCAATGCGCTATGGCTGGTCGAGCCGGGGGCGGGGACGGCGACCCCGCTCAAGTCGCTGCCGGCGCGCTTCGACGCCGCGGGCCTGACCGTCGAGCAGTTCGAGGCGACCTCCAGCGACGGCACGGCGGTGCCGTATTTCGTCGTCCGCCCGACAGCGCTGGCGTTCGACGGCTCGGCGTCGACCCTCCTCTACGGCTATGGCGGGTTTCAGGTGTCGATGACCCCGTCCTATGCCGGCGCGCTCGGCAGACTGTGGCTCGAAAAGGGCGGCGTCTATGTCGTCGCCAATATCCGCGGCGGCGGCGAGTTCGGGCCGCAATGGCACCATGCCGCGCTCAAGGCCGAGCGCCAGCGCGCCTTCGACGATTTCATCGCGGTCGCCGAGGATCTAATCCGGCGCGGCATCACGAGCCCGCGCCGGCTCGGCATCATGGGCGGCTCGAATGGCGGGCTCCTGATGGGCGCGATGCTGACGCAGCGGCCGGAATTGTT
>WNFC01000731.1_pt1 | contig 33322 bp, 30 predicted proteins | sample 5400541 | NCBI WGS metagenome assembly WNFC01 (sample SAMN13153342, study PRJNA577476) | soil metagenome | isolation source: 120 cm saprolite under Douglas fir tree site 2 hole 2 replicate 1 | place: USA:California | collected 2015-04-18
TGGCCGCCGTCGCGGATGTCCAGCACCTGGCGGATGTGCTCCAGGGTGAGCCCGGCGGCCTGGCCGTGCCGGACGAACGCGAGGCGCTCCAGGATCGCCGGGCCGTAGTCGCGGTACCCGGCCGTGGTCCGGGCCGGCGACGGGAGCAGGCCCTGGTCCTCCCAGAACCGGATCGTCTTGGCCGGCACCCCGGTCCGCCCGGCGATCTCGCCGATTCTCATCCCGCACCCCTTGACCTTCTAGCCAGCTGGAAGGTTTAGCGTAGCTGGCGGATTCACCCGGCGGCACCACGCCGGGCCGCGCGCCGCACCGGCGGCCCGCACGACAAGGAGCGCCAACCCGTGACCGCAGAAACCACCGCCCCCTCTGCCGAGGCGATCGACGCGGCGCTGGCCGCCGCCGCCGGCAGCCCGGGCGAGGATGAGCAGCGGCTGGCCGTCGCCGTGCTCCGGCTCCTGGCGGCCGGGAAGCCGGTCAGCATCCCGGCCGCCGCCGCGGCGTCGGCCGGGATGCCCGGGGCGCGGGCTGGGCAGGTGCTGCGGTCCTGGCCGGCGGTGTTCTGGGATGACCATGACCAGGTGACCGGCTTCTGGGGCCTGGCCCTGACCCCCCATGCCGCACCGGATCCGCCGCGCCGGGACCGGCCTGTACGCCTGGTGCGGGTGGGACCCGCTGTTCCTGGCCCGGGTCATCGGCGACCTGGAGGTGGCCACCGCCGACCCGGTCACCGGCGAGGCCATCACCTACCGCATCAGCGGCGACGGCACCATCACCGGCGCCTCGCACCCGGCCGCGGTGCTGTCGTTCCTGCGCCCCGGTCAGCCCTGGGACGACGACGTGATGACCACCTTCTGCCATTACGTGCTGCACTTCACCAGCCCGGCCACCGCCGCATGCTGGACCGCCGCCCACCCCGGCACGTTCGTGATCAGCCTCGACCAGGCGGCGGAACTGGCCCGCCGCCACGCGGCCCGGATCTTCGCCGCCGCGCTGGCATGAGCGGCGCTAGCGGCCCCGCCTTCTTCCGGAAGGGAAGGATGTCGCCGGTTATCGGGTATCTATTGGTCAGCTGCCAGATGTAACTGGTGGCCGGGCCAGGATTGGGGATCGTCATGCCGACCGGAATCGGACGCGAGGAGCTGCGGAAGCTTACCGGCCAGGAGGCTCAGCTGGTCGAGGTACTGCCCGCGGACGAGTATGACTGGGCGCACTTGCCGGGCGCGGTCAATCTGCCGCTCAAGGAGCTAGACGCCAGGACCGGGCAGCTGGACCGTTCCCGGCCGGTCATCGTGTACTGCCACGACACTCTTTGAGACATGAGCCCGCGGGCCGCGTGGCGGCTCGAAGAGGCCGGGTTCGGCCCGGTGTACGACTACGTCGCGGGCAAGACCGACTGGCTGGCTGCTGACCTGCCGTTCGAGGGAACGGCCCAGCTGGCGGGGATGTTCACCCGCCGCGGCGTGGCCACGGTTGCGGAAGACAGCCCGGCCGCCGAGGCTCTGCGGCTGCTGGACGCCCAGGGATTCGGGCCGGTCCTGGTGCTGAACCAGGCGGGGGTGGTCATGGGCGCCGCCTACCGGGACAGCCTGGCGTCCGCCGCCCCGGAGGCTGAGGCGGGGATGGTGATGCGGTTCGGCGTGTCCACGGTGCGGCCCAGCGAGGATGCCGCGGCGCTGGCGCACCGGATGGGTCATGCTGACGTGACCCGGGTGGTGGTGACCCGGTCCGACGGCACCCTGGTCGGGCTGTTCTTCGCCGCCGACGTGTCCTCCTGACGGATGGACCGCGCGCTTCGGTGCGTACTTACTTACGGGCTGGCGGCCAGGACCGTGCCGGAGTCTTCGACGACGGTCCAGCTGACCGAGGTGACGGAGGGTTCGAGGCTGAGGCGGCTGACCGCTGTCTCCATCCCGATGTCGTCGCGCCCGAAACGCTGCAGCTCGGCTTCTACTTGCACCAGGCCGGTTCCCGGGTCGAGGTCCTCGCTGTGGACGGCGCGCAGGATGAACTCCTCACCAGCGAAGGCCTGCACGACGAGGGCCCGGATGTGTGCCTCGTCGGCGGCGCGGCAGACCGCGCGGAACCGGTACACGGTCTCAACCTCGCTGCCGCCGTCGGCGGGCAGCCGGTCGATCCGGCGGGTTATCGGCCGCAGGACCAGGTGGGCGGTGACGACGAGCAGGGCACCGATAACGGCCTGGGTGATGTAGCCGGCTCCGGCGAGCACGCCGACGGCTGAGGAGCACCAGATGGTGGCGGCGGTGTTGATGCCGCGGATGGTGACGCCGTCGCGCAGGATGACGCCCGCCCCGAGGAATCCGACGCCGGAGACGACGTAGGCAGCGATGCGGGTGGGGTCGGTGCCGGGCAGGCCGGCCAACTGGACTCCGAGGAGCTCGAACAGGGCGGCGCCGAGCGCGACCAGCGCCCGGCGCTGGCAGGGGCCTCGCGGTCTATCCGGGCACCTGCGCGATGGGCCGCTGCCTGCTGCATGATGTCGCCGTGGCGGTGAGCGATGCGCCACTCGCCGTCCTCGCGCCGGTGGATCTGGGTAACGCGCAGCCGATAGCGGTGGGCATGATCGTCAGGTGCTCGCGGGGCCTCATCCGGCGTCTGGCACCGTGATGACGAGCTTGCCCCGAGCGTGTCCCGCCAGGAGGTCACGCATGGCGTCTGACGTCTGGTCCAGCGGGTAGGTCTTGCCGATGACCGGGGTGAGTTCGCCGGTTTCGATCAGCTGAGCGAGACGCTCGAGGTCGGCGTGGTCTTGTTTCGAGACAAGCATGGTGAGCCGCTGACGCACAAACGGTGATAGGGCCAGGGCCCGCATCTGGCGGCCCATGCCTCCGGTCCAGCGACCGCCGTCTTCTCCGCTGGCGATGACGAGTGTTCCGGCCGGGGTCAGTGCGCGCCGGAGCCGTGACAGTGGTGTGTTGCCTGCGAGGTCGAGGATGAGGTCGTAGCGCCGGGAGCCGTCCGCGAAGTCGTCGTGGGTGTAGTCGACGACGTGGTCGGCGCCGATCGACCGGACCAGGTCGGTCTTTGCCGTGCTGCACACGCCGATGACCTGTGCCCCGAAGGCCTTGGCGATCTGGACGGCGTACGTGCCGACGCCTCCCGAGGCGCCGACGATCAGCACATGCTGTCCTGATTCGATGCGCCCGGCGTCGCGAAGACCTTGCAGGGCGGTCACTCCGGAGACCGCGATGACTGCGGCCTGATCGAAGGTGAGGGTCGCCGGCTTGCGCGCGAGCTTGTCCTGACGGGCGCGCGCGTACTCGGCGAAGGCACCCTGGCTCGTGCCGAAGACCTCATCGCCGACCTCGAACCTGGTCACATTAGCGCCGGCGGCCACGACCGTGCCGGCGACGTCGAGTCCGGGCACGCGGTGCCTGGGCGTGCGCAAGCCGTAGCCCAGCAGGCGGATCAGGTACGCCTGACCCGCCATCAGGTGCCAGGTGCCCCGGTCCATTCCGGCGGCGTGGACCCGGACCAGCACCTCGTCGTCGCCGATTGCGGGCCTCGTGATCTCCGCGAGCCGGAACACCTCTTCGGGTGCGGTCCCGTATTCGTCTTGGACGATCGCCTTCATCATCTCCACGCCGGCGGCGGCGGGCGTCGGCTCCGCCGGCCGGTCGAACGTTCCTGTCTTCATGATCACTCCTTGACTTACGTTGTAAGTACGACGCTATACTTACGGTGTAAGTTCGTCAAGCCCGCGACGGGAGCGAATGAAAGATGGCGCCATCGGCCAAGTCCGCGACACAGTCCCGAACCCCGCTGAGCCGGGAACGGGTGCTGCGCGCCGCGGTAGCCTTCGCCGACGAGAGCGGGATCGCCACGCTCACCATGCGTAAGCTCGGCGAGGCCCTCGGGGTCGAGGCGATGTCGCTTTACAACCACGTGGCCAGCAAGGGCGACCTCCTCGACGGCATGATTGACCTCGTGTTCAGCGAGATTGGCCTGCCCTCCGGCGGATCCGACTGGAAGACGGCCATGCGTCAGCGGGCGATCTCGGCCCGCCAGGTTCTGTCGCGCCATCGCTGGGCGATCGGCCTGATGGAGTCGCGGAGCTCGCCCGGTCCCGCCACGCTGCGACACCACGACGCCGTGATCGGAAGTCTTCGGCAAGCCGGCTTCTCGATCGCGCTGGCTGCGAACGCGTTCTCCGTCCTGGACAGCTACGTCTACGGGTTCGCCCTGCAGGAGGCGAGCCTGCCGTTCGACACCGGGGAGGCGACAGCCGGCCTGGCGCAGATGATCATGGCGCGGTTCACCCCCGGCGAGTACCCCCACCTCAGCGAGCTGACCGTCGAGCACGTCCTGCAGCCGGGCTACGACTACGCCAACGAGTATGAGTTCGGGCTCGACCTGATCCTCGACGGCCTCGATCGATCACTGCAGGAGCAGGTCACCCGGTAGGGGCCGGCATCAGTTTCGCGACGGCGTGAACCATGGCCGTCTCCCGCTCGTGCCATCCGTGTAGAAGGGCCGCGTTAGCGAGCGTGATCCCGCGCTTTGCGGTGCGCCCAGGGAGCGAGGCAGTCATTCAGCCAGGGCCATATCCAGGTCGACGGCGACGACTTCGACCAGCTCAACGCGCCGTACGACGCCAAGGTCATCGGCGACTACACCGGCCTGACGCCGCCATTCGGCTTCGAGGACTGATCGTCCGTCGTCCCGCCCGCCGGGGGGGGGGGCCCCTCGCGGGCGGGCTTGCCGGGTCCTGGTCAGCTGGTGTCGATCTTGCTTCCGCTGGCGCTGACCACATACCATCCGGCGCCGAACGCCTTGGACTCTTGTCCATGGGCGGCCCCGGCGCCGCTGTCGCCGGTGAAGCAGTACAGCGGGTGGCCGTTGTAGGTGACCTGCAGGGTCCCGTCTGGCCGTTTGATCGTCCCCAGCAGGGCCTGGTTGACGCCGCTACCCCCCGGGGCGTGCCGGTCACGGTGTCGGGCGGCCACGCCGCGGCGCATGCTCCCGAGACAACCCGCGCGGGTGGGCCCGCGGCGCTCTGCGCCGCGCCGGAAGCCCCAGCCCGGATGGGTGCTCTTCCCTATCACTGACTACGCACCCAGCCCTGATGCGGTTCAGCGCCACGGGGGTCACGCCAGTCGGTAGCCCCAGGGGACCGCGACCGAGAAATTTCTCGTGTGGTGTGTCGAGTCCTCGTCTCGTCGTTCGAGGCATAGGCAGAGGGGGGATCGAGCAGACGGTCCGCCCCGAGCCGAAGGGACGAACCGTCATGACCACCCAGACCACAACCACAAGCAGAAATGCGACTGAAAAAGGAGAAGGAAAAAGGAAATGCGTTACATGATGCTACTGTCCGGCACCAACCCGTCCACCCCGCCGCCGCCCGAGCTGTTCGAGGCGATCATGAAGCTCGGCGGGGAGGCGACCGAGGCGGGCGTCCTGCTTGACACCGCTGGCCTGCTGCCGAGCGCGGCTGGGGCCAGGGTCGCCTTGGCCGGCGGCAAAGTGACGGTGACCGACGGGCCGTTCACCGAGTCCAAGGAACTGATCAGCTACGCGCAGTACGAGGTCAGGTCGAAGGAGGAGGCTATCGAATGGGCCTCGCGCTTCATCAAGCTGCACCGCGACCACTGGGCAGGCTGGACGGGCTCGACCGACATCCTGCAGGTGATGGATTCCGCCGGCGGTCCCCCGGCGGAATGATGGGAATATGACCGAACCCGGCTATGAGGCCACGAGGTCCGCGATCGAGGCGGTCTGGCGAATCGAATCACCCCGCCTGATCGCGGGCCTGGCCAGGATTACCGGAGACGTCGGCACTGCGGAGGAGCTAGCGCAAGACGCCCTGGTGATCGCGCTCGAGCAATGGCCGGTCCAGGGTGTGCCCGACGGCCCGGGCGCGTGGCTGATGGCCACCGCGAAGCACCGGGCGATCGACCTGGTGCGCCGGCGAGCTCGCTACGACCAGAAACTGCAAGAGATCGGCCGCGAGGTGGAATCGCGGACGGAGGGGGAGCCTGACGTGGACGCGATGGATGACCACATCGGCGACGACCTGCTGCGCTTGATCTTCATCTCCTGCCACCCGGTGCTGTCGCCGGAGGCACGAGCCGCGCTGACCCTGCGGCTGCTCGGCGGCCTGACCACCTATGAGATCGCCAGGGCTTTCCTCGTCCCGGAGCCCGCGATTGCCCAGCGCATCGTGCGGGCCAAGCGGACCCTGGCCGCCAAGCAGGTTCGGTTCGAGATCCCGGCGCGAACCGAACTCCCGAGCCGTCTGGCCTCGGTCCTTGAGGTCATCTACCTGGTGTTCAACGAGGGCTATTCGGCCACGGCTGGCGAGGACTGGATGCGGCCGGCGCTGTGCGCCGAGGCGATGCGCCTCGGCCGGATCCTGGCCGGGCTGATGGCCGGCGAAGGTGAAGTGCACGGGCTGGTCGCGCTGATGGAACTGCAGGCCTCGCGCATGGGCGCCCGCACCGGCCCGGCGGGTGAGCCGATCTTGCTCACCGACCAGGACCGGCGGCGGTGGGACCGCCTGCTCGTCCGCCATGGCCTGCAGGCACTGGAACGTGCCGAGAGGGCTGGCCGCGCGCCGGGACCGTATGAGGTGCAGGCCGAGATCGCCGCCTGTCATGCGCGGGCGCACTCCGTGCAAGCTACCGAGTGGGAGCGCGTCGCCGCGCTGTACGTGGTGCTGGGCCACCTGACGCCGTCGCCGGTCGTCGAGCTGAACCGCGCGGTCGCGGTCGCCATGGCGTACGGCCCGGCCCGCGGGCTCGCGATCGCCGACAAGCTGACCGCACAGCCCGCCCTCGCGGCCTATGCCCAGCTCCCCGCGGTCCGCGGCGACCTGCTGGCTAAGCTCGACCGCCTGGACGAGGCCCGCCATGAGTTCGAGCGCGCCGCCGCCCTCACCAGCAACGAACGCGAACGAGCCCTGTTCCGCGCCCGCGCCGCCGCCTGCACATCCGGGCACGGGAAGCCGGTTATGTCTGCGCGGGAATACCGCTGAGCGGCCCGGTGCTGTTAGGCTTAGTCGCTGACCAGCTCGGTACCGCAGGTGCCGGGCGCGCAAAGCGGAGGACCACCTCCCACCCAGTCGGCCCGGTACGGGCAGGCGGGTCTGGCCAGACGTCCCGGCGGGCGGTGCGTGTGACAGCACACACTGGTGCCGGTATTCGCTGGCACGGCGCACTCCCTACGGAGTGGCGCCGTTGTTGTGGTTGCCCCGCTGAGCGCATCGCTCGCGGGGTCTTCTCGTGTCCGGGGCATCTGCCCTTAGCGGTTCGCCGAAACGAGCCGCAACCGAGAGGATTTCCCGGGCCTGGTCGGCAGATGCCGCCGCCGGAAACGCCGACGGCGGAGATGAGGCTCAAGGAGGTCACATCAGCGTCGAAGCGCGTATCAACGAGCGCATCCGTGCTCCCGAAGTCCGGCTCGTAGGACCGAAGGGGGAGCAGATCGGGATTGTCTCGGTCAACGACGCACTCAAGCTGGCTCAGGAAGCCGATCTCGACCTGGTCGAGGTCGCACCCACTGCGCGGCCACCGGTCTGCAAGCTCATGGACTACGGAAAGTTCAAGTACGAGTCCGCGGTCAAGGCCAGGGAGTCACGCAAGAACCAGACGCAGACGATCGTCAAGGAGATCAAGCTCCGCCCGAAGATCGATCCGCACGACTACGGCACCAAGAAGGGCCACGTCGAGCGGTTCCTGAAGGCGGGCGACAAGGTCAAGGTGACGATCATGTTCAGGGGACGTGAGCAGTCAAGGCCTGAACTAGGCTTCCGTCTGCTGCAGCGTCTCGCCAGCGACGTTGAAGAGCTCGGCTTCGTGGAGTCGCAGCCCAAGCAGGACGGGCGGAACATGATCATGGTGATCGGGCCGCACCGGAAGAAGAGCGAAACAAAGGCGCATACGGCAGGCCAGCCGCAGAACCGGTCGGTGCCGAGCCCGCGCGCCGCCGCAGCAGCAGCGGCCCCAGCGCCGGCGGAGAGTGAACCCGCCGCCGACGGCGCCGCGGTCCCGGGTCCGGCCTAGCCGGTAGCAACACCCGGCGGCAATAAGCCCCGGCGCTAGCGCCGGGGACGATAACTGCTGCGCGCATTGGCGAAGGATGCCGCCCGTGCAGGGGGGCGGCAGGACAGGAATGGAGACGACGGCGACCATGCCGAAGATGAAGACACACAGCGGGGCCGCGAAGCGGTTCCGGCTGACTGCAACCGGCAAGGTCATGCGCCGCCGCGCCAACCGAGGCCATCTGTTCGAGCACAAGTCGTCCCGCGTGACGCGGCGGCTCTACGGGGAAGTGACGCTCGCGCCCAGCGACGTCAAGGAGATCAAGAAGCTGCTGGGTAAGTAGCCCGGCCCGCGCGAGGGAGACAGAACAATGGCACGCGTGAAGCGGGCAACCAACGCCCACAAGAAGCGCAAGGTTGTCCTCGAACGGGCCAGCGGCTACCGGGGACAGCGGTCACGGCTGTACCGAAAGGCCAAGGAGCAGGTCCTCCACTCGATGACCTACGCCTACCGCGACCGCAAGGACCGCAAGGGCAACTTCCGCCGGCTCTGGATTCAGCGGATCAACGCCGCGGCCCGGGCCAATGGCCTGACCTACAACCGGTTTGTCCAGGGCCTGCGGGTGGCGGGCGTCGAGGTCGACCGGCGGATGCTCGCCGAGCTCGCCGTCGCCGACGAGGCGGCGTTCTCGGCCCTGGTCGAGGTGGCGAAGAAGGCGCTTCCCGGCGCCTCAGGGTCCGCGGCCGCCTAGGTGCGGGTAACCGCATCGCCTGATACCGGCTATCTGGGCGTGCACTCGCCGCGGCTCAAGGCCGCGCGGCGCCTGACCAAGCGCGCCTTCCGCCAGCGTGAGCGGGCCTTCCTCGCCGAAGGCCCGCAAGCGGTGGCGGAGGCTCATCGCTGCGGAGCGCACATCACCGACCTGTTCGTGACCGTGCCCGCCCGGAGCAGGCACCACGATCTGGTCACCGCGATCGCCGACGCGGACATACCAGTGCACGTCGTCAGCGGCGAGATCATGGACGAGCTGGCCCAGACGGTGACCCCGCAGGGACTGCTGGCCGTGTGCGGCTTCGTCGACGTCCCCCTCACCGAGGTAACGAGGTCCAGGCCGGCGCCGACCCTGGTCGCGCTGCTGGCCAACGTCCGCGATCCGGGGAACGCCGGCACCGTGCTGCGCACCGCCGACGCGGCGGGCGCGCATGTCGTGGTCTTCGCCGACGCCTCCGTCGATCCTTATAACGGCAAGTGCGTGCGCGCGTCGGCCGGCAGCCTGTTCCACCTGCCGGTGGTAGCCGGAGCCAGGCTCGAGGACGCCGTCGTCACCATGCGTGACGCCGGCCTTCGGATCGTGGCGGCGGACGGCCGCGCGGGACGCTCCCTGGACGATCCCGGGGTGCAGGCCCGGCTGGCCGAACCGATCGCCTGGATGTTCGGCAATGAGGCGTGGGGACTGCCGCCCGAACTCGTCGCGCTGGCCGACGAAACCGTCGCGGTGCCCATCTACGGGCGGGCGGAAAGTCTCAATTTGGCCGCCGCGGCGGCGGTGTGTCTCTACGCGTCCGCGCATGCGCAACGAGTACACAGTGAAGGGGGAATGGGGAGGTGGGTGGGGGGACAAGATGGTACGTAAGTAGCAACTGGTGGCGTAGAGTATTTGAGCTACAACATAGAGAATTCACGTCTCAGGACTGTCACAAAGCCGGTATACGCGCTAGAGTCTGATCACAATCCGTCACCCAAACCGTGACCACTTCCGGCCGCCGGACGATCGCAGTGCGGCCTCGCCGGACGGAGGCTTCGCTGCAGTGGACGAGCTCATATCGAGCCGGGCGTCATCGGCCCCGCAACCGGCCCAGCCGCCCCCGAACCGCGAGACCGCTAACGGTCATGTTCCCGGCATCAGCCCGCTTCCCGAAGGCCCGGTCCCGATCGGGAGCCTGGTCTTCGCCGACGAGCTGCCGGATGGGGTGGTGGTCGCCGACGAAGCCGGCCGCATCATCGTGTTCAACCGGGTCGCCGCCCGCCTGACCGGGCTGGCCCCTGCCGAAGTCATCGGCAAGTTCGTGTTCGACGTGCTTCCGCTCCGCGACGCCGACGGCCGGGACTGGTGGGTGTACGCCGATCCGTACCACGGCCTGCCGACCCGCACCCGTCACCCTGAGCGATCGCTGTACCTAGCGGACGGCACCGAGGTCCTGGTCTCCGTCGGCTACGTCCGCGGCCCAAGGAGGGTCCGGGGGGCTCGTCCCCCCCAAGGGGCTTCTGGGGGGAAGGTTCCCCCAAGGAGCGGGGGGGTCTGGGTGGGTCGTCCCCCCGAGGATGCACAGCGGGTCGCCCCCCCCGGACAACACCGCCCCCCCGGGCTAGCACTACAACGGCTCGTCATCAGCCTGCGCGGCGCGCAGCAGCGGGAACGGCTGGAGCGCAGCCGCGCCGAGCTCGTGTCCACCGTCGCGCACGAGCTGCGCTCCCCGCTGACCAGCGTCAAGGGCTTCACTGCCACGCTGCTCAACAAGTGGGGCCGGTTCACCGACGACCAGAAGCGCGTGATGCTGGAAACGGTGAACGCCGACGCCGACCGCGTGACCAGGCTCATCACCGAGCTGCTGGACGTGTCCCGGATCGAGTCGGGCCGGATGGAGGTCCACCAGCAGCTGGTCGACCTGCCCGACCGGGCCAGGAAGATCATCGCGGGCCGGGTGGCCGCGGGCGACTCCGAGGACCGGTTCCGGCTCGAGGTCCGCGACGGCCTGCCCGAGACCTGGCTGGACGCCGACAAGATCGACCAGATTCTCAGCAACCTGGTGGAAAACGCCGTCCGGCACGGGGCTGGTATCGTGACGATCGTGGTGGAACCAGCGCATTTGGACGACGAAGAGGCGACGGGGGAGCCCGACGCGGCCGCCGTTGCCGTGCGCGACCAAGGCGAAGGCATCGCGCCTGACGTGGCCCCCCGGGTGTTCCGTCAGTTCTGGCGCGGCAAGCGCCGCGGCGGCACCGGTCTGGGCCTGTACATCGTCAAGGGTCTCGTCGAGGCACAGGGCGGCACGATAGGCGTGCGCCGCGCGCCCGGCGGCGGCGCGGAGTTCCGATTTATCATGCCCGCGGGGACAGCTGCCGCCTGAGAGCGACGCCCTCATGGCAACGCGTGAAGGCACGGTACGGTAGTGTCCCTTCGGGCCATCCAGCACAGCGGTCGGTAGTCGCTGACGTCCTGGGCATTAACCGTGCAGGTGGACGCTAGGCAGGGCCGACGCTCACCGGCTGACGCGTCGCAGCTGACGTGACGCTGCCACCAGGCCCGTTCGGCAGAAAAATCCCGCCAGAACCCCAGCTAAGGTACGGCCCGCAGGAAGCAGGACCCATGTCCGCATCGAATACCGATCATCAACCGGGGGGATCCGGGGGATCGTCCACCCGGGCTAGCACAGCCCCTAAGCCGGCGGCCGCGCTGGCGCCTGAGGAGGTGACGCGCGTCCTCGACGAGGCGCTCGCCGCCGTCGCCGCCGCGGGGACCCTCGACGAGCTGAAGACGGCGCGGATCGCGCACGAGGGCGACCGGGCGCCGCTCTCGCTGGCCAGCGCGGAGATCGGCGCGTTGCCGCCCGAGGCCCGCGCCGAGGCGGGACGGCGGGTCGGCGCGGCCCGCAGCCAGCTTCGCGAGGCGCTGCGCGAGCGCCAGGCCCGGCTGGAGGCCGAACGAGACCGGCAGGTACTGGTCACCGAGGCGGTCGACGTCACCCTGCCCTGGGACCGGACCCCGGCCGGCGCGCGGCACCCCGTCACCACGCTGGCCGACCGACTGTCCGACGTGTTCGTCGCGATGGGCTACGAGGTCGCCGAGGGGCCCGAGGTCGAGGCGGAGTGGTACAACTTCGACGCGCTGAACATGCTGCCGGACCACCCGGCCAGAGACGCGCAGGACACGATCTTCATCGCCACCGCCGGCGTGCCGGCCAGCGGGCAGAGCGCCGAAGGGCCGGGGCGCAAGTCCGGCCTGGTATTGCGGACGCAGACCTCACCGGTGCAGATCAGGGCCATGCTCACCCGCCCGCTGCCGCTCTATGTGGTCAGCCCCGGCCGCACCTACCGCCGCGACCCGCTCGACGCCACGCACAGCCCGGTGTTCCACCAGATCGAAGGGCTCGCGGTGGACGAGGGGCTGACGATGGCCGACCTGCGCGGCGCGATCCAGTCGTTCGTGGACGCGATGTTCGGCGTGGGGCTGCGCACCCGGTTCCGGCCCGACTACTTCCCCTTCACCGAGCCGTCGGGCGACGTGTCGATGGAATGCCATATCTGCCGCGGCGCCTCCGCCAAGCCGGGCGGCGACCCGTGCCGGGTGTGCCGGTCGCAGGGCTGGATCGAGATCGCGGGCTGCGGCATGGTGAACCCCCGGGTGCTGGTGGCCTGCGGCATCGACCCCGACCGGTACAGCGGGTTCGCGTTCGGGCTCGGCATCGAGCGCAGCCTGATGATCGCGCACGGGCTGACCGAGATCAGGGACGCGGTGGAAGGCGACGTGCGGTTCAGCCGGGCGTTCGGGATGGAGATCTGAGATGCGAGTGCCGCTTTCCTGGCTGCGCGAGTACGCGCCGCTGCCTGAGCCCGTCGACGCCACCGAGGTGGCCCGGCGGCTGACCGCGGCCGGGCTCGAGGTCGAGTCGCTGGAGTCGGTCGGGCACGACATCCGCGGCGTCGTGGTCGCCCAGGTGCTCCTCATCGAGGAGCTGCCCGGGCTGAAGAAGCCGATCAGGTACTGCCGGGTCGCCGTCTCCGAGGGACAGCTCAAGGGCCCGGCCGACGAGGCCTCCGGGGTGATCTGCGGCGCGGTCAACTTCGCCGTCGGCGACCGCGTCGCCCTGGCGCTGCCCGGCGCGGTACTGCCCGGCGGGTTCGAGATCGGCGCGCGCAAGACCTACGGCCACATCTCGGAGGGGATGATCTGCTCAGCCAGCGAGCTGGCCATCGGCGACGATCACTCCGGCATCCTCGTGCTCTCCCCTGACGCGCCGCTGGGCGAGGATTTCGTGTCCTACGCCAGGCTGCGCGACGAGGTGTTCGAGATCGCCGTGACGCCCGACCGCGGCTACGCCGTGTCGGTGCGCGGCATCGCGCGCGAGCTCGCCAGCGCGTTCAGCGTGCCTTTCCGCGATCCCGCCGAAACCGCGCTGCCCGACGCGACCCTGCTCGGCGGCGAGCTTGACTACGTGGGCCCGGACGTCTACCCGGCCCGCATCGAGGACCCGACCGGCTGCGACCGGTTCGTGCTGCGCGAGGTGCGCGGCTTCTCTCCGTCGGCGTCGACCCCGCTATGGATGCGGGTGCGGCTGGCCAGGTGCGGGGTGCGCAGCGTGTCCCTCGCGGTGGACGTGACCAACTACCTGATGCTCGAGCTCGGGCAGCCGCTGCACGCGTTCGACCGGTCCAAGCTGACCGGCGAGATCGTGGTCCGGCGGGCGCAGCCGGGGGAAAAGCTCGAGACCCTGGATCACGTGGTCCGGACCCTCGATCCGGACGACATCCTGATCACCGACGCGTCCGGGCCCATCTCCCTGGCCGGGACCATGGGCGGCCTGTCCACCGAGATCGACTCGGAATCGTCTGACCTGGTGATCGAGGCGGCGCATTTCTCCGCCAGGGGAATAGCCAAGATGAGCCGACGGCACAAGCTGCACAGCGAGGCCTCCTACCGGTTCGAGCGCGGCGTGGACCGCGAGCTGCCGCTGCGCGCCACCGCGAAGGCGGTGGCCCTGCTGTCCGGCCTGGGCGGCGGCCAGGTCGTGCCCGGCTGCACGCACGCATCGGTCGAGGTGACGCCGGTGACGATCTCGATGGCGGCGGACTACCCGGACCGGGTGGCCGGGGTGGTGTACGGCCGGGACACCGTGGTCCGGCGGCTGCGCGAGGTGGGCTGCTCGGTGCGGGAGACCCGCGGGCCCGCCCCGACCATCGCCCCCTGGCGAGCCGAGGGGCCGGCGGGTCAGCCGTCAGCTGCGGCCAACGGCCTGGTGCCCGTGCTGGAGGTCACCCCGCCGAGCTGGCGGCCCGACCTTACCGACCCGGCCGACCTGGCCGAGGAGGTCATCCGGCTGGAAGGGTACGAGAACGTCCCGGCCCGGATGCCCCGCGCGCTGGCCGGGCGCGGGCTCACGCCGCGGCAGCGGTTGCGCCGTTCGGTGGGCCGGACGCTGGCCGAGTCCGGGTTCGTGGAGGTGCTGTCCTCGCCGTTCGCCTCCCGGTCCGACGCGGACCTGCTCGGGCTGCCGCCGGAGGACATGCGCCGCCCCGCCGTGGTGGTGGCGAACCCGCTCAGCGAGGACGAGCCGCTGCTGCGCACCACCCTGCTGCCCGGGCTGTTCCGGGTCCTGGCCAGGAACATCGGGCGGGGCTTCGCCGACGTCGCGCTGTTCGAGATCGGCCTGGTCTTCCGGCCCCGGCCCGGGGCGGCGGCCTCGGCACCGATCCTCCCGGTGGACCGCGGGCCCTCGGTGGCCGAACTCGCCTCCCTCGAAGCCGCCCTGCCCGACCAGCCGCTGCGGGTCGGCGCGGTCCTCGCCGGTGCCCGTGAGCTTGACGGCTGGTGGGGGAAGGGGCGCGTGGCGTCCTGGGCGGACGCGATCGAGGCGGCCCGCGAGGTCGGCCGGATATGCCGGGTGCGGCTCGACGTCCGCGCCGACAAGCACGCGCCCTGGCATCCGGGGCGCTGCGCGGCCATCTACGCTCAGGTCGCGGACTCCGGCGGCCCGCGGGAGTGGCTGGCCGGGCACGCCGGAGAGCTGCATCCGCGGGTAGTCCAGGCGTTCGGGCTGCCGGAGCGGACCTGCGCCCTGGAGCTTGACCTGTCGGTGCTGTTCACCGCGGCCGAGGGCGTCGGCGCCGTGCAGGCCCCGCAGCTATCCAGCTACCCGCTGGCCACCCAGGACGTGGCGCTGATCGTGGACGCGGCCGTGCCCGCCGCCGAGGTGGAGGCGGCGCTGGTCGCGGGCGCGCCCGCAGACCTGCTCGAGGACGTGCGGCTGTTCGACGTGTACACCGGCGCCCAGGTCGGCGAAGGGCGCAAGTCGCTGGCCTACACGCTCAGGTTCCGCGCCACGGACCGGACGCTCACGGCCGCCGAGACCACGGCGGCCCGCGACGCGGCCGTAGCCGAGGCCGCCCGCCGCGTCGGCGCCGTCCTACGCAGCTAGGGGTTGCCGCCGCTCCACGGCCCCGGGCGGGTCTGTTGCTAAAGAAGGCAACTGTCGGTCAGGATGTGATCACCGAAGACCGCAGCGATCCGCTGAGCCGGAGGGCGAGATAACGAGACACGCGGTGGCCCGGGGGGGTGCAACCGAGCAGGCCGCGAAGACGACGTTCCGCGACGTGTTCGGGGTAGCGGAGTTCCGGGCCCTGTGGCTGGCGCAGTTCCTGTCGGTCATCGGTGATCAGCTCGCCCGCGTCGCGCTGACCGTGCTCGTCTACGACCGGACCCGCTCGGCGTTGCTCGCGGCGATCACCTTCGTGGCCAGCATCGTGCCGACCTTCGTCGGCGGCGTGACGCTGGCCTGGCTGGCCGACAAGTACCCGCGTCGCGGCGTGATGATCGCCTGCGACCTGGTCCGGTGTGCGCTCGTGCTGGTCATGGCCATTCCTGGCATTCCGCTGGCCGGCCTGGTGACGCTGCTCTTCCTGGTGACGCTGGTCGGCGCGCTGTTCACCTCGGCGCGCGCGGCGATCTACCCCGACGTGCTTGAGGGCGACAAGTACGTGATGGGCACCGCGGTGACGCTCACCACCTACCAGTTCGCCCAGGTCATCGGCTTCGCGGCCGGGGGCGCCGTCACCGGGTTCTTCGGCACGCGCCCGTCCCTGCTCATCGACGCGGCGACCTTCGCCGCGTCGGCGCTCATCGTCCGGGCTTGGGTAGGCTCGCGACCCGCCCCGGTGGTCACGGCCGCCGGTCAACATGAGCCTGGCCAGCCAGTCGGCGTCTTCGCCGGCGCCCGCCTCGTCTTCACCTGCCGGGGCCTGCGTACGCCGATGCTGCTCGGCTGGCTGGCGGCGTTCTACAACGCTCCGGAAGGCGTGGTCACCCCGCTCGCCCGGGACCTCGGCGGCGGTGCGGCCGCCGTCGGCGTGATCCTGGCCGCCACGGCTCTGGGGGAGACCGCGGGCGCGATCGTGTTCAGCCGCTTCGTGGCTCCGCCGACACGGCTGCGTGTTATGGGTCCGCTCGCGGTCGCCGCTTGCGCGGTTCTCGTCCTGTTTTTCTGGCAGCCCGGTCTGCCCGGTTCGCTGCTGATCCTGGTCGCATCGGGTCTGTTTGCGTCGTACCAGGTCGCCGCCAACGCCGCCTTCGTGAGCGCGGCACCGCAAGAACAGCGCAGCCAGGCCTTCGGCCTAGCCCAGGGTGGTATGAGCCTGGGCCAGGGAATAGTCATGATCCTGGCGGGGGCCGCCGCGGATCATCATTCCCCGGCATGGGTCATTGCGGTATCTGGCACTGTCGGCGCCGCGGTAGCGCTAGCGATCGCGGTCAACTGGGCCCGCGATCGCAGGCAGTCGGCGAACGGACACCTTCAGCGCTAAGGGTCAGCCCCAGTGGGTGTCGCGCATGGCGTGCTCCTCATCTGGCGTGGCGTGGGTGGTTGCGGCCGGTGGCGGTCAGCCCCAGTGGGTGTCGCGCATGGCGTGCTCCTCATCTGGCGTGGCGTGGGTGGTTGCGGCCGGTGGCGGTCAGCCCCAGTGGGTGTCGCGCATGGCGTACTCCTTTCGCTCAGTACTCGTGCGGGTTCTCTGAGTGACTAACGTAACGTCTGGCCAAGAGCCGCGGTTCAGCTTTCGGCACACACACGCACTCCCTTCCCGGTGTCCTTGCGCACCGCCGGGCGTTGCGGGGAACCCATTGTTGCCCGCAATCAAGTCTGGGGGGTGCTTTGCGTCTAATGCCGGAAATCATCCGACTTTGCGGTAACGTTGTGCAACTGCTCTGTTACAGTAGTAGCTTTTGTTGCTTCCAACGCCGGAAGGGGAGGTATTCTTCTACCGGTGAGTAGTCGGGTTTTCACGTTTTGCGCTCTCCCGTATTGACAAAGGGGGAGAATGGTGCGACGAGCTTCTATGCGGGTGGCGAGGCGGCAGGCCGTATGAGGAAGGCACTGGTGCGCGTGGCTAGCCGCCTGCTGCGGCGGATGGCAGCCGTCAGTACCTGGCCGCTCTGGTCGCTGTCCCGCTGGCTCGTCGCTTACATTCTCGCCATCATTGCCGTGGACTTGGCCGCCATCGGCCTCGCGGCTTCGTCCACCACGATCACCCGGGCCAACCTGGCCTTGTTTGGCCTCTTGCTGGGCTGCACGGCGATCTCCGTCGAGTTGACCAGGAAGGCGGGGGAGCAAGGCGGCATGATCAAGGACGTCCAGGGCGTCTGGGAATTGCCGGCCGCCGTCCTGCTGCCTCCGCTCTATGTGCTGGTCGTCCCGATCGTCCGGATAGCGCTGTTGCAGTGGCGGATTCGGCGTGCCCCCGTTCACCGCAGGGTTTTCAGCGCGGCGGCGATCGGCCTCTCTTACGGTGCCGCATCGGTAACCTTCCATGGCCTGTACGGCCTGATGCCGCAGGACTCGGGAGGGACGCTCAGCCGTGGCACGGTGTGGACCTTGCTGATGGCGATCAGCGTCCTGGTGAAGGAGGTCGTGAACAAGACTGTGGTCATGACGGCCGTCAGGGGCGCCGATCCGGCCACGAGTATCCGTACTGAGGTGTTCGCCCGCGAGCCGCTGTACAACGACGCAGCCGAGATCTGCACAGGCGTCCTGGTTGCCTACGGTGTGGCCGGCAACCCGCTGCTCGCGTTGGCCGCGTTGCCTGTCGTCACGCTGCTCCAGCGGTCGCTGCGCCACGTCCAGCTGGTCACCGACTCGCGGGCCGATTCGAAGACGGGCCTGCTGAACGCCGCGACGTGGGAGCGCGAGGCGACGGCGGAACTGGCCCGGGCGGTGCGGACCAGGACCCCGCTGGCGGTGGCTCTGCTCGACATCGACCGGTTCAAGGTGATCAATGACACCTACGGACACCTGGTCGGCGATCAGGTGCTCAAGGAGCTCGCCCGCGCGCTCAGTAGCTTCCTGCGTGATTACGACCGCGCCGGACGATTCGGCGGCGAGGAGTTCTCCTTGCTGCTGCCGCAGACCCGGGCGGTGGACGCATTCCGGATCGCTGAGCGCGTGCGCGCTAACATCGCCGGCCTGTCCATCATCGCCCCGGGCGCCACGGGCGGGGAGCGGGTCCATGTCACGGTGTCGATCGGGGTGGCCGCGCTGGACACCGGCAGCAAGCGCGAGTACACCGAACTCATGGCGGCGGCCGACGCCGCGCTGTACCGGGCCAAGGCCGGCGGCCGTGATCAGGTGCAGATGATCAGCACGACCAGGGGCCTGAGCGCCATCCGCGGCGCAAGCGGCAGCAGCGCCGGCGACGGCAGCGGCGCCGGCGACGGCGACGGCAGCGACGACAGCGGCGACAGCACGAGCGGCGGCCGCGCTGACGTGCCGAGCGCATTCCGCCGCGCTCAGAACTCTTGACCATCCGAGGGCGATCACGGCCGCGGTCTCGGGGACAGTCTCCGCGGTCGGTCTCAGTGGTGGGTCGGCCCCGGGCTCGCCGCGCGGGGTCAACGATCACATGGGGGCGGGTTAGGACCAGCTGCCGGTACGCATGGTGGCGTTCCTTTCTCGAGGTGCCTGCCCGGTTGCGGGTGGCGGGATATGGCGGGGCGGGGGTTAGGACCAGCTACCGGTACGCATCTCCGCGCTCCTCTCGCTAAGTGATTACGTGAGTCCGTCTGGGTGATTACTGGGGAGTTAGCCCGCGTTAACAGGCCGATGATAGGAAAGACGGGCCTGCATTTTCCGAATTGTCCGGGATCTGAGACCAGTCCGACTCCGCTCGGGCACGCAGAGTAACCGACACGGAGCAGAGTGCAGCACCGGGAGAGAAACAACCTCATGCAGTAGCAGAATTTTGACGTTCAGCAGTCTTTGTCACGGCAATCCAGGACACTAGGTAGTACGTGCTCCTCCCCATCCAGGTTCAGGGTGCTTGTCTGCCAAGGAGATGCCGTGAATGCCATTCGCCGGCTGCGAGGGCGGTGCATGGGCATCAGGGCTTTCAGGGCCTGGCCGCTCTGGGAGTGCCAGCCATGGCTGAGGGTTTTCGTCTGCATCGTCGTGCTGGCCGACGCCGTCGTCCTCGCCGTCGCGGCGAGCAGGGTCTCCATCCGTGCCCACGATCTTGAGCTGTTCGCCGCCTTGCTCGCCTGCAGCGCGGCCACCGTCGAGCTGACCAGGCGAGTCGGCGAGAACATCGGGTTCGTCAAGGACGTGCACGCGATCTGGGAACTGCCGGTCGCGATGTTGCTGCCGCTGGCCTACGCGCCGGTTCTTCCCGTGATCCGCTTCACCTTGACCCAGTGGCGGATTCGCCGGGTTCCCGTGCACCGGCGGGCGTTCAGCGCGGCCGCCATCGGGCTGAGCTACGTCGCCGCCGCGTTGCTCTTCCACGCTCTGCTCCGCCTGGCGCCCGGAGCCGCCGCGGGCCCGGGCGGGCATGCCCTGATCTGGATGGTGCTCGTCGCCGCCTGCGCCGTCGTGATGTGGGCCGTTAACAACGGCCTGGTCCTGACCGCGATCAAGGGCAAGGATCGGACCGTGAAGCTCCGCGAGGAGCAGTTCGCCCGGGAGCCGATCTACAACGACGTGACCGAGCTCTGCGTGGCCGTGCTCGTCACGTTCTGCCTGGCCAACAGCATCATCGCAGTGGCCTTCGCGTTTCCCTTCGTCACCTTGCTGCAGCGGTCGCTGCGCCATGCCCGGCTGGTCAAGGACTCGCGGGTCGACTCGAAGACCGGGCTGCTGAACGCGGCGACCTGGGAGCGCGAGGCGACGGCGGAGGTCGCCCGCGCGGTGCGGACCAAAACGCCCCTCGCGGTGGCCATGCTGGACATCGACAGGTTCAAGGCGATCAACGACACCTATGGTCACTTGCTCGGCGACCAGGTCATAAAGGAGATCGCGCACACGCTGAACACTCTGCTGCGTGACTACGACGTCGCCGGGCGGTTCGGCGGCGAGGAGTTCTCGCTGCTGCTGCCGCAGACCCGGGCGGTGGATGCGTTGCGTATCGCGGAGCGTGTGCGCGCCAACATCGCGGGCTTGTCCATCATCGCCCCGGGCGCGGCCGGCGGGGAGCGGGTGCATGTCACGGTGTCGATCGGGGTGGCGGCACTGGACAGCGGCAGCGAGCGTGAGCTCACTGACCTGATGGCGGCGGCGGATGCGGCGCTGTACCGGGCTAAGGCCGGCGGCCGGGACCAGGTCCAGATGATCAGCACGACCAGGGGCCTGAGCGCGGTCAGCAGCACCTCCCGCGGAATCAACGGCGCGGTGGCCGCCGGGCAAGCCGCGGAGGTCCCGAGCGTGTTCCGCCGCGCCGTGAGCTCGTAGGGCTAGGCGGCCGTACTGACAGCGGTCGGCACCGGGAGGACCGCGAGGATCGAGGCGCTGCCGTTGCGGCATTGCGACGCGTTGCCGGTGCTCAGCACCTCCGGGGTGGTGTAGCCCTGACACGTCCACCCGCTCACCACGACCGGCGCGCCGCCGCCATTGCCCGTCACCTGCCCGGCCCTGATCCTGGCCGCGTACTCGTTCTCCACCTGCATCGCGGTCTTGCAGTTCACGGTGCCCCTCGCCACCTTGATGATGACCGGCACATTGGCCGCGGTATGCGTGCTGCCGCAGGTCGCACCGGCGCCCGCCTGCGCGGACGAGCACCCCGTCACCAGGCAGGCGCAGAGCCAAAGACCGCAGAGAACCCCGAGGGCCGAAAGGGCCCGCCGCACCCCATCCCGCTCCACCGTCTCACCCTAATGCCCGTGGCACTTTGCATATTCATGCGTTATGATGAATACTCTTCCAAGACAGCCGGACGTGAGGGACATATGGGTGCGAGGGTGGCGGTTGCGGGGGCCAGCGGCTACGCGGGCGGCGAACTGCTGCGCCTGCTGGCCGGCCATCCCGACCTCGAGATCGGCCCGCTGGCCGCGAACAGCAGCGCGGGCACGCCGGTGACCGCGGTGCACCCGCACCTGACCGGCCGTCCCGGCCTCGACGACGCCGTCTTCGCCGGCTCCGACCCGGACGTCCTCGCCGACGCCGACCTGGTCTTCATGGCCCTGCCGCACGGGGAGTCCGCGCAGCTGGCCGCCCGCCTCCCGGCCCAGCTCAAGATCGTCGATCTGGGCGCCGACTTCCGGCTCGCCAGCGCCGAGGCCTGGGCGCGGTACTACCCGACGCCGTACGCCGGCCAGTGGACCTACGGCCTGCCCGAACTGCCCGGCGCCCGGGACGCGATCAAGGCGTCCGCCACGGTGGCCGCGCCCGGCTGCTACGCCACCGCCTCGATCCTCGCGCTGGCCCCGCTGCTGGCCGCGGGCCTGGCCGAGCCGTCCGACATCGTGATCGTGGCCGCCTCGGGCACGTCGGGCGCGGGCCGCTCGCTCCGGGCCGACTTGCTCGCCACCGAGGTCATGGGGTCGATGTCCGCGTACCAGGTCGGGGGAACACACCGCCACACGCCCGAAATAGAGCAAAACATTGATCCCGAACGGGCCGGGTTGCCCGCCCCGGGTCCGGTGACAGTATCGTTCACGCCGACGCTCGCCCCGATGCCGCGCGGCATCCTCGCCACCTGCACCGCCAGGTCCGCCGCCACGGCTGCCGACCTGCGCGCCACGCTGGCCGCGGCCTACGCAGGAGAACCATTCGTGCACCTGCTGCCCGAGGGCCGGTGGCCGGCCACCGGCGCCACCCTCGGCTCCAACGCCGCCCACCTGCAGGTGGCGGCCGACCCGCACGCCGGCCGCGCCGTCGTCGTCTGTGCCCTGGACAACCTGGTCAAGGGCGCGGCCGGCCAGGCGATCCAGATCGCCAACCTCATGCTCGGCCTGCCGGAAACCGCCGGCCTGACCAAACCCGGAGTAGCCCCATGAGCGAGCAGAAAGCCCCCAGAAAATGAGCGTGACCGCCCCGCTTGGTTTCCGGGCCGCCGGAGTCGCGGCCGGGCTGAAGCAGTCCGGCCAGCCGGACGTCGCCGTGGTCCTGAACGACGGGCCCTCGCGGTCCGCCGCCGCCGTCTTCACCACCAACCGGGTGCAGGCCGCGCCGGTGACCTGGACCCGTCAGGTGGTCCAGGGCGGCCGGGTCCGGGCCGTGGTGCTCAACTCCGGCGGGGCCAACGCCTGCACCGGGCCGCTCGGCTTCCAGGACACGCACGCCACCGCGGAGCACCTGGCCGCGGCCATCGCAGACTCGCCGGGGGAGATCGCGGTCTGCTCGACCGGCCTGATCGGCGAGCGGCTGCCGATGGACAAGCTGCTCCCCGGCGTCGACGCCGCCGTCGCCCAGGCCTCGCGGGCCGGTGGCCTGGCCGCCGCCGACGCGATCAGGACCACCGATACCGTGGTGAAGATCGCCTTCCGGCGCGGCACCGGCTACACCATCGGCGGGATGGCCAAGGGCGCCGGGATGCTCGCGCCCGCGCTGGCCACCATGCTGTGTGTGCTCACCACCGACGCCGAGCTTGCGCCCGCCGAACTCGACGCCGCGCTGCGGTCGGCCACCGCGGTGACCTTCGACCGGCTTGACACCGACGGCTGCATGTCCACCAACGACACGGTGCTGCTGATGGCCAGCGGGGCGGCGGGGGTGCGGCCGGAACGGGCCGAGTTCATCCTGGCGCTCACCGAGGTGTGCGCCGACCTGGCCAGGCAGCTGCAGCTGGACGCCGAGGGCGCGGAGAAGATGATCACGATCGAGGTGGTGGGGGCCGCCTCGGAGGCCGACGCGGTGACCGCCGGGCGCGCCGTGGCGCGGAACAACCTGCTCAAGTGCGCCATCGGCGGCGAGGACCCTAACTGGGGCCGGGTGCTGGCCGCGGTGGGCACCACCGACGCGGTCTTCCAGCCCGAGCGGCTGAACGTCGCGATCAACGGGATCTGGGTCTGCCGCCACGGCGCCGCCGGTGACGAGCGCTCCAAGGTGGATCTGAAGCCCAAGGACGTGACGATCACCGTGGACCTGTCCACGGGCCCGCACTCCGCGACCATCCTGACCACCGACCTGACTGCGGCTTACGTGCACGAGAACAGTGCCTATTCAACATGAGGGCTTATTCAACATGACCGTGACCACCGCGCACAGAGACGGGCGGATCGTGGACTCCGGGTCCGCGTCCGCCAAGGCGGCGACGCTGATCGAGGCGCTGCCCTGGCTGCACAGGTTCCACGGCCAGACCGTTGTGATCAAGTACGGCGGGCACGCGATGGCCGAGGAGCCGCTGCGCCTGGCCTTCGCGCAGGACCTGGTGTTCCTGCGCTACGCCGGGCTGCGCCCGGTCGTGGTGCACGGCGGCGGCCCGCAGATCACCGAGCAGCTTAACCGGCTCGGGGTGGAGTCCGCGTTCACCGCGGGGCTCCGGGTCACCACACCGGAGACCATGGAGGTCGTCCGGATGGTCCTGTCCGGCAAGGTAAACAAGGACATCGTCGGGCTGATCAACCGGCACGGCCCGTTCGCCGTGGGCATGTCGGGGGAGGACGCGCGCACGTTCACCGCGACCCGCAAGGCGGCGATCGTCGACGGCGAGCCGGTGGACATCGGCCTGGTCGGCGAGATCGTGGCCACCAACCCGGGCGCGATCGAGGCGCTGCTGGCCGACGGCCGGATCCCGGTCGTCTCTAGCGTGGCCGGGGGCGAGCACGGCGAGGTCTACAACGTGAACGCGGACACCGCCGCGGCCGCGCTCGCGGTGGCGCTGGGCGCGGCCAAGCTCGTGGTGCTCACCGACGTGGCCGGCCTGTACCGGGACTGGCCGTCGTCGGCCGAAGTGATCAGCGAGCTCACCGCGGCCGAACTCGAGCGGCTGCTGCCCGCGCTTTCGGCCGGGATGATCCCCAAGATGGAGGCGTGCCTGACCGCCGTACGCGGCGGCGTCCCGCAGGCGCACGTCCTGGACGGCCGCCTCAGCCACGCCGTGCTGCTCGAGATCTTCACCGACTCCGGCATCGGCACCATGGTCGTCCCCGGGACGAAGCCGAAGGCGCGGGGGGGCTCGGGGGGGTCGTCCCCCCCGGAAGGGAGGAGTACTCAGCCGTGAGCGAGACACAAGCACTGCAGAAGCGGTTCGCGGCGGCGCTCATGCCGAACTACGGCGTGCCCCCGCTGGCCATCAGCCGCGGGCAGGGCTGCCGGGTATGGGACGCCGACGGGCGCCAGTACCTGGACCTGATCGCCGGCATCGCGGTGAGCTCGCTGGGGCACGCCCACCCGGCCATCGTCGAGGCGGTCAGCCGCCAGGTGGCCGAAGTGGCTCACACGTCCAACCTCTTCCTGCACGAGCGCGAGATCGAGCTGGCCGAGCGCATCCTCGCCCTGCTCGGCGAGGATGGGAGGGTCTTCTTCGCGAACTCGGGCACCGAGGCCAACGAGGCGGCGGTCAAGCTGGTGCGGCGCATCCAGGGCCCGGGCCGGCCGGTAATGGTGGCCGCCGAGCGCAGCTTCCACGGCCGGACCATGGGCGCGCTCGCGCTGACCGGCAAGGAGTCCATCCGCGCGCCGTTCGGCCCGTTCGGCCTGACGGTGCGGTTCGTGCCCTACGGGGACGCCGGGGCGCTGCGCGCGGCGGTCGGCGCCGATGTCGCGGCCGTCTTCCTCGAGCCTGGCCTCGGCGAGAGCGGCGTGGTGCCTGCCCCCGAGGGGTACCTGAGCGCCGCGTGCGAGGCGTGCGAGGCGGCCGGGGCGCTGCTCGTGCTCGATGAGATCCAGAGCGCCATCGGCCGGACCGGGGCGTGGTTCGCGCACCAGGCCGCCGGCGTGCGGCCCGACGTGCTGACCCTGGCCAAGGGGCTGGGCGGCGGGCTTCCCATCGGTGCGTGCGTTGGCCTGGGCGCGGCCGGCGCCGGCTTCGCCAAGGGCGATCACGGCTCCACCTTCGGCGGCAACCCGGTCGCCTGCGCCGCGGCCCTGGCCGTGCTCGAGACGATCGAGCGCGACGGGCTGCTGGCCCACGTCACCGCGGTCGGCGAGCACCTGGCAGCCGGCCTCGGCGAGGTCAGCCACCCGCTGCTGGCGGGCGTGCGCGGCCTCGGGCTCTGGCGGGCCCTCGCGCTGACGGCCGAGGTGGCCCCGGATGTGGAGGCGGCGGCCCGCCGGGCCGGGTTCCTGGTCAACGCGGTGCAGCCCGACGCGATCAGGCTCGCGCCGCCGCTGATCCTGTCCGCCGCCGAAGCGGACGAGTTCATCGCCGCGCTGCCCGGCATTCTCGACGAGGCCGGCTCATGACCAGGCACTTCCTGCGCGATGACGACCTGGATTCCGCCGAGCAGGCCGCGGTCCTCGACCTGGCCGAGGAGATGAAGAAGGACAGGTTCGGCCGTCAGCCGCTGGCCGGGCCGCAAGCGGTCGCGGTGCTGTTCGACAAGCAGTCGCTACGGACCCGGGTGTCGTTCACCGTAGGTATCGCCGAACTCGGCGGCCACCCGGTCGTCATCGACACCGCGACCACCCACCTGGGCCGCGGCGAGCCGCTCACCGACGTCGCGCGGGTGCTGTCCCGGCAGGTCGCCGCGATCGCGTGGCGGACGTCCGGGCAGGAGCGCATCGACGCGCTGGCCTCGGCTGCGACCGTGCCCGTGATCAACGCGCTCACCGACCAGTTTCACCCCTGCCAGGTCCTGGCCGACCTGCAGACCATCCGGGCGCACTACGGCTCGCTGGCCGGCCGCACGCTGGCCTTCCTCGGCGACGGCGCGAGCAACATGGCGCACTCCTATCTTCTGGGCGGGGCCATCGCCGGGATGCGGGTGCGCATCGGCGCTCCGCAGGCGTACCGCCCCGACGCCGCCATCGTGGCGGCGGCCGGGCGGATCGCCGCGCAGACCGGCGGCGGCGTCGAGGTCGTCACCGACCCCCGGGCGGCGTGCCAGGACGCCGACGTGATCGCCACCGACGTCTGGACCTCGATGGGCACCGAAGGCGAGCGGGCCGAACGACTCGCGGTTTTCGGCTCGTATGGCCCCGCTGACTCCTACCGCCTGGACGGCCCGAAGCTGGCCCTGGGTAAGCCCGGCTGCCTGGTGCTGCACTGCCTGCCCGCGCACCGCGGCGAGGAGATCAGCGCCGACGTGATCGACGGGCCGAACAGCGTGGTCTGGGAGCAGGCGGAGAACCGGCTGCACGCGCAGAAGGCGCTGCTCGCCTGGCTGCTGGAGCAAGCAGCGCCATCAGCGAGCTGGCGGCAAGCGGGAGACATAACGTGACGACCCCGCTGACCAAGACGGCCAGACAATCGAGGATCGCGGCCATCCTCGCCCGCGAGCGGGTCCGCTCCCAGGAGGAACTCGCCGACCTGCTCGAGCGGTACGCCAGCGTGCACGTGACGCAGGCGACCTTGTCCCGGGACCTGGACGAGCTCGGCGTGGTGCGGCTACGCGCTGGGGGCGCGCTCGTCTACGCCCTGCCGGAAGAGCCGGGCGGACCCGGTTCGCGCCCCGGCGGCGCCATGGCCGCGGTGGCCCAGGACGAGCCCGGGCTCCCGGGGGATCCACTGCGCGCGAGCGAGCACGGCGATCGCGAGCCAGCGGCCCGCCGCGCTGCCCCCGGTGTATCCGCCCAGGCGGGTGATCATGGACGTGCCGGTGAGCCCGCTCAGGCGGGCGGAGCCGTGCGCGTCGGCGCAACCGCTCAGGCAGGTGCACGTGCTGGGCAGTCCGCTCAGGTGTCGAGGCTGACGCGTTACCTGGGCGAGCTGATGACGTCCGCTGAGGCGAGCGCCAACCTCGTCGTGCTCAGGACCCCGGCCGGGGCGGCGCAGTTCCTCGCCTCGGTCATCGACCACGCGGCCCTGCCGTCGATCCTCGGCACCGTGGCCGGCGACGACACGGTCCTGATCATCGCGCGCGACCCGGCCGGAGGCGACGCCCTGGCCACCGACTTCCTGCGCCGGGCCGAACGCCGACGATGATCGTTCGTCAGTTTTGGCTGGCATAGCGACAAAAACTGACGAACGATCTTCCAGGTCCACCAGTGAATACCTAGATGAGGGATAAAAGTGACAGCAGAGAAAGTGGTGCTTGCCTACTCGGGCGGCCTGGACACCTCGGTTGCGATCGGCTGGATCGCGGAGCAGACCGGGGCCGAGGTGATCGCCGTCGCGATCGACGTCGGCCAGGGCGGCGAGGACCTGGACACGATCAGGAAGCGGGCGCTGGCCTGCGGCGCGGCGCAGGCCGAGGTGGTGGACGCCCAGGCGGAGTTCGCCGCCTCGTACTGCGTGCCCGCGCTGCTCGCGAACGCCCTCTACATGGACAAGTACCCGCTGGTCTCGGCTCTGTCCCGGCCGCTCATCGTGGACCACCTGGCCCGCGTCGCCGCCGAGAAGGGCGCCAGCATAGTCGCGCACGGCTGCACCGGGAAGGGCAACGACCAGGTCCGTTTCGAGGTCGGGCTGGCCAGCCTGCAGCCCGGGCTTACCGTGCTCGCGCCGGTCAGGGACTCCGGCATGACCAGGGACAAGGCCATCGCCTTCGCGGCGGACAAGGGCCTGCCGATCGACCAATCCGCGCGCTCGCCCTACTCGATCGACCAGAACCTGTGGGGCCGTGCGGTCGAGACCGGCTACCTGGAGGACATCTGGAACGCCCCGCAGGAGGAGCTCTACGACTACACCTCCGACCCGGCCGTGCCGCGCGAGCCCGATGAGCTCGTGCTGACGTTTGCCTCCGGCGTGCCTGTCGCCATCGACGGGCGGACGCTTAGCCCGCTGGAGATCATCGCCGAGCTGAACGCCCGCGCCGGGGCGCAGGGCATCGGCCGTCTGGACATGGTGGAGGACCGGCTCGTCGGCATCAAGAGCCGGGAGATCTACGAGGCGCCCGGCGCCATCGCGCTGATCACCGCGCATTCCGAGCTTGAGAGCGTGTGCGTGGAGCGCGACCTGGCCCGGTTCAAGCGGCAGGTGGAGCAGCGCTGGTCCGAGCTGGTCTACGACGGCCTGTGGTTCTCGCCGCTCAAGCGCGCGCTCGACGCCTTCATCACCGAGGCCTCGGCGCCGGTGTCCGGCGACGTGCGGATGCGCCTGCACGCCGGCCGCGCGGTCGCCACCGGTCGGCGCAGCGACGCCTCGCTGTACGACTACGACCTGGCCACCTACGACACCGGCGACACCTTCGATCAGTCCCTGTCCAAGGGCTTCGTGGAGCTGTGGGGCCTGCCCAGCAAGATCGCCGCCATCCGCGACCGCCGGATCAGCTAGCCCGCCCGCCCGCACCGCCCGCTCGTGGGACAAAGCGTGACCGCCACCATCGACCACCGCCTCAGGGTGCGACAAAGCCGAGGCGTTAGTGCGATAGAAAGAAGAACTGTGGAAGCACCGGAACAGGCCGAAGGCACGGGGGGGTTCGGGGGGGTCGTCCCCCCCGGCGAGCACAGGGCGGCAGGGGATTCGGGCGGGTCTACCCGGCTGTGGGGCGGGCGGTTCGGCGCCGGACCCGCGGACGCGCTGGCGCGGCTGTCCGTCAGCGTCCAGTTCGACTGGCGGCTGGCCCGGTACGACCTGCGCGCCTCGCGCGCGCACGCCCGGGTGCTGCACCGGGCCGGGCTGCTGACCGACGCGGAGCTCGGCGCGATGCTCAAGGCCCTGGACGACCTGGACCGGGCCTGCGCGAACGGGTCGTTCCGGCCCACGGTCGCCGACGAGGACGTGCACACCGCGCTCGAGCGCGGGCTGCTCGAACGGCTCGGCGCACTGGGCGGCAAGCTCCGGGCCGGACGCAGCCGCAACGACCAGGTGGCGACCGACCTGCGGCTTTACCTGCGGGACAACGTCCGGCTGATCGCGAGCAGGCTGGCCGAGCTCGAGACCGCGCTGATCGACCAGGCGGTCGCGAGCGGTGACGTGCCCGCGCCAGGCATGACGCACCTGCAGCACGCGCAGCCGGTGCTGTTCGGCCACCAGCTGCTCGCGCATGTGCAGGCGTTCGTCCGCGACGTCGGCCGGCTGCGGGACTGGGACAAGCGCGCCGCGGTCAGCCCGCTCGGGTCCGGCGCGCTGGCCGGGTCGTCGCTGCCGGTCGATCCGCAGGTGCTTGCGGCCGAGCTCGGCTTCGACGAGGCGGCGCCCAACTCCATGGACGCGGTGGCCGACCGCGACTTCGCGGCCGAGTTCTGCTTCGCCGCGGCGCTGATCGGGGTGCACCTGTCCCGGCTCGGTGAGGAGATCGTGCTCTGGTCCTCACAGGAGTTTGGCTGGGTCGAGATCGATGACGCCTATGCGACCGGGTCCTCGATCATGCCGCAGAAGAAGAACCCGGACGTGGCCGAGCTGGCCCGCGGCAAGGCGGGCCGCCTGATCGGCGGGCTGACCGGGCTGCTCACCACCCTGAAGGGCCTGCCGCTGACCTACAACCGGGACCTGCAGGAGGACAAGGAGCCGGTTTTCGACGCGGTCGACACCCTGCTCCTCGTGCTGCCCGCCATGGCCGGCCTGATCGCGACGCTGCGGGTCAATCCCGACCGGCTGCGCCGCAGCGCCTCGACCGGGTTCACCCTCGCCACCGACCTGGCCGAGTACCTCGTCCGCCGGGGCGTCCCGTTCCGCGAGGCGCACGAGGTGGTCGGGCACCTAGTGGTCTGGTGCCAGGTTCACGACTGCGACCTGGCCGAGGTGAGCGACGCCGACCTGGCCAAGGTCTCCGAGCACCTGACGCCCGATGTCCGGCAGGTGCTGACGGTCGAGGGCGCGCTCGCAGCCCGCAAGGGTTACGGCGGGACGGCACCGGTCCGCGTCGCCGAGCAGATCACCGCGCTGCGCGCGGTGGTCGACACGCACGCCGCCTGGGCCGCCGAGGACGCGCGGTAGCGCGAGTGCCGATTTCGCGGGACTTCTTCGCCCGGCACGCGGTCGAGGTCGCGCCGGACCTGCTCGGCTGCGTGCTTGAGCACGAGACGGCGGCCGGCCTGGTCGCGGTCGAGCTCACCGAGGTCGAGGCGTACGCCGGGCAGGCGGATCCCGCCTCGCACGCCTACCGGGGGAAGACCGCGCGGAACGCGGTGATGTTCGGCCCGCCCGGGCACGCCTACGTGTACTTCACGTACGGCATGCACTTCTGCGTGAACCTGGTCTGCCTGGGGGAGGACAGCGCCTCGGCGGTGCTGCTGCGGGCCGGCGCGGTCATCGCTGGCGAGGACCTGGCCCGGGCCCGGCGCACCAGGACCAAGACGGCCGACGACCCAGCCGCTCCGGGGATCCCCGGCGCCCTGGGTCCTCCAGACGTCCCGACCGTCCCGGGGGTCCCGCGGGTCCCGGGGGTCCCGAGCGCCCCGGCGGGTGCCCCTGACGCAACCGGCCAAGGCCGGCTCGCGTCGCGTGACCTGGCCCGCGGGCCGGCCCGGCTGTGCCAGGCGCTCGGCATCGACCGGGAGCTTGACGGCGCGGATGTGTGCGCCGCCGGGTCGCCGCTCCGCGTGAGGACCGGGGCGAGAAACCCGGCTCGTTCGGGAAAAATCGTCTCCGGTCCGCGGGTGGGGGTCAGCCGCGCGGCCGAGATCCCCTGGCGGTTCTGGTTCGAGGGCGAGCCGACGGTCTCGGTGTACCGCAGGGGGCCGGGGGGGCAAGGGGGGTCTGGGGGGAAGGTTCCCCCCAGGATCGGGGGGCTCCGGGGGGTCGTCCCCCCGGGCCAGCACAGTTACCCCCTGACGGCCCGTAGGTGGCACCATGCAGGCGTGGACGACATCATCGAAGAACTCAGCTGGCGGGAACTGCTCGCCGTCACGACCGATATCGACGAGCTGCGCCAGGCGCTGAATTCCGGTCGGGTAACGATTTACTGCGGGTTCGACCCGACCGCCTCCGGGCTGCACATCGGGAACCTGGTGCAGCTGCTGACGCTGCGCCGCCTGCAGCTCGCCGGGCACCGCCCGATCGGGCTGGTCGGCGGGGCGACCGGGCTGATCGGTGACCCGAGCGGCAAGTCGGCCGAGCGGGTGCTCAACCCGCGCGAGGTCGTCGCCCAGTGGGTAGAGCGGATCCGCGGCGAGGTGTCCAGGTTCCTCGATTTCGACGCGGGCGAGTCGAGCGCGCTGATCGTGAGCAACCTGGACTGGACCGAACCGATCCCGGTGCTCGACTTCCTGCGTGACATCGGCAAGCACTTCTCGGTCAACCGGATGCTGGACCGCGAGTCGGTGAAGGCCAGGCTGGAGGCCGGCGGGATCAGCTACACCGAGTTCAGCTACCAGCTCCTGCAGGCCATGGACTTCCTGGAGCTCTACCGGCGGTACGGCTGCACCGCCCAGCTCGGCGGCAGCGACCAGTGGGGCAACCTGGTCGCGGGCGTGGACTTGATCAGGCGGGTCGAGGGGACGTCGGTGCACGCCCTGGCCACGCCGCTGATCACTAAGCCGGACGGGACCAAGTATGGCAAGACCGAGGGCGGCGCGATCTGGCTCAGCGCCGACCTGATGCCGCCGTACGTGTTCTACCAGTTCTGGCTGAACGTGTCAGACGCCGAGGTGCCCGGCCTTCTGCGCGTGTTCAGTTTCAAGTCGCGGGAGGAGATCGAAGCGCTGGTGCGGGAGAGCGCTGAGCGTCCCGCCGCCCGCCTCGGCCAGCGCGCGCTGGCCGAGGAGCTCACCACGCTCGTGCATGGCGCCGACGAGACCCGCCGCGCAATCGCCGCCAGCCAGGCCCTGTTCGGCCGCAGCGACCTCGAAAAGGTCGACGAGCGCACCCTGGCCGCCGCGGTGGAAGAGGTCCCTTCCATCCGCGTGTCCGCTAGAGCCGACCTCCGCGGCGAGGGCAATCTGACCGCCGTGGGCACGGTTTTCCGGCCGGACGGGACCGAGGTTGGCGCTTCCAGCGGTAGCAGTTTGCCGACGGTGGCCGACTTGATGGCCGAGACCAAGATCGTGCCGAGCAAGTCAGCCGCCCGGCGGGCCATCGCCGAAGGCGGTGCCTACCTGAACAACCGCAAGGTGACCTCGGAGGACGCCGCACCCAGCCCCGCCGACCTCCTGCACGGGCGCTACCTGATCCTCCGCGTAGGCAAGCGCACCATCGGCGCGGTAGAAGTCGTATCCCAGTGATGTTCGCATCGTCGGCGCGGTCAAGCCGCGTCCAGCTTCCGCTGCGTGTCAGCGGTGCGCGAACCTGCGGGATTTGCCGCTGCGCCCGGTGACCAGGTTGCTGGCCAGCAGCAGGACGGCTGACCCGGCGATGGCGGTGAGCCAGGTAGACAGGTTGAAGAACCCGTGCAGGGTGTGGACGTTGAACAGTTCGGTGGCCGCCCAGCCGCCGCCGAGCGCTCCGGCGACGCCGATCACGCAGGTGAGGATGAGGCCTTGTGCTCTTTTGCCGGGGATCAGGCGGCCGCGGGGGCGGCACCGCGGAGTTGGCCGACGCGGCCAAAGCCGTGTCCAGATGACATATGTCCAGATGACATATCTGCGTGGCGATACGCGGGTCCCGTGCTGGTAGGCGGCCCTGTAATAGCGCCTGGCCCGATTGTGCCCGGGAATATTCCGCGGCGATCAGACGCTGTTCAACTGCGTTTGCGGGGTGGCGCGGACGCCAGGCGGGGTGGCTCCGGTTGGTGCACGTTCCGTCACAACGGGTCTGACCTGCGGTAACACGCCGTAGCCGACTTCGATTTGACGAAGGCGCGAAGCACCCCTAGAGTTCTTCTTGCCCGAGGGGATGAACGCGAAAGCGGCCAGGTCCCGGAGCAGCCACCAGGAAGTCCTTCTAGCTAAGGCTTGTGCGTGCGCGCAAGCCGCAGGTAGAGGCTACCCTGGAGGCAGGGCAGGTTCACGAGTCGGCAAAGTTCTTCTGAACTGAGTTGACGAGGGATGCCTCGCCTGGTAATGTTGAATGGTTGCCCTGGAGGAGAGCGAGAGCTCTCCGAAGGTGCGCGCCCGCTCCTTGAGAACTCAACAGCGTGCTAAAAGCCAGTGCACTTGAAGCACAAACCCCGTCAGTGGGACAGTCTCGTGACTATCACGAACTGATCTCACTACGGTGGCCATGATCGCTTCCGAGCCCGGTCGCAAGGCCGGTCGAGGAGGCACTCTCATGTCAACAACCCGCGAGCAGTAGCTGGCGGTTGTTAATAGACATCAACGGAGAGTTTGATCCTGGCTCAGGACGAACGCTGGCGGCGTGCTTAACACATGCAAGTCGAGCGGAAAGGCCCTTCGGGGTACTCGAGCGGCGAACGGGTGAGTAACACGTGA
>WNFC01001022.1_pt1 | contig 33315 bp, 34 predicted proteins | sample 5400541 | NCBI WGS metagenome assembly WNFC01 (sample SAMN13153342, study PRJNA577476) | soil metagenome | isolation source: 120 cm saprolite under Douglas fir tree site 2 hole 2 replicate 1 | place: USA:California | collected 2015-04-18
CTGCCGATGAGCTGCGGCAGCTGGCATCGGCCGGCGTCGCCGAATCGGATTGGATCGGCCGCAGTGGCATCGAAGCCTGGGCCGACGACCAGCTGGCGGGCAAAAAGGGCGGCAGCATCCAGATCGTCGAGCAGGGCGGCCGAGTCCTGCGCACGATCACCCAGAAGGCGGCGGTGCCCGGTAAGGACGTCAAACTGACCATCGACAGCGCGATTCAGCAAGAGGCAGCCAACGCGCTCGGCGACAAGACCGGCAGCGTCGTCGTGATGGACCCGCGCGACAGGAGCATGCTGGCTCTCGTCAGCCAGCCCAGCTTCGACCCCAACCGGTTCGTCATCGGTCTGAGCGATGCTGAATGGCAGGCACTCAACAGCGACGCGCGACCGCTGCTCCTGCGCGCTACGGAATCGGCCTATCCCACCGGTTCGATATTCAAAGTCATTACTCTCGCCGCGGCACTCGAAAACGGCGTGGTCAAAAACGCGGACACGTTCGATTGTGGCAACGACTGGAATGGCCTGCCCGGGGTGACGCTCCACAATTGGCAGGCGCAGGGCACGCTCCAGCTGACCGAGGCGCTGACGGAGTCGTGCAACCCCGCCTTCTACGAGATGGGGCTGAGACTCGATCGCTTGGACCCGAGCATCCTGCCGACCTTCGCGCGGGCCTTCGGCCTGGGCAAGCCGACGAACACGCCGGGTGTGCACGAGTCGGCCGGGACCGTACCCGACCCCAGCTGGAAGCAACAGCAGTTAGGCCAGCCCTGGACATCCGGCGACAGCGTCAATCTGGCCATCGGGCAGGGGTACTTGCTGGCGACGCCGATACAGATGGCCAACGCCTACGCGTCGCTCACCGATGGCCGCGTCATGGCGCCCAATCTCGTCTCTGGCAGTGCAGGTGAGAGCCTCGGCAACCTGAAACTCAGCCCCGGCACAAGCGCGGCCATCCTGGATGGCATGAAGCGCGTGACCAGCACGTCCAGAGGCACCGCATACTATGCGTTCCGAGATGAAAAGCTGCCCATCGCCGCCAAGACGGGCTCGGCCGAAAATGAGAACCCCGACGCGCACGCGTGGTTCGTCGGTTTCCTGCCGCCCGACAAGCCGAGTCTGCTCGTGCTGGTGATGGTGGAAGGCGGCCAGCACGGCGGCACCGTGGCCGCGCCCATCGCGCGGACGCTGATCGACATGGTGGTACGCCGGTAACTCGTAACGGCCTGTCGCCAGCCGCGCTCGAGCGCGTGCGCAATGCGATTGCCGCGGGCGGCCAGGTGACCCGTGTCCGACCGCTGCGCGGCGGCATTTCGGCGAGCGTCCATCTCGTTCACCTCGCCGACGCCGCTGGCCAACGTCGCGCGGTGGTCGTGCGCCGCTACGGTGACCACTATCTGCCGTCGGAGCCGTCACCCAGCGAGCGTGAGTTCAAAGTGCTCGAGGTGCTGGCCGGGGCATCGTTCCCGGCGCCGCGGCCACTGTTGGTCGACGCCGAAGGCGGGCCGTTCGGCACACCGACCGTGGTCATGACCCGCCTGCCCGGGCGGCCATCGATGGCGCCGCGCGATCTCACCGGGTATCTGCGTCAGATGGCGCACACGCTCGCCGATCTGCACCGACTGCCGACCCATGAGCTCGGCTTCCTGCGCGACCAGCGTGAACGGGTCGCCCACGTGCTCAGCACCCGTCCGGAAACGGACGATGCCCTGCAACTGGAGATCTGGGATGCGGCCGTGGCCGAATGGTCGCGCGTCAGTCAGTTCGACGAGCAGCGGGTTCTGGTGCACGGCGACTACTGGCCGGGCAACGTGCTGTGGCTGCGCAACTGTCTCGTCGGCGTCGTCGATTGGGAACAACCCCGCCTGGGCGACCTGGTCAAAGACGTCGCCACGTGCCGCGGAGATCTGTGGGTCCTGTTCGGTCAGGCCGCGGCCGACGAGTTTCTGCACGAGTACGAGCGGGCCGCGGGCATCAGCGTCCAGAACTTACGATTTTGGGAGTTGTTCATCTCGACAGAGGCCGTGCGCGACATGCCCGAATGGGCGGTGGCCTACCGCATTATGGGTCGCCCAGACCTGACAACTCAGACCGCGGTCCCACGGATCCGTGCGTTCGCCCAGGCGGCCCTGGATCGTCGCTAGCCAATCCCCAGAACTGAGAACGCGAGCAGGGCCACGGTGAGCAAGATCAGGATCGCCGTCGTCCCGTACGAAATGATGTTGAACAGTCGGTTGTTGGTGTATTCGCCCATAACGTCGCGATCGTTGACCAACCTGAGCACAAAGATGAGCACGATTGGCAGCAGCAAGCCGTTCAGGAATTGAGTCGCCACGATCACCTGGATCAGCGGCAAGCCGGGAATGAGCACGAAGGCGGCGGCGAGCGCGATCAAGGCGCTGTACAGGCCGTTGAAGATCGGCGCCTCGGACCACGACCGCGAGACGCCGCGCTCCCAGCCGAACGCGCCACATACGGCGTAGGCGGTGCTCAAGGGCAGAACCGACGCGGCCAGCATGCTCGCGCCGAAGAGCCCCAGGCCAAACAGAGCGCGCGCATATGGTCCGGCCAGCGGCTCGAGCGCACGCGCCGCGTCGTCGGGCGTGTTGACCAGGATGCCCTCCGTGTGCAGTGTCGCGGCAGTCGAGACGATGATGAACACCGCGATGATCGTCGTCAGGAGCGAGCCGAAGATAACGTCCAGGCGTTCGGCAGCGTAGTCCGCGACCTGCACGCCCTTATCCGAGATCGACGACTGCAGGTAGAACAGCATGTATGGCGTGATCGTCGTACCGACGAGGGCGACCAGCGTCGTCAGATATCCCGCCTCAGGGATGAAGGACGGGGTGACCAGGCCGCGCGCGACATCACCCCAGTCGGGCTGGGCCAGAAAGGCCGCGCCGACGTAGGTCAATAACGCCGTGGACAACAGGATGAAGATCTTCTCGGCGACGGTGTATGAAGCGCGCACGACGATCAGCCATACCACCACGGCCATGAGCGGCACGCTGACGAGCCGCGGGATGTTGAACAGGTCGCCCGCCGCGGCGATGCCCGCGAACTCGGCAATGGTCACCGTGCTGTTGGCGATGATCAGCACGAACATCGCGAATGCTGACCACTTGACACCGAACTCTTCGCGAATGAGCTCGGCAAAGCCCTTGCCGGTCACCACGCCCATGCGCGCGACCATGATCTGGACGACGATCAGCGCAATGGTGATCGGGCCCATCACCCACAGCAGCGAGTAGCCGTACTGGGCGCCGATCGAGGCGTAGGTGGCGATGCCGCCCGCATCGTCCCCAGCTGCACCGGCGATGACGCCTGGCCCGAGAAAGCCGAGAATGGCGCCGATGGCGCGAACGCGTCGCCAGTGGTCAGGCCGCACGCAGGCTCTTGAGGCGTCCTACGTGCGTGAATAGATTCGCGGTAGTCGCGCCTTCCAATCGTCGGGCAGGATGACGTCCATCGCATCATCCACCGTAACGATGCCCCGCAGTCGGCCGAGGTCATCGACGATGGGCAGTGCCAGCACGTTGTACTTGGCGATCATCCGCGCGATTTCCTCCTGTGTGTCGTCCAGTCGGCCTCGGATTAGCTCGCGGTGCATGACCCGACCGATCGGCGTGGTTGGCGCGGCCACGATCAGCTCGCGCAGCGACAACACGCCCAAGAGTCGTTCGCCTTCGTCGACCACATACACGTAGTAGACGTTGTCCATTTCCGCCGCCTGCTGACGCACCAGCCCGATCGCCTCGTCGGCAGTGGCGGTCGGGGGCACGGTGACCATGTCGGTGGTCATCAGACCGCCGGCGGAGTCGTCGTCGAACGTCAGCAGCTCGCGCACGTCCTCAGCCTCGTCGGCTTCCATGCGGCTGAGCAGGTCCTGCGCGCGCTCGGGCTCGAGGTCGCCCAGGATGTCGGCTGCGTCGTCGGGCTCCATCTCGTCGAGGATGTCGGCGGCGCGCTCGGGCTCCATATTGCGAATGAGGGACAACTGCAGGTCGGGGCTGACCTCCTGGATCGTGTCGGCGGCCGCTTCGTCGTCCAGGGTGTCGAGCACCTCGTGGACGTGGTGCTGGTCGAGCTGCGAGATGATCTGGGCGATGTCCGAGGGATGCAGTTTGGCCAGGTCCTCGTGCGACATCTTGAGCTTGACCTCGGCCGAGCCTGACTCGACCGGCTCGATGGCTTCCCAGGCGATGGCCTTGGGTGTCAGACGTACACCCAGCGCCCCCAGGACGCGGCCCGCACCGAGCCGCCGCAGCAAGCCGGCCGTGGAGATGTCGACGCCGACCAGGTGGTAGCTGCCGTCAGACGGGGTCGACGCGATCTGCAAATCGTTGACCCGCACGACGCGCACGCCGTTGACGTCGATGATCTGGTGATCGAGCACCTGGCGCGCCAGGGAGAGCTCGTTGGGCGGCGGAACGAATGTCGGCGTATCGGCCAGGTGGGTCGCCAGGGTGACCACACCGTTGTCGCGCACCTGCACGGCCGACCAGGGCACGATCTGAGGCTCGCCGTTGCGGGGCTTGAGCGACAACGCCTCGACGGCCGGGTAGTCCGCGTCGGCGGGCACCAGCAGGTCGACGACGCGGGCGACGACGTGGCCAGCTGGATCACGCACGGGCGCGCCGATGAGCTCACTGACGTACTGCACTGGCGCCTCCTGGCTGAGATACAGAACGGGCACCCCCACACAACTGGGGATGCCCGCCGTTGCCGTGCCGCGTCAGTCAGACGGAAACGACTAGGCGAGTCCTCCCAGGCGAGGGGACACCATCGGATTGGGGTTGTTGAGTCGGGTACTCGGAGGTTCGGAAGACATGCGACGGCGCACACTGCGCCAAGCACAAGTCTAGCTGCCCCAGTCGACGGCGCGCCAATCGCTCGCTAGACTTCGCCCGAGCTGGCATGCGTGAAGCGGCACACGACCCGGATGTCGAAGGACCGGTCCAGGCCGAGATCTTCGTCGTGTGGCTCAACGAGCACGATTTGGTCCTCGAATTGACAGGCCCGTGTGGCGCGGCGCCGTGGTATGTCCAGCTCGACGCAACAGATCACCCGGTGACTGTGGTCGAGCGGATCGTGCGTGGCGCGTTGGGCAGCCCCAAGTTGATTCATTCGACGTCGTGGCGCCGCGATCGCGACGCCGTGATCTTGAGCTTCGTGGTGGTCATCGACGCCGCTGACGTTGGCGCGATGGACAGCTTTGCCATCGGCCGCTCCGCACTCGCGCGTTCCGAAGCGACCGCCGCGCCCAGGGCCATCGCGTCTGAGCAAGTTGTCGAGCACGGTTTGCGGCACCTGGCCTGGCTGGCCAAGGACGATCCGGTGGTCTCCCAAGAGCTGTCGCCCGCCTGGAAGCAAGTGCTGGCCGGCTATGTCCCCGAGCCGTTTCGCAATTTAGGCTAGGTGAGGTGATGGATCAAATGAAACGACTGGGCTGCGCCTGCGGTTGGGAGGTCATTGGCACCGAAGACGAGGTCGTTGCCGCCACTCAACAACACGCCGAGCAGATCCACAACATGAAAGCGACGCGTGAAGACGTCCTCGCCCGAATGGAGTCCGTGGAATCTTGACGGTCGCCGGCCGACGGGGCACTATGTGCGCCTAGCAAGGATCTCAAGGGAGGAATGTCGTATGCCTGATAAGGGACCTGGCAGCAAAGGCGGCGCCAAGAAGCCAAAGGGCGGCAAGGCGGCTGCCACGAGCAAGAACGGTAAGAAGTAGCCTTCAGAACCCCTCACGGCTTGTCATCCTGAGGAGGCACGACGAAGGATCCAGAGTCTTCGGCTGACGACATCGGATCCTTCGCAGGCTCAGGATGACATTCGCCTGAGGGGGTTCTTGTTTCAGGGAACGATCGCCGCGCGCGTCACTCGCCCCTGATCCGCCTCGACAAACGCCTCGTTGATGCGCTCGAGCGGGAACGTGTGGCTGATCACCCTGTCCCACGGATAGCGATCGCGCGTTCGGCGCATCAGGTCCAGCGCCTGCTGCAAGTGCTCCGCCTCGTAATAGACCATGCCAAACATGGTCTTGTTGCCAAAAATGAGCGTCGACGGGTCGAGCTCGTACTTTAGGCCCGGGCTGATGTTGCCAATCTCGAGATAGCGACCGGTGCGGCCGACCATCTGCAAGCCTTCGATGCACACCCGCGGATGGCCGACCAGCTCGGCCACGATGTCCGCGCCCCAGTTGTCGGTCAACTCGAACACCCGTCGCACGCGCATTTCCGGGTCGGGAAACTCTTCGAGATCGATGATTTCGTCGGCGCCGAAGCCGCGTGCCAGCTCGAGGCGTTCGCGGATGCTGTCGATCACAATGACCTGGCCCGCGCCCATTTCCTTGGCCACTGCCGTGGCGTACACCCCAAGTCCGCCCGCGCCCTGGATGACGACGTTCTCGCCCAATTTGAGCCCGGCCAGCTGCATGCCGCCGACGACTTGCGAGAGCGCGCAGTTCACGCCGGCGACCATCGCGTCGGTCAGCTCGTCGGGCACCTTGAAGATGGCCGCGCCCGGTCGAACGTAGTAGTAGTCGCCGAATGCGCCATAGAAGTGCGGTGGCACGTCGCACGAGTTGGTCAGATACGTGCGCGCGTTCGGGCAGGCGCGCGTGATCCGCCTCATGCACGCGCGACAGGTGCCGCACGGGTAGAAGTAGCGCCACACCACCCGATCGCCCACGCTCAGTGGCTGCCCGGCAGTGTCCCTCGAGACTTCTTCGCCCAACTGGTACACCGTGCCGGTCATCTCGTGGCCGAGGATCTGCGGATAAGGTCGCCCGAATTTGGCGACGTCGAATTCGCCGCGCCACTGGTGCAGGTCCGAGCCGCACACGTTGGCGATGGTCATCTTGACGACGATGCAGCCCGCGTCCGGCTCGGGCACCTCGTATTCCTTGATTTGCATGGGTTTGCCCGGCCCGTAAAACGCGGCCACCCGTCCCGTTGCCATCGCGGCCATCTTACGAGAACGGGACGAACGTCCCTCTGCGGCACGCCCGGTTGGCGGCCGATACTCACCGCAGATCCAAATCAGCCCTGCGAGTGACCACAGGATGAATGCGTACCAGTCCTACCGCCAGACCCAAGCCGAGACGGCCGCGCCAGGTGAGCTTGTCGTAATGCTATACCGCGGCGCCGCGCGCTTCGTCGGCAGTGCGGTGGAGGCGATCGAAGCCCACAACGTTCCGACAGCCCACAACAACCTTGTCCGAGCCCAGGCGGTGATCAGCGAGCTCCTCGAGACGCTCGACCTGGAACGTGGCGGTGAGCTTGCCCGCAATCTCATCCAGATCTACGAGTACATGAACCACCGCCTGGTCGAGGCCAACCTGCGCAAGGACGTCGCCCCGGCCCGCGAGGTCGAGCGCCTGCTGCGTGAGCTGCTCCCCGCATGGGAACAAGCTGCCCGCGAGTCAACCGCCCGGCCGGTCCGGCACCTGGCTGCCGCAGTCTGAAAAGACCTGATTAAAGTCTGAGGATCTTCCGGCCGATGATGGGGTTACCAGGAATTCAAGACCATGTCGTACGGTAAAGATCTTCGCATTGAGCCCATCCAGGCGGTAACCAGCCCGGCACCTGTGCAGCCTGTCCAGCACGAGTCCCACGTTGCCTCCCCCGCGGAACACAAGGCGGCGCGCGACCCCCACACGGCGGCCGCCGCGACAACTGGCGGCAATCTCCGCGCTGCATACGCTCAATACGACGTCAACCCAGACACCCATGACGTGGTCCTGCGCATCCGCGACGCGTCGACCGACCAGGTGATCAGCGAGACGCCGTCCAAGGAAGTTCAGGCGATGTCCAAGTACCTGAACGACTACGCTGCGACCCTGAGCCGCCACCGCGCTGCGCTCAAGACCCCCTCGGCCAACTAGCGCATGGCGACGTTGAACCGCCGTCGCTTCTTGCTGCTCTCCGCCGTCGCCCTGATCGGCGCGGCGTGCAGCTCAACGGAGGCCCCTGGCCTGCGTGGCAGCGGCACGACTTTTGTCCCGCGCGAAGAGACTCAGCCAGCAGCGCCCGAGCCGACGCCGAGCCTGCGCCCGGCGCCCACGCTGGTGCCAACGCCGGCCGTCCGCGAGCCGATCGTCGCGCCCGATGCCTTGCCGACCCTTTCGGCGGGCTCGACCGACGCTGAGATGCACGTCGTGCCGGTGCTTTCGGGCAAGCCGCCGATCGCGGCCGCGCTGCCCGCGCGCCGCATCGTGATCCCGACGCTCGGTCTGGACAGCAAGGTGATCCAGCTGGGCACCAAGCTCGACCGCCGTGGCCAGCTGGCCTGGGAGACGGCGCCGTTTGCCGTCGGCCAGCACAAGGGCCTGGCCGGCCCTGGGCAGAACGGCAACATGGTCCTATCGGGTCACATCTCGTCGCCCAACGAAGGCGCGGTCTTCCATCACCTACCTGACCTTAAGGTTGGCGAAGGCGTCATCGTCGGCACCGAAGAGCGCCAGTACCTGTATCGGGTTGTCGACACCAGGACGGTCACGCCCGACGAAGTCTCGGTCCTCGACCAGACGCCCGACCCAACGGTGACGCTGATCACCTGCGTCCCCGACGGCATCTACTCCCATCGCCTGGTAGTCACCGCCCGCCTCGTCTGATCGCTGCTCTTACTGGTCGGTCTGGCGCACGCGGTTGCTCTGGCGGTTGAAGACAATGTCATAGGCCTCGGCCAGCAGAGACTTTAGCGACTCGAACGTTTCCGTACTCGGATTCAGCACGCACACCCACGACTGGGGGGCGTACACGGGGTGCGGCATCAATTGGTCCAGCGCGGCGTAGTCATAGGTGGGTGCGTTGGCCGCGCCGAATAGTGACTGAAACGCGGGCCGCCGCACGCCGATGTTCAGGCGGAAGACGCCGGGACGATCGAGATTCGATTGGTTGTCGAAATCGCCATAGTCCTTCGTCACGATCGTAACGAACGGCAATTGCTGCTTCGGCTCGAGGTTTCGATCGGGGTCGTAGATGAAAAACGTGTCGCCCGCACCCACACCTTCAGCGGGCCGGAGCACATCCACCCCGGCGAATGTTTCGCTGATGTATTGAATGATTGCTTCCTGGTCCATTCGCTGCAGTTGTAAACGAAACCCAGGGCCATTCTTCTTCCGGGGTGCTGCGCGCTGCCGTGCGAAGGAATCTTCCAACTTTTGTATTCGACACTCGATGAGGAGCCGCGCAGCGGCGGTGAGGCGCGCTAGCGTGACGTCCGCGGAAGCGGAGAAGAAAGGTGCGGTAGGACCTGAGGGATGTCCTATTGATGCCAGTGGTAACTTGCATCTGACACACGCCCATGGCGACCGCGGATCGGCCGGACCAGGTGCCAGCCGGCGTTTTCGAGGCGCTGCACCAGATCGGCGTGGCCATCGGCGGCGTGCTCGAACCGTTGGGCTTGGCGCGACTTGTGGCCGAACACGCCCGTGCGCTGCTCGCAGCAGATGCCGTCGGCCTGTGGATCTACGACGAGCAGAACGATTTCCTGAAGGCGCTGTATCTCGAGAATGCGCCGTCCGCCTCGCCTATGCCAGATTCTCGGCCGGGAGAGGGCCTGATCGGTCGCGCGTTCAGCCAACGCGCGCCAGTCGTCGTGTCGGACTACACGAGCTGGGAGCATGCCCTGCCCGTGGCGCGGCCGTACGCAGACCCGCCGGCTGTGGTTGCGGTGCCGTTGCTCGTCGGTGGCCGCGCGATCGGCGTGTTGGGCGTCGGATTTCCCGAACCCCAGCAAGCCACCCCCTCGGCCGTACGTACGCTCACCCTATTGGCAGCCGAGGTCGGGCCCGCCCTCGAGGCGGCGCGCCTGTACGAGGCGATGCGCGTCGAGCTGGCGGAACGCCGCCGCGTCGAGGATTCGCTGCGGTTCCAGGCGCAGCTGCTCGACGCGGTCGAGCACGCGCTGATCGCACTCAACCTCGACGGCACGATCCGCTACTGGAACCGCGCCGCCGAGGCGATGTTCGGCTGGCGGTCGGACGAGGTTCTCGGGCGCAAGGCGCGCGAGCTGCTCGTCCCGGAGGACCTTTCAGCCCAGGGCGACGAGATCACCGCGCGTCTTCTGGCCGGCGACAGCTGGACAGGCGAGTTCCCCGTCCGCCGCCGCGATGGGACTGTGTTCCAAGCCCTGGTCAGCGACTCGCCCGTGCGCGACGCAGACGGACAACCGATCGGCATGATCGGCGCATCGATCGATCTCTCCGAGCGGGTCGAGTCCCGCCGCCGTCTCGAGGAAAGCGAGCAGCGCTTCCGTTCGCTCTTTGAACGGCATCCTGACGCCGTGTTCGCGTTCGACCCGACTGGGCGAGTGATCCTGGCGAATGACGGCTGCGTGCGACTCAGCGGCTACAGCGTGGAGGAAATTCTGTCCCAGCAGCGCGCGTACGCGCCGCCAGAGGAGTTCGAGCGGGGGATGGCGTTCTTTCAGGCCGCGCTGCGCGGCGAGCCGCAGCAGTTCGACAGCGTCGTCTTGCATAGAGACGGGGAGCGGCTGGATGTCTCGACAACACAGATTCCAATCGTGGTTGACGGCAAAGTGGTGGGTGTGTTCGGGATTGCCCGCGACATCACCGAACGGGTGCGCCGTCGGCGCCTCGATGCCCGCTTCGCTTCGCTCACCCCGCGTGAGCTGGACGTGCTGCACCAGATCGCCGCGGGCAAAACCAACCCCCAAATTGGCCGCGTCCTGGGGTTGAGCCCGAAGGCGGCGCGCAATCGCGTCGCGCACGTGCTGGCCAAGCTCGGCGTCCCCGATCGCACTCAGGCAGCGGTGCTGGCGGTCGAGCTCGGCCTGGCTGCGCCGTCCGCGTAAGAGCCCCGCCAGATTACAGGCACGGCACGATGCATTGGTAGTAACGCGTGTGGTGTCACTTGACACTACGATCGTTTCTTAACAGTCCAGATAGTGCCGACATGCTCTTGACACCGGCAGCGTTGCTGGTTATCCACCTCGACCGTCTGAAGGAAGTCCACGAAACGATTGGCCGCCGGGCGGGCGCCGTACTGCTGCGCAACCTGGCGGAACGCTGGTCGGCCGCCCTGGCGGACGGCCAGACGCTGACCGATCTCGGCGGCGGTGAGTTCGCCGTGCTGGTGCCCAGCGCCTCCGCGGCGATAGCGAGCGAGCTTGCCGAAAAACTGCTCCTGGCGCTCGAGCAGCCATTCGACGTTCACGGTGCGGCAGTCGAGCTGGGCGGAACAATCGGCATCGCACTCTCTGCGGATGACGCCGACGATACGGACACGTTGCTGCGCCGCGCAGATGTCGCGGCCACCGAGGCGAAGCAGCAGCAGGGCGGCTATGCGCTGTACGCGGCCGGGGACGATCACAACAGCCCGGAGCGCCTGGCGCTGGCAACTGACCTGCGGCGGGCCATCGATCAGAGCCAATTGCTGCTCCAATATCAGCCGCAAGTGGACGTACGTACAGGCGGGATGACCGCGGTCGAAGCTCTGGTGCGCTGGCACCATCCCACGCGCGGGTTACTGTCACCCGACGAGTTCATCCCGCTCGCCGAACAGACGCGACTAATTCGGTCCTTGAGCCGGTTCGTCCTGCGCGCGGCGGTGGACCAGTGCCGCGCGTGGCAGCTGGGCGGTCTGGACATCCGCGTGGCGGTCAACATGTCGGTGCACGATCTTCAAGATCCCGACTTGCCGGACTATGTGGCCGAGCTCCTGGCGAGCCGCGGCGTCGTGCCGGAGCGGCTGTGCATCGAGATCACCGAGAGCGCGCTGTTGGCCGACCCGGGCCGAGCCTGTGCCATTCTCGGTCGGTTGCGTGCCCTGGGCGTGCACACTGCCATCGATGACTTTGGGACTGGCTACTCCTCGCTGGCGTATCTCAAAGACCTGCCACTCGATGAACTGAAGATCGACCGGTCCTTCGTGCAGGACATGGCTGAGGACGCTGGTGCCCGCGCGATCGTGCGCGCCGTGATCGATCTCGCCCATGACCTGGGGCTCCAGGCGATTGCCGAGGGGGTGGAAGACCGCGCGACCCGCGAGGTACTGGCCAGCCTGGGTTGCGACGTCGCCCAGGGCTATTACTTCAGCCCGCCGCTGACCGCGGCCGGCCTGGCGGAATGGGCATGCTGCGGCGCCAATCGCGGGCTGGACGAACCCGACCGCGTGCTGTCAGACGCCAACCGCGATCACCATCGCCGCGAACGCGCGACGCGGTTGATCGCCGAGGAAGAGTTCCTCGCGCGCAAGCAGGCCGAGGCCGCCCTGCGCGCCAGTGAAGAACGCAATCGCCTGGCCCTGCTCGCCGGCGGCATGGGCACCTGGGACTGGGACCTCAGTGGCGACCTGCAAACGTGGTCGGTCGAGACCGAAGCGATGCACGGCTTGCCGCCCGGCGCCTTTGGGGGCAGCTTCGTGGCGTTTCGCGAGGTGATCCATCCAGACGACTGGCCGGCGGTCGAGCACGAATCGCGGGCCATGATCGCCGAGCGGCGCGATTCACTCATCGTCTACCGCACGGTCTGGCCGGACGGGACGGTGCGCTGGATCGAAGGGCGCGGCCACGGGGAGTACGCGGACGACGGCACGCTATTGCGCGTGACCGGCACCAACATGGACATCACCGAGCGGAAGGAAGCTGAAAACGCGCTGCAGGCCAACGAGGAGCGTTTCCGCAGCCAGTACAAGGGCTTTCCGCTGCCAACGTACTCCTGGCTCCAGGTCGGCGACGACTTTGTGCTGCAGGATTTCAACGACGCCGCCGAAACTGCCACCAACGGTCGCATTCGCGACGGAGTCGGCAGTTTGGCCTCGGTGTGGTATGCGGACCAGCCGCAGATCCCGGGCTACCTGCGGACGTGCGTCGCCGAGCAGCGCACGATACGCCGCGAGATGCACTACCGATTCCGCAGTTCGGGCGTCGAGCGCGATCTCGTGGTGACGTACGTCTTTGTCGCACCGCGCACGGTCATGGCCCACATCGAGGACGTCACCGAAGCCAGGCGCGCTGAGCAGCAACGCGAAGCAATGGCGCAATCAGCGAAGCTGCGCGCGCTCGGCCAGATGGCCAGTGGCATCGCGCACGATCTCAACCAATCGCTGATGCTCGTGGCCAGCTATAGCGAGCTGGCGCGTCAGGCCCTGGTGCAGCAGCCGCCGAACCTGGCCGAGCTGGAAGATCTGCTCATGACGACGACACAGGCGGCCCTGGACGGCGGCGAGTCCGTCAAGCGGCTGTTGCTGTTCACGCGCGCCGCGCCCGATCAGGACAACCAACCGGTCGACCTGAACCTGATGGTGCACGACGCCGCGCAGTTGACCGCGCCGCGTTGGGGCGCCGCGGCCCAGGCCGCCAGCCGGCCGATCAGCTTGCAGATCGATGCCGAAGGCCATCCGACCATTCATGGCTCGCCATCACGCCTGCGCGAGCTGATGACCAACGTCATTTTCAATGCAGTCGACGCGCTGCCGAACGGTGGCACGATCCGCTTGCGGGTCATGGCCGAAGATGGGCAGGGCATCGTCGAGGTGATCGATTCGGGGGTTGGCATGAGCCCGGAAGTCCAGGAACGCGTCTTCGAGCCTTTCTTTACGACCAAAGGCGAGGCTGGTACTGGCCTCGGACTGGCGATGGTCTTTGGGATCACCGAACAGCACGGCGGCCACATTGAGGTGAAGTCGGCGCTGGGCGAGGGCACGACGTTCCGCATCTCGTTCCCGCTGGTCGCTGAGTCGGTGGCGGCCAGGCCCGAGCCCACACCCCTGCGTGCTGTCGAGCCGCTGCAGCCGTTGCGGGTTCTGGCCGTCGACGACGAGGCGATGATGACTCGAGCGGTGGCACGCATGCTCAAGCCCGCAGGTCACCAGGTCAGCGCGGCGGCGTCCGCCGAAGAAGCGCTCGAAATGCTCGCCGCACAGGCGTATGACGTGGTTGTTTCGGATATGGGCATGGGCCCCGGCATGAATGGCTGGGAGCTGGCCGACGCGGTCATGCGCCGCTGGCCGACCGTGCGCTTTCTACTCGCTACCGGGTGGGGCGCGGCCATCGATCCGGGCGAGGCCCGGGCGAAAGGCGTCGCCGCGGTCTTATCCAAGCCGTATCACCCGGCCGAGCTGCTACGGGCACTGGCGAACACCGCTCCGGTCGCCCGAGCGGCCTAGCCAGATTCGGTACTTTCGCCGTCCCGAATCGGGACCCGCATCTCTAATGAGATAGCGCAGGCCTGTCGCACACTCCGCTGCACTAGCAAGGCAAAGGGCGGTCACTGTCGGATGGGTCTTTTCAGCAGCATGCGTATCTCGGGTTCGGCGTTGACCGCTCAGCGTCTGCGGATGGACGTGATCGCCGGCAACATCGCCAACGCCGACACCACGCGCGTCAACGGCCAGCGACAGCCTTACCAGCGCCAGCAAGTCGTCTTTCAGCCGCTGACTTCGGCCCCCAACTCGAGCGGCGAGGGGCTGCAGGTCGCCGCGGTGATCAAAGATCAGCAGGCGCCGCGGATGGTGTACGAGCCGACCAACGCCGATGCCGACCCGAACACGGGCATGGTCGCCTACCCGAACGTCGACACCACCACGGAGATGACCGACATGTTGTCGGCCAGTCGGGCCTACGAGGCCAACGTGACCGTATTGAACTCGATCAAACAAATGGCCCAACGGTCAATTGACCTCGGGCGCGCCTAAATCAAGCAGGAGTCTCTGAATGCCGATCAGCATTGGTGGACTGTCGCCCCTCACGCCCGCGCTCCCGTCATCGGGCGGCGCCTCGGGCACATCCCCTGGGGCCGACTTCGGTTCGGCTCTCAAGCAAGCCGTCGGCGCGCTGGGCGAGCTGAGCGGTAAAGCTGACGCGTCGTCCCTGGCCCTGGCCAAGGGCGAGCCAATCGACATCCATGAGGTCATGCTCAACACCGAACAGGCCAGTCTCGGCTTCTCGATGGCGCTCCAGGTCCGCAACAAGCTGATCGACGCCTACCAAGAAGTCATGCGGATGTCTGTCTAGGCAATCTGGCTAAGGATCGATGGAAACTCTTCAGCCCGTACTCCAACCCATCCAGCGCATCTGGTCCGGCCTGAGCCGCGGACAGCGGATCGGCTTCGGCGTCGTCGGCGCAGCCCTCGTCGGGCTGCTGCTCTTCGTCAGCACCATCGGCCACGGCGCGGACACCGCCGTCGCGTTCTCCGGACTGAACACCGACGACATGGCGGCCATCGTGACCAAGCTCAAGGACGCCAAGATCCCATACGAGCTCGCCGACGGCGGCGTCATCCGCGTCCCGAGCGGCCAGGTGCAGGACGCCCGGCTGGCGACCGCGGGCATGGGCCTGAGCGGCAAACCCGCCACCGGATCGGGGTTCGAGCTCTTCAACCAGCCATCGTTCGGCCAGACCGAGTTCACCCAGAAAGTCAATTACCAGCGGGCGCTCGAGAACGAGCTCGCGCGCAGCATCGACCAGATGGACGCCGTGGAGTCTGCGCGAGTCCACCTCGTGATGCCGCAGCAGACCCTGTTCACCACGCAACAGAAAGACACGACGGCGTCGGTCATGCTGAAGCTGAAGCCGGGCCGCCGCCTCGACAGCGCCCAGTCGCGCTCGATCAGCAATCTGATCGCCGGCAGCGTCGAGGGCCTCAAGCCACAGAACCTGACGATCGTCGACATCAACGGCAACACGCTCACCCCCGATGACACGGGCAACCTGACTGGTCTGAGTAGCAAGCAGCTCGACGCCCAGCGCTCGTACGAGTCGACCATGGAGCACAACCTCCAGGCGATGCTCGATCGCGTGCTCGGCAGCGGCAAAGCCAATGTCCGCGTCAGCGCACTGATGAACTGGGACCAGACCGAGCAGACCAGCGAGACCTTCACGCCGTCGGACCCGACCCAGACGCCGATTCGCACCAGCCACGACATCACCGAAACCACCAATGGCGGCGGTACGGCCACCGCGGGCGGTGTGCCGGGCGCAGCGTCCAACAACAGCAACGGCGCCGTGCCGACGTATCAGGGCGGCACTGGCACCACGGGCAGCACCTCCAAGACCGACACCCAGACGACCTACGAGCTGAACAAATCGGTCCAGAAGGTGGTCCGCGCACCGGGCTCCGTTACGCGCCTGAGCGTCTCGGTCATGCTCGACGACGACCCGAACAATCCCAACGCGGCGCTACGGCAGAGCGTCCAGGACGCGGTCAACGCGGCGGCGGGCATCGACCCGACTCGTGGCGACGTACTGACTGTCACCTCGCTGACGTTCAACCAGAGCGATCTGCTGGCCACCCAGACGGCGATGGCCGACGCGGCCCAGAAAGAGCAGCTCATGAATTACCTGCACCTGGCCGCACTCGCGCTCGGGCCGCTGGTGATGCTCGGCATTCTGTTCTTCATCCTGACCCGCGGTCGGCGCAAGTCCGCGGCCCAGGTGATCGTCGCGAATGAGCTCGCCGCGCCCGCGCTGGTTGACGTTCCCGACGCGGCGCCCAAGCCACCGACTCGGCCAGGCAAGCCCGTCGTCTCGCAGCCGATCAGCGAAGACCCACAGAAGGTCTACATCCGCGATCAGATCCAACTCCTTGGCAAATCCAACCCCGCGACCGTCGCCCAGCTCATCCAGACCTGGATGGACGAGGACCGACGCAACTGACCATGGCCCAACTCATTGAGGACCGCAGGAACTAACAGTGGCTCAACTCATCGGATCCAAAAGCTTGAAGGGTCGCCAGAAGGCGGCCGCCTTGCTCATCGCTATGGGCGCGGAGATCTCGTCGGACGTGCTGCGGCACTTCAAAGAAAGCGACATCGAAACGCTGACCTTCGAGATTTTCCAGCTCGAGAAGATCAGCGAGGAGACCAAGGGCCAGGTACTCGAAGAGTGCTACCACATGGCCGTCGCGCGTGACTTCATCACCTCTGGTGGCGCCGACTATGCCCGCGACATGCTGGTGCGGGCGCTGGGCAAGGACCGCGCCCAGGAGATCATCGAGCGCATGGCGGCCTCGCGCCGTCCAACCCGCTTCGGCTTCGCCCGCGATTCAGACCCGGCCCAGCTGGCCCAGTTCATCGGCGCCGAGCACCCGCAGACGATCGCGCTGATCCTGTCCCACCTGCAGGCCACCCAGGCCGCGCAAACGATGGTCCACCTGGCCCCCGAGCTACGCACTGAAGTCGCCCTGCGGATCGCCACGATGGACCGCACCCCGCCTGAGGTTGTCGAGCAGGTCGAAGAAGTATTGAAGCGCAAGCTCAGCACGGTCATCAGCCGCGACTTCACGTCGGTCGGTGGCACCCAGTTCCTGGTCAACATGCTGACCACGGTCGACCGGGGCACTGAAAAGCAGATCCTCGAATTCCTGGACGGCGCCAACGCCGAGCTGGCCGCCGAAGTCCGCAAGCTGATGTTCGTCTTCGACGATCTGGTTCGCCTGGACGACCGCTCGCTGCAGCGCGTGCTGCGCGAGGTCGACAGCAAGGACCTGTCGCTGGCGATGCGCGGTACAGGCGAAGAGCTGCAGGAACGGATCTTCCGCAATCAGTCGACGCGCGCGGCGCAAGCATTGCGCGAAGAGATGGAAATCGGTGGCCCGGTGCGCCTGCGCCAGGTCGAAGAGGCCCAGCAGCGCATCGTCAACATCGTGCGTCGACTGGAAGATGCCGAAGAGATCGTGGTCCAGCGCGGTGGCGAGGACGTCCTTGTCTAACCTCCTCCGCGCCGACGCGGTCGCAGTCATGGACCACCGCCCCGCCGCCCACCCAGTCTCGGTGCCGCGTCTGTTTGGGACGCGGCTCCTCCGCGGCGACAGCGTGGGCGTGCTCAAGCCGGTGCCGCTGGCCGCGCCGCTCACCGGCGCGCCAATCGGTCCAGACTCCATCTTTGGTGAGCCCGAGCCAGCGCCGGCACCGCCGCCGGCTGAGCTCGCGGCGCTCGCAGAAGCTGCCCGTGTGCAAGGTTTTACGGCTGGTTTCGAAGAGGGTCGCGCCGCGGGCATCGCCGCTGCTGAAGAGACGATGAGCCGCTCGATCCAACAACTCGCGGCCCTGATCGGCGGCATTCACGAGAACCACGCCTCGTTCTTTCGCTCGGCCGAACGCCAGGTCGTCGATCTCGCCCTGCAGATCGCCGCCAAGGTCGTGGAGCGCGAGGTCGAGAACATGCCTGACATGGCCATCAACGTGATCCGCGCCGCGCTCGAAGAGATGGATGCCCGGACCGCGGTCCGGGTACGCGTCAACCCGGCCGACGAGGAGCTTCTACGCCGCCGCTGGTCGCAGGTCGTGCCGTCGGGCATTGGCGCCGAGCGCATTGAGCTGCAGCAGGACGACCGCGTCCAATCTGGCGGCGCGATCATCGAAACGACCCACGGTCAGGTAGACGCCCAGCTCGAGTCCAAGCTGGCTCAGCTCGGCAACGCGCTGTGGACGTTCGTCATGGACGTGAGCGCGGCCCAGGACAAGGACGGCGTCGATGCTTGATCTGAGTGCGCACCGCCAGCTGGTGGCCCAGAGCTCCGGGCTGCGGTTCCAGGGCAAAGTTGTCCAGGTTGTTGGCCTGAGCATCGAAGTTGAAGGACTGCGATTGCCACTCGGCGAGATCTGCCACCTCTATCCCGAGCGGGCGACGGCTGGTGCTTCGCGCATCACCGCCGAAGTGGTCGGCTTTCGCGACGAACGGCTGATCCTGATGCCTTTCGCCGACACGCACGGCGTGCGGCCCGGCACGGCGGTCTATCCCAGTGGCCGCGGCTTCGCGGTCCCGGTTGGCGAAGAGCTGCTGGGTCGAGTGATCGACGGGCTCGCCCGGCCGATCGACGGCAAGGGTCCGCTGAACACGTCACGCACCGCGCGCATCACCGACGCGCCGCCCAGCCCGCTGGGCCGCATGCCGATCCGCACCCCACTGGCGACCGGCGTTCGTGCGCTCGACGGGATGCTCACCTGCGGCCGAGGCCAACGCCTGGGCATCTTTGCTGGCTCGGGCGTCGGCAAGAGCACGCTGCTCGGCATGATCGCGCGCAACTGCGAGGCTGACATCAACGTTATCGGCTTGATCGGCGAGCGCGGTCGTGAAGTCCAGGAGTTCATCGATCACGATCTCGGGCCCGAAGGCCTGGCGCGCTCGGTGGTGGTTGTCTCGACGTCCGATCAGCCGGCTCTGCAGCGCCTCAAGGGCGCCTGGGTGGCCACGGCGATTGCCGAGTGGTTCCGCGGTCGCGGCCAGCACGTCACGCTGATGATGGACTCCGTCACCCGTTTCGCGATGGCGCAGCGCGAGATTGGTCTGACTGTCGGCGAGCCGCCCGTTGCGCGCGGCTATCCGCCATCGGTCTTTGCGATGTTGCCGCGGCTCCTCGAGCGCGCCGGCACCGCGGACAAGGGCAGTATCACCGGTCTGTACACGGTGCTCGCCGAGGGCGACGACATGCAGGATCCGATCGCCGACACGGTGCGCAGCATCCTGGACGGCCACATCGTCCTCTCGCGCACGCTCGCCCAGGAGAATCACTACCCCGCGATCGACGTCTTGCAGAGCGTCAGCCGGCTATTCACCGCGTTATCGTCCCCTGAGCATCTGTCCGCGGCGGCGGTCGTGCGCGATGCCATGTTCGCCTACCAACAGGCGCGCGACCTGATCAACATCGGCGCCTATGTCGCTGGCTCGAATCCGCAGATCGACCGCGCTCTACGCATGCAGCCGCACATCCAACGCTTTCTGCGTCAGCCCGCCGAAACTGCGACCGATCTGGCCGAGACGCTGGCGCGCATCTACTCGATCGCCACGGAAGAGGTAGCCGATGTCGCGGCGGTCTGACGCGCCGCTCGAAGTCGCGCTCGGCCAACGCCAGCGCGTGCTCGAGGAGGCCCAGCAAGTACTCTCCGAGCACGAGCGCGCCCTGCAGGAGCAGGCCCGTTTGCTGGCGGCGGCCCAGTCGCGCGTGCAGATGGTCTTGATGCAGATCGACGCGGCCCAGCGGCCGGTGCCGGGTGTACCACTCGCGGTGTCCATACTGGCCGATCTCGAGCGGTTGCTCGACTGGTGCGAGGTCCAGGTGCTGGTCCAGGGCGAGCGCATGGACGAAGTCCGAGTCGAGGCGGAAGTCGCCCGCGGCGCGCTGGCTACCGCGCACCAGAATGTGCGCGCGCTGGAGGTAGTGCTCGCGGCGCGGGCCGCCGAACGCGCAGAAAAAGCGCGCCGTGCCGAGGTGGTGTTGGCCGATGAGACCGCGGCGCGGGTTCATACGCGCAACACGGTGAACCGATGAGTACGAACAACGCGCCGATTTTGCGCTCCGCGGCATTGCAGAAGGCGCTGGCGCTAGCACCCGTTCGCAGGGCCCCGGCCGCCCCGGCCGCCTTCGCCTCAACCCTTGCGCAGGCGACCGCCTCCATTCGGCCATCGGCCATCACTCCACAGAAGAATGACGGCGTCCCTTTTCAAGACATGATCACCGCGGCCGCGCAGAAATACGGCGTTCGCCCCGCGCTGCTCGCCGGGCTCATCAAACAGGAGTCAAACTTCAATCCCAACGCCCAATCAGGCGTGGGCGCCAAAGGCCTGACCCAGCTGATGGACGCTACAGCGCGCGGTCTGGGCGTCACCGACTCCTTCGATCCAGCCCAGAATGTCGACGGCGGCGCCCGGTTCCTGGGCGGTTTGCTGAAGCAATTCAAGGGCAACGAAAGCCTCGCGCTGGCCGCGTACAACGCGGGTCCCGGTGCCGTGCAGAAATACGGCGGTATTCCGCCATACCAAGAGACACAGCGTTACGTACCAAAGGTACTGGGGCACGCGGCGCAGTTCGGTCGAATATGGGCGGGCTCATGACCAGTGCTTCGAATGTGAACTTCAGCGGCGCCGACAGCTACCTACAGGCGGCGATGTCCGGCCTGGCAGCCCGCCAGCGCACGATTGCCAACAACGTTGCGAACGCCGATACCCCGAACTTCAAGGCATCCGAAGTCCGCTTCGAGGACGCATTGAAATCGGCCATCAGCCGCGGTCAAGGAAGCTCCGCGACCGACCAGTCGTCGCTGAATCGCTCGATCAGTCGGTCGTCGCTGCTCGACGCCACGTCCACCCGCGCCGACGGCAACAACGTCGACATCGAACGCGAGATGGAGCTGCTCGGCGAAGCGAACCTGAACTACAGCGCGCTGACGCAGGTGATGTCGAGCCGCATCGGCATCCTGCGCAACGTGATCAACGGTCGGTAATCGACGGAGGGAACGTGCCACAGACTTTTTCGGTCTCGACTTCAGTCTCCGTTGTGCCGGCTGCGCCGGCGGCTGCTTCTGCGGCGCCTGCTGCGGGCGCGCCGGTTGGCCCCGCGCGCGACCAGGACAATTCGGCCCCGGCCGATTTCCTCGGTCAGCTGAAGACCGCGCTGAAGAATCTGACCAAGGCGGTCAAGCAGCCCGCCGTAGTTGCCGAGGCAGCTCCGCAAATTGCGGCCGCTGCGCAGGCGCCCGCTACGGACGCGCCCGCCGCTGCGGCTGACACGAAAGACGCGCCAACGACTGACCACAAGGCCGATGCGCTGCCCGACGTACTCGCCGCGCTTGGCTTCGTGCCCGTGCCACTGGCCTTCGCGCCACAGCCGGCGCCCGCCCTGGCCCATGGCGCCGCCGCCTCCGCCAACACTGCTGCGCCGTCTGCTCCCGCAACTGTGCCGTTGCCCGTGGCGTCTGCGCAAGCTTCCCCGATTGATCTCCGGCAGTCCGCCGCCGCCGCGCCCGCATCCCCAACACCGCTCGATGTCTCGAAGCTGCCCCAGCCCGATGCACATCTGCCAATGCCCGAGCTCCCTTCGGCACTGGCAAAGACGCACGTCGCCGCCCCAACAACTGACGCTCCTGCACCGTCCATCTCGACCACTCCGACGGCACCAACCGCCCCAACAACTGATCCAACACCGCAGACACCTGCGCCCGCGATCGGCGCGCCGCAAGGCCAGCCCGCATCGCACCACGCCCCCACAGCCACGGGCGCGGCCGCTGTCGCGCCGCAGGCGATCGGCGCCGCGCAACAACAGTCCGCCCAAGAGAACGCCTCTCAACACGGTCATTCCGACGATCAGGGGCAGACAAGTTCGCTCCAGGCGATGCGCACCGAGGACACCGTCTCGACGCCGCCGGTGACCGCCGCGACCCCAGACGCCGCGATCGCCGCCGCCGCGGGATCGACCATTGCGAACAGCCCAGTGGCATTCCCGCAACACGTGAGACCCGCCGAAGTCGTCTCGCAGATCGCCCATCAGGCCGATCTCTATCGGCTGCCTGGTAACCGTGGTGTCCGCGTCCAGCTCCACCCTGAGGACCTCGGCGGCGTTGAAGTCACCCTGCGCTACGGCGTTGGTGGTGCCCTGCAGCTGCACATCAACGTCGAGCACGCCGCGACCGGCTCGCTCGTGCAGGCCGGTTGGTCCGAGCTGCGCGATGCGCTGGCCACCCAGGGCATCAGCCCCGACCGTCTGGTCATGAGCGTGACCGCGCCAGCGAGCAGCAGCCAGCTCGACTTTTCGGGCGGTGGCAGCGGTCGCCAGAGCGACCCGGGCCTGGCCAATTTCGCACAGAGCCAGTCTGGCCAACAGCGCCAGGACAATTCCGATCAGACCGGTCCACGTGGCTGGAACGGCGCCCTTGACCCCACTGCATCCCCCGACGACACCCAGCGCGTCGCAGCAACGAGCGCGCCGACCTCGCGCATCGATTACCGCGCCTGAGCTACGCGAAAGGCACCTTCTGCAGCTATGACCGACATCTCCTCATCGTCGTTTCTCAACCAGGTCCAGGTGCCCGTCTCCGGCACCAAAACGTCGACCGTGACGACCACGACCGACAAGACCAAGTCGCTTGGCAAACAGGATTTTCTCAAGCTGCTCATGGCCCAGCTTCAAAACCAGGACCCCATGAAGCCGATGGACGATACGCAGATGATCGCCCAGATGGCTCAATTCAGCGCGCTCGAGGCCTCCCAACAGCTCAATGCGACCATGCAGACGAGCAACAACATGCAAACCGTCCTCCAGGCGGGCGCACTGATCGGTAAATACATTCAGGCCAACCAAGCTGACGGAACGAGCACCACTGGTGCAGTGACCTCAGTTGGTTTATCCACGACAAACGGCGTCACTTCACCAACGATCCAGATCAATGGCAGAGACGTCGACTACAGCACGATCACCAAAGTTAGCAGCACCCCCATCACCACGGCTTAAGCCCGTCAAGGAGCAGTACTCACATGATGCGATCAATGTTCGCCGCCATTTCCGGTCTGAAAAACCATCAGACCTTCATGGACGTGGTGGGTAACAACATTGCCAACGTCAACACGACCGGCTTCAAGCAGTCGCGCGTGACATTCCAGGACATTTTGAGCCAGACGCTGCGCGGCGCCAGCGGTCCGCAAGGCGGCCGCGGTGGCGTGAACGGCGAGCAGATCGGCCTCGGCGTGCTGGTTAGCGGCATCGACACCATTCAGAGCCAGGGCACGCTGCAGTCGACGGGCAAGTCGACTGACATGGCTATCCAGGGTGACGGCTACTTCGTCATGAGCGATGGCAAGCAGAATATGTTCACCCGCGACGGCGCGTTTGACCTGGCCCTCGACGGCACGCTCGCCAGCGCGAGCAGCGGTCTGCACGTGCTGGGCTGGCAGGCCAACCCGCTCACGGGCGTCGTCAACACCGCCGTTCCGCCGACCAATGTCACCGTGCCGATTGGCTCGGGCATGACCGGCAAGATGTCGACGTCGCTGACGATCAACGGCAACCTGGATTCGAACAACCTGGGCGGTGCCGCCAACGCGGTCACCCTCAGCTCCACGGTCTATGACGCGCAGGGCAATGCCGTGCCGGTCACCTGGACGTTCACCAAGTCCGCCGCCAACACGTGGGGTGCCGTGCCGACGACGACGGCCCCGGGCGTCACCGTCGCGGGCAGCAGCACGATCACCTTCAACGGCGCAGGTAAGGTCGCCACCGGCGGTGCCGGCACGCTGACGCTGACGCTGACCAACGGCGCGACCAGCCCCGAGCCGGTCACGGTCGACTTCAGCCAGATGACCCAGCTCGCCTCGACCCCGTCCGAGCTCAGCTCGAACACCGACGGCGCGTCGGCTGGCTCGCTGACCAGCTTCACGGTTGGCCAGGCGGGTGACATCACGGGTGTCTACTCGAACGGCTACAAGCAGCCGCTCGGTCAGATCGCGATGGCCAGCTTCTCCAACCCGAGCGGCTTGACCAAGGCAGGTGGCAACCTGTTCCAGTCTTCAGCCAACTCGGGCACCGCCAACATCGGCATCCCCGGCGCCGCCGGCCGCGGCTCCATCGCCACGGGTTTCCTCGAAGGCTCGAACGTGGACCTGGCGCAACAATTCACCAACATGATCATGGCCGAGCGCGGCTTCCAGGCGAACTCCAAAGTCATCACCACGTCCGACGAGATCCTGATGGACCTCGTCAATCTGAAGCACTAAAGAAGGATGCGCAGTTAATCCGGGTTAGGGGGAGCGCTGCGCGCCCCCCTGGGGCCAGTCGTTGCGTAGTCTACCCCGCGAAGCGTGGGCTCGTGCCTCGCTGCGCACTCCTTCCCGCCCCCACCCCCCGCATGATGGGGCTTCGCCGGCTCCGTACATTCCAGGTGTCGCAGCGCCCCCGACCCGGATGATCTCAGGAGCGGGGTCGCAGACTCCCCCGGGCCCGGACTACGTGAAGTTACGACCCGTCGCCGTACTGAGAGGCTGGCGGGGCGCTTCTTCTGTTATGCCATCGTTATGGATTTGCCCTGTGCTGTTCTAGGCCGGTTAACGCGAAAGGGCCATAGTAGGCCAACGCCGCACCAGCGGCCTGGACGCACAGCATTTACGACTGAGGATTGACCACGATGTTCAACCAGGACCGAGAGACGTCTCGCAGCACCGCCAACGATATCCGCGTCGTACTCGCTGACGACCATCAGCTGTTCCGTCAGGGCCTCAAGGCCCTCCTGGAATTGGAGCGCGGGATCACCGTCGTTGGCGAAGCCAGCGACGGACTCGAGGTGCAGCGGATCAGCCTCGAACAGAACGCCAACGTCGTCCTCATGGACATCAATATGCCCATCGTCGACGGGCTGTCTGCAACCCGTGAGCTGCTGCGCGCCAATGGCACGATCGGCGTGATCATCCTGAGCATGCACCACGAGGAAGGCCACGTCTTCCAGGCCCTGCGAGCGGGCGCCCGCGGCTACCTGCTCAAGACCAGCCGTGTTTCAGAAGTGGCCGGCGCAGTGCGCGCCGTCGCGAGCGGCCTGTCACTGCTGGATCCGAGCGTGACGAGCTCGGTGGTCTCTGAGTTCAAGCGCATGAGCAGCAAGCAAACCCCCGAGGACGGCCTGGGCCAGCTGACCGAGACCGAAGTCAAGATCCTCCAGCACGTCTCGGCCGGGATGTCGAACAAGGAAATCGCGAACAAGCTGTCGCTCGCCGAGAGCACAGTCAAGAACCGCCTGTCGGTGCTGTTCGAGAAGATCGGCGTCCTCGACCGTACGCAGGCTGCCATCTACGCGATCACCCACGGCATCGCTCCGACTGCCGTCCAATCGTCGAGGTAAGACAGGATGCCAGCGCCGCATCCGCTCGCACGCCGCATCCACGACCGCGTCTTGCAGCTGCTGGGCACGGCCCTGCTCAAGACGGAGATGTGCGAACAGCTCGGTCAGCTTGGCCGAGAGGACGAGATCCTCGACACGCTCGTCGAGCTGCGCGCGACGCTGGAAGAAACCGTCGGCGAGCTGCGCGCGATCATGGCCGATCTGCGCACGCTCCCAGCCGACCCCGAATCGCTCAAGAATCAGGCCGCGTAGCCGATACCTGATAGGGCTGGTGCGCCGCGCACCACCCTGTCAGGAGAAGCGATGCAGACCGCAGCAGTGCAGGAACAAGCCGTGGGTCCCGCCACCAGTGGTGAGGAGCGGCAGCTGGTCGTATTCCAGCTCGGCGCGGAGTTGTACGGCGTCGACATTGCACGCGTACACGAGATCATCCGCCTGCAGACCATCACGCGGGTCCCGCGCGCGCCGAGCTTTGTCGAAGGCGTCATCAATTTGCGCGGCAAAGTCATTCCCGTCGTCGATTTACGCCGCCGTTTCGGCTTGCCATTGGCCGACCACACCCGTGCCACGCGCACCGTTGTCGTCGAGATCGGCGATCAGGTGGTCGGCATCATCGTCGACAGCGTGAGCGAAGTCCTGCGCGTAAGCACCGCCACCATCGAGCCGCCGAGCCCGGTCGTGGCGGGCATCGATTCCGAATATCTGCAGGGTATCGCCAAGCTCCCCGAGCGCCTGGTCATCTTGCTCGACCTGGACCGCGTGCTCGCCCGCGAAGAGCGCCGCGGCGCCATCGAAGTCGCCGCCTAGCAACAGCTTCGGGTCCCGCATGGGAAACCTTGCCGACACTGTCACTCCCGTAGGGGGTAAAAGTGGCTGTCGCCGGCATGAGCCATGCAACGCCGCCCGGTTGGGTGTCCAGGGGTCAATCACCCAGTGCATCGCTGCGCGCTCTCATCCGCGCCACAGCGCTCGTTGCCGACGGCCTCGCCGAGGAACGACTCGTGCCCCTGCTTGTGCGCTGCGCCGCCGAAGCCGTCGGCGCGGATTCGGCCGCGGTCTTTATCCAACCCGAGCGAAAAGGCAACAAGCCTGACTGGCAGTTAACAGGCGCCCACGGCGCCGACCCCACCGTTCTAGCCGCCCTGCCGACCAACTATGGCGAAGGTGGCGGCATCCTGGCGCCCGTCTTCCAGAGCGCCCGCGACGTCTTCGAGCGGGATCTCCTCGACGGTGCGCCACCAGACGCAGAGGTCGAGTCGCGTCTGCCCTTCCGCAGCCTGATCGGCGTGCCGGTTCGCCGTCGGGATAGCCGCGCCATCGGCGTCCTCATCGTCGGCGCTCAAAGAGCCAACGCCTTCGAAGAGGAGCCAGCCCAACAGATCGTCAGAAGCATCGGTCAGCTGATCGGCACCGGCGTCGACAACGCGCGATTAGCCATCGGACAGCTGCGCGAACGCCGCATGGCGGCCGAGTCGGCTGTGACCCTGGGCACGGTCCTCGAATCCGTCGGTACAGGCGTGAGCGTCGTGGAGCTGGACGGCACGGTACGCGTGGCCAACAAGGCTCTCCTGGAGATGTTCCAGGTGACCGGCCGCACCGCCGGTCTGTCCGAGGCCGACGTCTTCGCTACCGCGGGAGTCAAGCCCCTGGAGTGGGACGCCTTCATCACCCGCTTGCGCGAGCTGAACCGGAACCCCGCCGAGATCGACGAGAGTGAATGGGAGCTGGCCACCGACCCGCCGCGCATCATCCAGCGCTATTCGGCGCCGATGCGCAGCCTGGTCGGCGAAGTGGTCGGGCGCGTCGAGGTCTATACGGACATCACGGAGTCGCGTCGCCTGTATACCCAGCTGCTCAACTCCGAGAAGCTGCGCGCCATCGGCGAGATGGCCTCTGGTGTGGCGCACGACTTCAACAATTTACTGGCGTCGATCGTCGGTCAGACCGAGCTTCTGCATCCCGACGACCTGCCCCCAACGACGCAGCTAGCCATCACCACGATTCGCCAGGCGGCGCTGGATGGCGCGCGGATGGTCCGCAACCTGCAGGGCCTCGCCCGCCCACGTGCTGAGACCCCCTCGACCGCGGCCGAGCTGAACGAGACCGTCCTGGCGGCCGTCGAGATGGCCCGGCCGCGCTGGGCCGGCGTGCCGTTGCACGGCCACGGGCCTATTGACGTGCGGCTGAACCTGGCCGACGCGGCCACCCTGGCGCGCGTCGCAATCGACCCCGCGGAGCTGCGTGAGGTGTTGCTCAATCTGCTGTTCAACGCCGCGGACGCGATGCCCGAAGGTGGCCAGATCGAAATCTCCACGCGCATTGGCCGCCAACGGAATACCGCCGAGGTTGAAGTCCGCGACACGGGTCACGGCATACCTGAAACGGTGATGGCGCGCATCTTCGAGCCGTTCTTCTCGACCAAAGGCCCTAAGGGCAGCGGCCTCGGGCTAGCCGTGGCTTACAGCATCATCACCCGCCGCGGGGGCGAGTTCCAGGTCGAATCACGCGTAGGTGAAGGCACCACCTTCACCATTCATCTGCCATATGCGCCTATACCTCCTGTTGCATCCCTCAGTACGGGTGCGGCGAGCGAAGCCCCAAAGCGTGCATCGAGCGTAGCTACGGGCAGCGCGCTCAAGGGCGCGCGGATTCTGGTAGTCGACGACGAGCCGGGGTTGGTGGCCATCGTCAAGCAGCTTCTAGAGCGGTCAGGCGCTGTAGCCACGGTGGCGCACGGCGGTCAAGCGGCTCTGGAAGCCTTGCATTTGCCTGAAACGAAATTTGACGTGGTCATTACCGATCTGGACATGCCCGAAGTTGATGGCTGGGCCGTCGCCGCGGCCGTCAAGGAGCAGAAGCCCGGCACGCACGTGGTGATGCTCACGGGCTGGGCGGGCGAGATCGCTCCCGAGGATTTCAAGACGCGCGGCGTGGACGTGGTGCTGGCCAAGCCGTGTGGGCGGGTCGAGCTCGAGGCGGCGATTGGTGCGCTGCTCGCACCCAAATCATTGCATGGGCTCGATGTGTTGCTGGTCGACGACGAGGCGGCGTTTGCACGCGCGATTCGCTAGCTCCGGTCACCGGCGCCGAGCTAGCCGAGCGCCTGGCGGACCGAGGTTCGGCCCCATACGTTGTCCTGGTAACTGGCTACGCCACCGAAATAGACGACCCCACTCTCATGAGCCGCGGCGTAGACGCCGTCCTCCCCAAACCCTGCCGCGGCGACGATCTGCGTCAAGTCCTCGCCCGAGTGCACTCCGAGAGCTAGATCTTCGCCCCTCACTTCGCACTGTAAGTCGCGCCCAAAGAACCTGTATTTTCAGATTCTTTTTTGTCCCTCGAAGAGGAGCCGCGCAGCGGCGGTCGGCCCTCTACCCCTCCGATCGCGCCGCGAAGTTCTCACGCCAAGGGCGCCTCGCCGCCGCTGCGCGGCTCCCATCGAGTGTCAGCAAGAATGGACTACAGTCTTCGCCATGCGGACGAATCGGCCGAAACTCTTCAGCCCGTTGAGAGCGTTGCCTGCGTAACGGAGCCCGCTACTTCGATGAGCTCTTCGAGCTCGAACGGTTTGGGCAACAACCCTAGATGTTGATCTGGGCCTTTCAGCTCAGATAAGCGCCCCATCGCTTCAGCAACATAAGCGGTGCACACAATCACCGGCGTCAGCCGGAACGCAGGGTCAGACCGTAGCTCAGCCAGTACTTCCCAGCCTGAAACTTCGGGCATGACCACGTCCAGCATGATCACGTCCGGCGGCTCCTCGTGCGCCATCCGCACCGCATGCCGCGACTCCAGGCAGGTCCGTACGGAGTAGCCTTCGCTCTCCAAACACCGACGGATAACGTCGAGCAGCGCGGGCGTATCGTCCACGACGAGAATCCGTGGCATGGATGTAACGGTCACAGATAGCCCGGCGGCCATAGTATGCTGGCCGGAGGTTCGCCTTGCACAAGTTCTCCTGGCATTGGTGTTCCCGATTGCTCCCCATCCTGGCAATCGTTGGCGCCGCTGGAGTTGCTCCCGTCTCTGCGCAACCTGCTCCTCCGTTGCCGTCCAGCCCCGGTGCTGCAAGTCTCTTGCCACCCGACGCCACCTGGGTGGTCAATTTCGAGGCAATTCCCGAGCACAGCGCTCCCATCGACGATAGCGACACGATCGCCAACTTGCGCAAGTTCACCTATCTCGCCGTCAAGCGCTACGTCGGCGAGTGGGCCGAAGTCTTCAATCCGCGCACCCGCGCCAGCGGTTTCATCCCCAGCGACGCCATCGGCCCAGCCGATACCCCGCCCGACTACATCATTGCCGACCCGCCGCCTGCAGTCGACGAGATCAACATGGACGGCCGTACCTTCAGTCGTACGCCGCTGTCGTTTTATCCAACCCCAGACCCTGAAGCGCAGACCGACACGCTCAGCCTGAATACGGCCGTGACCGTCGCTGACAGTGTCGAAGGTGACGACGGCGAAACCTGGTATCGCACTCCCGAGGGTGACTACCTGCCCGCGAGCCAGGTCCGCCTGGCGCGGCCGCCGGCGCGTACGTTCAGCGGCCGCTGGATCGACGTCGATCTGCGCGAGCCAGCCATGCTCGTGGCCTACGACGGCGATCAGCCCGTGCTGACGACGCTGACGATCCACGGTGCGGGTGCCCGCCCGACGCCTGTGGGCGTGTTCACGATCAGCCGGCGCGTCGCCGACGAAACGATGAACAGTGACACGATCGGTATTCCGCGGTTCGGGCCTGGCGGTTATTACCTGCAACACGTGTTGTTCACCCAGTACTTCACTGGCGACGGCGCCAGCCTGCACTACAACTACTGGAGCGGTAATTGGGGCTACGCGGCGTCGCACGGCTGCCTCGGGCTCACGTACGCCGACAGCTCGTTTCTGTGGAACTGGGCCGGGCTAGGCACCCCGGTGTCCATCCACTACTAGCTGTTCGGCACGGCTCCTGCATCTACAGCGATCAACGGAGCCAACAGAAAGAGCCCCCACCCCCATGGAACTACCACTGATCTTTTCCCTCTTCGGCGCGGTCGCCCTCACGCTTGTCGTCCCGGCGATCCGCGGTATGTACCGCCACTAGTTCGCCCGATCCGTTTTTCCGAAGCGGCGACCATCGTGCGTTAGCATCTGCGACGCCGTGCTCGCCGCTTCTACGTTCAGATCTCTCTTCCTGGCCGCGATCGTCGTGGGCCTCATGACATTGCCCGCCCGCGGTCGCGCTCAAGACGCGATCGGCGCCTGCAGTGTCGCCAGCGGCCCCTACGCCGAAGTCCAGATCGACACCTTGCCGCGCATCGACCTCGAGTTGGCGCGCACGTCCCAGGAGCACCAGCGCGGCTTGATGTTCCGCGACTACCTGCCGCCCGACAGCGGCATGCTGTTCGTCTACACGGCGGAGTCGCGCGAGAGCTACTGGATGTACAACACGCTTATCCCGCTGTCGATCGCGTTCATCGATCGTGACGGCACTATCGTCGACATCGAGGACATGGCCCGCCTGGACGATCCGTCGAATGAATCACAAGCAGCGCGGGTTGTGTATCCGTCGGCGGCGCCGTATTGGTACGCGCTGGAAGTGAACTCGGGCTGGTTCCTAGATCACGGGGTGGGCGTCGGGCAGCAGATCGTCTTCTGTCTGGGTAGTTGATCCATTCGTCCCGCGGTGGGCGATCGCCGCTTCGAGCGCGCTGAGCAGATCGCGCGGCGACGTGCCAATCTGAACGTACGACTGCGCACCGACAATCTGCGCACACCCACCGTCCGCCCGTCGCCCGAGAGCAACAACCACGCCCACCAGGTGTTCGGCGCGCATCTGCTGGATCACCCACCAGCCGCCACAGTTGGACAACTCGGGCTCAACCAGCGCCAGGTGCGGCCGTTGCTTCCGGGCAGCTTCCATGGCCGCCTCGTCGCTGTCTGCTTCGGCGACGACGTGGAACCCGTCCAACGCGCCTAACATCGCCACAAGCCCTTCGCGGACCTGAGCCGACTCTACCGCCACCAACACCGTCGTCGCCGCTCGTCCACTGCCCGGTAGTTCCGCGCCGTGGTCGAGCGTCGCGTGTGGGGGCTTCACCTTCGGATTCTGAAGGTGAACGCAGTGTTAACAGACCGTTCCAGAGCACATAACCGGTCCCGTACCTTCGGACGGGTCACGTGTGGGGTGGACCACTGTTGGTTCAATTGTCCGCGAATATCTCCCTCAGGAATTCCCAAGGGCGTCGCCCCCGCGAGCGCCATTACACTCCTGCCAAATCCGTGACCTCGCTCGCACCTGACGGCCTCCTCACGCTGCGCGACGAGAACCGGCGCCTGCGCGCCCTCGTCGATTTTGGGCGCCAGGTGACGGCCGAGCGTGACCTGCGCGCCCAGTTGCGCCTGCTGTGCGCCGAGCTGCGCCGAACCAGCGGCTGCTCCGCCGCCGCGGTCATCTTGCTGGATCCCGAGCACGGGACGGTGGATGCCATCGAGTCCAACGGGCTGTCCCTGGAAGTCGATGGACAGTGGCAGCAAGCCGTGCGCGCCGCGCGCCCCGGCACGGAGGCCGACGTCGTGCCGGCCGATCTAACGCGTGGCTTTACGGTGCCGCTGCTTGTCGGCGACGAGCGCCTCGGCGTTGTGCTCACCTTCCAGTGCGATCCCGACGACACCGCGAGCGAAGTCGGCTACCTGACCGCCCTGGCCGAAGCCGCGGCGATGGCCATCCTCAACTCCCGCCTGTACGCCCAGACGCACCGCGAGCTGCGGCGCCGCGACGCACTGCGCAAGGTGGTCGCGTCCATTTCATCTGAACTGGACCTCGATAGCCTGCTCGGCCGCGTGGTGGCCAACGCCGTCGAGCTGCTCGAAGGCACGAGCGGCGTGATCAGCCTGATCGATCGCGACGGCGCTGCCCGCGTCCGCGCGGTGCACAACCTGCCCGAGCACATGGTCGGTGCGCTGCTCGCGCCTGGTGAGGGCATCACCGGCCAGGTCCTGGCCACCCGCCAGCCGGTGGTCGTCGAGCACTACGGCAGGGATCTGCCCAAGCCGTTGGTCGAAGCCGGCAAGGCCGAAGCGGGTGTTGCCGTGCCAGTGTGGTGGCAGGGTCAGCTGATGGGGGTCTTCGGCGTGTTGGCGGAAGGTCGCGCGCGGATTTTTAACGCCCACGACCGTGAGGTGATGGAGCTGCTGGCGAACCACGTCGCCATCGCCATCGAGAATGCTCGCCTGTACGGCGAGGTGCGCGATCGCCTCGCCGAAGTCACCGGACTGCAAGCCGCCAGTGCGGCACTGGCCGAAGAGTTACTCCCCGAGCGCGCGTTGCGTGTCCTGGCCCAACAGGCCCTGTCGCTGTCGGGTGCGGCGACCGTGTCGATCGAGCTGTTGCGCGAGGGTGGCCGCGAGCTCGAGGTCCAGGTGGCCGTCGGCGAGCACGCGCTCGAGCTGGCCTCGATGCGGGTGCCGGTCGAGGGCTCGTTCGCCGGCACCGCCGTTTCGAGCGGCCGACCCCAGATCGTCCGCCCAGCATCCTCAGACGGCAGTTGTCCCGAAGGGCTCACGCCCGCCGAGCGGACCTCGGCGCGTAGCCTGCTCGTGCTGCCGCTGCGCGCCCGCGGACGAACGCTGGGCACGCTGTCGGCGTATACCCATCACCCCGACGCGTTTCACTCGCGCCAGGTCGAGCTGCTGGCGACCTTCGCCAACCAGGCCGCGATCAGCCTCGACAATGCGCGCTTGTACGGCGAGCTGCACAGTCGACTGGAAGAG
>WNFC01001574.1_pt1 | contig 33313 bp, 34 predicted proteins | sample 5400541 | NCBI WGS metagenome assembly WNFC01 (sample SAMN13153342, study PRJNA577476) | soil metagenome | isolation source: 120 cm saprolite under Douglas fir tree site 2 hole 2 replicate 1 | place: USA:California | collected 2015-04-18
AACGCCGTGCGCGACGCCGGGCTCAAGATCAGCGACGTTGACGGCATCTTCACCGCCGGCCAGCATTCTCCGGCCACCATCGGCGAAGCGCTCGGCATCGTGCCGCGCTACGTGGACGGCACGACCGTGGGCGGCTGCTCCTTCATCATCATGGTCGGCCACGCCCTCGTCGCGCTTCACCACGGGCTTTGCGATGTGGCAGTGGTTTGCCATGGCGAGTCTGGCCGCTCTGGCGTAGGCGTGACGCCTCGCCGCGACACCGCGCTACCTGGACAATACGAGGCGCCTTTCGGCTTCGGTGGCGCGTCGACCATGTTCGGCATGATCACCACGCGCCACATGCACGAGCACGGGACGACGCTCGAGCAGTGGGCGCAGGTGGCGGTCTCTACTCGTCAGTGGGCGGCGCTCAACCCCAAGGCGAAGAACCGCGAGCCCATCACCGTGGCCGACGTGCTGAACTCGCGCCCAGTCTGCTATCCCTTTAATCTCTTGAACATCTGCCTGGTGACCGATGCCGGCGGTGCCGTCGTGCTGACCCGTGCCGATCGCGCCAAGGACTGCGCGAAGAAGCCGGTCTATGTACGTGGAGCGGGGGAGGCGACCGAGCACGTCAGCCTCACGCAGATGAAGAACCTGACCTTCAGCGAGGCGACGAAGCTCTCCGGCGCCAAAGCCTTCGGCATGGCCGGCCTCGGTCACAAGGACTTCAACCACCTCATGTTCTATGACGCCTTCACCTCGGGGCCGCCGATCATGCTCGAGTCACTGGGCTTCTGTAAGCCCGGCGAGGGCGTGGGGTTCTTCGAGCAGGGCAAGTCCACGCCCGGCGGCTCGCTGCCCATCAACACCAACGGCGGCGGCCTCTCGTACACGCACTCCGGCATGTACGGCATCTTCCCCATCATCGAGGCCGCCCGCCAGCTCCGCGGCGAATGCGGCCCGCGTCAGGTGCCGAACTGCAAGGTCTCCCTCGTCAACGGCATGGGAGGCATGCTGTCGGCGGCGGGTACGCTGGTGCTGGCCAACGAGAAGTAAGCTGGTCGTCCCTCGGAAAACGATGAGGTGGATCGTCGAAAGAACCTTTCTGGGCGCGTGACGGGATCGCGCCGATCGCAAAATCTGTGTGCGACTTGGAACACCTCGCCGTTCAGGCAGGACAGCTTGGGCTTGTCGCGCTGAGGTTACTGGTCTTCTGAAGCCAAAGCTCATTTTCGGTGAAGACGCGCTACAGGCCCTGTCCTTGGCTCTCGAGTTCATCGGGACCGTCCTCTATTCACAGCGCCGCCGCGGGCTACAACTTAAGTCCTTGGACGGAGGCATCGTCCCGCTTTCCGCTTACTTTCGAGTCCGCGAACTACACCGCCGACTAGCAGCTCTTGCACGAGCGCGAGACCGTCGGGGATTGAAACGCCGACCGCCGAATGTCTAGAAGGAACGACCCGGCTACTCTGGTCGGTCAACGCCTTCGTGATGGCCTTGCCATGTACGTCCCATGAGTGAACTTGAGTGGCTCGTCCGGCATCGCTTCAAGGAGCTCACGCGGCGTGATTACGATTGGGTGTTTGTGGTCGATGTGGAGGTGACTCTCGTAGCGGCTTGCCTGTGGCGCCTGCTCGAAGGTGGTCGTATACGACTCACCAATCAGGATGACGGCCATCAGTTTGGTCATCCGGCACCTGTAGACGCAGCTATCGAAGTCAACCGGCGACTTGAAAATGTGTCCGTCGAAGCGGTCGAGCTGCGTCAGGGCACTCTCGACCTCGAGCTTCGCTTCAGCACGGGACACGTTCTGCAGGTTATTCCCGACTCTTCCGGATATGAGTCGTGGGATTTATCCGATGGGAGGCGACAGTTCATCGCAGTGGGTGGAGGCGAGCTAGCCACCTTTCGTGACGATCCGGCGAGGGGTTAGCCAGGGATCGTCAGGACCAGATTGACGCGGGGTCGATCCGCAGGTCGCTGAACGGTGGCAGCGCGGTCGGCTCGCCAATCACGCGAGCCGATAGCGCGAAGGGCCGCATAGTCGCTGTAGGTCAGGAGAGCTCGTGTCGGCATCGCTCAGTGCTCCACGCTCCGCGTGTCTGGACTACGAGGATTGGGATGGCGGTTTGGCATCGTCAATGTCTACCCTTGGATACACCAGACTACAACGAGTCCGTCGAGTTAGATTGCGGGCGCCAGAGCCTGGTCGAGGAGTAGAATCGGTGGCATGAATCCCGATCCCAGCAGGCTCTTGGCGGAAGCGCTGAAGCTGTCGCCCGAGGCGCGGGCTGCCCTCGCAACCTCGCTGTTGGAAAGCCTTGACGAGGCGGTCGATGAGGGGGCGGAGGCTGCTTGGGCGGAGGAGATTGGCAAGCGGATCTGCGAGCTCGACTCTGGAGCAGTTACGCCAGCAGCGTGGTCTGAAGCACGCCGCCTGATTCTCGGTCTGTAGTGCCTGCACCTGCTAGGTCTAAGAGAGGAGAATGCGGTCATGAGTAGCGTACGCAAAGACATTCTGACGCTCAGCGTGACCGACCGTCTGAAATTGCTCGGGGAGATCTGGGACAGCCTCGCTACCACGCCCGAGGCTATCCGTGTGACCGACGCACAGCGCAAGGAACTCGCGAGGCGTCGCCGTGCGCACGGGCGCAATCCCTCGGCTGCGAAATCGTGGGAAGAGGTGCGGGCTAGGCTCGAACACCGGAAGTGAGGGGCCTTCGGTTCACTCCAGAGGCCGAGTTGGATGTTGGGGAGGCCTACGCTTGGTATCACGGCCAAGAGATGGGACTCGGCCGCGAATTCCTTCGAGCGGTCGATACATGCCTCGCGCTAGTCCGAAGCGAACCGGAGGCGTACCAACTTGTCGGCCGCAAGATGCGCCGCTCGCTACTGCGGCGCTTCCCGTACGCGGTCTTCTTTGAGGCAAGATCGTTGTCTACGCAGTGTTCCATTGCGCCAGGAACCCGCGAGCTTGGCGCCGCAGAGGAGCCGGCTGAGGCATGCCCGCAGTCTTTCTTCACGGTGTGCCTGACACGAAGCGCGTGTGGAATGGAGTCATTCCACGGCTAGGCCGGAACGATGTCGTAACGCTGGCGTTACCGGGGTTTGGCTGCCAGGTTCCGGCGGGATTCAGTGCGACGAAAGAAGCGTACGTGGAGTGGCTCCTCGGCCAGCTCGCGGCGATTCAGGGGCCGATCGATCTGGTCGGGCACGATTGGGGCGGGCTTTTGGTCGTGCGTACGGTTTCGGTTCGGCCGGACGCGGTGCGGAGCTGGGCTGCTGGCGGGGCGCCGCTCGATCGAGAGTACGTGTGGCACCAGGCGGCGAAGGCGTGGCAGACGCCTGGGATGGGGGAGAAGGTGATGGCGGGCATGACGGCGGAGGGTTTGGCAGCGGCGCTCGTTGCCGCGGGGGTGCCGGCCGCGGATGCGGTTCAGACGGCTGCGCACGTCGATCCAACGATGAAGGATTGTATTCTCAAGCTCTACCGGTCGGCGGTCCGCGTTGGAGACGAGTGGGAGGACGATCTCAAGCGTGTGTCGGCACCGGGGCTCGTGCTTTGGGGGGAGAAGGATCCGTATGCGGCGGTGAAGTTCGGGACGCGGCTTGCTGAGAGGACTCGCGCGCGGTTTGTGTCGTTTCCGGCGTGTTCGCACTGGTGGCAGCTTGAGCGGCCGGGTGAGGTGGCTGCGGAGCTCGAGAGGCACTGGGAAAAAATCTGAACCGCCCCCTCACCCTACCCTCTCCCCCGGTGGGAGAGAGGGAAATGTCGAGAGAGGTTTACCTAGAAGCGGGGCATTACCTTTTCGGCGAAGAGCTTCATGGAGCGGCGGACTTTCTCGTGGGCCAGGCCGCCGCGCGAGAAGGCGCCCATCATGAAGTCGATGTCGAGGGCGTCCTGGTGCATGCGGATCTTGTCGGCGACCTCTTCCGCGTCGCCGGCTATGGCGGCCTGCTCGAGGGCTTTCTCTTCGCTGAGGGAGAGCAGGTTCTCCCGCACGCGCCGGTAGAACTTGTACTGCTCGGGCGGAACGCCCGTTTCGTCGGCGATGAGGCCCGCCTGCGTCTGGAAGAACCAGCGGATCGGCTCGCGCAGGTCGTCGCGCGCCTGCTTCGGCGTCTCCGCCACGTGGATGATCTTGTTCAAACAGATGTCCGCGCCCTTGTCAGTCCCGTGCGACTCGCGCCAGGTCTGGCGGTAGGCGTCGTAGTTCTTGCGCAAGATGTCGAAGGGCGTGAAGGCTGGCGAGGTCAAGATCTTGAGCCCGCGCTTGGCGGCCAGCGCGTAGGTGTCCGGAGAGACGGCGGCGGTCCAAAAGGGCGGGTGGGGCTTCTGGACGGGCTTGGGCAAGACGCAGACGTCGCGCACCTGGTAGAACTCGCCCTCGAAATTGCAGCGCTCGTCCGTCCACGAGCGGCGAATCACTTCCAGGCTCTCGTCGAAGCGTTCGCGCGTCTTCTCCATCGAGATGGCGAGCCCGCGGAACTCGGCCGGCTGGTATCCGCGCCCGATGCCGAAGTCGAGCCGCCCTCCGGAGAGAATGTCCACCATCGCCCACTCTTCGGCGATGCGCACGGGGTGGGCGAAGGGCGAGACGACGACGGCGGTGCCGATCCGCACGCGGCGCGTCTCGCGCGCGATCGCCGCCGCCAGCACCGGCAGAGACGGCGCGATGCCGTAGGGGGAGAAGTGGTGCTCGGCGAGCCAGACCGTGTGGAAGCCCAGCTCCTCCGCCAGGCGGCACTCGTCCAGCGTGTTGGCGTAGACCTGTGCGTGGCTCTGGCCTTCACGGAGTGAGAGAAGGTTCTGGGTCGAGAATCGCATCGCGCTACCTCCCACGCCGCACCCTAAGGCGAGGGGACCGCCAAGTCAAATCGGTAGGGTGGTACTCTGTGGTGGGTTTTCCAACGCCGAAAGGAGATGACCGATGAGCCGAGTGGGCCGCATCCTCCATCCCACCGATTTTTCCCGCGCCTCGAGCGCCGCTTTCGCCCGCGCCGTCCGGATGGCCAAGGCCGATCGCGCGCAGCTCCTGATCGTCCACGTGCTGGCGCCCCCCGTGCCGATCGCCGGCGAGGGATACATCTCGCCCTCTGTCTATGAAGACCTCGAGGCCTCGTCCCGCAAGTACGCCCAGAAGCGCCTGAGCGCGCTGCTGGCCAAGGCGCGCAAGGCGGGGGCCCGCGCCGCCACGCTGCTCCTCGAGGGCGTCGCCCACGAACAGATCATCCGCGCCGCCAAGTCGAAGAAGGCCGACCTGATCGTCATGGGCACCCACGGACACACGGGCATCGTGAGGTTCTTCGTCGGCAGCATCGCCTCGCGTGTTGTGGCCGGAGCACCCTGCCCGGTCTTGACGGTGCGCGGCAGGTAGTCCTCTTCTTCGCGGTTCGGGGGCGGCGCGGCCGGATTCAGCCGCGCCGTCCCCGCGGCGTCTTGTCTAGTGCCCGCCGGTCCCGCCCATGCCGGGCTTGAGCGTCCTGAAGATGTCAGGCTGCTCAGCACCTGCAACCTCGATGGATCCAGCACGCCCTTGTCCATGGCCCGCACGATGCTGTGGTCCACGAGGAGATAGCGGCCGGGGACGTTCATCTTCATCTCCACGACAACGGCGCCGCCGGCCAGCACCAGCGTCGTCTGAACGTTCTGCGCCGGCTGGCCTGTGATCGCGCCCTCCGTGTACACGGCGTCGAAGATCTCGCCGATCACGTGGAAGGAGGAGACCAGGTTCGGGCCGCCGTTGCCCACGAAGAGCCGCACCGTCTCGCCCAGGTTGGCCTTCAGCGCCTGCTCGCCCATGAGCGCGCCCATCTTGCCGTTGAAGACCACGTACTCGGGCCGCTCGTTCCTGTTCTTCTCGTGGTCGTAGGCCTGCATCCCCTGGGCGAGCGTCTTGCCCTTCGTATAGAACTCGCCCTGCATCACGTAGTACTCGCGATCCACCCGCGGCAGGCCCTTCTCGGGCTCGACGAGGATCAATCCGTACATGCCGTTGGCGATGTGCATCGGCACGCTCGGCGTGGCGCAGTGGTACACGAAGAGGCCGGGGTTGAGCGTCTTGAACTCGAAGGCGCCCTCCTGGCCCGGGCCGAGCTGGGTCACCGCGGCGCCGCCGCCGGGACCGGTGACCGCGTGCAGGTCGATCGAATGCGGATTGCGGCTGCCGTGGTTGTTCTTGAGATTGATCTGGACGATGTCGCCCACGCGCACGCGCACGAACGGACCGGGCACGCTGCCGCCGAAGGTCCAGAACGCGTACTTGACGCCGCCCGCGAGCGTCGCTGTCACTTCCGTCATTTCGAGGTTGACGATGACGCGGGCGTTGCCCTGGCGGTAAACCGGAGGCGGGACCTGCGGCGCCGTGGTCAGGATGGCTTTGACCTCCGGCAGCGTCGCACCGCCGGCCGACTGGGCCCAGATCTTCATGCCCGCGCCCGCGATGATCGTGGCAGCGATCGCCACACCGGCTACCATCATTAGGGGCTTTCTCATCCGGCATCCGTTCACGTTGTACATGGCCTGATCCTCCTCGAGAACAAGCGTACTCGAGCAGGAACAGGGTGCTTATGACCGGCGTCATGAGCCGTGAAGCTTCAGTTCTCGGGATTGCCCGCAGCGATCTCGGCCAACGCCGCCGTGTCGAACGACTTGACGGAGTCGTGGGCGTTGCGAAGCCTGCGCCCGATCATGAGCGCCATCTCCTTGACGATGACCGGGTGCCGCTCGCTCGCGGCGATCAACGCCTCGGCGGGAATCTTGAGCACGGCCGTGGGCTCGAGGGCCTGGGCGGCGGCGGGATACGGCCGCTTCTCGATGACGGCGACGCCGCCGAAGATTTCTCCGGGGCCCAGGAGCTCGAGCACAACGTCCTTCCCCGCGCTCGAATGCCTCACGATCTTCACGCGCCCCGATGCGACCACGCAGAGCCAGCGCGCAGGGTCGCCCTCCATGAAGATGTACTCCCGCGCCCGGTAGGTATCCTCGCGGGTCACGCCTGCAAGGGCTTCGAGCTCCTTGGCCGGCAAGCCGGCAAACACGGCGCTCGATTTGAGAGCGCCGATGCGGTCACCCGTGGTCATGGCCGAGACGATAGCATGGCGTGCGGCAGCCCATCCGTGGCGCCGTGCCCTGTCGACGCGGAGTGCGTCAGGGAAATCGGTGGGATAATCAGAATCAGCGGCCACGGCGTGCCGATTGTAGCGTGAACCGGAGCCTCTGGAGGATGACCGATGGCCATCCAGATTCGTGGAATTGGAAGAGACAGAGCGCTCAGCGCTCGAGTGTCCGCCCATGTCGGCGCCGCGCTCGCGAGCCTCCGCGTCGCGCCGGTCGCAGCGCGGATCACGTTTTTTGACGACAACGGCCCCAAGGGCGGCCTCGGCATGCGCTGCGCGCTCGACGTGCGGGTGCCCTATCGCCCGGCGATCCGGATCGAGCGCGTGGCCGCGACGAGCCGGCTGGCGTTCGACCAGGCGTTCGCCACTCTCGGGCGCCAACTCGAGCGCTACCGCGAGCGCGATCGCGACATCAAGCGGCGCCCCAAGAAATACTTCGTCGCCAAGCGCCTGCTCACCGGCGGTCTCGAAACCCCGGGTAGTCCGGCGCGCGTGAGGCGCCGGAAGACGGCCTAGCTGGGTGTTCGACATCCCGGCTTTGCTCACCGCCTTCGGCGCATCGCCGCGGCGCGTCTCGGTCACAGTGGTGCGCCCGTCTCCGGGCCGGCGTGCCGGGCGCGCGCTCAAGGCGGGCGGGGTCTTCTGGGCCGTCGCCGCCGGGTGTGTGTTCCTTCCAGGGCTTCACTTCGTGCTCGTCCCGAGCTTTCTCCTGGTCGGTGTCGTCGTCGGGTTCAGGCACCTCCGCGACCAGAAGATCGTGTCTCGCGTGCATGGGCCCTGTCCCCGCTGCGGGCTCGAGCAGGATTTTGCCGCGGGGAACGGGCTGACTCCGTCCTGGGAGCTCGATTGCCCAGCTTGCCACAACCGCCTGACGCTGACCCTCGACGCGCGGGATGCGCAAGTGTCTCCCGGGGTGCCGAGGAAGAACTAGCGGAGATCGGCCAGCGGGAGGGCTTGCTCGCCGACGGCGGCGGCGACCGCCGGATAGACGACGCGCCCGCGCCACACGTTGACGCCGCGGGCCAGCTCGGGGCTCTCGCGCACGGCCCTGAGCGTGCCCTTCTGCGCGAGTTCGAGCGCGTAGGGCAGGGTGGCGTTGGTGAGCGCGAAGGTCGAGGTACGCGGCACCAGCGCCGGCATGTTGGTGACACCGTAGTGCAGCACGCCGTGGAGCGTGTAGACAGGCTCCACGAGCGTCGTCGGCCGGATGGTCTCGACGCAGCCGCCCTGGTCCACCGCCACGTCCACGATGACGGCGCCGGGCTTCATGCGCCGGACCGCGGCTTCCGTGACGAGCCTCGGCGCTTTCGCTCCCGCCACGAGCACGCCGCCGATCAGAAGATCGGCCCGCTGCGCGGCCTGCTCGATATTGAAGGCGTTCGAAGACAATGTCACGACACGCCCGTTGAAGAGATCGTCGGCGGCGCGGAGGCGGTCGAGGTTGATGGCCAGGAGCGCGACGTCGGCGCCCAGGCCGAGCGCGACCTTGGCTGCGTTGATCCCCGTACGCGATGGCGAGGACGCCGCGCGCCTGTAGCGCTCGGACGAGATCGGGCACGGGCGCCAGATGGAGATAGGTAAAGAGTGTCTGTTCCTCGCGAATGCGGGGGATTTCCTCGGCGAGAGGTTCCTTCACCTTGAGCACGAGTTCGGATCGGCTCCAGACGGCGCCGACGTCGCCGGTCTCGGCGCCGGCCTGCGTGTACTCCTCGTCGCGGAATCCGCTGCCGCGCCGGCTCCCGCTTCGACGAGAACCCGATGGCCGGCCTCCGAAAACGCCCGGGCGCCCGCCGGCGTGAGCGCCACGCGCTGCTCCCCGACCTTTGTTTCTCTCGGCACGCCGACGACCATGGTGTCAATATGCCCGCCCCGATTTCGGCGGGCAAGCCTGGACGGCGGCCTTGGGTAAAATCCTCCACGCTTGGGTCACGATTTCCCCGGTCGGAAGCCGGGGGCGCTCGCCAACTCCGCGGAAGAGCGCGGCTTCACCCTGGCACCCTGCTGGCACCATGGATGCTTCCCGGAGGGAGGGGGCCCTCGCCTCGATCAGTGTGAAAGGAGGGATCAGGTAATGCGTTCACTGATGCCGTGGATGGGAATGCCGAGCCTCAAGCAGGAGATGGACAAGCTCTTCGACCGGCTTGGATGTCTCCGAGACGAAGGACTCCGTCGTGGTCAAGGCGGAAGTTCCCGGCATGGAGCCGAAGGACATCCAGATCTCGCTCCAGGAGCAGCTCCTGACCATCAAGGGCGAGAAGCAGATGGAGAAGGAGGAGAAGGAGGCGCGCTACTACCGCGCGGAGCGGAGTTACGGGGCCTTCACCCGGAGCGTCCGCCTGCCTGTGGCGGTGGATGGAAGCAGGGTCACCGCGACCTTCAAGAACGGGCTGCTGACAATCACCCTGCCCAAGACGCCAGCCGCCAAGGGCACGATGATCCCGATCAAGACTGAGTAGCGCTCCGGTAGCTTCCGCCCTCTCGAGGGGGCCGCGCTTCGCGACAGCGCGGTCGAGGTCGAGGGCCGAGACCCCGCCGGCCTCTTCGAGAGGGCGGTCCTCGCTTGGCTTCGGGGCGCGGCCGCCCCGGCCGAGTGAGCGAGACCCCTCCACCCGCCATTGCGGCTCCTGCAACCTGTTGATTCTCTGGTGTGTACGGCAGTCGATCCGTGGCACCTGCCTTGCCATTCAGGATTCACGGGCCAGCGCGACATGGCTACTCAGCGCTCAGGAGAGTTCTCATGATCCCAAGCAAGGTGCAGCTGGACGCGGACAAGAGCAGCGAGTTTCGTGGGCTGTTGCGCTCGGCGCGCCGGGAGCTGCTTCGCACCGTGGTCGTGACCGACGACGAGCTTGCCTCCCTGTCCGACCAAGAGCCGGGCGCGCTTGTCGAGGAGTCCGCACGGGGTGCCATGGCCGACCTGCTGACGAGGCTCGAGGGGCGGGAGCGCCACCAGCTCGACGAGATCCAGTCCGCCCAGGCTCGTCTCGAATCGGGCGGCTTCGGAGTGTGCGAGCACTGCGGCGACGCCATTCCGCTGCCGCGGCTTCGAGCGCTCCCGTGGGCGCGTCACTGCCTTACCTGCCAGGCCAGGGACGAGCGTTGATGATCGCTCGTGCGTGCGCTCTGACAGCGGCCTCGGTGGCGGCGTTCGCCCTGTCGGCGACTCTGGCGTGCGGCCAAGACGACGCCGCCCTCGTCACCCAGGGGAAGCGCCTCTTCACCGAGCAGGGCTGCTATGGCTGCCACGCGATCGGCAAGACCGGCACACCCATCGCGAACGATCTCACGCGCGTGGGCTCGAAATATCCCGAGAGCTATCTGCGCGGGTGGCTTCGCGAGCCCCAGGCGCAGAAGCCGGGAGCCCACATGCTGAAGATCCAGATGAGCGAGCTCGACGCGCGCGCGCTCGCTGCCTACCTGGCGTCCCTCAAGTAGGGCTATGGCTGCGTTCCGCCGCATCCTCCATCCCACGGACTTCTCGAGGGACTCTGCGCCGGCGCTTCGGCTGGCCATCGCGCTCGCGAAGGCGTGTCGCGCGCCGATCGTTGTGCTGCACGTCATGACCCCGCCGTCTCCCTTCATCGGCGCGGGGCCGCCGCCCAGCAGCTACCTCGACCTCCTCGTGCTGGCCCGGCGCTCCGCCAAGCGGCTTGCCGCCGTTCTCTCGCGCGTGAAGCGGGAGCGGGTGCGCGCCAAGACGATATTCGTGGAAGGGCTCCCGGCGAGCGAGATTCTCCGCGCGGCGCGGCGCACGCGCGCCGACCTCATCGCGATGGGCACGCACGGACGCAGAGGCGTGTCGCGCTTGTTCCTGGGCAGCGTTGCCGAGCGCGTCGCGCGCGAATCGCGCTGCCCCGTGATGACGGTGCCCACCCATGGCCGTTGACCAGACCCTCGGCGATCCCGCGCGGATCCTGGTGCCGACGGATTTCTTCGCTGGCTCCGAGCGCGCATGGGCCGAGGCTCGGCGGCTCGCGTCGCGGCTGGGCGCTGAGCTGGTGCTGGTCCACGTGCTGGTCGAGGCTCCGCTCTACTCGGAGGGCCCTCAAGCAGACGTCGCGCTCGGCCGCATGCGGCGCGCCGAGGTGGGTCACCTGCTCGTTGTAGAGGCCGACCGGCTGGTGGGCATCGTCTCGCACCGGGACTGGCGCCGGGTCCCGGCCAGCGGAAGCGTTGCCGACTGGGAGAGCCAGCCCGTCGCGCGTATCATGACCGAAGACCCGGTGACGATGGCGCCGGAGACGCCGGTGACCACCGCCGCACGCGCGCTGCTGGAACGGAAGATCGGCTGCCTGCCGGTGCGGGACGGCGAGGCCATCATCGGCATCTTCACGACCTCGGACGCGCTCGAAGCGCTCCTCTCGGCGCTCGAGTGAAAAGGGAGACGACATGGGCATCAGGAAGAGCTACGGCAAGAACAAGAAGAACAAGCGGCCCATTGGGGCCATCGCGGTGAAACGGGAAGAGACGCTGCGCCGCGCGCGCCGGCCCAGCCGCAAGCCGTCGTCGTGAAGATCGGCGAGATTCTCCTGCCGACCGATTTCTCGGCCGCCGCCGACACCGCCGCGTCCGTGGCCGTGGCCATGGCGCGGGAGACGGGCGAAACGGAGCGGGCGGGCCGGCACGGATCGCCGACATGAGAAGCGCGGCATGAGCCGACACCTGAACGTTCCCCGCTTCAGGGTCAGGTAACGGCACCTGAATCCGTGACACGGCCGCCGGGAGCTGTTGCCCGGCCTGGTGCGGGCTCTGCAGTTCGGTCGTCATGGTAGGCCTGGGCGAAATCAACCCCCTAATCGCGGGACCCGCGGGCGCCGTTGCGGTCATCTTCCGAACCCTCCGCCCGATTTGACTTCTCCCGCCGTCTGTCGGAGTATCCGGGGACATGGCCGGCCGGGACTACGACGCCATCATAGTGGGCGCCAGCTTTGCCGGCTTGGCGGTGGCGCGCCGTCTCACTGGGCGCGTGCTCCTCCTCGATCGCAACGAGGTCGGCGCGGTTCAGACCTCCGCCTGCGGCACTCCGCTCTGGGTTCCGCAGGCCCTGAACGTCGCCGACAGCGTGCTCCAGGTCCACGACAAGCTCACCGTGAGGGCTCCGACGCGCACCGTCACCTACGATCTCTCCGAAGTGCCCTTCTGCACGTTCGACTATCAGCGTTTCTGCAGCGGACTCCTCGACCAGACGCAGGCACGTTTTCTCAGAGCCTCGGTCACGGGCATGGAGGACGGCGCGGTGCTGACGAGCGAAGGACGCTTCACCGCGCCCGTGATCGTGGACTGCTCGGGTTGGCGCGGCACGCTGGTCAACGATGGCGCGCCGGCTGCGCCCTCGCGCGGCCACTTCTCCTTCGGGCTCGAGACGCGGACTGCGCTCGAAGACGAAGGGCTTTCCTTCTGGCTCGACGGCAGCCTCTTCCCGCGCGGCCTCGGGTGGATCTTCCCCGTCGGCACGGGCAGCCTGATCGGGCTCGGCTCCTACGTTGGGCTCTCCAAGCTCAAGCCGGCTCTCGAGCGTTTCCTGCGCGATCGAGGAGCGGTGGCGACCACTTACCACGGCACCTACTTCCCGCACAGTCTCTTCAGGCCCACAGTCGGGAGAATCTTCGCGGTGGGCGACGCCGCGGGCCAGTGCCTGCCGCTCACGGCCGAGGGGATCCGGCCCGCGCTCTATTTCGGTGTCGAGTGCGGGCGCATCGTTCAGCAAATATTCGACGGCCGGCTCGGCATCGCCGAGGGGCTCGACCGGTACCGCGCTCTGGTGGACCGCTACCGTCGCGCCTACCGCATCCTGCGGCTGGCGCAGTGGGCCGCCGAGCACGTACCGACCCACTGGTTCGCCGTCCTCACAGAGCTCGCCGGGCGCCACCCGGTGCTCGCGCGCTGGTGGCCCCGCTACGGCTGGTTCGGGCGCTTCGATCCCGATCCGGCGCCGGCGGCGTGAACTCGCGGGACGTGATGGGGGTCCGGCCCTGACGAACCGCATGCGGTGGACGCTGGGGATCGGGATCCTGGTGGCCGTGTCAGCGTACGCCGCGTGGCTCGTCTGGACGGACGCGCCCGCCTATCGTTTCTGCTATCGGCTCTTCCACGACAACCAGTACATGAAGGACAAGCTGGTTGAGTGGGGGGCAGCGGCGCCCATCATCTTCATAGCGATCCAGGCGCTGCAGGTCGTCATCGCACCCATCCCGGGCGAGGTGACGGGTATCCTCGGCGGGTTCGTCTTCGGCCAGTGGCTGGGCCTCGTCTACTCCACCATCGGCTTGACCATCGGCTCGCTTGCCTCTTTCGCCCTCGGTCGGTGGCTGGGCGATGCCTACGTGAGGAACCTCGTCAGTGAGGAAACGTGGAACAAGCTTGGCTTCATCGTCGAGGCGGAGGGAACCATCCTCTGCTTCATCATCTACCTCATTCCCGGGCTTCCGAAGGACATCATCTGCTATCTCTTCGGGCTCTCACCGATGCCGTTCTGGGTCTTTGCCGTGGTCTCGACGCTCGGCCGCATCCCCGGCACGTGGGTCCTCTCGGCCCAAGGGGCGAAGACCGCGACCGGGCACTACATCGAGGTGCTGCTCCTGACGGCCATTGTGGCCGCGCTTGCGGTGCCGCTCTACTACGCCCGGCACCGGATAGTGAAGTGGTTCGAGAGACGAACACCGCCGGAGGACGAGCCCGATGGAAGCCCGAGGCCTGGACTTGACATTGAGCCGCCAAAGAAGTAAGGTCGGCGTCACTCTTCTTCAACGGGAGGCTCCAGGCCGGTGAATCGAACGTGGACGGGTAGCGAGCAGGGCTGGCTCCGGTATTTTTACTTTACCCCCGTCTGCCCGCTGGCTCCCATGAGCTGAACCGAGGAGCCACGGGGCGGACGAACCGCCGGCCCGTGGCGAACATAGATACCAGACGCCGCGGGTCACGGACCCGCGGCGTTTTTGATTTCTCAACAAGGGAGATGGTCATGATCATCATCATGAAGTCAGGAATCGGGGACGTCGAGATCGACGACATTTGCCGTCGCGTGACCGAGATGGGCTACGCGCCGCACATCATTCGGGGCGAGTTCAAGACCATCGTGGCAGCGGTAGGAGAGGAGAGAGGCCGGCCCGATCTCCGTCTCCTGGAGGCCGTCGAGACCGTCGAGTCAGTCATGCCCGTTCAGCAGCCCTTCAAGCTCGCGAGCCGGGAGGTGCGGCAGGAGCCTTCCGAGGTGCGCGTCCACGGCGTCATCATCGGGGGCAAACCCATCGTCGTCATGGCCGGGCCGTGCTCGGTCGAATCGGAGGCGCAGGTGCTCGAGGTTGCCGACCGCGTCAAGGAGTCGGGGGCGCGAATCCTGCGCGGCGGCGCCTTCAAGCCGCGGACGTCGCCCTATGCCTTCCAGGGCCTCAAGGAGCAGGGGCTGAAATATTTGGCCGAGGCGCGCAAGCGGACGGGGCTGCCGGTCGTGACCGAGGTGCTGGAGACGGAAAGCGTCGAGCTGGTCGCCGAGTACAGCGACATCCTGCAGATCGGCGCGCGCAACATCCAGAACTTCACGCTGCTGCGGCGGGTGGGGGAGATGGGGAAGCCCGTGCTGCTCAAGCGTGGCATGGCGACCAGCATCCAGGAGTTCTTGCTCTCGGCCGAGTACATTCTGGCCGCGGGCAACCCGAACGTCATTCTCTGCGAGCGCGGCATTCGCACCTTCGAGACGACGACGCGCTTCACGCTCGATCTCAACGCGGTGCCGGTGTTGAAGAAGCTTTCTCACCTGCCGGTTTTCGTGGACCCGTCCCACGGCACGGGGCATTGGGACCTGGTCGCGCCCATGGCCAAGGGCGCGGTTGCCTGTGGCGCGGACGGGCTCATCATCGAGGTGCATCCGAAGCCCGAAGAGGCGCTCTCTGACGGGCCGCAGTCCCTCAAGCCCGCGAAGTTCGCCCAGCTCATGCGAGAGCTTCGTCCGGTCGCTGAGGCGGTCGGCCGGAGCCTGTAGACACGGGCAGCAAGCGGGGCCGGCGCGCCGGGGGATGCCCCCCAACCCCCCTTCTTCCTGCTGCCCTCCCTGCAGTCAGGGGTAATGCCGCTCGGCTGGAGTGGCCTATAATCAATGGAGATGCGCCGCGTGTGGGAGTGGTGCGCGAAGTGGCTGCCGGAGGACCAGACCGACCGGTTCCTTGTCGTCACGGTCGGGGTCTCCGTGATACTCCATGTGCTCGTCGGCGCAGTGCTGATCATGGGCGGCAATCTCGAGCAGCAGAGAATCGCCAGCAAGCGCGGCGAAGCGCTCCTCGTGGACATCGCTCCCGACAAGCCGAAGGAAACGGCTCCGCTCGGGGATCCTTCTCGTCACGTAGGCCCCACTACGCCGCCCGAGCCACCGCGCCCCGTCACCCCTCCAACCCCTCCGCCGCCCAAGGCCGCGTCCATGCCGCCGGCGCCCGCCGCTCCTCGCGCCGCCGAAGCGCCCAAGGCTACCCCCAAGGCGCCGTCACCGGCGCCCAGGTCCGCTGAGCCGGGGCCGGCGCCCAAGGAGGCTCCGCCTGCTCCCGAACCCGACCAGAGTCAGATCGCGAAGACGACGCCCCAGCCCCAGCCGGCGCAGCCTCAGCCTCCTGCGCCGGCGCAGAACCCGCGCGTGGCGTCGGTGCCGCCGCAGCCGCCACCCGCGGCGGGGATGTTCCGGCGCGGCGGCGGCGGCGGGCTCAAGGGCGGCCGCGGCGGCATCGAGGGCGAGGCCATCCCGCTCGACACGCCCGAACCGAAGTTCCAGGACTACTTCAACCAGATTCGCGAGCGGATCAAGAGCAAGTGGATCTATCCGTACGAGGCCTCCAGCCGGGGAATCGAGGGCGAGCTACAGATCGAGTTCGGCATCGCGAAGAGCGGGGAGCTCCAGTTCATCGAGAAGCGCGCCTCATCCGGTATCGAGCTCCTCGACGACTACGCCATGCGCGCCGTCCAGCTGGCTTCGCCCTTTCCGCCGGTGCCCGACGCGCTCTCCAAGGGCGGCATACCCATCAACGGCATCTTCCGCTACCACATCCTGACAGGCGGAATGATCAACAACTATCTGAGGTGAGGGCTCGGAAAGGGGCGCTGGCGGTCTTGACAGTTGCGTTGGCTATCCTGTAGTCTTGCTTGTACTTTTTGGCGTAGGCTCGTAGCTCAGCGGGAGAGCGCTACCTTGACACGGTAGAGGTCGGCGGTTCGACACCGCCCGAGCCTACCACTTACTCCACCAGTCGTTGAGGAGTGCACATCGCCGGAGACGGGCAGCACGGTCGTGGTTGAGGGAGTGCGAAGCATCACCGGGCGCAATCCCCGTGATGCTTTTTTGTCTCTAAATACCGAGCGCATGGCACGGACATGATCAACTCCGAGGAAGATCGGCATCTCAAGCTCGCCGGGGAGGCGGACTGCGCCCCTGAGCCGCTGCCGACTCTCCGCCACTCGACGGCGCATTTGATGGCCCAGGCCGTCAAGCAGATCTTCCCCGAGGTCAAGGTCGCCATCGGCCCCGCCATCGACGACGGCTTCTACTACGACTTCGCGAAGCCGGCGCCCTTTACGCCGGAGGACCTCGAGAAGATCGAAGGCCGCATGCGCGAGCTGGCGAAGCAGGACCTGCCGTTTTCCCGCGAGGAGATGCCGCGGGAAAAGGCGATCAGCTTCTTCGAAGAGCGGGGCGAGCCCTTCAAGGTCGAGATCCTGCGCGGCATCGACGCGCCTACCGTCTCGTTCTACCGTCAGGGCGACTTCGTGGATCTCTGCCGCGGGCCGCACGTGGCCTCGACCGGCGCGATCCGCTTCTTCAAGCTTCTGTCGTCCTCGGGGGCCTACTGGCGCGGGAGCGAGCAGAACCCGATGCTCCAGCGCATCTACGGCACCGCGTGGCTGACCAAGGAAGAGCTGGAGAAGTACCTCTGGCGGCTCGAGGAGGCCAAGAAGCGCGACCACCGCAAGCTCGGCCGCGAGCTTGATCTCTTCGAGTTCCACGACGTCTCCCCGGGCGCCGCCTTCTGGCTGCCGGGCGGGATGGTCCTGGTCCGCGAGCTGGAGAAGTTCGCGCGCGAGTCGCTGGACGCGCGCGGCTACCAGGAGATCTCGACGCCGATGCTCGTGAACAAGAAGCTCTGGGAGCGGTCGGGACACTGGGACCTCTACCAGGACAACATGTTCAAGGTCGAAGTCGAGGAAGAGACCTTCAGCCTCAAGCCGATGAACTGTCCTGAGTCCACGTACGTGTACGGCCGGACAGTGCGCTCGTATCGCGACCTGCCGATCCGCTACTCCGAAATGGGCCGCTGTCACCGCAACGAGCGCTCGGGCACGCTCACGGGCCTGATCCGCGTGCGCCAGTTCACCCAGGACGACGCGCACATCTACTGCCGCCCGGACCAGGTCCAGGCTGAGATCGCGGACCTCCTGGACCTCGTGCGCGAGTGGTACGGGACGTTCGGGCTCAAGCCGTCGTACCGCCTCTCCACGCGGCCGCCCGACAAGCTCGGCACGGACCAGCAGTGGGACCAGGCCGAGGAGGACCTCCACGAGGCGCTGCGCGCGAACAACATCGCATACGACCTCGACAAGGGCGGCGGCGCGTTCTACGGGCCGAAGATCGACATCGACGTCGAGGACACGCTGGGGCGCCAGTGGCAGCTCGCGACGATCCAGGTCGACCTGACCATGCTGCCCGAGCGCATGCAGTGCGAGTACATCGACAGCGACGGCCAGCCCAAGCGGCCGGTGGTGATCCACCGGGCGATCTTCGGCTCCTACGAGCGCTTCATCGCCATCCTGACCGAGCACTTCGCGGGGGCTTTCCCGACGTGGCTCGCGCCCGTGCAGGCGCGTGTGCTGCCCGTGAGCGAGAAGCACGCCGAGTACGCGAAGGCCGTGCACGCGCGGCTGCGGGCGGCCGGGATCCGCGCGCACCTCGACGACCGCAACGAGAAGCTCGGCTACCGCATCCGCGAGGCACAGGTGCACAAGGTGCCGTACACGCTGGTAGTCGGCGAGCGCGAGGCCCAGCAGGAGACGGCGAGCGTGCGCCCGCACGGGAGCGAGAAGTCCGTCGTCCTGCCCGTGACCGAGTTCCTTGCCGGTCTGGCCGCCGAGATCGGCATCCGTTCCGCCACCCTCACCGTGGGCCGCTCAGGTTGAGCGCCGCCCGCAGCTAGGAGCCACGCCCATACAGTCCAAGGAGATCCGCATCAACGAGGGCATTCGCGTTCGAGAGGTCCGCGTGGTCAGTGCGGAGGGCGAGCAGTTGGGCGTCCTGCCGATCGCGCAGGCGCTGGAGCTGGCGCGGCAGGGAGAGATGGATCTGGTCGAAGTGGCGGCGGAGGCGGTGCCCCCGGTATGCCGGATCATGGACTTCGGGAAGTACAAGTACATGCAGGCGCGCCGCCAGAAAGACGCGCGCAAGAAGCAGACGACGATCCAGGTCAAAGAGGTCAAGCTCGGTCCCAAGACGGACACGCACGACTTCGACTTCAAAGCGAAGCACGTGCGGCGCTTCCTGGAAGAGGGCAACAAGGCCAAGGTGACCGTTCGCTTCAAGGGGCGCGAAATGGCCCACACGGAGCTCGGATGGAAAATGCTGAACAAGATGACGGAGATCATGGCCGACATGGCGATCATCGAGAGCCACCCGCGGATGGAAGGGCGCATGCTCTCCATGATCCTGTCGCCGAAGCCACACTAGGGAGAACATCGACATGCCGAAGATCAAGACGAAGCGGGCCGCGGCCAAGCGCCTGAAGGCGACGGCCACCGGCAAGCTCATGCGCAGGAGCGGGTGGAAGCGGCACCTCCTGGAGGCCAAGAGCCCCAAGAGGCGGCGCAAGCTTCGCAAGGCCTCGCTGATCGCGAAAGTGGACGTGCCGCGGCTCAAGCGGCTCGTCCCGTACCTCTAGAAAGGGAGACAGCACATGCCACGGGCAAAGGGCGGGTCCAAGACCCGCCAGCGCAGGAAGAAGGTGCTCAAGCAGGCCAAGGGCTATTTCGGCGGGCGCCGCAAGCTCTACCGCACGGCCGCCGAGACGGTGCTGCGCGCCGGGGTCTTCGCCTACAAGGGCCGCAAGCAGAAGAAGCGCCGCGCGCGCGCGCTCTGGATCATCCGTGTCAATGCCGCGTGCCGGCAGCTCGGCCTCTCCTACTCGGTGTTCATGGCCGGGCTCAAGAAGGCCGGCATCACGCTCGACCGCAAGATCCTGGCCGAGCTCGCCGTGTCGGATCCGCCCGCCTTCGCGAAGCTCGCGTCGATCGTAGCCGCCCAGCGGGGCTGACCACGGTGGCAGGGGACCCGCGGGTCCAGGAAATCCTCGACCGGGCCCTGGCGGACATTGCCGGGGCCCGATCCACGTCCGCCCTCGAGCAGCTGCGCGTGCGCGTGCTCGGGCGCTCGGGCGAGCTGACGGCGCTCCTGCGAGCGCTCGGCAAGATCCCCGCGGCCGACCGTCCGCGGGTCGGCCAGGAGGCCAACCGCGCCAAGGAACGGATCGAGGAGGCGCTCACCGCCAGGCTCGAAGCGCTCAAGCCCGAGGAGCACCGCCAGTCCCTCGCCTCGCGCCGTATCGATCTGACGCTGCCGGGGCGGGTGACCATGCCCGGCGCCGTCCATCCGCTCATTCGCGTCCAGGACGAGATCATCGGGATCTTCGAGGGCCTCGGCTTCTCCGTCGCCGAGGGGCCCGAGGTCGAGAGCGACTACTACAACTTCGCGGCGCTCAACTTCCCGGACGACCACCCGGCGCGCGACATGCAGGACACCTTCCACCTGTCGGCGGACACGCTGCTCCGCACCCACACCTCGCCGGTGCAGATCCGCGCCATGAAGGCCCAGCCTCCTCCGGTGCGCATCATCTGTCCGGGCAAGACGTACCGCCGCGATTCGGACAACACGCACTCGCCGATGTTCCACCAGGTGGAAGGCCTGGCGGTGGACACCAATATCTCCATGGGCGATCTCAAGGGCACGCTCGAGCTCTTTGCCCGCGAGATGTTCGGTTCGGGCACCTCCATCCGCTTCCGCCCGTCTTTCTTCCCGTTCACGGAGCCCTCGGCGGAGGTGGACGTCCGCTGCTTCGCCTGCGCGGGCGCGGGCTGCCGAGTCTGCGGGCAGTCGGGCTGGCTCGAGATCCTGGGCTCGGGCATGGTGCATCCCAACGTGCTGCGAAATGTCGGCTATGACACCGAGCAGGTGACGGGCTGGGCCTTCGGGATGGGCGTCGAGCGCGTCGCCATGCTCAAGTACGGGATCGACGACATCCGGCTCTTCTTCGAGAACGACCTGCGCTTTCTGGGCCAGTTCGCGCCGTGAAAATCTCGCACCGCTGGCTGCTCGAGTTCGTCGAGACGGACCTCCCGCCCGCCGCGATCGCGGACCGCCTGATCAACGCCGGCATCGAGGTCCCCTCCATCTCCCCGCTTGTCGAGGGGCTCTCGGGTGTGGTGGTCGGCGAGATCGAGACCATAGAGAAGGATCTCGGCGTCACGCCCGCCGGCCACCACAACCGCCTCTGCCGGATTGCGCTGCCCGACAAGGCGTTCTCGGTGATCTGCGGAGCGCCCAATGCCGCTCCCGGGCTCCGCACCGCGTTTGCGCCTCCCGGAGCGACGCTGCCCGGCGGCCGCGTCATCAAGGCCGCGAAGATCCGCGGCACGCTCTCCGAGGGCATGCTCTGCTCGGAGCAGGAGCTCGGGATCGGTCAGGACGGTTCGGGCATCCTCGAGCTGCCCGCCGACGCGCCGCTCGGCGCCCCGCTCATACAGTACCTGGGCCTCGACGACACCATCCTCGAGATCGAGATCACCCCCAACCGTCCCGACGCGCTCAGCGTGGTGGGCGTCGCGAGGGAAGTCGCGGCCCTCACGGGCGCCTCCTTCCGCTTTCCGCAGATCGCGGTGCGAGAAGGGGAGCCCGAGGCAGCGACGCTCGCCACGGTCGAGATCCTCGACCCCGACCTCTGCCCGCGCTACGCCGCGCGCGTGATCACCGGCCTCAGGGTCAAGCCCTCGCCACCGTGGCTCGCGCAGCGTCTCCGCGCGGTGGGCCTGCGTCCCATCAACAACCTTGTCGACGTGACCAACTACGTATTGTGGGAGCTGGGCCAGCCGCTCCACGCCTTCGACTACGACACCATCGCCCAGCACGCGATCGTGGTCCGGAGGGCCAAGCCGGGTGAGCGGCTCCGGACGCTCGACGGGCAGGACCGCGCGCTCGAGGCCGATATGCTGATGATCTGCGACCCCGAGCGCGCCGTCGCCATCGGGGGCGTCATGGGCGGCGGCAACACCGAGGTGACACCGGCCACGACGTCGGTGCTCCTCGAGAGCGCGTACTTCGACCCCGGCTCTATCCGCCGGACGGCGCGCGCGCTCGGTCTGCACACGGACGCCGCCTACCGCTTCGAGCGCGGGGCCGACATCGAGGGGCTGCGCGAGGCCCTCGACCGCGCCGCCCAGCTCATGGCCGATCTCGGCGGCGGCACGGTCGCCAAGGGCGTCGTCGACGTGTACCCGGGGCCGAAACCTCGCCCGCGCATCGCGCTGCGCCGCTCTCGCATCGAGCGGCTCATCGGCGTCTGCCCGCCCCACGAGGAGGTCGTGAGGATCCTCCAGGGCCTGGGCTTCGCCGTGGACGACTCGGGGCTCGCGCTCCAGGTCGTGGTGCCGAGCTTCCGACGCGACATCGCCCAGGAGGACGACCTGGTCGAGGAGGTCATTCGTGTCTGGGGCTACGACAAGATCCCGTCGACGCTGTCGAGGGGCAGCCAGCTCCAGCCCGTGGTGCGTCCCCCCGATCTGACGCTCTCGCGCGCCGTGACGAGCGCGCTGACCGCGGCGGAGCTGAGCCAGGCCGTCACCTATTCCTTCGTGGATCCCGCGCGGCTCGAGGTCATGGGATGGGATGCGCCCGACTCCCTGATCGCGCTCCAGAACCCGATCTCCGTCGAGCGTTCCGTCCTGCGCCCGTCTCTCGCCCCCGGGCTCCTCGAGGTGGTCGCGCTCAACGGCAGCCGTCAGATCCCCGACGTGCGCGCCTTCGAGATCGGCCAGACCTTCGCGCCTCACCGTGACGAGGACGTCGATCGTCCGGCCCACGAGGAGCTCTGGCTGGGGGTGGTGATGACGGGACAGCGCGCGGTGCGCGCCTGGCACGCAACGCGCGAGCGCGTCGACGTCTACGACGTCAAAGGTGCCGCCGAGCTGGCGGCGGGGGCAGCGGCGGTGGGCGAGGCTGGCGTGAGGCTGTACGCGCCCGGCGAAGGCCCGCGCTATCTCGAGCAGGGGCGCGCCGCCGCGCTCACCGCCGCCGGTAGCCCGGTCGGCTGGTTCGGCGAGGTGGCGCTCCACGTGCGCGAGGCCTTCGGTCTGCCCGCGCCGATCTTCCTCGTCGAAGTCTCGCTCACCGCGCTCCTGGCGCTGCCGCCTGCCGAGCTGCGCTACCAGCCGCTGCCGCGCTTCCCGGCCGTCCAGCGGGACCTCGCCGTCGTCGTGCCGACGGAGGTCACCGCCGGGCAGATCGAGGCCGCGATCCGCGCGATGAAGATGCCGCTCCTCTCGCGGATCACGCTCTTCGACGTCTACGAGGGCGGCCAGGTCGGCTCGGGAAAGCGGAGCCTCGCCTGGAGCTTGATCTTCCAGGCGTCCAACCGCACGCTCACGGACAAGGAAGTCAACGAGCTGCACGCCAAGATCGTCGCCGAGGTCGGCCGCCGCTTCGCGGCGGAGATCAGGGGGATCTCATGACCGAGCCGCTCGTGGATCGACTGGAGGAGCTCGAGAAGGCCGTCAGGCGCGCGGCGGAGGTGATCGCGACGCTTCGCAAGGAGCGCGACACGCTGGCATCCAGGCTGGGGGCGGGCGATGGCGACCGCGCCGAGCTTGGGCGCCTTCGCCAGGAACGCAAGGAGATGCTGGGGCAAGTCAACGCAATGCTCAGGGAAATGGAGAAGCTCGACCTATGAGCGACGCACAGCGGGTCGAAGTCGAAATCCTCGGGCAGAAGTACACCATCAAGAGCGAGGCCGATCCCAAGTACGTCCGCGACCTCGCCGCCTACGTCGAGAAGCGCGTCAAGAGCGTGGAAGGACAGATGCGTGGCCAGGACCCCATCAAGGCGCTGGCGCTGGCCGGGCTCTACATCGCCGACGAGCTGTTCCAGGCTCGCGAGGATCTGTCCAAATACGAGGGCGACCTGCCGAAGCGCATCGGTGCGATGGTAGACCTCCTGGACGCCCTCGTGCCGGGAAAGGGCCACCGCTAAATCGCTGGCCGGCGAGAAGGGTCCAGATGCGAGGCGGCGCCCGACGGCCGCAGGTGAGGCGTAGTTCCTTGTACGTTGAACCTTCGGCCAAGGGCGCCCCAACATGTAACTACGTCTGGGTCGCAGATGGGCCCTTATCGGCGGCCAGCAATCGCTTGACTTGGCGTGGGGAGCAGGGGTACACAGAGATGCCCTGCGCTGTTTGTGATGTCGGGGGGGAGTTTCAACCTCGATACACATGAGGACGCCGCTCAAGAGGGTGGTGCGCACGCCCCTCCTGGTGAGGGGAAGCCTGAAGCCCTCAATTTTGGCGCCCACCTGGCTTGCCAGGTTCGAAACACCGTCGGCACACGGCAGAGGCGGGGCGCCTCCTGCGTTGACTTTCCCTCCCAGAAGGGCCTATACTTTCGAGAGTTTTTTGCTGTTTTGAGGGTCCAGACCGTCCTTATCGACCCGGGGCCGGCCCCGGTTTGGAGATAGCGATGGACGTCAAGCTCGTCCTGATCGTCCTGGTTCCATGCGTCGCCCTCCTGGCTCTCTTTATCGGTTACATGGGGCACAAGCTCGCCATCACCCGCACGCTCGGCGACACCGAGGCCCGCGCCAGGCGCATCCTCGACGACGGCCAGCGCGCCGTGGACCGCATGCGGGTGGACGCCGAGGGCAAGCTCCGCGAGGGCGAGGCGCGCATCCGTGCCGTGGAGCTCGAGGCCAAGGAGATGGCGCTCAAGGCTCGCAGCGAGCTCGAGCAGGAGACGCGCGCGCGCCAGAAAGAGATCCAGGAGGTCGAGCGGCGCGTGCTCCAGCAGGAAGAGCAGCTGGCGCGACAGCTCGGCCAGCTCGACCGGCGCGAGACCGAGGTCCAGTCTCGAGACCGCGCGCTCGGTGAGCGGGAGAAGGGCTTCCTTGTGAAAGAAGCGCAGCTGAATTCCGCCCTCGATGACCAGCGGAGGAAGCTCGAGGGCATCGCCGGTCTCACCGCGGACGAGGCCAAGCGGCAGCTCATGGCCCAGGTCGAGGTCGAGTCTCGTCGCGAGGCCCAGCTCCTCGGCATGCGGCTCGAGGAGGAAGCGAGGGAGACCGCCCAGGTCAAGGCGAGGGAGGTCCTGGCCACGACGATCCAGCGGCTGGCGCCCGACTACACGGTCGAGACCGCGGTGTCCATCGTGAACCTGCCCTCGGACGACATGAAGGGGCGCATCATCGGCCGCGAGGGGCGAAACATCCGCGCGCTCGAGCTCCATACCGGGGTGGACCTGATCGTCGACGACACGCCCGAGGCTGTGCTGATCTCCGCCTACGACCCCTACCGCCGAGAGATCGCGAGGCTGGCGCTCCAGAAGCTGATCGCCGATGGGCGCATTCACCCGGCCCGCATCGAGGAGGTCGTCGAGAAGGTCAAGAAGGACATGGACGACCACCTCAAGGAAGAGGGCGAGAAGGCCTGCTTCGAAGTGGGCGTCCATGGCCTGCACCCCGAGCTCGTCAAGCTCGTGGGGCGCATGAAGTACCGGACCTCCTACGGGCAGAACTGCCTGCAGCACTCGAAGGAGGTCGCCTGGCTCGCGGGGATGATGGCGGCCGAGATCAAGGCCGACGTCAAGCTGGCCAAGCGCATGGGCCTCCTCCACGACATCGGCAAGGCGCTCACCCACGAGCAGGAGGGCAGCCACCCTGAGCTCAGCCTGCAGGTGCTGACCAAGTGGGGCGAGTCTCCGCAGATCATCAACGCCGCGCTGTGCGGCCACGAGAACGTCGAGCCCGAGACCATCGAGGCGGTGCTGACCGAGGCGGCCGACGGCATCTCGGCGGCCCGGCCCGGCGCGCGCCGAGACGTGCTCGAGAGCTACATCAAGCGGCTGGCCAAGCTCGAAGAGATCGCCATGTCCTACAAGGGCGTGGAGATGTGCTACGCGATCCAGGCCGGACGCGAGCTGCGGATCATGACCAAGTCCGAGCAGATCTCCGATCTCGACGCCCACCAGCTCGCCAAGGACATCTCCAAGCGCATCGAGGCCGAGATGCAGTACCCCGGCCACATCAAGGTCATCGTCATCCGCGAGACGCGCGCGGTGGAAGTGGCGAAGTAGCCCTTGACGAAGCCGATCACCGTCCTCTGCATCGGCGACGTCTTCGGCGAGCCGGGGCGCAAGGCCGTGCACGCGCTCCTCCCGCGGCTCCGAAAGGCGCACGAGGCCGATCTGGCCATCGTCAACGTGGAGAACGCCGCGGCGGGCTTTGGGGTGACGCCGCTCATCGCGCGGACCTTCCTCGAGCACGGCGTGGACGTGATGACCTCGGGCAACCACATCTGGGACAAGAAGGAGATCATCGAGTACATCGGCAAGGAGAACCTGCTCCTGCGCCCGGCGAACTTTCCCGTGGGCACTCCGGGCGTCGGCCACGTCACCGTGAAGTGCGGCCCCCACAAGGTCGCGGTGCTGAACCTCATGGGGCGGGTGTTCATGCTGCCGATCGACTGCCCGTTCCAGAAGGCCGACGAGCTCGTGCCCGAGCTCCGCAAGGACACGCCGATCATCATCGTCGACATGCACGCGGAGGCGACCAGCGAGTCGCAAGCCATGGGCTGGCACCTCGACGGGCGGGTGAGCGCGGTGGTCGGCACCCACCGCCACGTGCAGACCGCGGACGAGCGCGTGCTACCGCAGGGCACTGCCTACCTCACCGACCTCGGCATGACGGGCCCGACCGACTCCGTGATCGGCGTGGACAAGGAGCTGGCGCTCCAGCGCTTCCTCTCGCAGATGCCGAACCGCTTCGAGCCCGCCAAGGGCCCCGTCGCCCTCCACGGTGCCGTGATCCGGATCGATCCCGACACCGGCCGGGGGCTTTCCATCGAGCGGCTGCGCGTCCCTCTCCCCGACTAGGACCGGTGCAGATCCTCGAGGGCAGGCCCGTCGCGGCGAAGGTCCTGGCCGAGGTGAAGGCCGGAGTCGTCGCTCTCACAGCCAGAACCGGGGTGCAGCCCACGCTCGCCGTCGTCCTCGTCGGCGAGGATCCCGCCTCCCAGATCTACGTCCGCAACAAGAAGCGCGCGGCCGACGACGTCGGCATCGCCTCGCGCGATTTCCTCTTTCCCGCCGGCTGCTCCCAGGCGGAGCTGGTGGAGACGATCCGGAAGATCAACGCCGATCCGTCGGTCCACGGCATCCTCCTCCAGCTGCCGCTGCCCAAGGGGCTGGACGAGAACGAAGCCGTCAATGCCATCGCCCCCGCCAAGGACGCCGACGGCCTGCACCCGGTGAGCCTGGGCAATTTGCTGGCGGGCAAGCCGTCCCTGGTGCCGTGCACGCCGGGCGGCTGCCTCGAGATCCTCGACCACTACGGCATTCCGCTCGAGGGGGCCGAGGCGGTCGTGGTCGGACGCTCGCGCCTCGTGGGCAAGCCGCTGGCCCAGCTGCTGCTCGCGCGCAACGCCACGGTGACCATGTGCCACACGCGCACGCTGGATCTCGCCGCGCATTGTCGCCGGGCCGACATCCTCTGTGTGGCCGCGGGCAGGCCGCGGTTCATCATCGGCGACATGGTCAAGGAGGGCGCCGTCGTCATCGACGTCGGCGTCAACCGCCTCGACACGGGCAAGCTCGCGGGTGACGTGGATTTCGAATCAGTCTCGAAGCGGGCGCGCGCCATCACCCCCGTGCCGGGCGGCGTCGGCCTCATGACCGTCGCCATGCTCATGAAGAACACCCTCCTTGCCACCACCCGCCAGCTCAATCCTGCATGAGCGAGGGTGACCGGCTGGTCTACACCGTCTCCGAGCTGACCTTGCGGCTCAAGGTGGCGCTCGAGGAGGCGTTTCCGGCCGTGTGGGTGGAGGGGGAGATCTCGAACCTGCGCACGCCCGGCTCCGGCCACTCGTACTTCACGCTCAAGGACGAGGGCGCGCAGCTCTCGGCCGTCCTCTTCCGCGGCCGCGGCCGGCGGGTGCGCTTCGACCTCGAGGACGGCATGCAGGTGCTGGTCTTCGGCGGCCTCGACGTCTACGCCGCGCGGGGTCAGTACCAGCTGGTCGTCGAGATGATGGAGCCCAAGGGCCTCGGCGCGCTCCAGCTCGCTTTCGAGCAGCTCAAGCGGAAGCTCGAGGCGGAAGGCCTCTTCGATGAGGGGCGCAAGCGGCCGCTCCCGGCCTTCCCTCGCGTGATCGGCGTCGTCACGTCGCCAACAGGCGCGGCCATCCGCGACATCCTCAACATCATCGGCCGCCGCTTCGGCGACTTGCATATCCTCATCGCGCCGGTACGGGTGCAGGGCGACGAGGCGCCCGGCGAGATCATCCAGGCTCTGCTGAATCTCCAGGCGGTGGCGGAGCTCGACGTCATTATCGTCGGTCGGGGCGGCGGCTCCATCGAGGACCTCTGGGCCTTCAACGACGAGGGCGTCGCGCGCGCCATCGTGGCCTGCTGCGTGCCGGTGATTTCCGCGGTCGGGCACGAGACGGACTTCACCATCGCCGACTTCGTGGCGGACCTGCGCGCGCCGACGCCTTCCGGAGCGGCCGAGCTGGTGGTGCGGGAGAAGCTCGCGGTGGTCGAGGCGCTCGTCGATCTCTACGCGCGGCTGAAGCAGGCGATCACCGCCGAGGTCGCGGCGTACCGGGAGCGTGTCGAGTACCTGGGCCGCCGCCGCGTGCTCACCGATCCCGCAAGGGCGCTCCGCGATCTTCACCGCCGGCTCGACGAGCTCCAGGGCCGCCTGCGCCTGGGCCTCCGCTCGAGCCAGCGCCAGGTCAGGCACCGCGTGGCGCTCGCCACCGGCGCCTTGCGCTCGCGCAATCCCTTGGCTAGGATTGCCGGCGGCGCCGCGCTGCTGGCCCAGTTGAGAGGGCGTCTGACCGCCTCGGCCGCGCACAGCGTGAAGGTCTCGCGCTCCCGCTTCGCCGAGAGTGTGGGCCGGCTCGAGAGCCTCTCACCGCTGGGCGTGCTGGCGCGCGGCTACAGCCTGACGCGCCTGTCCTCGGGGGCCGTGGTGCGCAACGCGGGGCAGGTCGCCGTGGGCGATCCTCTCGAGATCCTCCTGCACCAGGGCGCGCTGGGCGCGCTCGTGACCGACGTGAAGGAACGTGATGACAGACATCAAGTTTGAGGACGCGCTCCAGCGGCTCGAGCAGATCGTGGACCAGCTCGAGGCCGGTGACCTGCCTCTCGAAGACTCGCTCAAGGTCTTCGAAGAGGGCGTCGCGCTGGCGCGCCGCTGCGCCAAGTACCTCGAGGAAGCCGAGAAGCGCATCGAGCTGCTGACCAAGGACGAATCGGGGCTGCTCAAGACCGAGCTCTTCGAATGGGACAAGGACTCCCAGGGGTGAGCTTCGATCTCGGGACCTACATGGCGGAGCGGGCCCGCGCCGTGGACGAGGCGCTCAGTCGCTTCCTGCCGGCCGAGTCGGCACCGCCCGAGACCCTGCACAAGGCCATGCGCTACAGCGTCTTCGCCGGAGGCAAGCGCCTGCGCCCCGTCCTCGTCGTAGCGGGGGCCGAGGCGGTGGGCGGGGGGATGGACGACGTCATGCCGACGGCCTGCGCGGTGGAGATGATCCACACGTACTCGCTGATCCACGACGACCTGCCCGCCATGGACAACGACGACTTCCGCCGCGGCTCGCCAACCAACCACAAGGTCTTCGGCGAGGCGCTCGCCATCCTGGCCGGGGACGCTCTCCTGACCCTGGCCTTCCGCCTCCTCGCCGACAATGTTCCGGCTGGGTCGAGCGGATCGCGGCTGCATGACGTCCTCGTGGAGATCGCCGATGCCGCGGGAAGCTCAGGCATGGTGGGCGGACAGGTGGCCGACATCGAGTGCGAGGGCAAGCGGGCAGACGGAGAGACGGTGGACTACATTCACACCCACAAGACGGCCGCCCTGATCCGCGCCTCCATCCGCTCCGGCGCCATCCTGGCCGGCGCCACGCCGCCGCAGCTCGAGGCCCTCGGGGCTGCCGGCGACGCCCTCGGCCTGGCCTTCCAGATCATGGACGACATTCTCGACGTCACCGCGACCTCGGAGGAGCTGGGCAAGACGGCGGGCAAGGACCAGGCGCAGCAGAAGGCGACCTATCCCGCCGTCCACGGCATCGAGGTCTCGCGGCGGCGGGCGCAGGCGCTGGTGGCGGACGCCCACGCGGCGCTCGAGTCCTTCGGCCCGCGCGCGCTGCCGCTCCGGGCGCTCGGCACCTTCTTCATCGAGCGGAAGGCCTGAGCATGTCCGAGATCCGTACCGTCCACGCGCGCGAGATCCTCGACTCCCGCGGCAACCCCACGGTGGAGGTCGAGGTGTGGCTCGACTCGGGTGCCTTCGGCCGCGCCATGGTGCCCTCGGGCGCCTCGACGGGCGCGCGCGAGGCGGTCGAGCTGCGCGACGACGACGACACGCGCTACGGCGGCAAGGGCGTGCGCCAGGCGGTGCGCAACGTGACGGAGACGATCGCCCCCGAGGTCGAAGGCCTCGAGGCGACGGAGCAGGCCGCGGTGGACCGCGCGCTGCTCGAGCTCGACGGCACGCCCAACAAGTCCGGCCTCGGCGCCAACGCCCTTCTCGGGGTGTCGCTGGCCGTCGCGCGTGCCGGCGCCGACGAGTGCGGCTTGCCGCTCTACCAGTACCTGGGCGGGCCGGGCGCGCGGATCATGCCGGTGCCCATGATGAACGTGCTCAACGGCGGGGCGCATGCGGACAACGGCCTCGACATCCAGGAGTTCATGATCGTGCCCGCGGGGGCGGGCTCCTTCGGCGAGGCCCTGCGCGTCGGCGTGGAGATCTTCCACGCGCTCAAGAAGCTCCTCAAGGACAAGGGGCTCTCGACGGGCGTGGGTGACGAGGGCGGGTTCGCGCCGGTCTTGCCCGGCAACGAGGCGGCGCTCGATTTCGTGCTGCGCGCCGTCGAGCGTGCCGGCTACCGGCCCGGGGAGGACGTCTTCCTCGCCCTTGACCCGGCGGCGAGCGAATTCGGCGAGCGGGGACGCTACCACCTGCGCGCCGATCGCGCCGACAAGTCCCGCGAGGAGATGATCGCCTTCTACGAGCAGCTCGTCTCGCGCTACCCTATCTGCTCGATCGAGGACGGCCTGGGCGAAGACGACTGGGAGGGGTGGCGGGCTCTCACCCAGCGCCTGGGCTCGCGTGTCCAGCTCGTCGGCGACGACATCTTCGTCACGAGTCCGGCCATTCTCCAGGAGGGTATCCGCAAGGGGATCGCCAACGCGATTCTGGTCAAGCTGAACCAGATCGGCACACTGACCGAGACGCTCGAGACGATCGAACTGGCCAAGCGCGCCGGCTACGGCACCATCATCTCGCACCGCTCGGGCGAGACCGAGGACACCTTCGTCGCCGACCTGGCCGTGGCCGTCAATGCCGGGCAGATCAAGACCGGCTCCCTCTCCCGCGGCGAGCGCACCGCGAAGTACAACCAGCTCCTGCGCATCGAGGAGGAGCTGGGTCCGGCCGCCGTCTGGCCGGGGCGGGCGGCCTTCGGGGGCCCCGGCCGGTGAGCGCGCGCCGGCTGCGTCTTCTCCGCACGGTGGTGCTGGCTGTGCTCGCCCTCTCCTTCACCGCCTACGGCGGGCAGAGCCTCACGCGCGTCTGGACGCTCAAGAAAGAGGTGGAGACCCTCGAGCGAGAGGTGGGCGCGCTCCGCGTCGAGACCGCGCGGCTGACCGCCGACGTGGACCGCCTCCGGACCGATCCCGACTACATCGAGCAGATCGCCCGCGAGAAGCTCGGACTGATCAAGCCCGGCGAGCGGGTGCTCAAGCTGCCGCCGGCCGGAAGCCGCTGACCCTCCATGCCATCCATGGACACGCTCCTGCCCATCCTCTTCGTCGTCGCGCTCGTGTTGAACGTCCGCGCATCGTTCAAGCTGGGCCTCGACTGGCGCGGCATGCTGACGACGCTGCGTTTCGTTCGCGTCGCCTACGCGCGCCGCTCCACGCTGCCGACCGAGGAAACCATCGAGCGCGATCCCGAGGCGCCCGTCTTCCTGCACCTCGTCCCCGCCTACCAGGAACCCGACATCGCGGGCACGGTCAAGGCTCTGTGCGCCTCGCGCTATCCGCACCCGGGCCTCCACGTCGTTGTCGTGACCAAGGAGGACGAGGAGCGCACGCCCCACCCGGCCATGGGCGTGAGCACGGGCGAGCTCGTGAGGCGCCTGCGCGAAACCCTGCCGCCCTACCAGCAGAAGCGTCTCTCGCACTTCGCCATGCCGGGGCCGGGCCGCAAGGCGCAGCAGCTCAACTGGGCGCTCCGTCCCGAGGTCCTCCGGGAGATCCTGGGCGATTCCTTCGACCCGTCGCGCGTCTTCGTGGGCGTGAGCGATGCCGACTCGATCCCCGATCCGGACACGTACCGCTGGATCGCCGAGCGCGAGCAGGGCGGGCAGGGGAGGCTCGCATATCAGGGCATCACGCTCTCGCTCGCCAACTACGACCGGCTCAACACCCGCGGGAGGATCTGCGCCATCCAGCAGTCCTCGATTTTCATCCGCGTGTCGATCGCGCGCCTCATCAACGAGGTCAAGCGCGTCCGGCTCTTCGACGGCTTCCGCGCGCGCTTCCCACGACTGGGGCGCCTCGCACGCCCGGCCTTCGAGCTGTGCTTCCGCCGCTCGCAGATCTGTCTCGGCCACAACCAGTTCGTGCGCCTCGACGTGATGCAGTCGCTCGGGGGGTTTCCGACGTCGGGCGCCACGGAGGATTCGACGCTCGGCTATGCGCTGGGGGCGCGCGGCATACTGATCGAAGCGATGCCGATGGTCGAGCTGACCGACCTGCCGGAGACAGCCGACAAGATGGTCCGCCAGAACGCGCGCTGGTACCTGGGCGTCCTCGACGACACCCCGTTCCTCCGCCGCACGTGGTGGCAGAGGCGCTCGGCCTTCAATCTGGCCCAGCTGGCGCGCCACATCGGGAACAAGGTCATTGAATGGCCGATCGCCGCGGCGGTGTATCCCGTCACCGGCTACCTCGGCTGGTGGCTCGCCTACATGTATCGCGGCCGCCACCCGTGGCTGTTCTACGTCGGGATTGCCGCGCCCACGCTCTCGCTGATCCTGACCGTCTGGGTGGGTGGCATCGTCACCCAGAATCTCGTCGAGCAGATGCGGCCCTATCTTCCGCGAGACGTCGACCTCCGCCGCAAGAGCCTCAAGGAAAAGTTCCTGGGTACCTTCCGCTGCCAGACCTACTGGCTCCTGGCCACACGTGGCGCCTGGCGCGTGCTCTGGAGCATGGCGCGCACCGGCGGCTACGAGCCGGCCAAGACCGACCGCATCGCGCGCGCCGGCCGGGCCTGAGCCCTACCTGGAGGCACGATGGCCGACCGCGTTCCGCTGATGGAGATCGGCAAGCTCCGGGCGCGCGTCGACGAGCTCACGGCCCGCCACGGCGCCCCGCCCTGGTCGGAGGCGCTCGTGATGACCGACGACATCCAGGCCTTCATCATCTGTCACGCCCCCGGGCATCCCAACGACACGCACTATCATCTCCATGACGAGTGGTGGGTGGTGCTCCAGGGCGAGATCGACTGGCACATCGAGGACGAGCCCGCCCCCATCCACGCCCGCGCCGGCGACTTCGTCTTCGGCCCCAAGAACCGCTGGCACCACCTCGAGCCCGTGGGCAGCGAGCCCACCATTCGCGTGGCCATCAATGCGCGCGGCGAGTTCCACCGCTACGACCGCCCCGGCTGCATGCCCCTCTAGGTGCAGACCCCTCTCCCCTATGGGGAGAGGGCAGGGTGAGGGGGCCCAAAGTCACGCGCACTCGGTTGACACGTCATCATCCGTCGGGTACATTGCAGGAGTCACCGCGGGGTGGAGCAGCCCGGTAGCTCGTTGGGCTCATAACCCAAAGGTCGTCGGTTCAAATCCGACCCCCGCAACCAGCGCAAGCCCCCGAGATCCCGAGAGATCCGGGGGCTTCGTGCTTCTGCCCTGACGCC
>WNFC01001260.1_pt1 | contig 33309 bp, 36 predicted proteins | sample 5400541 | NCBI WGS metagenome assembly WNFC01 (sample SAMN13153342, study PRJNA577476) | soil metagenome | isolation source: 120 cm saprolite under Douglas fir tree site 2 hole 2 replicate 1 | place: USA:California | collected 2015-04-18
CCCGGCGGTGGCAAGAACACTGTATCCCGATCCTTCGTCCGGCCTTTCCCCATTAGCCTTTGTGCCAACGGGCTCCAACATTCGGAGCAGATATCGTATTCCTTGCCCTCAATTTCCTTCCGCAGACAATCCTTTGCTTCGCCGCAGAGATCGCAAGCAATCATGGATTTTCCTCCTTGAAACACGCTATAAGTGTTCTTGATTCTTTCGCATAGCGTACACGGAAAACTGGCATGCGGGCCAGAAGCGGGGTTCGAGGAAGTTTGGGAGCAGACTGACAGGGCACCTGGACGATTAACGCGCAAACCTGAGAAGTGGATTCGCCCTCAGAGGTTACGGAGTCAGTCCTTTGTACCAGTTTCACTGGGGAGTCTACATCCGTAGACGCGTCACGGGAACGGTAAAGGGTCTATTAGCCTCCTTCCTTGTCTTCCCTGTGTGGTCCCGCTCGTCATGGCTACTCCCAGAAAAATGTACCGGTACCAAGATTTTTTCTCCCTTTTTCCCTTCTCGATGTTCCTTATATAAGTAGGGGGATTGCGACCGAAATACCTACCCCGGTTTGGGCCGGTCAAGAGAGTTCAAAATTCTTTCTTACTTTTTCCCGTTTCGATGTTCCTTAATAAGTATAGGGGTCCGATATGGTCGGAATAGGTATAGAGACTAGGAAGATGATGCGGACTCAAGGACGCATTCGGCCCGTCCAAACTTTGTCTTCTACTTTTTCTGTTTTCGAGGCCTCTTTAGTACTGGAGAGGCGCTGGTGGCAAAGCGTTTTAATTGCATTTCCGCCGTGGAAAGGTGACGGGTGCATGAAAGACACAGATCACCCAATCCGTCACCCTCGCGTTCACCTGGCGTTCGAGCAACTGCCCGAAGGAGAAGCAGTTGCGCACGGCGAGACAGTCAGTCTGGCCGCGGAGTGGCACCGTGTTGGGCTGGAGGCGACCCCACTTTTGCACACGGTTCCCTGGCCAAAGTGACTCGTGGGTCGCTCCAGCCCACAAAGAGATTCGTTCCGGTGTTTTGCCCCGGTATCTCGCCGGATTCTAGAGAAATCAGGTGAAGGTAGAAGGTGAACGTGAAGACTGTAGGAATTACCCTCTGCACTTTCAGAACTGCCACTTCTTCACCCGACACTCTGCAAACGCAATTAGTTCTCAAGCGTTTGCAAAGAGATCCTTTGCGAAAGTCACCGCGCAGAAAAGGTCAAGTCGGGCGGGAGCGAGCCCACTTTTTTGCGGACGATCCGCCCAAAAGTTCTCTGGGGTCGCTCCCACCCTCGGAGGCACTTCGCGTCGACGTTTTGCGTGATCGCACGGGGCGGGCCTGAGAATTTGTCAGACAGAATGTCTGACATCTTGTATGAACACGAAAGGAGAGGCCCGTTGTCGATTCTGAAATCACCACCAAAACAACCAAAGGCCGTCACCGTCCAGGCCCGGGTCGAGGAATCAGTAAAGACTCAGCTAGAACTCTATGCCGAGTTTATTGATGCTTCGACGTCTTACGTCATCACCGAAGCGCTGAAGCTGCTGTTTCGCAAAGACGAGGAGTTCAAGCGCTGGTCGAGCCATCACGCCAACACTCACAACCATGAAGGAGCCAAAGGGGACGCTCTTACAAAGACTGCGTAACAAAGATGAAGTCCCGTCCAACCCAATTCGGTGTGCGCGAGAATACAGCGTCATCACGACAGCATGACCCGCGCCTTGATGTAAGTTCGCCGTCGCCGCAGCGAGCGAGAGCGGTCGAATTGTTGCAGGAGAAGTCCGTTGCGTCTGTCCCTCGGATAGCCGATGTAGAAGTCTTGGACCTGCCACTAAATGACGCGAACGATGCCACAGTAGGGTCAATACAAAACCGAAGGCAACTCCTCACGGTCGATGAAGTAGCAATGCGCCTAGGTGTTAGCCGCAACTGGGTCTACGGCCATTCAAGCGAGCTCGGGGTCTACCGCCTCGGGAAGTACCTACGGTTTTCATGGCGTAGAGTTTTGGAGCGGTTAGGACAATGAGCGTTTCCTGTCGCAGTTCGCTTTTTCGCAAAGTGTTTGACGTTCCCTCCGCACCGCTTGACCCATGGCGTAAATGTATATACATTTGCGGCGGATATGGGTCGGCCTCGAAAATCGAAAGACAACAAGCGTAGCAAGCTCTTTCCGCTCAGGCTTTCGCCCCGCGAGACAAGGTTTTTTTCAGCAAAGGCTCGCGACCTGGGGGAATCAGTCGCTTCGGTCTTTCGAAACGGTGGCGTGCTCTATATCCAAAAGAGAAGCAGAGACGGGTCACTAAAACGAAAGGAGAAAAAACAGTGACTCGTCAATCGTATCAGCATGGCTATGTCTCAAGGTCGATCTCAACCCGGTCCGGTACTGTCTTCAAGATACGCTATCGGGTGAGGTCGGCGAACGGGAAGTGGAACCAAAAGGCCGAGACGTTGTACGGGCTTTGTGGCAGGAAGGCCGCCCGTGCCGTTTTGGAGGAACGAATCCGCGATGCATCTTCGACGAAGCTCGAAAGCTCAGAATTAACTCTACGAGCTTTCGTGGATGCTTGGTGGAAGCCCTACTTACAGCGCAAAGGTGTGAAGCCTTCTACGAGAAGAAATTACGATTCTGCTCTGGAGCTGCACATTTTGCCTGCGTTCGGCGACCTTCACATTGAGGAGATCGTCCCATTGCACGTCGAAAAGTTCTCACAGACAAAGCTGGAAGGCGGGCTCTCCGCAAAGACTGTCCGCAATCTGCTTTTAGTCTTGCAGGGGATCCTATCACTGGCGGTGGACAACGACTTGATTGCTCGGTCGCCAATTCGGAATAGACACAAGCCAACAGTCGCTAGATGCGAGAAACCCATTTGGTCTCCTGCTCAGTTGCTGAACATTCTGAGCGCAGCGCCGGCGGGTCTCCGTGCATTCTTCGACTGTGTGGCCCTGACCGGAACTAGGTTGGGCGAGGTGCTCGGTCTGAAATGGCGGCATGTCGATTTGGAGGGGAGAATTCTCCGAATCGAGCAAAGTCTCTGGCGAGGGCAACTCGTCTCGCCTAAGACAGCTGCAAGCACGCGAGACATCCTTTTGGGGAGTGCCCTGGGCGGGACTCTCATGAATCACCGTGAGACCTCTTCGCATCGGGGGCCGGATGACTTCGTGTTTTGCAAAAAGGACGGCTCGCCGCTAGATCCGGACGTGCTTCGAAAAGATGTTCTCTACCCAATTCTGGACAGGCTGGGGATTCCGCGAAAGAAGGGTGCGTCGGGCTTTCACACATTCAGGCATTCGGCTGCGAGCATTATTAATCAGCAGACCGGAAACCTGAAGCTGGCGCAAAAGTTCCTCGGGCATTCCACGATCAAGATGACCGCAGACATCTATACGCACACTTCTGCGGAAGCGGAACGAGAGGCCGCACTCGCTGTGGAACGGGCGATCTATGGCGATTTGTTCCCAGTTGTTCCCAATATTGGGAACAGGAACAACTCAGCGGCATTGAATTAGGCGAACGAAGTGTTACGGCTCAACTTGTAACTATAAATAAGAAGGGCGCTTAGAGGATTTTCCTCGTAAGCGCCCATGGTTGCGGGGGCCTGCAACGCCCCGAAACCGCCCCTCTCTAATCCTTCCCTATCGATTTGAGCTAGTCCGCGAGGTGGCCGCATGACGACGCGCGACGCCTCGCAAATTCCCAAGAACACCCGCGAACAAATCGGCTCGGCTGTGTGGCTGCTCATGATACTTGCTCGCTGCACTCCGGCAACCTGGGCCGGTGATGCGCCAATTTATGTGGCGGGAGGCAACGTCATTTCCGATGCTGAACTTCGGGCCTGGCTTGACGTGACGCCGCGAACGCTGATGGTGTGGCGTCAAAAGCTGAAAGCTGCTGGCTTCATTGACTGGACACTCAAGCCGGGAATCGGGCGCGTCTACGTGATCGCCGCGGTGAATCAAGTGTTTGGGACGTTCGCCGAAGCGCAGAAACCAGCGGAAGAACCAAGCAAGTTGGCCACGCAGTCTCTCTCGTCCGTGCCTGTCGTGTCGAGGTGGCTGCAATGACCGCTGCCCACAAACCCCGTGGAATTGACGCTCGGAAGTTCTTTGGATTGAGCGGTCGGAGTCGGGCAGTTGGGGTTGCCCGCAAACACATGATTTTGGGAAGTACAAATCAGAAGGAAAGAGGCTGAACTATGCCGCCCTATCTAACAAACGGTCGTTCAAGACCAAACCGTGAAGCATCTGCTTCCGGATTCCATCCGGCATATCTGCCCCCGGACTCTTCCGGGGATGACACTGCGAGCCCAGCAGATAGCGCTGCAAACTCTGACGTGTTCATGCCTACTACGCCACGAAAACTGTTGAGCGACCCGTATGCTCCTAACGGTTTTCAGGATGAAATCCTGACGGCGAATCCAGGTGGCGTGTTTTCTCCGAACTTCCAAGCGGGACCGCCGGATGCCGCTGGTCACTACGAATCAAACCGTTCACGCTCCAATTTCCACTATGCAACACCGGATGATGCGTATAAGCCGCACCTCGCGTCCCTTCCATCCGATGCAGCTCCAGCAGGAAATGCAGATCCTTACTCGGCCCGCCTGGCAGACGTGGGAGGGAGACTTGAATCCGCGTATGCCGCGAAACGTCCCGGCACTGCCCGGCAAATCTTTGGAGCTCTGCTCTCGCGACACCATCCCGAAGTTGCGGGAATCGTGAGCGGAGAAACGCAGCGGAATCGGCAGATCGAGCCGCTTCAGCAGGAATACGGGTTACTCTCAGACATCATTGCGAAGAACCGCGCGCAGAATTTAGCCGATTTGAATGCACAAAACGTCGGTTCAGAGATTCACCACCGCACGGAGCAGGAAAACTACTGGAGAAATCCGAAGCCCACGCCGCAGGAGCAAGCGGTTCAGGATTACATGACTCGCATCAATCCGGCGACGAAAAAGAACTATTCACCCGCAGAGGCGCTGAAGCAAGTCAACCAAGATGCGCAGGATGTAAAGCCCGAACGAGCGACTCACACCAGTCCGTTCGAGGCTTTTGCGTACGGCGACCCACAGGAAAAGAAAGCGGCGCAGGACTTCCTCGCCTTCGAGAAGCGCATGGGTGCGCAGTATCAAAGGCCAACCGATGCCGAAGTCCGCTACCAGCTCTTTCAGCGCGACCCTGAAGGCTACAAGGACGTGTTTGGTGATCGCGGCCAAGCGGCTGGAGATCGAGCGCACGCAACGAGGATGCTCAATTTCTTTCAGAAGCAGCGCGACACCATTCAAAAAGACTTCATGCTCGGCGACGACGAGAAGGCGCAGAAGCTGCAAGAGATCGACCAATTGCAAAAGCCCTTTGCGGACGCCGCGGGAGTGGGCGGTGCAGGGAACTCCGGAAATGACCGCGTGAACGTGATTCATCCAAACGGCACACACGGAACGATTCCACGCTCCCAGCTACCGGCAGCGAAGCGGAAAGGCTATCGCGTGGCACAGTAATGGAAGATGATTTCCAATTTGCTGCGACGGCGGCTCCGGACGACGAACTAGACTTTCGTCCCGTACAGACGATTCGCGCGCCGGGCAAGATTCGAGTGCCTGGGCCGCATGGAATGCAGCTAGAAATTCCAGAAAATACCGGCGAAGGGGTTGCGCGCGCCTTTGGCGCAGGCGCGCCAGAGGGCTCCGTGATGGCGAATCTCACGGGCCAGCGCGGGACGAAAGACAATCTTCGTCTGTTTGCGCCCGAGCAGTTGATGACGGAATCAGAGCAGCGGCAGCACCCAATCCTGACGGGCGGGGGACAGTTTGCCGGCGGGTTCACGAGTCCCGAGGGATTGATGCTCCTCGGCCTGACGGCTGGTGCCGGAGAACTTGCAGGCCCGGGCGCGCAGACCGTGAAGCAAATGCTCGCGGCCGGTTTCAGCGGTTCCATGCTTTACGGTGCGGCACAGAAGGTTCCCGCAATCTCTCAGGCGATTCGGACAGGCGACAGCTACAACGCGCAGAGATTGCTGACCCAGCTCGTACTTGAAACTGGTACCGCTGGCCTCGCGGCCCGCGGTGCATTCGAAGAACCTGCGCCCGCAACAGTGCCAAAGGGGACAATTTCCGGGCCGCTGGCGATGGATACCGCCCTAGGGCGTGGTGCTCGCCGAATGCAGGAGTTTGACGCGAATGTCGCAGCCCGCCGAGGAATGGGAAATCTTGTAGGGGCGGAGCGCGGAATAGAAGCTGCTCGCCAAGCGCGCATCTATTCGCCCGTCGAGGTTCCGCGCACCTTCAACTTCGAAGAGCAGCCCGTAATCCTGCAAGGGCCACCGGAAGGCCCTCAGCCGAATCCACTCCACGCGGAAGCCGAGCGGGTCCGTGAGCAGCAAGCGCAGGGGCGCAAGCCTGATTTCAATGTGGTCGACATGCGCCGGGTTGCACCGAAAGAGTCAGAGACGCCGCCGTATTTCGAGATCAGCCCACAGGCTCAGCCTCAACCGAAGGGACTGATTGCGGCTGCGCCGACCGGAGAAACAATCGGGACGCGCGGAAGGTCTGCTCGCGTGAGTGACCTGGCGTCACGCGCACTCGGCGACGTTGAAAACTCATTGGTACAGCGATTCGGCCCTGACGTTCTCGACGAGGCGCGGCAAGAACTTAACTCGGCCGGGGGTCTCGCTTCGTCGTTTGAAAGGCCGGGCCGATATTTCGCCTCCATAGGGCAAACCGAGGAGATGATTCCGCAACGCTCACAGTCATCTGCGAAAGGCATTCAAGCCGGTGGTACCTGGTACGGCGTATCGTCCGCACGCAACATGATCGAAGACATGCATCCGTGGTTCGCGGATGTGGCGGAAGGCCCGGAGACGCTGAGTAAGATTGCTCAGCAAGGGAAAGGCGCGGCCTACGACCGAATCCTCGAGCGCGTCGCGACGCACATTCAGAACGAACGCGAGAGCGCACGGCCCGTAATCGAGGAATACGCGCCGCAACTCGCATCGCTGGCCTTGCAAGTTCACGATGTTGACCCGGACCTCGCGCACACGCTACATGGCCTCGCCCAGGGCAAGGCAGTTGGTTTCAACAATCTGAGAGAGTACATTGAGGGGAAGATCCATGACGCACAAACTGCAGCCACGTTCAGCCGGGCAGTCGAAGACGCCGCAGCCGAAGCCCGCGAATCGGCCGGCGCTGAGGAATCTCCTGAACCTGGTGGTGAAGCACGCGCAGCAGAAAATCGCGGAGAAGAAACCGCCCGCGAGTCCGCTGGTTCAGTAGCTTCGCCTCAGCATGAGGGGATCGACTTCGAGCCGCTTCCCGAGCCGCAACCCACTGGGCGACCGGAAGGTGTGCTGCCCGGCATGGAAACCGCGGTGCGCGAGCAGCGCGAAGCGGCGAGCGAGGAACAGGGCCGACAGCTCACCGAACGCGTCAACCGTCCGCCCGAATCCGTCGAGCAATCTGCAGGACGGATGGAGCGTGAGTCTCCCCTGTTCCGTGGCACTCCAGCTAGTCCACAAAGCGAAATGTTCGCTCCACGTAACGAGCCTTCACAATCGGCGCGAACCTTCGAACCTGAGTACAGAGATGCCGCCGAGCAACTAGGTATCGAATATCGCGGCGTGATGGGCGCGGAGTATGGCGACAAGGCCGCTGTGGTCTACCAAGACCCGCAAAGCAAAACTTCGGTTGCCGTCAAGGTAGGCGAATGGTCTCCGGAGCGTCTACAGGAAAAGCTTACAATAGCCCGTGAGAGCATGGCGGGCGGTGAACTTTCTTCGGGTCCGAATCCCAAAGCCCTCATTCAAGGTGCGAAGATTCTGTCTCGCGCATGGGATGAACGGGTTGCGCGTCCGCTGATCGACAAAGTTCTAAAGATTGGCGACAAGTACCAGAAAGCCCGCGAGGCCGATCCCGCCGTCGCTGAGGGCCTGCATCTGCTCGATAATGCGCCGCAGTACCTTCGAGCGAAGGCCGCGCAAGAAGTCCATAACGTCATCGGCGATTTGAGCAGGGGGCAAGAACGCTTGTTCACGCTGATGGCCGATGCCGACAGTCGCGAGAATCTTCGGGTGAACCATCCGCAGGAATACGCCCAGGCCCAGCGCGACCCCGCGATTCAAGGGGCGCTGAAGAAGTACAAACCGCTCGAACAAGAGTTGACAGCGGCGAGAGAGAAGATGGGTGGCGAAACTCTTGAGCAAGACTACCTGCGCAGAATCTATGACAAGTACGTGGCTGGCGTGAACAAGCCCTCTGCGGAAGGCAAGCCCGCAGAGTCGGCGCCGTCACAGTTCGACCGCGTAATTCGCCCGCAGAACGTGAATCCAAAGAGCCGTGAGGCGACGGCGGAGTACCACTATCAAAACGGGCTGCACGAGTTTGGCCCGGCGTTCGCGACGAAGTTTGTGGCAACGCATCTCAAAGCCTTGCGGAATGAAGTAGCGCAGGAATTTCTCTCGAAGGCGACGATGCTCCAGAACGGAGCCGAAGAGCCTCGCTCGATTACTTACGGCAGCGAACGCTACTTCCGGCCCGATGTGGCACGCGAAATGCGCGACGCCGGCGCGAAGGCTGCGAAGGAATACGGCTACTACGATCCGACGCAGGGTGAAAAGTTCCCCGCACCGGCAGAGGGGCGCTATCTCGGGCCGAAAGAGATAACAAAGGCGCTCACCGATTACGGCCACAAGGAAGTATCTGAGCCCGGCTCCGTGCGGCGATTCTTCCAGGAACAGATTCTCGGCTTCGGCTTCGGGGTGCCGCACGTCTTCAATATCCTGCGGCGAGTCACTCAGCAGACACCGGGCGGCGCGGCGAATCCGCACGCTTGGGTAAAAGCGCTGCAAGTCAGTCTCGGGAAAGAACTGCGAGAGCGCGGCCTCTCTGGGTTGAATGACCCCACGTTCGACATGCTGGCGAGACATGGAGCCATCTCAACGGGCGATGTTGCGAACCTGAAGCAATACATCGGCGCGAACCTCAACCCTGCGAATTGGCTTCGCGGCTTTGCGCAGGTCGGACATAAGGCTCTCTTCGAGCCTGGCTCGTTTGGCGGGTTCGGTGGTATCGACCAGCGCGCACGCATGTACGTTGCTGACCTGATGCGTTCGCAGCGTCCTGAATTGAGCGACACGCAAATCTCGCGGGCAGTGAACGATGCGCTCGGCGAGTACAACCGGGCGAACTGGACGGACCGGCAGAAGCTCTTAGGCCGGTTCATGATGTTCCCTGGATGGGACTTTGCCTCGCTGCGTTGGGTGTTGCAGCATCCAATTCGCACGACGGTGCCTCCTGCGCTCGTCGTGATGCTGGCGAATCACGCGCTGCATTCGCTTGGGCAGAATCGCGAGGAAGATCAAAGCGACATCGGGGCAATTCATATCGGCGACCGCGCTTTCAGCACCGGCCTGCTGCGCGAGTCCATGGCCCGGAATCTTTTCCGCCCGGCTCTGAACTACGCGCAAGCAAAGATCCGCGGCGAGAGCAACCAGCGGGCGCTCGACGCAGCTTCGCGAGGCGTGACTTCCGGTGCTGGCGGATTGCTGAGTTTGTTGCGGCCTGATCTGTCGGGCTTCGTTGCGCTGGCCGCGAATCGGGAAAGCCTTTTCAGCGGGAAGGAAATCGTCTCAAAGCAGGATTACGACACGCCCGGAAAGATTCTGCCCTCGAAGGCTCTCGAAAAGCAGGCTGTCTTTACCGTGCGCCGTTCGCTCCCGGCGCTTGACCGGATGCTCGACAGCAACGAAGACATCGATGTGCGCTCCTTCGTCGGCGGAAACTTGGGCTTCTCAAACTATCGCGACGACGCGGAGAAGCGGCTCATCCGCGACACGGCAGAAGCCGAGAGGGTCTATCAGCGCATCGGGAAGCTCGCGAAGACAGACCCGGAGCAGGCCCGGCAATTCCTGAAAGACCCGGACAATGCGACGTATGCGCTCTTCTATCGCGACCTCGCGGGCATGACGAAGATGCTCAACCGAATCGACCAGGCCAAGGAAGCTGTCGAGGGCGGCAAGCTCAGCGACGCAGAAAAACAGAGCCGACTGCAAGCTATTGAGAAGGCACGCGGAAACCTGCTGACTCACGCGGACGGGTTGAACAAGCTGCTCTTTGAACGGCGGCAAAAGGCCGCTGTTCAGTTCGATCATAACGTGTACTCGCCGGGGCTGCCTGTACCGCAATCACCCTATTCGCCCGCACCTAGGACGCAGTGAATGAGAAAGAAAACCAAGCCGATCGGGGAAGCAAAAAGCGTGAATCTTGCCAGGCACAAGGCTCAATGCACAATTTGCGCGCATGCGAAATGTGCCGAAATTGAAACGGGCTTTGTGAATTGGGAGAGCCCGGCGAATCTTGCTGAGGAGTACGGGCTCGCAGACCGCACCACGGTCTATAGGCATGCGCACGCTCTGGGACTATTCGAGAAGCGCAAGCGCAACGTACGGGCGGCGCTGGAACGCATCATTGAAAAGTCGGGAGAGGTGGAGGTCACTGCCTCGGCAGTAGTCGCCGCGATTCAGGCGTACGCGAAGATCAACGCTGAGGGTCAGTGGGTCGAGAGAAGCGAGCACGTCAACCTCAATGAACTGTTCGAGCGCATGAGCAGAGACGAACTGGAAACCTACGCCCGAGACGGCAAACTGCCCGCCTGGTTCACGGAAACAGTGTCGGTTCCGGTCGCAACAGGCGGAGACGATGGAGAGGAAAGGTAACGTGGGGAAACATTGGGGAAACAATGCAACTCGGCCAGTGTTGCCCGCAACAGATTCAGGCCCTAAGCCAGGGGATTTTCCGATTGGCTCGATTGAGTCGCGTGCGATAGCCAGAGCTCTTGTGGATGGGAGGGTGAAAGCAAAGGGAGTATTCCGGGTAGTAGTTGAGCATATGTGGGAATCTGGGCCTGGCAAACTGCCTCCTAGCTTGTCACCAGATGTGCGATATGAAACCGAGGACTACGTCTTCGAGATTGTTCATCGACTCGCATGGTGAGGCCAGGCGATTTTCCGGTCGGATCGGCACTGTCGAGGGCCGCTGCTCGGATGCTCTTGAAAAATCGGCGCGACACGCGGAAGCGCGTAACTATTATTTCCAATGTTCGTTGGCCGGAGCCTCATGACAATTCTCCGGAACACGAAGGCTCAGACAAGGAGCCGCAGTTCGAACCGTGGCACGATTGTGGCGACGTTCTGATGCGTATGATTTACGTGCCGAGTGTGTGGCTGAAACCAGGGCAGGCCATTCCGAACTGTTCTGGCTGCGGCACGCCGTTCAAGAAAAAGAGTGAGTACACCAACATGATCAGTTACGAGGCGAACTGCCTGGACTTGCACGATCACGAGTGAGTGAGTTAACGGATCATACGAAACTGCCATTCTTGCCGAAAGCCCACTACGGTTTGGTGAACTGGTTCGAAGCGTTCGCCGAAGCTAGTGCAACCAAGGCGGGCGATTGGGTTCGGCCTCGCGTTCTCGTTTCTGGGCCGCCTCGCGCTGCTCCTCGCGCTCTTTCAGAACTCGGTCAGCCTCACGGCTCAAAAACTCCCGAGCTTCTCGCTCACGTGCTTCGTCACGTTCACAGCTGTCGGCTTTCTGTCTTTTCAGGGCTTCCTCATGCTCACGTATCTCGACTTCCCGCTCATCTAGGGCTTCCTGCGCTTGCTTCAATTCCTTATGAGTCGAGGCCTTAACATAGGAACTGGGATCGCCCCAAGGCTGGCCTGGAATGTGTTTGAATGTGCTCCTTTTGTGGGTGTCTGCTATCAGGCGCTCATCTTTCTGTGCCTGTTGGCGCTCATATTCCTGTTCGCGCTCATATTTTTCCTGTTCTGATTCCGATGAGCTCATCGGCGTTGCAGCGGGTGTCTTCTGGTGGCCAGTTTCGCTTTCGGAGGACCGTGACATCTGATTCTGACGGAACAGAGAAAATAACCAGACGAACAGACATGCAACCAGCAATCCAGGCCAGCTCCAAAACCAAAGTGCCGTGCCTCCCAGAATTGCTGCGCCGAGTATCGCCTTTACAGTAGGCTTCGAGAAGAACCAGCGAAAGGGCCACCACACAAGCTGAAACGGCCACAGGACTATCGTGACGACGATTATGAAGACACAGCGTGCAGGTCCACATCTAGCTCGCAACTCTGCCCAGATTAGCGGCCACGTTGGATGAATGTAAGTGTATGTAGGCTTATCGGGAGCGGGGAATATGTCGCGCAGAACTCTTTCCCTGATTATCGCGGCCAGTTCGCCACCCTTCATCACGGTCATGTCAGGCATTCTTGGATCAGGTGTTGTCATTTGCTAATTGAACCTGAGTATAAAGCAAGGACGACGGTTCTACACAGCCGTGAGCGAGCCGAGCAGACCTTCGGGCGGATCTTCGGACTGGGGAGGTCAGGTGGAATCCGTTGAGCAGGTGGGAATGGAGAGAAGCCTTTGCGCTGCCCGCGCGTATCTTACTGTCTGGCGCGTAACCGGCAAATTTCTCTTGTACTGGTCTACCGCTGGTGATAAAGACTAGTTAATCCAGCGTGCGGTTCACGCAGGCTGGAGGTGGATGGCCGAAAATGGCCAGCGTGGAAAGCCAGGCTTCACCGCCTGGTCTTTTCATTTTGGGACTATAAAATAATTTTCCCATATCCCGCGACTTGATCGTTGGCATATCTGCGGTTGTACTTGTTCTCGAGGAGCGTCGCCACCGAAAGCGCAAACCCGAAAGGGGCTGGTGCGATTCCCCGTTCCGCTAAAATCTGCTGCTTTGCAGGGTGCGCGAGCATATCCGCAAGCTGTAAACCGGGAATATCATGAGCTTTCGGCTTGATTTTCAATTCCTTGCTTGTCAGGACATCTTGGAAGAACTTCGCATCATGGAAACGAGTCCCCGCGTTGTAAACGGTACGAAAAGCAGCTTTTAGCTGCCTATCTTCATTACCTCCACGACACTCGGACAACACATCTCCGACGTGTTTCCTGAACCGTAACAAGCCACAGTACCTCTCCATCATCGCGAGGAGCGCAACGTGATAGGGGTCGAAAGGCAGGGATGCGAAATGCTTTCTTTGTGAGGAATACTTGTCGATAACAACGGCAATCGCGATGAAGCTGGTCTTCTTGATTAAGCTGAGGAGGTCTCCGTTGAACTCGTTTAACTTCTTTTCATCCAGAAGACAGTCAAACGGCGGGCGCTTTTGAACGATATCTTCGCGATGAAGAATAACCCGTTCATCAGGATCTTCTCCGAAGTGTTTTGCCTTAAATTCCTTCACAATCCCACAGAACCCTCGTTCGTATGAATTTGTTTCAAATATGCATCCGAAGAGGCAGAGGTATCTCTTCCTCCATTCTGCGCCCGCGATGATGCGGAATGAATGATCTCCGGACTCATCAACGTATAGGCGCATTCTGGGCTTAGCTACTTCTGGCGTCACAGATCTTCAGCTCTATGGGAGTCTACGAGCATGAAGATATTTTCAGCGACCTAAGGCCCAAGGCAGCTTATATCAGCGGTATACGTGTTCAGTTCGGTACTAGAAGCCGCAAGGTAGAAGTTGCAGGGCATCTGGCCGGGCAGTGGTCAAACCGTTTTGGGATTTGTGGAATAAGAAGTAGAATCCCCTCTCCTACCTCTACCGCAGTTCAATCCTAAACTGCGGGGACTCCATGACTGAAGAGCGGAAACACGCCATCTTGCTGGCGACTGTGATTTTGACAGCGCGAAGGCTACAGCCACTTCTCGAAGAGGATGACAAGGCAGGCAAGCCAAACATGGCTTTGGATTTTTGGGCGGAAGCCTACACCAAGCGGTCTATGGAACGAGCGGCGCATATTCTGGATTTGATTGACGCCAGGTGGCCCGCTAAGGGCTCAATCTCCTAACTCCAGCATATGCTCGCAAAGTGCAGCAGGCCCTTTTATCGGCTCGCGCTGATTACGTCTCCTAACTTCGTCGCGCGTTTTTTGCGTAATATACCAGGCACGACCACCGCAATAAGGCCACCAAGCGATGGCCTCGGCTTCTATCTCGACTATCAAACCTTCACAAGGGTCGATGTCTTGCCGCTTGGCAAATTCTGCGCGAGCGCCGTCGCACCATCGCTCGAACGGCGCTATTTTGACCTTGATCAGCATATGTTGGCGGGTCCGCTTTGGCGGCATTGTATCTCAGGTGAAGCATCCCCAGCAGATTCACCCGCACCCGAATCCCTAAAAGCTCCCGATAGAACGCCCTGCGGCTCGGCTTGAAAACAGCCCTCATCCGTGCCTGGGCTGCTTTGTAGCCCGGATGCCTCCGGCGCCATTCCCGAAAATAGGCTGTGCGCTTCATTTTTTCGGCACGCGCCTTAAGATACCGGAACAGGTTTCCTTTCGCCCCTTTTCCAATGCGCTGAATCCTGCTCTCTGCCTCTAAGTAACCGCGCCGCGCCCGCATTTCTCGCGTGGAGTGAGAAATTAGGGACGCGCCTCAAAATCAGTTGTTTTCAGAACCCACTAAGAGGGGAGTCGCACCCTCTGATTTTGCTCAACTTACGGCCGGTGTCTTTCGAGGGTTTTCGGAACCGTCGGCAACCGCGCCCGCCGTCTGAGAGTTGAACCTGGCAACAATCTGCTGGGTGCGCTGGCTAAAGACGACATATTCGCCGGGCGAACGCGCTTGTAGTTCTTGGATTCTGGCCTCGGCAGTTTGCAAGCCTCGAACGACTTCAACCCATTCGAAATTCAAGGCGTCCATTTTCTTCAGAATGTCGAAGAGGGGTTCCAAGGTGGCACCTCTTTGCAACAAGTCGGGCAAACTGGGCAGGGCAGGGCAAGACTCGAACCTCTTCCACACAAGGCCTAAACTTTAGCGATAGAAAGAGGCTGCTGTCTGTGGGGTATCCGACACTGACAAAAATTGCTATCTCAATCCGAGGTCATCTTCGAACTGTTGAATGACACCGTAACACTCACAGGCGGAGTTTTCGAATTTCCTGCGGTTCGTGCTTGGACCAAACCTTCTCCGCTTCGCACATGGCAGCCAAATAAGCCTCCTGCAGTTGACATCTTTGGCCTAGGTCCCGCCGCTGCTAGCGCCTATTTACTGCTGGGTAGGGGATTTTCCAAGGGTTGTCCGCAAGCGATCATAGAATCGTTTTCCCGCTATGTGCCAAATTGAACAGAATACGCTGGGTTTCGATGTGATCCTAGGAGGGGGCAAACTCATGAGGACCGCGCAAGAAGAGTTCCAGGAAGCCAACCTAAGCGATGTCAAGAATGAAATGGCGATGCCGCGAATGGCCCAATCCGTGCGGCAGGCAATACCCCAGCACAATCGGACGCCCAATCAACCCATGAGGTCCGGTATGGAGGCCCCTCCCAAAATTTCAGTCGATTTGGGCGGAGTGGTCACACGAAAAGCAAGCTTCCGAGCAGGAGCAATTATTTTCTCTCAGGGCGATTTCGCCGGGACACTCATGTACATTCAAAGCGGCCGCGTGAAGCTCTCCGTGGCCTCCAAGACGGACAAGAAGCCAATTGTCGCCATTCTGGGGCCAGGCGAATTTTTTGGTGAAGTGTGCCTTGGAACTCAGAATATTCGCGTGAGGACCGCCATCGCGATTGCACCCACGGCTCTGCAAGTCATTGAAAGAAACGAGATGATCCGAGCGCTCCACGCTGACCCTGCGCTCTCCTACGCCTTCTTGTCTTACATGCTTTCGCGCAATATTCGGCTCGAGGACGATTTAATCGACCAGGTTTCTCAGTGCAGCGAGAGGCGGCTCGCCCGCGCTCTTCTGCTGCTCGCAGGGAACGGGAATCAGGGCAATCAGCACAGCTTTGCCGGAATATCGCAAGGGACCCTGGCAACGATGATCGGCACTACACGTTCGCGCGTCAATGTTTTTATGAATAGGTTCAGAAAACTTGGGCTCATCAAGTACTACGGCCGTCACGACCAGGGCGGCGGGTTAAACATCGACACCTCACGCTTAGCCAAGGTTTTCTGCAAGTAGCTATCAGCTCTCCCGCATCGCTACCCGAGACCGCAGAAAAGAGCATTGAGAGGTTCAATGACTGGGAACTTTCAGCACAGAGACTTGGTGTACAACCGCAACACGAAAGAAGACGGCGTTATCAGACGAGCGTACAAATCGAACGGTGCCGCAATGTATGAAGTGGCCGTGCCGCAGCGGGGCGATTCCTGGGCAGGCGGATACTATATTTCGGATTGGGCCGAAGATGTCTTACAGCCTTCCAGTAATGAGCGCTTGAAGTCCTCAACGTTGAGGGCAGTCAACTTGGACGCATAACGCGCTTACTGGACAAGTGGATTCGGTGGACGTTGCGGACACAGGGACCGTGTGGGTGTAGAATGCGGCGCCAGAGGCAAGGTTTCCTTCCACAGAGGACGGGTATGGGCCCAGCCGACCTGCGGCGATACGAGAGACTGCTCGTGGAGAAGCGGCGTGAGTTGTCGTCTGCCCCGGGTGAAGCGCAGTCCCGGGTGCCGGCAGCGGGAGGTTTAGAGGGCGATCTCATTGAACAAGCGAATGCCGACGAGGAAGCGGAGCTTCAGATTCGCTTGCATCAAACAGATGGTCGTCTCTTAAGAGCAATCGAAGAGGCACTCGCTCGAATCAGTCAGGGTACCTACGGGGTGTGTGAGGTCTGCAAGCAGCCTATCTCTAGGGCTCGTCTGGAGGCGGTACCTTGGACGCACCTCTGCCGTGAGTGCAAGGAACGACAAGCCGCCTGACTAGGCCGACTGCGATCAGGATTCCTCGGAGGGTGGTTCAAATGCAGATTGAGCGCCACCGAGCACGGCGTTATTCCTTCCATGCCAGCATCGAACTGACCGATCTGCAGTCGGAAACTCAGACTAAGGAACAAACCAGCGACCTGAGCCTGTTTGGATGCCACGTGGACACACTGAAACCATTACTGCCGGAAACAAAAGTCAGAATAAAAATTGCTCACCGAAGTGAGAACTTCGAAGCTCTGGGTAAGGTGGTTTATACTCGAGAGAACGCGGGGATGGGTATCCACTTCACCAAAATTGAGCCGAACGACCAGTCGGTTTTAGATAAGTGGATCGCTGAACAAAGAGACCAGTGACTATACAACCCGCAGGATTCGAGGCGCTAAGGGTTCAAATAACCGTTTCCCGAATTTTGGAACCCTCCAGGGCGACGCGATAGATAGTTCCGACCCCAACTCCCATTCCAGCGGCGATCCGCTTCCACCCGACTCCTTGCGCTCGAAGCGTGGCAATCCTCTTCGTGTCCAGAATCTTTCGTGGACGCCCCAGACGCTTGCCCTTCGCGCGGGCATTTCGCAGGCCCGCTTTCACGCGCTCCACGATCAGCGAGCGCTCGAGTTCGGCGACAGCGCCTAGGACAGTAAAGACCATCTTTCCCGCAGGAGTCGAAGTGTCCATCTGCTCCGAAAACGAAACAAACTCGATACCTTGGGCCTTGAAGGTTTCGAGAGCTCGAAGCAGATGGGACACAGACCGTGCGAAGCGGTCAAACTTCCAAACCACGACGCAATCGAACCGGCGCCGGTGCGCGTCGGCCATCAGCCGGTCAAGTTCGGGCCGTTTCTCCTTCGTGCCACTAATTCCCACGTCCACGTACTCACCCGCGATGGTCCAGCCGCGGCGCTCGGCGTACTCACGGAGTTCGCGCGTCTGCATCGTTGGGTCTTGGCCGTTGTTGGCTGTGCTGACCCGCGCGTAGATTGCGACTTTCATTGTTGGCCTCCGTTGAGCGCCTCAACTGAAGAGACGAGAATCAGATCTTGTTCCGGCAGCGTTTTGTTCTTACGTCCGACATGGAGTCCCGTGCAGAAATCACAATCGTAGATGCTGAAGGCATCATCTGGCTGGAAGGAACGTAAGCGAGCAGCGTGATGCAGGGCAGTCAAAGAGTTCCCATGCCGAAGTTTCCCGCAACACTGATGATCGTATTTCTTTCTAAGACTGCGAGGACTCATTCGTCACCTCCGTTGAATAGCCGCTGAGCCGCGTTGTATCGCAGACAAAGTGTGTCTTTGAACGTCGCGAGCTCTTTGGTGAGGTCGCGTCCCTTCATCGCCTTTCTGTAGCGGTTGCGCATCCGCATTAGAATGCGGCGCTGACAGTCGTTACAGAAACCGCCTGAGGCGTACCACGTTTTTTTCTTGTGGCAGGAAACACAACCATTTTCCAGGTAGTGGGCTTTCCATGCGCGGCGGATGTGAACAAGCTCGGGGAGTAGGAGCAGCAATTTTTGCTGCGTGTCCCTGTCGAGAAACCGCGCGTCGAAGATAAGCAGGCTTTCAATCGCCTGCTCGGGTGATTCCGGCTGCACGACCTCAATGCTGTCGAGTTTTCTCAGGTCCAGAATTTTCTTAGGACGCCCTGGCCGTCTTCGTTGCTGCAAGGTCACTTCGATTTTCGCTAGTTTTTTCATGGATCATCCTTTCGGGAAAAATTTCGTGTGAACGCGCTTGAGGTTCGTGGTTGAAAGATGCAGATACTTTTGCGTGGCCATGAGTGACGTGTGGCCGAGCAGTTCCTGCACGTGGCGAATGTCCATACCGTGATCTATGCAATGCGTGGCCATCGAGTGGCGCAAGATGTGCGGATGTACCCCGGTGATGCCGGCGCGCCTTGCGGTTTGGACGACCACGCGGTACACGCCCATTTTGCCGAGGGGCAGCGAGTCCGGCTCCCTTTCGGGCAGCTTGTTGGTGTTTCTGAGGTAGGCATCCAAGGCTAGCCGTGCGCGTTCTCTGGTGGGCAGATCGTAGCTCCCGAGTCGGACTGTGCGCATAACCCGCTTGCCGTTGTCATCCGTCTCGCGCCACTGCCCGAACCAGATATGCCAGCGGGAATCGAACCACACCCCGCCACGCTGACGGCGGGGATGCTGCAAGAAGAGACGGCCGCTTATCCGGTTTCCTATGTAGGCTCTGAGCGCGTCAGCGGCGGGACGGCCAAAGAGTGCAATGCGGTCATCCCCGCCTTTGCCTTGCCGGACGGTCAAACTTCTAGCCCGCAGATTCACGTCCTCGATGCGCAGATTCGCAAGCTCCGTGACCCGCAACCCCGAGGCGTATTCAAGTTCGAGAATCGCCAGATCCCGCGGAGTGCGAGCCGCAGCAATGAGCCGTTTGATCTGTTGCTCCGATAACACTTGCGGCAGATGCTTTGGGAGCTTCCGCCTGACAATGAACCGCGGGACGGACGCTCGGACCTGCCCGCCGAGCTGTAAGCAATCAAAGAGCACCCGGAGCGCGTCGAGACGCACCTGGATCGTGGTAGCGGCAAATTTTTTCATGTAGAGGTGCATAACGAAGGCACGGACATCACCCTTCGTCGCGGCGGTGAGAGGCTTATCCAGCAGGAATTTGGCGAACTGCTTTGCGGCCAGGGTGTAGCTGTCTCGCGTGTTCTTAGCTTTGCCGCAGACCAGCAGCCATTTGGCGAAACGCTCGATGATCTGGGAATTGTCGAAGATTCGCCGGATTGCCCGCTTTGAACCTTTCTGAGATGGAAGCGGGAGGGCTTTGATTTTGTGGTAGGCAAGTAGTTTCGCATTCATCGCGCACCGCCAGGAGCAGGCTTACCGGGAAACACATAACCCTCGCGAATCCACTCAAGGACCGTGCATTTCGGTCCTGGGTTTGATTGCTGATGGCGCGGGCAGTACCCACCGCCCGAATAGGTCTGCGTTGCATGATTTAATTTCGCCGTGCGCCACAAGCACCGCGGCACAGGGCAAAAACGTTCGGGATGCTTCCTTTTGTCTTCAGCCACTTTCGCGTTGACGTTCATCGCGTTTCTCTCGCGCCTCGCTGTCCTCATCGGTGCGGCGACAAGGCGCAAATAAATGCCGCAGACGCGCAGGCAGGAATTGGACTCCCTGACCGCGCGTTTCGGATTTACTCGATGACGAGAGAGACGCTGCGTGTCGGTTTGGTGGAGTTGAGAACTCGGGCGCAGTAGGCTTCGCCGTTCATCCTGAGCCGTTCGGCCAGGCGGACGACTACATCCTTCCACGAGACGTTGCGGCGGAAGTTTTCCTTGAGTTCGGCGCGGTGATCGCCCGGCTCAAGGAGAGCTCCCTTCTCAAGTCTCGTTTTGATGTATTGCTCGGCCTGTTCGACTTGCTCTGCGAGTTGATGGAGACGGCCACGCATTCCGAGCAAAAGTGCCAATTCGATTTGCGTGATCGGCTGTGGTGCGGGAAATGGAACGACTGTGAGTTTCGACTGCCCGACGGGATGGATTACACTCTGCGTAGACATTTCAGCCTCCAAGTTAGGTTGATTTGTTTAGGGCTGCCGGGTAGTTGATAGCTACGCGGTGGCCCGTTTTATTTTTCTATCGCTTCGGCTTCGGCTTTCGGCCTCTCCCTTTGCGATAGTTGTCGTGCTTGAACTTGCGAACCCGCTCCACGTCAGCTTCAGTCCAGAGGCGAACGACGCGGCCACCGACCTGGAGTCTCTTCGGCGACTTCACTTTTCCCTGCGAGAGCCACCGTTCGAGAGTAATGGGGTGCACATCGACAGCCTTAGCGACTTGGTCTGTTGAGAGCGGCTTCACGCTAGGCAGACTAGCTTATATTCCTTGACCTGTCAAGCCCTTTGTGAAAGAATTTGCAGCAGCAAAGAAACGCCCCGGCTGGCACCGGGACTGGTGGAGATACCCACGATGTCAGGGAATGCGATCATAAGAACCTCAATTCCTCTGGCTTTAGACCTTATGGCAGTACAAAAGCCCCCCATCAGTGCGGAAGAACTACGCATATTTGAGCGGGAAGTTACAAGCAGGCTCGTAGCGCTTTTTAGAGAAGAGCTTCGGCCTAAGGACCGAGAGGCTTTCGAGGCTGGAACTCCGCCGCCTGCCTTGGTGGAAAAGTTCGACGAAATTATCCTCAAGGAAGCGAGGGTGTTGGGTTGGCGTGTTCTATTAAGCCGCCCGGTCCAACATCGGGTAGCTCAGTGGGGAGAGATCGTTCGGAATGGGCCGGACCTGAATAAGCGACTCGGCGACGCGCTGGCGCTTTACAGTCGCGTCATTCACGGAAAGGCTAAGCTGCCGATTGACGATTGGCACTGGCCCAATACCAAGACGACCGCCCTAGCTGAGATACGCGCACTTCTGACTCAGTACAAAAGCGAGTTTGCCGGTCACAATGCTTGGCCGACCGCTAAGGAAGCCCGCGCTTGGTTCCGGCAAAAGATCGAACATTCTGCCGATACGCTCCGCTTCCTCAATTTAAGGCGCGCTAGTTTTTTTGGCTACCTCGAATATATCGTTGATTCGGCGATAGCACAGCGTCTCTACTGTGGCGAGATTAGGCCAGTAGAGCTGTTTAACGGATGGGGCGCCTGGGCAGCGAATATCAGCGAAGAAAGATTCCGCCAGATGGTCTCCCGAATCGGAAGCAAGAAATTGTAATGAAAAACCCCAATCCGAATACACCTTTCCTGAACTGACACGCCCTAAGATTGCCCCATGACAAGCATGGGGCGCTTTAGACGCTTCCTCAATTTGACGCAACTTGACCTGTACCTCGCCACAGGTATCCCAATCAATCGAATCTCCGCGGCGGAGCGCGGCCTAGTGGAACTGTCTGGAACCGAGGAGAGGATTGTTTCCGTTTTTCTTTCCGAAAGGTTGCGGACGCTTCCCATTCTCACTGAGCAAAAGTGCAGGGCGGAGGTCGTTCACGTCTGAAAAAAGTTTGGGCCGGGGATTCAGCCCGGCCCGGAAAGGCAACATCAGTGGACAGCAGAAACGTAGCACCAAAAGTATTTTCCCGTCAAGCGGAACATCCAGCAGAAAACTCAATTCAGCGAAAAGCCGGCGTCGTGATTGTGCGCTCCGCCGAGCTTAGGAGCCCATTTTTCCACGGGCCCAGACCAGGGCGCCATTTTCCAGTTTGGAGTGAGGACGAAGGTTGGGCGCGGCGCTTGGCCGATGCAGGTTGTTTCGATGTGCGGATTTCCAAAGGGAAGGCCGGAAGTGCGTCGGGGACGCGCGAGGATTTCCGGCCCGGAATAGAAGATGCCTGAACATACGACATGTCGTGATGCGATACAAGAGAGTTCTAGCGCGCCGAACGTAAAAACTCAAAGCGCTCGCATTCTCCGCCTGCTGATCGACGCCCGCGGCGGATGGGTGTCCTTACCTGAAATCATGGCCTGCGCCGCGCAGTACAACGCGCGTCTGTGGACGCTCAGGCATCGGATGGGATTCAACATCGAAAATCGGACTGAGTGCATTGACGGTGTTCGTCACAGTTGGTTCCGGCTTCTCAACTCACCCGCGCCGTCAGCGCCCGAGCCAGTCAAAGAGAAAATCACTTCCACTGATTCTGCCGCGTCGAAGTCAGACGATTGGTACGAACGGCAGGCGGGTAAGCCCCGATCTGTTGAACAAGCCCAGACTGATGATCTACCGCTATTCGTCGGAGTGCGCTCGTGAGCAAAAGCAATGGCTTTCTCCAATTGCGGCGCGGGCTATGGGAGCACGTCCGCGACGCGCGGCTTTCGATTACCGGAGCACTCGCCTTTATCTACATCTGCTCAGAGGCTGACACGCGCAACGGTGTCTGGAAAGGTTCGGCGAAATCGCTTTCTGGCGAACTAGGAATCCCCGAACGGACAGCGCGGGATGTACTCGAAAAGATGGAGCACGGCGATTACATCCGGCGTTTTGCCGTCCCCGGACGGCATTCCTGCTATCCGATCTTGGTTCACAAATTCGAGATTACTCAAGGCGAGCACGATGGCGAGCAGTTAAACGCTTTGGAGTCAAAGAGTCCCGCTGAGTTGTCATACTTCTCCCGCGAGCAGAGTGTCGAGCAGAATGGCGAGCACGGTGCCGCTCAGAGGAGAAGTAAGAATAGAGAAGAGAGAATTGAGAAAAGAAAGAAGGCGGCTCCGCCGCCCGCCGATCCGCGCTTTGGCCCGTTCTTGGAGTTCGCAAAAGGCTCTTTCGAGGCAAAGCACAAACGTCCGCCCACGTGGGATTGCTTCGGCAAGGACGGCTCCGCGCTGGCTGCGTTCCTTCGCAGGGCGCCACACGTAACCCTCGACGTCTGGCAAACCCACATCTCGAGTTTTCTCGAATCAACCGAGCCGTTCACGCTCAAGCAAGGCGGGAGCCTGTCCTACTTCGTTTCTCGCTTCGACACATTCGCATCCGGTCCGATTCTGACCGTGCAGAAAGGAAACAGGAATGGAAAGCCAACTGCTACCGATCTCGCTCTGCAAGCCGCAAGAGACCTTGGCCTCGACAGACAAGTTAATTAGGGAGTGGCTATTTCGCTTTGCCGTCGAGCACAAGGAAGATGTTGCGCCACGGCTCCCGCTGTGGCTTGAGGCTTTCGGCGTCATGGACGCCGCGATATTGGAGCGACTCTTTAGCCGAGCGCTCAGGACGTGCAAGTTTTTCCCAAAGGTTGCCGAAATCCTCGCGCCAATCCAAAAGACCGAGGAAGCCGCTGTGCCAGAAGCTGCAGAGGAAGCATGGAAACGTGTGCTGGACATTCGCCGCGTCCATTGGAACCCCGACATACCCGGCCCGTTCAATCGCGCCCTAGCGAGACTGTCCGACCGCGTGAGGCAAGCCGCGAGAGCCGCAGGAGTGTTCCGAGACTTTGAATCGGTGGAAGCCCTGCACACCTGGGCGAAAAAGCGCTTCGTTGAATCCTTCATCGCGTGGGGCGAATTTGAGGCAGACAAATTCTTGCTGCCCGATGGCGAACTGCGGGAGCTGCTCGCGGACTCGGCGCAAAAACTTCTGCCTTCGTCGGAGACGTACCAGGAGATGCGGGCGAGAGGACTGACGTACGCGCAAGAACTGAAGAAGTCAGGATGCGAGGAGCCCGACATCAAACGTACCATTCGAGCGGTCGCGGGAGAGCTTATGCCGCGTCCACCGATGCGGTCACTGGAGGAACAGAAGCAGGTTCTCCGAGAGCGGGGCTTGCTGAAATGAACCTCACAACCCAACAAGCGTATGGCCTTCTCGCGAAGCACGGCTGCTACATCACCGAGATCTGCGATGCGTGCGGCAGAGGAATAGGCCCGGTACGCTTCACGATGCGAGGTGACTCCGGAGTCTGGTGCAGCCGCGAATGCCGGGGCGACGGCGACAGACAAGCGACCCGCAAAAACGGCCGCCCGCGGAAGTATCGGAACGGTGAGGAATGCCGAGCCGCGAAGACGAGACAGCAGCGGGACTATCGCGCTGTCGCCGTGTGGAAAAAACCCCCTCGCACCGTCGCGGAAACAAAGGACTTGCAGGCGCAAAAATCGCTTCTCTCGCACTACCCCCTTACCCCGTTGTTCTCGCCCGTAGAAACGGGCTGTGGCGAAAACGGGTGTGCAAGAGCTTAGACGATGGCGACCGCACCAAAACTCGGGCCTGCGGACATCAATCCAGAAGTCAAAAGCTGGATTGACAACGTGATCGTGCCAACAATGGTGAAGGAGTTTCTCGCTTCCGAGCGAAGCCGCGGCGACGTGTCAAACTTTGATGCATCTCTTGTGGTACAGTGCTCAGACATTAAGGCTTCACCCGAGGGGGTTCAGTGAGCCAGCTCCGGTGCGCCGCAATCTATGCTCGCGTCTCGACCGAGATGCAGAGTCGCGCCTCCATCGATGACCAGATTCGGAAATGCCGCCAGTACGCTGAAGCCCATTGCCTGCGAGTCCTCGAAGAACACATCTATCGCGACGAAGCTCTGAGCGGAGTGGGTGCTGATCGCCCCGCGCTGAAGCGAGTCTTGCAGTTCGCGCTCTCGGTGGCACCGCCGTTTACCGCAATCCTCGTTGACGACACAAGCCGCCTCTCGCGCACAACGGAAGATGCTCTTTCGATTTTCAAGCGCCTGAACTTTGCCGGCGTGCAACTCATTGCCGTGAGTCAGGGCATTGACAGCGATCACGAACAATCCGAAATGCTCGTCACGGTCCATGGGCTCGTGGATTCGCTTTACGTGCGCGAGTTGGCGAAGAAGACACACCGCGGGATGGAAGGCTTGGCGTTGCGCGGCCTGCACACAGGAGGACGGATTTTCGGTTATGACACGATCTCCCTCGGCGAAGGTGCGGGGAAGAAGCTCGTTGTGAATCCTGCTGAGGCCGCTACGGTGAAGCGAATCTTTGAACTGTCCGCGGCCGGCCACTCCTTGAAAGCCATCACCAGGACGCTGAACGCCGAGCATATTCCGTCTCCGCGCCCGCGCGAGGACCGCGTAGGAAGCGAATGGTGTCCTACGGCGATTCGAGAGATGCTGAAAAACGAACTGTACATCGGCAACGTGGTTTGGAATCGCTCTAAGTTCGTGAAGGTGCCTGGAACCAACAAACGTCAGCGAAGACCTCGGCCCGAATCAGAATGGTTGCGCAGTTCCAATCCTGACCTGGCGATCATCACCGAGGGTCTCTGGAAGACGGTGCGCGCACGATTTGCGGCGCTCCCCGGAATTTGGGGCTATCCAAAGAGCCGTGGCCTTGCGCCGCGCGCCATGACGAGCTCGTATCTATTCAGCGGCCTTTTGAAGTGTGGGGAGTGCGGAGCGAATCTCATCATCGCGACCGGTGGCGGAACGCACCGGCACAAAAAATATGCGTGCTCGCGTCGCTTTAACCGTGGCGGCTGCGAAAACGATCTCTACATTCGGCGGGATGATCTCGAAGACTTGTTGCTCGGAAAGCTTCAGAGTGAAATACTGCAACCAGAGGTCGTGGATTACGCCGTCATGGAATTTAAGAGGCAACTCGAAGCCGCGCTTGGCAGCCTGTCCGATGATCTCATTGGAATGCGCCAGCGAAAGACTCGGCTCGAAGCGGAAGTGCGGCGCCTCGTCTCCGCGGTCGCGGAGTCGGGACACTCTAAGTCTCTTCTCGAAGAGATCGGACGGAAGGAAGCTGAACTCCAAGGCATCACCGATAGCTTGCTGTCGACTACCCCGCAATCAATCGAGTCGCGTGTCGGTGAAATCCGAAGCTTCGTAGCAAGCAGCCTGAACGATTTACGCGACCTACTGCGGAAAGACACTGCCCTCGCCAGAACAGAACTTCTAAAGCACTCCAGCGAAATCACGATGACGCCGCACCGCGATTCGGCGCAGCGCTTCTACGTAGCAGAAGGCAATTGGGATTTGCTCGGGAACGCTTGGACCGAAGGCGCCAGCCGTTTGACTGGCGGCTTCGGATGGTTGCGGGGGTCAGATTTGAACTGACGACCTTCGGGTTATGAGCACGTAGAAGAACATGTGGCCCGTTGATTCTGTGCGACTTAACTCAGTTTTCAGAGTTTGGAGTTCTTTCCCAAATCTTTCCCAAGCTTATTTCTGGCTTTTTGCTACCTTCCGTTGGCGTAATTTGACCCATTCGCGGCTAGGGCAGGGACATCCACAACCGGATACTAGGGCGGTTGCCGTGTTAAGGCATTGCGTCCATCTGCCGTGATCTCAAAACAGTTTCGTATTGCATCAACCAGATAAACCGATAGGTTATACTTCGCAGCTAGGTGTTCTTTATGTTCCGGAGTTTGCTTGCAGCACTACTGCTTTTTGTTGCCTCCTCCCTAGTCTTCGCCCAAACGCCGACGATGCCTAATGCACGGTCGGAGGCAAGAGAGGCGACGTGCACCGTTTCTGGAACAGTGGTCCGCAAGCTGGACGGCGCGCCGCTGAAAGGGGCCACGGTGTGGCTCGGGAGCGATGAAAGTCACGAGCGCACCATTGCGACGACAACTGCGGCAGACGGGCATTTTGAGTTGAGAAACGTCCCTGCCGGGCACTACACATTGTCCGTGCACCGCAATGGATACGTTGACGCGCAATATGGTCAGAAGAAACCTAACGGTCCAGGATCAACCTTGACTTTAAGGCCGGGCCAAAAGTTGGTTGACCTTGTTTTCAAGCTGGGACGAACCGGGGTGATCACAGGACGCATATCCGACGAGGACGGCGAGCCCATGCAGGGCATCCGTGTCAATGCAGTCCGCGAAGTGTACATCAACGGAAAAATGCGGTTACAGTCGGCCGATGCGCGCGAATCGAATGATCTGGGAGAATTCCGGCTCTTTGGACTTTCACCAGGACGCTATCTGATTTCCGCAGAGCCTGAGACCTGGAACCGTGTAGTTGGGGACCGCGAGTTCTCCGGAGCTGACAAGAGCGGTGGAGAAAAAGGCTACGCGAAACTCTACTATCCCGGCGTGACCGATTCGGGAAAAGCCTCCGCGATTACTATCAAAGAAGGCGACGAGATAGCGTCCATCGACATTCTGATGAAGCAAGTTACGGTATATCGGGTTCGGGGAAAGGTCGTGAATCTGCTGCCAAAACCGAGCGGAAGAAGGTGGTCTCAGGTGCACGTATTGCGGATAAATCAGGGAGCAGGGTGGGAGAGCATAGGCGCAGCATCTGTGGGCGACGCCGACGGCTCCTTTGAAATTCGAGAGATACCACCGGGGAATTATACTATTCGAGTTATGTCGCGGTCAGACGACGGAAGAATGCTTGTCACCCAGCGGGACATCACTGTTGGGAACGCAGACGTGGAAGGACTGACGCTGACCATCGGGGAAGGTGTGAACATACCTGGGCGAGTCACCTGGGACGGAACGCCGAGGCTTGAAAGACAAGGATTCGTCATCGCGGCAATCTCGACGGAGAACGAGCCGTTCCCGAGCACACGCGCCGAGGTTGACGACAACAACCAGTTCATGTTGAAAAACGTTTATGACGGAGAGTTTCGGCTTGATGCGTGGGGAATCTCGAAGGACTGCTACATCAAGGAGGTGCGTTACAGCGACAGCATTGTGCCGGATGCGACCATTCGCGTTGCGAAGGGCTTGGTCGGACCATTGGAAATCACGCTGAGCTCTCGCGGAGCACATGTGCAAGGCACAGTTCTGAATGAAGATACTCTTCCGGCAGTTGGCGCGTGGGCAGTGGCGATTCCGGACAAGAAAACGCGCCGCGCATCCTATTCTGCCAATACGGATCAGTACGGCCATTTCGAAGTGCGCGGATTGCCACCGGGGAAATACAAACTCTTCAGTTGGGCAGGGCTGCAGCAAGGCACCTGGGAAGATCCGGAGTTTCTGAAAGAGTATGAGGCGAAGGCCACGGTTATCGAGGTAAACGAAGGCGGCACGAACACAGTGGAGCTGAAGCTGATTCCGGTAAAAGAAACAGAAGTAGCGAGCGAGTGACTACCAGCCGCCACCATCGACCATCGTTTTATGAGTACGTACTAGAACAGTTGGCCCGTTGATTCTGTGTGACTTACACGATGTTTTGAGATTTTGAGTTCTTTCCCAAATCTTTCCCAAGGTTTTTGTCCGGTAATCCGACTTCCAGGAGTTGTCGGAGTGGCAGCCGATGTCTTGCGTAAAGCGCGGCGCTTGTGGTGAATCCAAATAATGAGGAACACGACGCTCGAATAAAAGACCCAAGATAGGCCGATTCCGATGACAACCGCAAAATCTTGGACAGGGGTCCATTCATGCAAGGGCTTCTCTGGGGTGCCGATATTCGGACCCGGGCCAGATAAGTACACGCAGGCGGCGACTGGCCACATCACAACGTTCGCGACAGCTCCTAGCGGGCCGGGTACATCTGCTACAGCATCGAAAAGCGTATCCGAGAAGAAGAGAGCCACAGCTATCAACACACCGCCAATCACGGATACCAGCAGCCATTTCGTTCTCAAACGCATGGGGGACGACCTCGAACCGAGCGTTCGTCAGCCTATATGAAAGGATGGCAGCACCAACGCCGCGAATCAATCGCGTTACGGAAACAAGTGGATCGGCTCAAAACCACATGTCCGGTTACGCGACTTACCAGGCATGTGGAAGTGAATCGGTAAACACAACCGCGTTTTATCAGTGCGAATCGGGTTAAGTCCGAAGGCGAAATTCATCTAATACGCCCACGTTGACTTGGCTTGGAGCGCAGCCTAACATGCCTCATCAATTGCGGTCTCACAGCAATGATCGGCCAGACCATCTCGCATTACCGCGTCATCGAAAAGCTCGGTGGCGGTGGGATGGGTGTCGTCTATAAAGCTGAGGATACTCGTCTCCACCGTTTCGTCGCGCTCAAGTTTCTGCCTGAGGATGTAGCCCTAGATCCGCATGCCCTCACCCGTTTCCAGCGCGAGGCGCAGGCTGCTTCTGCCCTAAATCATCCCAACATCTGCACGATCTATGACATCGGCGAACACGACACGAAAGCGTTCATTGCCATGGAGTTTCTGGAAGGCGCGACGCTAAAGCACCGCATCGCCAGTCGTCCCATGGAACTGGAAGCTCTGCTCTCGCTGGGCATCGAGATCGCCGACGCGCTCGATGCCGCGCACGGCAAAGGAATCGTTCATCGCGACATTAAGCCCGCAAACGTTTTTGTGACTGATCGCGGCCACGCCAAAATTCTCGATTTTGGCTTGGCCAAACTCTCTCCCAAACCAGTAACGGGAACGGAGCCGACCGCCGCGACTTTCGACGTAGAGGAGCATCTCACCAGCCCCGGTACGGCTCTGGGCACCGTCGCTTACATGTCTCCTGAACAGGTCAAAGGCAAGGATTTGGATGCGCGAACTGACCTGTTTTCCTTCGGGGCGGTGCTGTATGAGATGGCCACCGGGCAGTTGCCGTTCCGGGGCGACACCTCAGGAATGATCTTCAACGCCATTCTGGAACGCCAACCCGTTCCCCCGGTGCGGATCAACCCTGAGATTTCACCCAAGCTCGAAGAGATCATCAGCAAGTGTCTGGAGAAAGACCGAGAGTTACGCTACCAAGTCGCGTCCGAACTGCGCGCCGATCTGAAACGTCTGAAACGCGATACAGATTCGGGTCTGTCTTCGGCAACCGGGACCAGTGAAGCGGTTCGCGAACTGCCCCTACAGAAACGGCGGCGGTGGGTGGTGCTTCTCGCAGGCACAATCGCTATCGCGGCCACGATCCTCCTCTATTTGTTTACGCGCCCGCTGCCACCACCGAGGGTCTTGCGGACGGTTCAGATTACGAGCGACGGGCGCGAGAAGTCCAGGCCTCTCGTAACCGACGGCGCTCGGCTTTACTTTTCGGAGGATGCGGGCGGCCGCTGGGTTCTTGCCCAAGTATCCGTAACCGGCGGCGAGACGGTCACGATTCCCACTCCTTTCCAAAACGCCCTCTTTTTGGACATCTCTTCGACAGGTTCCGAGCTTCTAGTTGGGAGCTTCGCTGGAACGCAAACGGAATATCCCCTGTGGGTAGTGCCCGCGCTGGGCGGTTCCCCTCATCGTCTCGGAGATGTGGTTGCCCACGCTGGCGCCTGGTCTCCGGACGGACAAGAAATTGTCTATGCCAACGCTGCGGATTTGTATCTCGCGAAAAGTGACGGATCCGACTCCCGCAAACTTGTCACCGTTGGCGGAGCGCCAGATCAAATCCGCTGGTCGCCCGACGGACGCGTGTTGCGCTTTACGGTGTTCGATCCCAAAAGCAACTCGACTTCTTTATGGGAAGTTAAATCCGATGGAACCAATTTGCACCCCTTGCTTCCGGGTTGGAGCACTCCTTCCTCAGAACATGAAGGTATCTGGACCCCCGACGCGAAGTACTTCCTTTTCACTTCCTCGCACGGCGTCAGTACGCCCGACGTGTCTGAAAATGTCTGGGCTATTCGGGTAAGGCCCAGCTTCTTCCAGAGAGCGGACTCACAGCCAACGCAGTTGACACCGGGACCAATGAGCACCGGGGCAACGCTTCCGAGCAAAGACGGCAAAAGGCTGTTCGTCATCGGTTGGAAACCGCGCGGCGAACTTGTGCAGTACGACTCGAAGTCGCAGCAGTTTGTGCCTTATCTTTCGGGGATTTCGGCGGACGGCTTGGCTTTTTCCAGGGATGGAGCGTGGGTCGCTTACGTCACGTTTCCCGAGGGGGTTCTGTGGCGGAGCAGGGTGGACGGCAGCCAGCGGCTCCAGCTCACTTTTCCGCCCGTGCAAGCCGTGTTGCCCCGCTGGTCGCCGGATGGGAAACGGATTGCCTTCATGGCCGTGGCGCCGGGTAAGCCTTGGAAGATCTCGCTCGTTTCAGCTGAAGGCGGCAGCTCCCAACAGTTGCTGCCAGGAGAGCGCATTGAGGGCGACCCAAACTGGTCACCAGACGGAAATAGTCTGGTGTTCGGGCGTGTGCCGTGGATGGAAGGTGGAACCGCCGGGACTGCAACCATCCAGCTGCTTGACCTGAGAACGCACCAGCTTTCTACGCTTCCCGGCTCCGAAGGGCTGTACAGTCCCCGCTGGTCGCCGAACGGACGGTATGTGTGTGCGCTGACAGCGGATAGCAGCAAGCTCTTGCTGTTCGATTTGACGACCCAAAAGTGGGTGGAATTGGCCAATATGTCCGTGGGCTACCCGAACTGGTCTGGAGAGGGGAAGTATATCTATTTTGACTCCTTTAATGGAGACGACCCGGCTTTGTTTCGTGTGCGGATAAGCGACCGCAAACTGGAGCGACTAGCAAGTTTAAAGGGTTTCCGGCGGCCCGGACCATGGTATTGGTTCGGCTTAGCTCCGGACGATTCGCCTTTGCTCGTGGACGATTCGCCTTTGCTCGTCCGCAATGTAGGCATCGGGGAAATCTACGCCCTCGACTGGGACGCGCCGTAACCGACAGTCTAGCCTCCAAATAAACGCGCTTCTGTAATCTAGCCCGCGCTGATCTGTTACGTACATCAGCAAAGCCAGATGCATCCACTAATTTCTAGGGCAAATGCCTGATTAACACGACTTATCAGGAGTTGGCCGAAGATACTAACGAGAACTATCCGGCAAACTTGATATAAGTATCTTGATTGTTAAGACTAAACGGAAGTTCGGGGGCCACAATACAGAGGAGGAAGATCGCATGGGTGGCCGGATTGAACCATATTTCTCTACTCTGAGGTGGGCTTGGGTTTGGGTTCTTCAGCGCAAGTCCACAGGGAGCACACGCGCACGAACGATCACCTTTTGTCTTATCGCACTTTCCTTTCTAACCTGTGCAGTTGCCCAGCAGACTGCCGTCTGGCGCGACCCTTCCAAGCACCACGTGCACTTCGTAACGGTACAAGATGGTGTTCGTCTGGAGGTGCTCGATTGGGGCGGAGCGGGACAGGCAGTCGTGTTGCTGGCCGGATATCAGACAGCTCATGAGTACGATGGGTTCGCCGAAAAACTCTCCGAAACCTGTCACGTTTACGGAATCACAAGGCGCGGATATGGCGGCTCCAGCCGTCCCGACTCGGGTTATACGGCCCAGCGTTCGGCGGACGATGTTCTGCAGGTCCTCGATTCGCTGAAATTGAGCGCGCCGGTTTTAGTGGGCCACTCCTTCGGCGGACAGGACCTGATTACAATTGGCGCCCAGCACTCTGATCGGATCGCGGGACTCGTCTTCCTGAATTCGGCGGAGGACCCCACTCTTACGTTTTCCGCGTATGGTGTGGAGCAAGTGGATCAGAAGAAACTTCCCGCAACGATGCGTGAACCTCCCCCGCCGGACCACTCTTCGTTTCAAGCCTACCGGGAGTGGCAAATGCGGACACACGGGGTCATGTTTCCTGAGTCCGAGCTACGCCAGCAATATGCAGCCAATCCTGACGGAAGCGTTGGCAGGGAGTTGACTTCTCAGTTCGTCCGGGACGCAATATTTGCAGGTAGAGAGAAGCCAGACTACCCACGCATCCGCGTACCCGTGCTTGCCCTCTTTGCCCTTCCTCGTTCCCTTCAGGATCAGATCCAACTGTACAAACCAAAGGACGCGGAAGAGCGCGCCGCAATGGAACAGCAACACGCCATCCATCAGGCGATTGTGAAGAAGCACATTCGAGACCTACAGAACGGTGTGCCCGCTGCTCGTGTGGTTGTCCTACCTGGCGCAAATTACTATATCTTTCTTTCCAACGAGACAGACGTGCTGCGAGAATTGCGCGCATTTATGACAACGTTGCACTAGGTGGAACCTTGACGCTGTGGCCTGGAGGAGCGCAGACAGCTGGCACACCCTTCCGGACCAAATACGGGGTTGGGGAAAGTTTGGGCCAGACCGCAAGCCACTTGCCTGATTAACGCTGCCAGCTCAACCGGTCGATGCAACACCATCTAGTCAGTTGATCCGACAGCACTTCCCCATGGAGAACTGCTTGGTCCGGCTGTACTCAACAAGACCCTAGTATTACTACGTTAAGTTATTGACGTTTGGTTTTACTGGTGCTACCGTCGCGAGCATGACGGATGCCCAAGTCGAGAAATGCCGAAAACGCCTGGAACAATTCCTGATGGATTTGCTGGAGCCCGTGGGCAGGAGC
>WNFC01001787.1_pt1 | contig 33309 bp, 39 predicted proteins | sample 5400541 | NCBI WGS metagenome assembly WNFC01 (sample SAMN13153342, study PRJNA577476) | soil metagenome | isolation source: 120 cm saprolite under Douglas fir tree site 2 hole 2 replicate 1 | place: USA:California | collected 2015-04-18
GCGTTCCAGGGCTTGCGGGTCCTGCGCCACATCGTCAGGAAGGAATTTCAGGGCGACAAACCGCCCGAGCGAGGTGTCCTCGGCCTTGTAGACCACACCCATCCCGCCACCACCGAGCCTCTCGATAATGCGGTAATGCGAGATGGTCTGACCGATCATGAAGTCGGGCCATGTTAGGCGGGATGAGCTGGCAAGTCAATGAAAGCCGAGGAGTTGGAGGAGTTGGAGGAGTTGGCGCTATACATCGCCATTTCACTCATTAACCCGGTTGCTGGTGTAACCGAAATTATGCAGATCCGCCCGAGCTGAGTTCTGAAGCCGTCGTAGCTACGTAAATGAGCACGTCCGCAACTTATTGAAAATACAGGGCTACGTGTGTCGCGGTAGGGATACCGGTCACCCGGTACCCCCCGCACAGATCCGTACGGGCGCTCCTTAGCGCATACGGCTCTTGCCTTAGGTGACAACGCCCAGCCGCTTGAGCGGGTAAGGATGTGAGATTCGGGCGGGAGGGAGCCAGCGGGCGATCAGGCGCCGCATCCGAGCCCAAGGGATATAGCCCTTCTGGCTGCGCCGACACAGCACGCGATGCCAGAGCCGTCCCACTTGGAGCCGAAACAGGCCAATCGCCGGGCCGTTCATGGGCACTCCATAGTATCGGATATGTCCACCGACCACCGCGCGGAGCCAGCGACCCACTTCCGGAATGGGTTCGTGCATGCGTCGTCTGAGCTCGGCTTTTACCTCGTTCAGCTTCGCCTGCAGTCTTTTGCGAATCGTCTGTCGCAGAACCGTGAAACGCCCTTTTCTCGTCTTGCCGCAGATATGCGTAAAGCCGAGGAAGTTAAACGTTCCCGGTTTCTCTTGCCCGCGCTTCTTCCGGTTTTCGGCCGCAAACCGTCCGAATTCCAGAAGCCGCGTTTTCTCGGGATGCAGCTCCAGTTGGAACTTCCCAAATCGCTCGGTGAGTTCCGCCCGGAACCGCTCGGCATCCGATTTCACCTGGAATCCAATCACACTATCATCGGCATATCGCACGACAACGACATCGCCCTGCGCCTGCTTCTGACACCACTTTTGAACCCACAGGTCGAATACGTAATGGAGGTATAGGTTCGCCAACAGCGGCGATGCACTTCCGCCCTGGGGTGTCCCTTCTTCCATCCGTATCTTCTTCCCATCCGCCCACACGCCCGCGTTCAGCCATTTCTGGATGAGCCGCACGACGCGTCGGTCCCCGATCCGATGCTGGACGAACTTGACAAGCCATTCGTGCGAAATTCGGTCGAAAAAGCTCGCGATGTCCAGATCCAGCACCCAGTTCACTTTCTTCGTCAGCAGTCCCGTATAGAGCTCGTCCAGCGCATTGTGTTGGCTTCGCCCCGGTCGGAACCCGTACGAAAAATCAACGAAGTCGGTTTCATAGATGGCGTTCAACACTTCAACCGTCGCCCGTTGCACGATTTTGTCTTCGAGCACGGGTACTCCGAGCGGTCGCTTCCGCCCGTCGGTCTTGTTGATATACACCCTACGTACCGGCTTGGCTTGGTACGCTCCTCGCTGCAGTCTATGGGAGAGATCCTGGAGGTTCGCCAGGAGATCTTCTCCGTAGTGCTGCCACGTCTCGCCGTCCATGCCTGCCGCAGCTTCTCTTTTGAGGGAGAGGTAAGCCCGGTAGAGCATGTCCGGATCGTAGATGTAGTGGAAGAGCGCAGTGAACCGCAGATTCTTATCCTTCTTAGCTGCTTCACGTACCCGCTCCAGCGCACTGGGCGCGTCGCTCCGGCTCTGTGTCCGGGACGCGTTTTGCTGGGGCAAGTTCCCCTTGGCCAGCCCACTTCCCTCCATTTCCTCCGCCGTAGGTTGCCCTACTTTGTTCGGAAACTTCTCCGGTAATATTGGGCTGTCCGACTTCCCATGTCCGTTCATCATTGGTTCATGTCCTTAGACTTCCCGTCTGCGTCCCACGGCTACTTCCCCGTGGGAGGACACGGGATCTCCCGGTTCTCGTGCGAAGTGTTTCCGTACGTGTCTGGGGTCTCAGACCTCGCGGGATCCGTATGCACCTTGCGATGGCGGCGCACCCGGTATTGCCTTCCGCACCTATGCACGTCGTCGGCATCCCGAAGTTTAAAATCTTTCGCGGCTCAATACCCACCCCGTACGTACCCCTGTCAACGCTTCGACGCCGTCCTCTCGGGCGGCTCCGCATGACTCGGGGCCAGTGTGGATCGCTAGTCCTTCACCGTCTGACTCTTTCATTCATTACACTCCGCCGATTTTCACCGGCGCACGCATAGAATTCTATGCATAGAATCCGCGCATCAGCACTGAACGGAAAATGCGATTTTTACTGGGGCTCCGCAATAACTTCCCGGGAGCCTTATTCGACGCGCTCTCTATGACCTTCGCGCCTTCAGCGCATCACCATTCGGGTGACCCACAGCAGCCCGATTCGGCAGGCGGGATCTGCGTGAACCATGAATCTGTGCATAGGTGACCCACAGCAGCCCGATTCGGCAGGCGGGATCTGCGTGAACCATGAATCTGTGCATAGTTCAGGTGACAGCAAGTTCCTAGCGGATGATGGCAAACTGGAAGCAAACCGGCCTTGGACGAAAATGAGGTTAAGAGACGAGGAGTTGGTAATCTCTCAAAGGCGATAGAATTTCTTGGCGCGTATAGTTTCGGTGGCTATCACGAACGCTTCACACCTCTAAGACACTTGCTCGACTGGACCTTGGCTATGCCTTCCGCTCAAAAACTCGACACCCACCACAAAGCCCTCACCCTGAATCTCGATATATCCACCTTCGGTTCTTTCGCCGAAATCGGCGCCGGACAGGAAGTCGCGCGTTGGTTCCTTCTCGTGGGAGGGGCATCGGGCACGGTGGCCAAAACCATTTCCGCTTACGACAAGGGAGTTAGCGATGATCTTTACGGATCCGGATCGCGCTACGTATCCAAACAGCGACTCGAGGCAATGTTGGACAACGAATGGACCCAGCTTCTCACGCAATTAAGCAAAACCCGTGGAGCGCACACTCGTTTCTTCTGCTTTGTCGATACCGTCTCCGCCCGTAACTTCGCCGGAACCAATGACTCACATGGCTGGATCGGTCTCCGGTTCCAGTTGCAACCTGGCGGTCCTCCGAACGATGTCCTGCTGCACATCAATATGCGCGATTCTTCCAATGTCCTCCAGCAGCAAGCCATCGGCATTCTGGGCGTCAACCTCATCTATGCCGCATTCTATGAAATGCAAACCAAGGAATCATTTTTGGAAGGTTTGGCACAAGACGTCGTCGCGGAGCGAATCGAGATCGACTATGTAGATCTTCGCGGGCCAGCATTCGAGAGTTGGGATTGCCGTGCCCTGTTAGTCCACTTGGTGCGTGCGGGACTCGCAGAGGCTGTATTGTTTTCCTCCAAGGGCTCCCTCGTTCCCCCTGTAGAGGTTCTCCATAAGAAAGCCGTCGTGCTTGCACCAGGATATTTTGGCCACACGGATCCAGTTCACTCGCTAGTTCATTTGCAATTATTGGCTTCGGCCACTCAGGCGCTTCAGGAGGAGGTTAGCGAAACAAGCTCGGCTACCGCTGGCTTCTTTTGTCTGACAGTCGCTCCGTTCAGGCCGGACGAACCAGCCCCGGAGATTCCCGACTTGCTTCGTCGCATCGACGCGCTTCTCGCCGCTGGCGGCGACGTGTTGCTTTTTCGGCAACCCGAGCTCTACCACATGACAGCTCTCGTAAACCGCCATACGAACGCGCCGGTGCGCTTCGTCGCAGGTCTTTCCCTGATGATTCGAGCGTCCGAAGACGTTTACGGCAATCTTGAAGGCAGACGTCTGGAGGCCCTCGCGCGTCTCTTCGCTCAGAATGTCCGCATCTACGTTTATCCCATGACCGCCACGGATCTGCGCGAGTGGCTGAAGAGTGTCTCCATTACCGGTTGGCAGTGGAGTGAGACGAATGGATGGGTTTCTGCCAGCCAGCTGCGCTGCGCGCCGCCTTTAGGACATCTATTCGCCTATCTCCTCGCCAGCGACTTTCTTGTCCCTATGCGAGTCCCTGCGGCTGCATGAGAGCCGAAGGTTGGTCGCCCGAACGGGAGACGATCACCCACGACCGGTAGACGCGCCTGCTATCAAAAATGGAGATTGGTAAACGATAAGTCGGCTTCTCGTTCCTAACTTCCGTTGCCCGTCACTCGAGAGCGCGCGGAAAGCTCAAACGGCGGTGCTGATTGTCGTGGTGCATCGTATCGTGCCCGAAACTGTCGCCCTCAAGCAGGAGGCAATCCCACATACCGCCATACCTGATTCCACGAACCATTTCTCTTTCGTAAATACTCTGTGGGAATCCGAGTTCGATTTGGCTTGCTCCGTCGAGGGATTTCAAGTGTTCGGCGGAGAGCTCGAGATCCAAACTGGCGAGATTGTCCTGGAGTTGAGATACCTTGCGCGCTCCAATGAGTGGGATTACTGGCACCGTTTGATAGCGCAGCCAGACGAGCGCTACTTGGGCCATGCTGCGGCCGACCTGCGCGGAGACCGCCTTCACCGCCGAGATGATCCGCGCCGCGCGTTGTTCCTCGGGAAGGAACTCTTTCATTCCCTCATTGGTCATCCGCGCGCCGTCGGCCTTACCCTCACCGTGATACTTTCCTGTGAGCACGCCACGCGCTAACGGAGACCAAGCCAGAACCCCCAAGTTCAAAGCTTTCGCCATGGGAATCAGTTCGCGCTCGACCGTCCGCTCAATCAGGCTGTACTCGAGCTGCAACCCTACGAACTGTGTCCAGCCTCGAAGCTCCGCCAGAGTATTTGCCTGGGCGACCCACCAGGCGGGAGCGTCCGAGATGCCGACGTAGAGAACCTTGCCTTGGCGAACCATATCGTCCAGACCCCGCATGACTTCTTCCACCGGTGTGATCCCATCCCAGATGTGCACCCAGTACAGGTCGATGTAGTCGGTTTGCAATCGTTTCAGACTGGCTTCTACTGCTTGCATCATGCTCTTGCGGTGATTTCCCGCCGCATTTGGATCATTACCGGGCGCGGCGTTGGAATATTTCGTGGCTAAAACGACGCTCTCGCGATGGCCATGAGTGAACTCGCCCACGAATCTTTCGCTCGTGCCGTTGGTGTAGAAATTCGCTGTGTCAATGAAGTCTCCACCTGCCTCGCGGTAGGTCTCATAGACTTTCTGCGCTTCCTCCTTCGGTGACCCCCAACCCCACTCGTCGCCGAAAGTCATCGTTCCCAGAGCCGCTTCGGAGACCCGAAGTCTGCTCTTGCCAAGCAATCTGTATTTCATATTTGCGCTCCTTGTCGTCCGCGTTAGTATCTGATTACTCACTCATTAATTGGATGCAAGAAAAGACTTACCTTCGTGCGATCCCGGCCCAATAGATCTCAAATCCGCTGTTGCGATACTTGTTAGCCTTGGCTGGTTTCAGCACGATCAGATCCATGGTCGCTTCCGCCAAGGCTGCCATCGTCTTCGAAATCAACTCAATCGGAGGGTCCGCGCTCAGAATATGTCGCTCAATCGCATCATGAATCGTGTTGTACATTTCGACGAAGGGCGCGCTTCCCGCTTCGATCGACTCTTTTGAAAGCATTCCCGAGACCTGCAATTGGGCCAACACTCTGCGCTTCTCGCGATTGGCCACCCCCCAATTGACATAGCCGTCCCACACATGTTGCAACCTGGTGCGAACACTCTTCTTGCGCGGGAAACCTGACATCATCGCGTCTGCGACTTCTAACTTGATCTCCCGGTAAAGGGAATTCATCAAATCGTCCTTGGTCTTGAAGTAGGTAAACAGAGTTCCCTCCGCGACGCCAGCCTCTTTGGATATCTCGGAGGTCGGGGCAGCCGTGAGACCGCGCTCCGCGAATACGCGGGTCGCGGCGTCGAGGATCGCATTCCGCTTGTCTTCGCTCTTGGGACGAGCCACTGAGCTCCTAGATAACCAAATACCTCCTCGATACTATACACGCAAAGACTGGGCCTGCGGAGCAAATAAATGAGCATCCAATCATTCATTCCATCATCCTATGCCCAGGAGGATATCGCGATGGCTAAGGTATGGTTGATTACGGGAAGCGGAAACGGGTTGGGGCGGGACATCGCCGAGGCGGCGCTGGCCGCGGGAGATAATGTCGTAGCCGGGGCGCGTCGGACGGAGGAACTGGCTCCTCTGGTGGCGCAGTACGGCGAGCGGGTGAAGCCGGTTACGCTGGAAGTGCGCGACGAGGCCGCAGCAAAGGCAGCCGTACAGTTAGCGGTAGACAACTTCGGGCGACTGGACATTCTGGTCAACAATGCTGGTTATGGGCAGTTTGCGCCGTTCGAGCAGATGAGTGCGGAAGACTTCCGAGCTGTTGTGGACACATGCTTCTACGGCGTGGTGTACACAACACGCGCCGCCGTGCGAGTGATGCGCAAGCAGAAGAGTGGTCACATCTTTCAGGTATCTTCGGTCGGCGGTCGCCTCGCGGTTGCCGGCAATACGCCATATCACGCGGCCAAGTGGGCCGTGGGCGGTTTCAGCGATGCTCTGGCGATGGAAGTCGCGCCGTTCGGGGTCAAGCTCTGCACACTGGAGCCGGGAGGTATCCGGACCAACTGGGCAAGACGCGCCGGTCAGAATGCGCCGGACCTGCTGCCCGACTACGAGTCCTCGGTCGGTTCGATACTCAAGCTATTGCGAGGCCTCGAAGGACGTTCGGAAGGCGATCCGCGGAAGATCGCGGACGTAATTGTGCAACTGGCAAATCGCGACGAGGTGCCAGTGCGGCTGATCCTCGGTGTAGATGCGGAAAAGCGGGTGCAACAGGCGGAAGCTGCGCGTGCGAGCGAGGCCGAGAAATGGCGGCATCTCACTGTTTCAACGGTTTTTGAAGATGGACGTTTCGACAGCCGATTGTATACGGCAAACAACGGAATCGATTCCTGAGTTGCTGAATGGAAAGGCAGTCCTTCGCTCGGCCCGCATTTACAAACTCTAGGTTTCGCGAAGGACCTTTCCTTTAGGTAGCGAATCCCTGTTCTCGAATTGATTGGCCTACACCTGCGCGAAACCGCCATCCACAAACAGTTCCGCTCCTGTGACGAAGCTTGCGTCGTCGGAGGCGAGAAATACAACGGCCTTGGCGATCTCATCGGGCGTGCCCAGCCTGCCGAGCGGGACGTTGTTGGAGATCATCTTCAAGCGTTGTTGGCCCGTTTCTGAGGAACCCAGGAGGCCGCTCAGTCCAGGCGTGTCAATGGAGCCTGGGCTCACAGCGTTCACGCGAATGCGGCGGTCCTTCAAGTCGGTTGTCCACGTCCGCGCAAACGAACGAATGGCGGCCTTGGTGGCGCTGTAAACACTATTGATTGGCAACCCTTTGCTTGCGACGACGGATGAATTCAAAATGATAGAAGCGCCATCCGGCAAGAGGGGAAGCGCCTTCTGCACCGTGAAAAGCAGGCCTTTGACGTTGATGTCGAAGGTCCAGTCATAGAGTTCCTCGGTGATCGTGCCCAAAGCGGCAAACCTCGCGACCCCGGCATTGGCGAACACAATATCGAGTCGCCCCTTTTCTTGCTTGATTTGTTCATAGAGACGGTCAAGGTCGCCAAGATTCGACACATCTCCTTGTATGCCTGTTACATTTCTGCCGATTTCTGCTACCGCCGCAGCCAACTCCGCCTCACGTCGGCCCGTGATGAAGGCATACGCGCCTTCGTTGATAAACGCTTTTGCCGTAGCGAGACCAATCCCGCTAGTCCCACCAGTAATGAGGGCGGTTTTTCCTTCGAGTTTGTTCATGTATTTTCCTCCTTAATTCTGAGAGTCCCTATTTATTGCCCTGTGACCAGCACCATGCGGAAGCGCGCCTTGCCTTGCATCATGCGAGCGTACGCATCAGCAGCCTGTTCGAGCGGAAATGTCTCGATCATGGGTCGGATATTCTCCTGAAGGCAAGTGTGTCCTCGCTATCAATCGGCGTACCCGTCAGTGTCCCGTAAATCGAGCGCCCTCCAAAGACAAGCGGGAAGGCATTCAGCCGAATTTCGTCGTTTGGAACCCCGATTATGATCAGCTTGCCTCGTGCTGCAAGACCGGCCACAAGTGGCCCCATGGCATCACCACTGGTTCCTGTTGCCAGAATCGCTCTGGCCCCGCCCATACGCTGCAGCACCGCTGCGGCATCCTCGCTGGTACTATCGATGTAGACGTGGTACTATCGATGTAGACGTGCGCGCCCAAATCTTTCGCAAGCTTCTCCTTCTCGCGTCCGCGTCCGATCGCAACAGTATGGAATCCCATCTGCCGCGCAAACTGGACACCCAGATGCCCAAGGCCGCCAATGCCCTGCACAGCAACCAGATCGCCACCACGCAGGCCGGCGTTGCGAAGAGCGTTGTAAGTCGTGACGCCCGCGCACAGGAGAGGCGCGGCTTCTGCTGATGTAAGTTCATCGGGAACAGAAGAGAGGGCGCGTGCTTCAGCGATCATCACTTCCGCATATCCTCCGTCCGCGGTTACTCCCGATGCGACCGGGTTCTGACAATTCACAGTGTCTCCACGTCGGCACGGCTCGCACACCCCATCTTCTCCGGCAATAAGGCCGACACCAACGCGTTGACCGATTTTCCATCTGGATACTCCGCTGCCCAAGGCTTCGATGCGGCCCACCACTTCATGTCCAGGAACGCGCGGCAGCTTCAAACCCGGGTAAGTGCCAGTGACGGTGGCTGCATCGGTGTGACAGATTCCGCATGCTTCCACCCGAATCCGAACCTGTCCCGCTCCAGGCTCGGAGACTTGCCGTTCCACTACTCGAAGCGTGCCCGCTGCGGAGACTTCCACTGCTTTGTATGTGCCTGTCATTTGAATCCTCTATGTCTTTTTGAACATTCTGTATTTCTGCGACAAAGATTTGTTTTAGCCACGATCGGTCTGATCAGTAGCCCCAAACTGGAACAGGATCTTGCCACTGCGATTCGATTTCAAGGATTGTCTGAACGCTTCCTTGAACTGGGCGAGCGGGTACACATGCTCCACTGCGGCGGAGAGCGATCGATCAGCTACGAGGTCTCCCAGCTTCTGGTAAATCTCCTGGATCTCTATGCGGGGCGCGTTGCGTATCCAATTGATGAGCCAGAATCCGTGGAGGCTAAGACCACGGTAGATGAGGTCTCCGGGCGAGATGGCCGGGAATTGCCCACTTTGAAGTGCGTAGACGACAATCGAGCCACCAGGTTTAAGCGATTTTGCCAACTCGCCCACGGGAGTTCCACCCACCATATCGAGGACGAGGCTAAGTTTGTTTCCGTCGAGAGCCTCCTCAATATCCTTGTGCAGGTTGTCGCCTTGGAGGACCACGCGGTCACCTCCACACTGCCGCACCTGTTCGGCAGCTTCTTCCCGCCGGACCACATTCAGCGTCTTGACTCCTGCAAGCTTCGCGATCGCAATGATGTACTGCCCCATGGCCGCGTTGGCTGCGGTTTGACCGATCCAGTCACCGGGCATCAGGGAAACGTATCGGTTCAGCAAGAGATAGGCGGTCGCCGGGTTAATCCCTATCATCGAGAGTTGCAGGGGATCCGCTTCTTCGCTCATCGGCACGAGGTTGCGCACCGGGACGACAACTTCATCTGCCCAGGTGCCCTGCTCGTAAGTAGGAAGAATCAGGACTCGCTTGCCCCGCAGACCAGCAGCAACCTTCGATCCGATCTTGGCGACTCGGCCAACACCCTCCGCGCCTACCGAGGATGGGAAGGCCGGCCGGATGCCGTAGTTGCCGCGGACGAACAGAAAGTCCGATGGATTGAGCGGGGCCGCTTCCATCGAGATAAGAACATCCTCCTGGCCAAGAGCCGGTTCGGAGACCGCGTTGAGTTCGATGACATCTGAAGGTTCGCCGTGAGTTATAAGTTGCAACTGCCGCATAAGAAAACTCCTTTCGTTCGAAACGGTTTGCGGTTTGACCGCGCGCGCCGAAAACCGGCGGTCGAGATCGCGGAATGTGCCTATCCGGGGAATGAACTGCCGAACATCGGATTCCCGCTCTTGGACTGCGCACGTGTTGCTTCGTCTTCAATGACATCCCAGTGTTCGACCAAAACCCCTTCCTCCATTACGAGGATGTCGGCCGCTATCCAACTGGCGGGAGCGCCGAAACCGGAAAAGCGTCCGTGAACGATCACGAGATTGCCTTCGGCCACGATCATGTCGTGCTCGTATTTCAGCGTGTCCGGCAGACTCTTAATGAGTCCGAACAGTCCGTCGCGTCCCGGAGCAATGTGGGCACTGTGCTGAATGTAATTCGGCGACCAGAACCTTTCCGCCGCCGCGTAATCGCGCTTATTGAACAGGGTTTCGAACGCTTCCAGAACGATGGCCTTATTCTTTGCGGCTATTGATTTGCTCATTTTGCCCTCTTTTCTGTGGCGTATGTCCTTAGCATTCCGCTTTCGGATCCATCGACTGTTTCCTGATATTCGCGGCCCTGTCAAAACACGAATCCTAGCCTTTGCTAAACGAGCGATCTGGATTATTGTTATAATCCATGTACAGGATTAGATTCGTAATCCTGATTTAGTTGCAGTTTATTTTGTGGAGGGCTACATGGGCCATTCCAAGGCGCAAAAAACGAGGACTCATAAGCGCATCGTTAGCATTGCCTCAAAGAGATTCCGCGAAAAGGGCCTCGCGGGATTTGGAATCGCCGAGCTAATGAAGGAAGCAGGTCTTACGGTAGGCGGGTTCTACAAGCACTTCGATTCGCGCGACGACTTAGTGGCCGAAGCGGTCAACTCTGCATTCGGCGGGTGGCAGCGTCGATTGGACGCTGCCAAATCTGGTGGACCGCCGGTGTCCTATGAAAAGCTCATTGACGACTATCTGAGCGAAGCGCACCGAGATAATCCAGGCACGGGTTGCGCCTTCAGTGCTCTGGCGCCGGAGATCGGGCGCAGCGATGAGCGAACCCGTTCGCTTACCTCCGAACAGGTCCGGAACGACATTCAGTTGATTGCCACATTGCTTCCAGGCAGAGACAAGCGGACGGCAAGATCGAGAGCGATTTTGATTTTTAGTGCGCTCGTGGGAGCGATGTCGCTAGCACGCGCCGTATCGGATGAGGCGCTTTCGCGCGAAATACTAGAGACCGTGGCAGAACTTTTGAAGAATTCCGCCTCGAAGCATCCTGAGGCAAAGGCGTAACAAATCTCTTCTCTGAGCAAGTGTGTTTACAGTCGCCCTTCTTGCGCCAGGCGCGTCCGAAGCGCCGAAAGGTGCGCCTGGGCATCGCGCAACGCGGCAGGCGTTGTGTGAACCGAGTGAGAGCCGAGCACGAGATCGTGCTTGTGCGGGACGGCCGAGCCGAGAACGAATTCAGCGTCGGTCCGCGCCTCGAATTCGACCGCTTCGCTCGATGCCTCGAAAGCCGCCAAGTCGCCCTGCCGCAACTCGTCGGGGACCGATACGGTGCCTGATAAGACCGCGATCCAGAGGACGGTGTGGGCCGTTGGCGGTTCGTAGCGCCAGCGCTCGCCGGCCTTGAGACGTACCGCGAGATAGTTGATCGGCGAGGGGGACACGATGGCGCTCGAAGCGGAGCCGTAGATGCCGAGCAGGACGCGTGCCGGACCGTCTTGCGGCACATCTTCACGGGCCTGGTAGATGCTTATGGTCGGACCCAATTCGAGTTCCGGAGGCAAGGCGATCCACAGTTGGAAGCCGCGCGTCCGGCCTCCTTTGTCAAGTCCGCCGCCGTGCCACATGCCGCGTCCAGCCTGCATCCATTCGACGCCGCCGGCCGACAGTGTGGCACTCACGTTGTCCGGATCGATAAAGCTGACCGCGCCTTCCGCGACGTAGGTCAGGGTGGCAATACCCGAGTGGGGGTGGAGGCCTCCATTGAAAGGGGCGCCTTGATGATCGAAAAGGTCGAGAAACACGAATGGCTTCAGGATCTCGCCGAAGTCGGACGGGCTCATCAAACGCGTGACGAGGCCATGGTTCTGACCGTGAGTACGACGCGCAATGCGGCGCACGGAGGTCCGTGCAGCAAGAGTTTCTTTAACCAGGTTCATAAATGCTCCAATTCAATTCTGACGCTAATCGCTCCCATCGAAGTCAGCGTGGGCGCGGTCACAAAGACTGTTTGCTCGCAGTCCGCTTTATGACGGCAAAGCGTTGGCCGTAACAATTGCGCGAAAGTAACCGCGGTAAGCGTGAATAAGAAAGATCTCCAATACGGAAAATACCAAGCCTGGTGCAATCCCTTGACCGCCTTGTAAAAAGATATGGAACGCTAGAATGTTAACGAGAATGGGTCCGAGCACAACCAGGCCCAACGGCGCGGTCCGACCGATTACCAACAGGAGTCCACCCAGTAACTGCAAAACCCCCACGAGTGCTATCCAGTGACTTGGAACCATGACGGCAACAAATTGGGCAGCTAATGAGCCTTCCGGCGGTGGCGGAGAAGTCATAAAGGGATGGAGGATATTAAGTCCAAAAATGATGAAACCCATACCTAGAAGGAACCGACTGATCAAAATCGCAATTTTCATATAATCTCCTTGGTGATATAGCGTTCATCCCTACAAAGGACGTCAAATGCCAGCAGTACCGTCCGACCCATCAGGCTGTCTTCACCCTTTCAAAGAGCGACTACTTGCTGATTTTGCTCAATGACGATTCCGCCGATACGTTCTGCAGCGGCTGCGAAAAAGACAGCGGCTTCCTCGCGAGCTTGGTTCTCTGCGTGAATAAACGTAATGTCCGTTAGTCCGATAAAACCCAGAGTGTGACGCAGGTAGGGTTCCTGAAAATCGAAAGCTTCCCTCGCCGTGCCCTTTTCATAGGCAGACCCGCGGGAAGTGATGACGACAACTTTCTTTCTTCCGAGAAGGCCTTGCGGGCCGTTTGGCCCGTAGCTGACCGTCTTCCCCAGCCGCACTACCTGATCGATCCACGCTTTAAGTGACGAAGGGATCGTGAAGTTGTACATCGGCGCGCCAATGACGACCGTGTCCGCCGCCGCGAGTTCCTGGATTAACTGATCCGAGGTGGAAAGATACGACCGCTGCGCCAGCGTCAGCTGCGAATCTTCGAGATAGGTGGCGCCCCAGTCATCCGTAATCAGTGGAAGTGTTGTTGTGGAAAGGTCGCGCTGAATAACTTCGCCATCCGGGTGGCTCTTTCGCCATTCTTCGGCGAATTTAGCGGTGAGTTGCCGGGTCACGGAACTGGTCCGCCGCGCACTGGAGTCAATTTGAAGTAGTTTCATCTGAACCTCCTCGTCCAGGGAATTCATCTAACCTTCTGGAGTAGATGTCCGTGCCTCTGGACTTGACCTGTTAGTTCGTCCGCATAACTTGTCCAGGAGTCCAGATTGGAGGTCAGAATTGGACCCGATTACCGATCTCTTTCAGACCATGCAAATCGTGAGCGTGGTTCATGCTCGGCTGGAAGCCACTGCGCCCTGGGGGCTGAAGAGCGATGCCGAAGTCGCGGAGGGAACCTCGAAAGACAAACATTCGGCCGAGTCCGCAGGTTCGCCTTTCCACTTCGCTCATTTCGGAATGCTTTCCCGCGGCAACTGCTGGCTCAGCGTCGAGGGCATTCCCGACCCGATACCACTAGCCGGAGGGGATTGCTTCTTGCTTGCGCCCGGAAGCGCATACTCCTTGCGGGACAATCCACGCACACGCACCCGCAGTTTGTGTGAGGTCGCACCGAGAAATGGAAGCCAGGTGATCGAGTATGGTGGCGGAGGAGCGCCGACCACGATCATTTCGGGATGGTTCAGATTGGGCGCGACCAGCGTGAAACCACTAACACGCTTGCTTCCTCCGCTCATACTCATCAAGGCCGATCAAGCCCAGAGCCTGGCGCTGCACACAACCCTGAATATGCTTGCTTCGGAAACGGCGGTTTCGGCGCCGGGGTCGGAACTGGTCGTGAACCGATTGGCAGATATGTTGTTCATACACTCGATCCGTGTCCACATCGGATCGCAGTCGGAAGCCTGCAAGAGCGGTTTGCTGCGGGCGATTTTCGATCCGCAAATTGGTGTTGCTCTAAAATCCATGCACGAGAAAGTGGAGCATCCTTGGACGGTTGAATCGCTGGCTACCGCCTGCGGTATGTCGCGTTCCGCTTTTGCAGTTCGCTTTAAGGAGCTGGTCGGAGAAACACCATTGGAATACTTGACGAGTTGGAGAATGCAGAAGGCGACAGGGTTGCTGCAGAAAGGTGATCAGAAGCTGTTCGAAGTGGCAAAGTCCGTTGGCTACGATTCCGACGCCGCCTTCAGCAAAGCGTTCAAGCGAGTATTCGGTGTCGCACCAAGGGAGTGTCGACGAAATGCCACCGGGGCATCTTGAACTTCATCCATAACTTTTGGTGGCGCCTTCTTTTGCACCCTTGCCGGACGGTCAGCGATTATTGGTCGGCACCGAGTTGAGCAGTCGAAGGTTTGGCAAGGGCCTCTCGGATTGGTGAAAAAGTGCGACGGTTTGGAGAAAAGGGTCATCTGTGATGTTGAAGGAAACTCTTGGCAGACCCCGGGGGACGACGCCCTTTGTGTAGCATATGAGCCTAGAACCACAGCTCGCGCTGGGAACTGATGCCGAACGCAATGAAGCTGTCCTTCGCATCTCTGAGGCGCTCTCGGCTTGCGGGGAGCCAGAAGAATTGGCACGTGTTCTTGCTGACCAGTTGCGCGAACTCATCAGTTTCGACCATCTCGACGTGCAAATCTTTAAGGAAGATTCCAACGAAATCGAATGGCATGGGTGGGGGACGAAGCCGTTCACCTTTCCCGATCTCCCGGTCGAGGAGACGTCAAGTTGGCATGTTTACAATACCCAGGAACCGTCCCACGTCGCTGATTGGGACGCGGATGGCAGGTTCCCGCGGTTGAAACGGCTGCTGGAGATGGACGGCGTCAAGCTCGGTTCTGTCATTCGCGTGCCATTGACCACTCGGCACCGGCGCTTAGGAACGCTGGGTATCGCCAGTCGTGATCGCAATGCGTACCGTTCGGAAGACGTCCGCTTCTTGCAGTTGCTTTCGCGTGGTTTCGCGCTGGCCATTGATGATGTCCTTAACCTGAGGAGATCCCAAGCCGCACGATTGGAACTGGAACGCCAAAATGCTCGGCTCAAACTGCTCCTGGATCTGACGAACCGGATCACCTCCAACCTGGACCTAACTGAACTACTGTGTGCAGTCTCAGGGAGCGTTCGGCAGGTTATGGAGTGCGATCTCGTGGTGATTAGCCTACTGGATTCGGAGACCGGCAAACTTCGGATTTACACCCTTGATTTCCCGAATAGTAAGGGATTTATACGTAAGGAACAGCTCTTTTCTCACGACGTAGCTAGTGCGAGAGCTTTTGAAACGCTCAAGGCCGTCATTGTGAACCAATTTGACTCAGCCGACTCTAGTCCCGAGGCGTCTGAGATCGTCATCGGTGAAGGACTCAAGACCCTCTGTATGGCTCCTCTAGTCAATCGCGGACGTGCCATTGGTGTATTGGGTCTTGCGCGCAAGAAAGATGACTTTTTCAGCGAGCACGATGCGGAGTTCCTTTCCGAGGTAGCAGGCCAAGTTGCAATCGCCATTGAAAACGCCCTCGCCTACCGCGAGATCTCTGAACTCAAAGACAAACTTGCCCAGGAAAAGCTGTATCTCGAAGAAGAGATTCGCAGCGAGCTGAATTTTGAGCACATCATTGGAAGCAGTCCAGCCCTGAAGCAGGTTCTGGAATTGGTGGAGACGGTCGCAACAAGCGATTCTACCGTGCTGCTGCTGGGCGATACGGGTACGGGAAAGGAATTGATCGCGCGCGCCATTCACGACCATAGCCAGCGTAAGGACCGCACGTTTGTCAAACTCAACTGTGCTGCCATTCCGACCGGTCTGCTCGAGAGCGAATTATTTGGACATGAAAAAGGGGCGTTCACCGGCGCCATCAGCCAAAAGATCGGTCGGCTGGAACTCGCCCATCAGGGCACGCTATTTCTTGATGAAGTCGGCGACATCCCGACTGAAATCCAGCCAAAGCTGTTGCGTGCTCTACAGGAGCGAGAATTCGAACGCCTGGGCAGCACCCAAACGAGGAAAGTGAGTGTGCGGCTGGTTGCCGCAACCAACCGCGACTTGGAAAAAATGATCGCCGCGCGCGAATTTCGCAGCGATCTGTACTACCGGCTAAATGTTTTCCCCATTCGCATCCCTCCACTACGAGACCGGAAGGAGGATATTCCTGTGCTGGTTCGCCACTTCGTCCACAGGTTCGCAAGGCAAATGCAAAAACACATCGAAACGATTCCAGCCGCCACAATGAAGGCTCTGACGAATTGGGAGTGGCCGGGGAACATTCGGGAACTGGAGAATTTCGTCGAGCGGGCCGTCATCCTCACGCGCGGCAAGTCGCTTGAGGTGCCGATTTCAGAATTGCGCAAATCGGCAGTTGATTCACCCCGGCTGAACCACAACGGCACGCAAGACGAGATTTCCAGGATTGTGCGAGAAACGATCAGCGAAATCGGTAAGGGGACCACGAGGAGCGCAGTTAAGGAGCATGACGAAAAGGAGCGACAAGAGATCACGCGCGTACTGCGCGAGACGAAAGGTCGTGTTGGAGGCGCAGACGGCGCTGCCGAACGTATGGCAATCAATCGGACTACCCTGATCTCTCGCATGAAGAAGTTTGGCATTGACCCGAGACTTTTTGTCTAACCCGAAACGCACTTTCTTGCTTCCATCTTGTTCCGTCCAACTTCAATCTCAGACATCGCATCGCGACTAGGACCCAAACACCAACAACTAGTTGGCGGCGTTGAGATTGATTTCGACAGTTTCGACACGACAGAACCGGCCTCTCGCACTTCAACTCTGAATTTCACGGACTTACGGCAGCTCTCCTTTGGCATGCGTATTGCTTATTCCCCTTTGTCGGGGGTAAGCACGATGCTGAAAAGTTCTGTCATGGAGTATGGATGGGCGAAATGAGGTCACGCCGCCTGATGCGAGGCTCGACCAGTAAACCTCGTGCGAACAGTGATAAACGCTTTTGCGCCTATGGGAAGACCAAAGTTACGCGGATTGTGCGATGTTCTTTTTTCTATGGCTAGTCATTTCGATTGCGTTGATCCTGACCGCAATCTCTGAGCGACGCGCAATTATCGAACTGTTGAAGACGGCTTCGTCAGCCTCGACACCGACAACGCTCACTTTCCCCGCCCAGCATTGGAATGCATGGACTTACGCTGCCCAAAGTTTGGCATGCGATTTGCCCTTCCCTGATGCGCGAAGAGAAACGGCATGTTGAAGATTTCTGTCATCGATCGTCGCACAGAACGCCGCTTGGTTCTTGAAGGCAAGCTAATAGCCCCTTGGGTCGCAGAGCTGAGGACCGCATGGCAGGCAGCCAACGGGCAGGTCGGGGGTCCTGCATTGCTGGTTGACCTGAGGAACGTGACCGTCATCAGCCAAGAGGGAGAAAACGCTCTCTTGGAATTAATGAGTGACGGTGCGAAGTTTCGCTGCAGCGGTGTGCTCATCAGGCACCTGATTCACGAGCTCGCGCGCAGACGCAAGAGGAACTCGCGCGAACCGATCCAGGGATCGCACCGGTATATCCAAGACGACCAAGGGCAAAAATGAATCTGCTATGCGAAAACCGGAGCACGTCTTCTATTGCAAAAGGCTATGCAACGAGCGATGACTTCCGAGAATTGTTTACTGAAGACATGACGGCACTGCATCTGCTCGCATATTTGTTAACGGGCGATCAAGAAAAGGCGGAGCAGTGCTTCGTTACTGGTCTCGAGGACAGTGTAAACAATAACTCCGTCTTCAAAGAGTGGGCGCGCTCCTGGGCTCAGCGCACGATCGTTCAAAGTGCAATTCGTATGATGGCTCCGCGGCCCGACCACGCAGCTTGGGCCGGAGTCTCTCCGGACCCTGATGCAAAACTCCAAAGCACTCCAGCTAGACCTGCCGCAATCGCGACTGTACTCGCCCTGGGAGACTTCGAACGGTTTGTCTTTGTTCTGTCTGCTCTCGAGCGATACTCAGATCAGGATTGTTCCATCCTTCTCAGTTGCTCACGAGAGGACGTCAGGACAGCACGAATGCGAGCACTACAGCAGACCTCTGAGAGCCAACAGCGAAATGCCGCACTCGAGGATGAGGCCAGGACAGCCCCGCAAGCGATTTCTCGGGGACGGTGAGTTAGGGCATTCCACTGAACGCATCGCTGCGGTGCACGCCCGTGCTGGGGATGGAGTTTCTGAGGTGAGGGTATTTTTCAGTGGCAGCAATCGCCATCGTGAATTTGCAACGTCCCAGTAAGGAGCCGCGGCAATACTGGTTGAGAGGCGAGATGGACAATGCTTATATGTCGGCTATCGCTGCTCTCGCAGGCTCAGCGATCGGTGGATTAGCGTCATTCGCGACGACTTGGCTGACACAGCACTCGCAGGAGCGTGCACAACGCTTTGCCCAGGCGATGACTCGCCGCGAACAGCTGTATAGAGAGTTCATCGAGGAAGCTTCGAAACTATTTACAGATGCCCTGACCCATCAGTTAGAGGAGCCATCAAAGTTTGTCCGGCTTTACGCGCTTGTCGGGAATTTGCGGCTCTGCGCCTCTGCTAACGTGATCGTGAAGGCAGAGGAGGTCATGCGGCAGATCGTCGAAACCTACAGCCTCCCTAATATAGATTTCCGTAATCTCGAAGACAGGCAGGAGTACGACACCGATGTGCTTCGGGCGTTCAGTGAAGCTTGCCGTGAGGACTTGCACGTTTAGATGGTGGGCCGATTGGTCAAGTGTTTCTGCAGGGAAAACTTTGGAGGAAGTTCAGTATGGGTATAGGAGAGCATAAGAACTGGAGGGAGTTGTGCCACGCAGCACTGGAAGCCAAAGATCCCAACGAATTGCTGGAGATCGTGCAGGAACTCAACAAAGCCTTAAAACACGAAGAGCAGGTCCGTCGTGATTTCAGGGAGGCTACAAGGGCGATCAAGTCCTCCGGTGAAATCCGCAGTTAACAATTAGCGGAGAAGACCCAGACGAGCAGATATTTCAAGCCGACCTCGTGTCAGAGAACATCAACACCTTCGACTTTCAACACCATCGCCTAAAGTACTTCTTTCCAACACTTCCTGTTTTCAGCAAATTAGACCGGCGATCCTGCACGTCCTCTTGGCATCCTGGTTGCGTTCCAATGGTTGAAATCGGCCGCCGGGCTTAAGAACCCCAAGTCGGAAGGAAACAGGTCGGTTCTGACACGAACGCGAAGGAGTACGTTCAGATGAAAGGTTGCTGGATAGGAATTCTTGGCACGGGGGCGCTGGTGATTTCGGCCTTTGGCCAGAGTGGCGTTGGCCCGCAAACTACAGTGACCCACAGCGTGCCGGGGACCGTCTCGCATGATAACTCGAGCATCGCGGCAACCCTCGAACCCCAAGTAGCGTTGTCGCCCGGACGGGATTGCCTTCTCCAAGTCGGCGAGCCCTATGCGTCAGAATTCATGCGATTCCAATTGCTCAGCACGGGTCACCCGATGCTCGGCAGGCAACCCCAGGAAGAAACGGAACCAGTATCTGAGGTGCAGGTCTCAGGCGACACATTGGTTGTCTCTCCCCCGGACTCGTCGCCCGATGTGCCAACAGCTATTGTCAAATACCTGGATTTGACGCCGCTGCAGGTTGCCGCGATCCAAGCGCAAATTGCAGTACAACGAGGCCAAGTGCAAGCGCTGATCCAACAACTCACTAACAATCGCTGGGAACTCATCGCGATCACCTTGAAAGGACAGTTCGATATTCGTCAGGTGCGCAAACTCGCGGCGCAACAGGCCCGCATCCTGGAGCCACTTGTCGTCGCGAACGCCCGCCTGCAGACCGAAATCTACAAAATCCTCACGGTCGAGCAACAGCGAAAGCTTGATGAAGTGAGGAAGGAGACTGGCGGATTGACCCACTCGTCTTTTACCGAATGGTAAAGATGGACGAGCCAACAATTGGCGATTGAACACCGGTTTTCAGTCGGCGTTTCTGGCCGGCGAACTCGTGGTGGAGGTAGAACGTGCCGAGGAACAACGAGCAGAAGGAAGCGAACGACAGTGAAATCATTTCTGACCGCGAGATCTGGTCTGCAATTCGTTATCTGGATCCAGAATCAAATCTCAGGGAGTGTGACATCGCGGCAATCATCGCCGTGGTGGCGGTAATTTGCATAGTTTGTATGGTCGTTTTGTTGTTTCACTTCCGCGGATTGTAGGATCTGAAAACTCAGAGAAGCGCCGCTCGCGTCGTGCTTTTTCACGTTCGGAAAGGACACTAGAGAAGTGAGCCAACAGTGCGACCCAAAACCTTCGACCGGCATTCTGCACTCTGCTGGCCCTCTGTTTCAGATCGAACGGTCCATGAGAAGTGAAGTCGCTGCGATTTCACCTTTCGTAGACAAACTAATGGTTTTCATAAAGAAATGCCGATGTGTTGCTGGAAACGAAGTTGACGTTGAAATCTCCTTGCGAGAAGCCTTGGCAAATAGCGTGGTTCATGGCAATCACGAAGACCCTCGCAAGCACGTTTACGTCGACTGCCGCTGTGTCCCCAATGAGGAAGTGTCCATTGTGGTCAAGGACGAAGGCGCCGGATTTAGCAGCACCGAGCTTTCTGACCCCACTGGCGTAGAGCAACTCCAGTCGACGCATGGCCGCGGCATCTACCTGATGAAGACTTTGATGGATGAGGTTCACTTCGAACGAGGTGGGACGGTAGTACGCATGCAAAAGAAGTGCGCCAAGGCACACCGCCCGGTGCGGAGGTTGTTGTGATCAGAAAAAACGCCGGCGGCCGCGGTCGCTTTCAGCGGAAAATCTCTAGAACATCATCATCGTCGATCGTCGCCGATGCGGCGTGACGCGCGCTGTTGAAACTAAATCGACAGCTTCAACAGTTGTCACGCGCTGCCGCATTTCATCTTTTAAGTCTTCCTTGCATTTCAACCATTTATGCAGAGCTGTGAGCTTTGGCACGCGCCTTGCTCCTCTGCTCCGTGACGGGAAATTCTGCCCACGTCAACCAGGAGTTGGGACTCAATGCAAAAGAGCAGCAGATCCATTTTGAACAGACTTCTATTATTCAGTCTTGTTGCCGGTGCCACCTTGGCGATGATTGGGTGCGGGCGAACTCAAGCAGCAGCGCCGTCGCCACCCCCTGAAGTGAGAGTTGCTCCCCCTATCCAGCAAGATGTCCCGGTGTACAGCGACTGGGTAGCGACGTTGGACGGTTACGTGAACGCCCAGGTGCGACCCCAGGTCTCAGGCTACATAATCAAGCAAAACTACAAAGAAGGTTCGCTGGTCCGCAAAGGCCAGGTATTGTTCGAAATAGATCCGAGGCCCTTCAAGGCGGCGCTCGACCGCGCGAAGGGCAACCTTGCGCAAGCAGAAGCACAACTTGGCAAGAGCACTCTGGATGTGGAGCGCGACACACCTCTTGCGAAGGCCAGGGCTATCGCTCAGAGTCAATTAGATAACGAGATTCAAGCCAAACTCGGAGCCCAGGCCGCCGTCGAATCGAACAAGGCAACCGTGGAGCAGGCGGAACTCAACCTTGAGTGGACAAAAGTCACCTCGCTGGTAGATGGGATTGCGGGAATTGCACAAGTTCAGATCGGCAACCTCGTGGGATCCAATTCTATCTTGACTTCTGTTTCGCAAGTGGACCCCATCAAAGCCTACTTCCCGATTAGTGAACAGGCGTATGTCCTCGCACAAAAACAGAGCAGCGCCGTTTCTTCCAAGCACGCCATCAGTTTTTTCGGAAACTCGCTCGACCTGATTCTGACTGACGGCAGTATCTTCCCTCAAAAAGGCAAAATCCTGCTGGCCGACCGGCAGGTGGATCCAAACACGGGAACGATCCGCATCGTCGCTGCCTTCCCGAATCCCGGCAACATTCTGCGTCCCGGCCAATATGGGCGTGTGCATGTCGAAACCAACATGAAAAGAGGTGCTCTGCTGATACCTCAGAACGCCGTTGCGCAATCACAAGGAAGCTATCAGGTGGCGGTTGTCGGCGGCGACCACAAAGTCAGTATGCGCACCGTGAAGCCCGGCGAGACGGTCGGGACGATGTGGGTGATTGACAGTGGCCTAAAGCCGGGTGAGCAAGTTGTAGCCGAAGGGATGCAAAGGCTCAAGGAAGGAACTCTGGTTACTCCCAAGCCAGCACATATTTCCGGGGGAGGAAACTGAGCTATGTCGAAGTTCTTCATCAACCGTCCGATCGTCGCGATGGTGATCTCCATCCTGATGGTTATTGTGGGCACGGTTACCATCGCCAGCCTGCCGATAGCGCAGTTTCCTAACATTGTGCCGCCCGAGATTAGATTGCAAGCCACGTTCGTGGGTGCGGACGCAAAGACCCTCGAGCAAGCTGTGGCCACGCCGATCGAGCAGCAGGTTAACGGTGTGGACAACATGGATTACATGTATTCCTTGAACGCCACGGGCAATTCGCAGACCACTCTATTTGCTGACTTTGATCTCAAAACGGACCCCAACATAGACCTGATTCTCCTGCAGTCGCGCGAGCAACTGGCCGCTGCTCAGCTTCCGCCCGAAGTTAACAACTATGGGGTCACCATTAAAAAATCGACGACCGCCCCGCTCATGCTGCTCGCCTTATCCTCGCCGCAGGGTACTCATGACGAGAAATACCTAGCCAACTACGCCAACATCAACCTCAACGATCCCATCGCGCGCTTGTACGGTGTCGGTCAGACGCAGGTTTTCGGAGCAGGCGATTATGCCATGAGGCTGTGGGTAAAGCCTGACCAATTGGCAAAACTGGGGATTACAGTCACTGAGATCGTCAACGCAATCCAGACGCAGAACAGAGTGAACCCGGCTGGTCAACTAGGCGGCGAACCCGCTCCCAAGAACCAGCAATTCACATATTCCGTTCTTGCTCAGGGTCGTCTGACGTCTCCGAAGCAATTTGAGGACGTGATCGTCCGTGAAGCTCCGGATGGCGGAATCGTCCGAGTGAAAGACGTAGCCCGAGTCGAAATGGGCACGAAGGATTACAGCATTGTCAGTCGCTTGAACGGTCAGCCCTCTGCAATTATCGCCGTCTATCAGTTGCCGGGTTCCAACGCGGTCCAAACGGCAGCCGGCGTTCGAAAGCTGATGGCGGAGATGAAGCAGCGCTTCCCGCAAGACATGGACTACGCCATAGCGCTTGACCAGACGAGCGCCGTGACGGAAGGCATGAAGGAGATTATTGAGACCCTCGTGATCGCCATCGTGCTGGTGATCCTTGTGGTCTACCTCTTCCTGCAAGACTGGCGCGCTACTCTGATCCCGATGCTTGCCGTGCCCGTGTCGCTGGTGGGCACGTTTATTCTCTTTCCGCTGTTCGGCTTCTCCATTAATACCCTTTCGATGTTCGGACTGGTGCTCGCCATCGGCTTAGTGGTGGACGATGCCATTGTCGTGGTCGAAGGTGTACAACGCCACATCGAGGAGGGGTTGGCTCCCAAGGATGCGGCTCGAAGAGCGATGGAAGAGCTTTCTGGTCCGGTCATTGGTATCGCCCTTGTTCTCTCGGCGGTCTTCGTGCCCACAGTCTTTATCCCAGGCATTACGGGACGGCTCTACCAGCAATTCGCCTTGACCATCGCGATCTCAGTGATCCTCTCAGCTTTTAATGCTCTTACGCTGAGCCCGGCGCTGGCCGCGTTGCTGCTCCGGCCAAAGCAGGAGAGCCGCGGGCCGCTGCGAAAGTTCTTTGACTGGTTCAATCGTGTTTTCCAGCGCGCCACGGAGGGCTATGTCCGACTGTCCGGCGCGCTAATCCGGAAAAGCGTTTTGGCGCTGGTGGTGCTCGCGATTTTTGGCATTGCCGGGCTTGTCTTTTTCCACTTTCTGCCATCAAGCTTCCTGCCCGATGAAGACCAGGGCTATGTCTTCATCAACATGCAACTTCCGAATGCGGCTTCGCAGGAGCGTACAGCAGCAGCCGCGAGAGACGTTGAGACAATCCTGAGCAACACCCCCGGGGTTCAGTACTACAGCAGCGTGGTTGGCTACAGCTTATTGAGCTCTGTCCGGACCAGTTACAACGCCTTCTATTTCGTGACTTTTAAGCCCTGGAGCGACCGCAAAACCAGAGCGGAACAGTATCAGGAAATCAAGGCGCGCCTGAACCAGCAGCTCAGTAAGCTCCCGCAAGGGACCGCTTTCAGCTTCTCGCCGCCAGCCATCCCTGGAGTCGGTACTTCCGGCGGATTTCAGTTCGTGCTGGAAGATCGCGCAGGACGGGACGTTCAGTTCTTGTCCGACAACCTGGACAAGTTCCTGGGGGCAGCTCGCAAGCGTCCCGAAATCGGCGCGATCAGCACCACATTTCTACCGAGCGTGCCGCAAAAATTCGTGCAGGTGGATCAAGAAAAAGTGCTGAAGCAAGGTGTGGCCATCAACGATGTTTACCAAGCCATCCAGACTTTCATGGGCGGCCTGTTCATTAACTACTTCAACGATTTCGGCCGGACCTGGCAGGTGTACGTGGAAGCGGAAGCAGCTTACCGATCGGATCTAGCGAACCTGGGACAGTTCTATGTGCGCAACAACAGGGGGGAAATGGTTCCGCTGACCGCGCTCACGAAGTTCGAGTCGCGTGACGGACCCGAATTTACGATGCGCTATAACGAATACCGGTCAGCGCAGATCAATGGCAGCGCCGCGCCCGGATACAGCTCAGAGCAAGCCACGGCGGCCCTGGAAGACGTCTTCAAGCAGACGATGCCGGGCGAAATGGGTTTTGATTATATGGGCATGTCTTATCAAGAGCAGAAGGCACGACAAGGGATTCCGGCTTCGGTCATCTTCGGGTTCTCGCTGCTGTTCGTGTTTTTGATTCTTGCGGCCCTCTACGAAAGCTGGTCATTGCCTTTCAGCGTGTTGCTGAGCACGCCGGTCGCGGTCTTCGGCGCCTTTGGAGTGTTGTGGCTGCGCCGGTCGCTGCTCAGCGTTTTCTATCCGGCGTACATGGTGCAAATCGATAATGACGTCTATTCCCAGATCGGCTTGGTGATGCTAATCGGCTTGGCGGCCAAGAACGCGATTCTCATCGTCGAGTTCGCTAAGGAGGAATACGAGAAGGGTAAGCCGTTGGTGGATGCTGCTCTGGAAGGAGCCAGACTCCGGCTGCGACCTATCCTGATGACCTCGTTGGCATTCATTCTGGGCTGCGTGCCGCTATGGATTGCAACTGGCGCCGGCTCTGTGGCTCGCCAGATCATGGGTACAACCGTAATCGGTGGCATGGTGGCCGCCACCGGCATTGCCATATTCATCATTCCGGCACTATTCGTCTTGGTCGAGCGTCTGGCGAGCCGTCGCAGCGGCGAAGCACCCGGCCATGCGAGTGTTCCGCAGCTAAGCCCGTCGGAAGGAGACTAAGGTGACAAAACTAAGAGCCCTGTTGATGGGCCTCTCGCTAACGATGCTCCTGAGTGCGGGCTGTGCTGTGGGACCGAACTATAAGCGGCCGACCGTAGACGTTCCTGGTATGTACCGTGGAACTACGCCGCAAGACGCAGTGCAGCCGGCGGCGGAATCGCTCGGAGAGCGAAAATGGTGGGAGGTGTTTCAAGACAAGCAGCTTCAAGACCTGATCCACACCGCTCTTCAACAGAATTACGATATTAGCATTGCGGCAACGCGAATCCTGCAAGCCCAGGCGCAACTCGGCATCACGCGCGCCGACCAGTTGCCTACGATCAGCGCGGGGGCTCAGGCTGTCAATGAACGCAATCCGCGCACAAAATTTTTCCCTCAATACGAAACCAGTGCGAACCAGGTGGATCTCTCGCTAGCGTGGGAGCTGGATTTCTGGGGGAAGTATCGCCGCGCCACCGAGTCCGCGCGGGCAACCCTGTTAACCACCCAGTGGGCGCGTGAAGCGATTGTTAGCACACTGGTGAGTAACGTTGCCACCGCCTACTTCCAGCTTCGTTCGCTCGACCTGCAGCTCGAAATCTCGCGGCGAACGCTGGCTTCGCGCCAAGACTCGTTGCAACTCACGCAATTGTTAGCAAACGGTGGGGCTACGTCCATGCTCGACGTCCGCCAGGCGGAGCAGTTGGTGTTTACCGCGGCTGAAACCATCCCCGATCTGGAGCGGCAAATTGAGCAGCAAGAGAATTTCCTCAGCACGCTTCTGGGCAATAATCCTGGTCCCATCGCGCGGGGAATGACGTTGACCGAGCAACCGCATGTGCCGGACATTCCGGCGGGGCTTCCCTCCAGCCTGCTGGAGCGACGGCCCGACATTCGCGAGGCAGAAGCTCAGTTGATCGCAGCCAACGCTCAAATTGGAGTCGACAAAGCGGCGTACTTCCCACAAATTAACTTGACCGCGGCCGCTGGATATCAGAGCTCAGCACTTACGAGTTTGTTCACCGGTCCGGCTGGGCTATGGAGTTTCGGAGGATCGTTGGTACAGCCCATTTTCACCGGGGGAAGGATTCGTTCCAACGTCAGGTTCACTGAGGCACGGCAACAGGAGGCACTGCTGACTTATCGGCAGACCATCCAGCAGGCTTTTCGTGGGGTCTCGGACTCGCTGGTTGAGTACCGCAAGGACCGGGAGTTCCGGGAGTTCCAGCAGCAACTGGCGCTCTCGGCCCAAGACGCTGCGCAACTTTCTGAGATGCGCTATCGAGGCGGGGCCGCCAGTTACCTGGAGGTGCTGACCAACGAAACCAATTACTTTGATGCCCAGCTGGGACTCGCTCAAGCACAGTTGAATGAGCTTGCAGGTCTGGTTCGCATTTACAGAAACCTCGGTGGTGGCTGGCAGCAATAGGACGCGGCTGGAATTGACTGGCTTTGGCTGGAGACTTGACTTGAGGTAAGGGTTCCCGAATTCCAGAGCTTATGCAGTGACTGTGGGGCGCGAATTGCGGTGCACATTGGCCACCGCTCTTCCCCGTTTGTTGGCCAGGTGCATCGCGCCCCGCCAGAATCTGGCCATAGGAGCGAGTGGAAAAGAGCCAGTCGCAGTGTGGAGCGAAACTTCGGCTGAAGACCAACCGCAGTACCAGAACGATAGCCACGGATTTGGAGGATGAAAATGAGTCAGAAGACTGACGAGAAGAACAAGGCGCTTGCCCTTGAAGTGAACTCACGACGAGAAGGAGGAGTAGGTATGGCCAGCGTGCAATTGCCGCGGTCTCCGCAGTCTGAGCCCGCCCCTTTGAGCACTGGGAAGGGCACCGTTGAGCTCGCGGAAATGGTGGTCTTCGTCGATGGGCGGACCGACAGTGCAGGCATTCTCGAGTTCGCCGGCATGCTCGCCCAGGAGCATGGTGCGCACTTGATCGCCGTATTTATGCAGCCGGGGCCCGCTATTAGCCCGTCGGAGACGTTTGCCCGGGGCGAGGGCATCTTTAACGTGATCGAGGCGCACCGAGCACAACTCGAGAGGATCGAGGGGGCCCACCACGCCCAGTTCGAGGACATCGTCCGTCGTTGCGGAATTCGGTCGGAGTGGAGATCGTTGCCCTACTTGAGCAATGAGGTCGGTGTGCATGCCTACTACGCGGATCTGGTGATCGTTGCCCGCCCGGACCCTGCAGGCCAGACGGCCGGCCCTCCTGGTCTCGCGGAGTCCCTCGTGTTGAGCTCCGGCCGACCGATCGTTATGTTCCCTCCAGGCAACACGGTGTCCCGGGTCAACCGAATCGTGGTGGCCTGGAACTCTAGGCGCGAGGCCATCAGGGCGGTGGCGGACGCCCTGCCGCTGCTTGTGAAGGCCGAGGCGGTCGAAGTCTTGGTCGTCGACCATGAACGCCACGCGACGGATCATGGCCAGGAACCAGGTGCGGACATCGCGCGCCACTTGGCACGTCATGGCGCGCAAGTGGAGGTGCGACGTGTGTCGTCCGGCGGAGAAGAAGTGGGCAGGCTTCTGCTGTCGCAGGCTGCAGCTTTTGGCGCCGATCTCGTCGTCATGGGCGCCTATGGCCACTCCAATCTGAGCGAGTGGGTTTTCGGTAGCGTCACACGTACGGTGCTGCGCGAGGCGGCCCTCCCGGTCTTGATGTCTCGATGAGCGTTGGCTTTGCTGATGGTTGCTGACTTGGCGAACGGCTTGCACTTCCCGGTCTCGTGAAATCAGCGCCGTCTGCATGGCCCGGCGCATGCGGCGTTTAGCGTGTCCGCGTGTCCTGTCAAGAAATGAGGAGCAGAAAAGAGTTCCACGCAAACGTTCCGGAGTTCTTAGGGGGCTCGAAATCTGGGTCCAATAAGGGTCCAATAAGATTTCCCAAGGAGTGCTTTAACGGGCGTCAAACTGGCAGTGAGTGCCGTTAAAGATTAATAGGTTACGGTTGATTGATGCTTTGACACGGTAGAGGTCTGGGGTTCGAGTCCCCACGTGCCTACCATTCTCTCCCGAGCATTTACGCAATACAGCCGTGATGACAGAATCACTCCACTGAACGGAGCACGTGGCTCGGTGACACCCCCAGTAGCCTCTTCATGTGCATAGCCAAATGGCTCTGGTGAGCAAAGCCGACGTCCAGGGCGATCTGGCTGATTGACAGCATGCCTTCTCGCAGCAGCAGAGTCGCGCGCTCCACACGGCGGTGAATCACGTATTGATGCACTGGTATCCCTGTCGCCTCGCGGAACGTGACTTTAAGGTGCGAGGCGCTCATCCCGACCGCGTCCGCAACGGCACGCAGCGAGAGACTGGCGGAGAGGTTCTCTTCGATGTAGGACTGCACTTGACGCAGCTTGTGCCGAGGCATGCCGCCCTCCGCCAATGAACGGCTCCCTGCCACCGAACTGTAGTTCCGCAACAATTGCACGGCCAGCGCCGTGGCCATGCAATCCAAGTACAGACGCCCGCTGGGGTAGCCGTGCTGCGCCTCGGCCAGGAGCGCCCACCCGATGTGCTCGATCTGTGAATCCCGTAGCCGAAACCGGCTGCGGATCTCAATGTGGTCTTCGAAGCCGGACTCTTCGGCAACCTGGCGCAACAGGTCCGCTCCAACCTTGAGCACCAGGGCCGTATCGGCTTCCTTCATCTCCCAACGGGAGGGAATTCCGTCCGGAATAATGTCGATGTCTCCGTGGATGGCAAGACCGGAATGGCTCCGTAGGCCATGCCTGCAGTCCATTCTGACCGGCCTCCCTAGGTGAATTGCGATACGCGGGACATCCAGCTCGGGTACGTCGAGTACGCCGGGGCCATCAGACTGCAAAATCACACGCAATACATCGGACCGCTCCCGGGAGTCCAGAAATCGTACCTGCGTCATTGGCTTGGGTGGAAATGCGAGAGTTGGGGCAATCATTTTGCTGTTCACCTCACGCTGAGAGACCGTTCAGCCATCTTGACCATCCCGGCTTTGGTCGGAAGCACCGCCGCGAGCGGCTTCCACGGTTGCAGCAGCCGAGGTGGAGATCGGATGCTTCGCCCCCGAGATGTTCGTCGCAGAATACATATTTAGCCGCTTTATGTTCGTCTTTGATTCGGGTAGCCGGATGTATTCCAGGGCCAGCCCGACTCAGTGGCACAGGTTTTCCTCCGAACCTGCTCAAAATTGTCCGATTTTGCGCGGCGTTCCAGCGTGACGAGACTAGCATCGCCAATAATAGGTGACTCTGCACGTTCCGGCACCTTGTGATGAAGAATCCAGACGCGGACTCTGTACCCGTGAGTGTTATGGGTTATCGAATTCGCCATTGCGTGGAATGTCCGAAGTGCCTCACTCGATATTTGGTCGCTTGCAGTCCCTACCGCAACGGGTCTTACCTCGTTCCCACTATAGCTGGCTCACGGGAGGAATACACGCTGTATTGCTCCTGCGGGAGATCAGCAATCGCCAGATGGAGGTGGGGCGAGGTGAAAACTTATGAAGTCTCGAAAATAGCCTATGATCGCGGTTACGGCACACCCGACGAAGTCTTCCCTGTTAGACGACCAGCCACTTCAGCCAGTGGGCGCCAGGGCATAGGTTGTTGGCTGTGATGGTAGATGTGGCGGACAAAGAAGGTGCTGATTGCGACCGGGACTTAGACCCGTAACCGGGAGGTGATCACGTACCCCGGCCAATAATCATTGACTGCAACTCCTCTTAAACTGTACAGTTCAGATAGCTGAAATGGAGAGTTTGTGGCCACCACAACCCCTGGCAAGAACGGCACCATAGTGGTTTCTGCTTTGCGCGCCCGCGCGAATTTCGGCAAGCTTCTGCGCCGCGTCGATGACGAGCGCCGGTCCCTTGTGATCGAGAAGCGCGGGACACCCAAAGCCGTGCTGCTCAGCATCCGTGATTACGTCAAGCTTGCCGCCCCCGAGCCCGAGGTCTTAAGGGTCATCGGTGAAGAGTCGGAGCGGAACGGGACGAGCACATTGACCTCGCGTCAGATTGACCAGATCATAAAGACTTCCCGGTCCCAGAAGCCGAAGCGGTAATGCTTCCGCTCCGTCTCGTAATCGATACAAATATCCTGATTTCCGCAGCAATTAAGCCAGCAGGGCTGCAGCGCACTGTTTTGCTGCTCGCCATTACCCGACCGGCCCGCTTATATGTGTCCCGACCCATGCTGGAGGAATACAGCGAAGTCCTTGGCCGTCCGGAACTGCGAATTCGCAAGGGTCTCAGGCAGCAATTGCTGCAGCTCATCAAAAACCACAGCTATACGGTCGTCCCGACCCGCCGCCTGGATGTCACAAGCGACCTCGACGACAACCTGTTCCTTGAGTGCGCCGATGCTGCCCGTGCGGACTATCTAGTCACGGGCAATCAGAAGCATTTCCCGAGATTCTGGAAGAAAACCAAGATCATAACGACCCGAGAATTCATTGGCCTTACCGCGCCTCATTTAATAAAGTAACGAAGTTCAACCAGGATGAAGAATTTGTTCGCCAGGCAGGAATTTGAAGAACCGTGACATGGACTGCAAGGGCACCGTGGGGTCCTCATTGTCGAGGTTTGCCCTGCCACGAAGTCCGCCCAGATCATGTCCAGACAGTAGCCTCGCGACCTGTCCGTGCCCAGCATCAAAGCCGCCGTCTCAATTGCTGGAGAGACGAAACAGTAAAAGGCTGTCTGGAAGCCGGCCTCTTGCGCGGTGAAAATGAGCGATGTTCAGGCTCTCGGGTCGTTCCGCAGCGTTTATCTGTGATAACGGTGTGCCTTACAGTGCTATTTCAGCACCTTGGCCGCCTCCATGATCTGCTCGGGCCGCGCCCGTACGCGCAAATCTTCCGTTAGGTTCACCCAGCGGATTACCCCGGAAGAATCCAGCAGGAACTCCGCGGGCCGAGCTATGTTTTGTCCATTGACTCCCGCGCCGGGATGGACAAGGTCATAGCGGAGAATGACCTCCGCTTTCGGATCAGAGAGGAACGTGTACGTGTATCCCGCCTTCTTGCATAGGTCGCGTGACAATTCGGGCGTGTCCACGCTGATCGCCACGGGACGGACGCCGAGCTTTTCAATTTCTGCCAGGTGCCTTTCGATACCCCGTAACTCGGAGTTACAGAACGGTCACCAATAGCCTCGATAGAAGACGAGGAGCACTCCTTTGGGAGGCGCTTGCGGATTCGCCAGAGGCGTGGAAAGCAGGCTGGAGAGCGAAACCGCTTTGTTGTTCGCATCAAGCAGCACAAACTCGGGAGCCTTATGTCCGATCCGCGGAGCACCGGCAGAAGCTGGCAATTGTCTGGTCTGATAAAAGATCAGGAAGCAGAAGAAGCCCAGGGCGAAAAGGCTGAGGAGGCTTAAGATCGGGCCTGCGATCCTGCCGCGATATTGCTGCAGTTCGCCGTAGGCGCGCTTCAGCCCGAAAAAAAGAAATGCAGCGCCCATCCCGAAAAGCAGGAAGTTCACCCATGGGACGTCGCGCGTAACCGAAAACCTGGCAAATATGAAAAAGTAGCTGGCAAGAGCAATCAGGCAGACTATAAAGCCTGCCCACAGATACCAGTTCCATCGGCGCGGCTTCATCGAGGCAGTCCCGGATATTGGCCAACAAAGATGATCTTGTCGACCGGTAGTGTGGCACGTTTCCCTGGATGGGCCACCGAAAACTTATGCATACTGCTCGCTCTTTCGGACCCGCCGGATGCCTAGCCATTGCAAGATAGCAAACGCCAGCACAACTTCAGCCAGGAGGGCTACAACCCACTTCCCACCAACGCTGAAAGGAATCACCAGGATCAGCGTGTAACTGCCCACTACCCAGACCGCATCCATGATGACCGCAACCCAGGCGTCGGTAATTTTTATTTTCGGACGGCGGGCATTAAGCCATAGAATCGCGGCGTATACGATCAAGCAGACTCCCAGGATAGCTAAGCTGGCCTTATCTGGAAGACCTAGAAACTTTACGAGCCAGCGATTGGCAAACAGAATCGCCCCGCCGGAAACAACTGAGAAAACTGCGTTGCCGGTCAGCGCTTTTTTCAGAAGACCTTGACGTTCTTCTACAGACTGATTCATACATTTTCTCCTTTTTGTTTGGATTTTTCGAGGACTTGTTCGCCGGATGCGGCGGCGATGCGATCAACGATCGCCCGTCGCGCCAGCAGGAATGCGGATTTGTCGTTGAACAACTTGAAAGCCCAATTCGCCTCTTGCACGTAGGCGTGGAGTTCAAATGCCAGCTGAACCGGATCGACCGAAGCCCTGAGTTGTTTGGCCGATCGGGCGAAGCCGATCTCGTCTTGAAGAGCGACCAGCCAACTTTTGGTGAGGGCCGCAATCTCATCGCGCACCGGGCCGGGACGGCTGTCGAACTCGGCAGATGCGGCGGCGAAAAAACATCCCCCGCGAAACACGATGCTTTCCACGTATCCGATCCAGCTCTCCAACATCGCGCCCAGGCGAGGTAGACCCCGGGGCTGCTGGACCGCCGGCTGCACGACGTACTGGACGAAGATTTGTTTGGCAGCCTCAACCACCGCCAGCTGCAGTTGTTCCTTGGATCCAAAGTGAGCGAACACGCCTGTCTTGCTCATCTGTAACTCGGTCGCGAGCCGCCCGATCGAGAGACCCTCGAGCCCCTCGGCCGAGGCGATATCGGCTGCGAGGCGGAGTATCTCCCGGCGAGTTCTGGTAGCTTGTTCGGTGTGATAGCGAATGAATGGCTTCGTCTTCATAGTACGATCGTACTATATGTAACGATCGTTCTATTTGTCAACAACCGCCTTTTGAGAAATTCGCGCGGGGAGCGG
>WNFC01003323.1_pt1 | contig 33288 bp, 34 predicted proteins | sample 5400541 | NCBI WGS metagenome assembly WNFC01 (sample SAMN13153342, study PRJNA577476) | soil metagenome | isolation source: 120 cm saprolite under Douglas fir tree site 2 hole 2 replicate 1 | place: USA:California | collected 2015-04-18
CGTCCGTTCGATGGCCAGCGGTTCGAGGGCGACGCTCTTCGCCCAGTCTTTCCAGCTCTCCACCGCCCAAGCCGCAGCATCCGGCAAGCGGGGCTCGGGGCCCATGTCTTCTCCCAGTTGATTGCGCAGCGCCCATTCGATCCCCGCGTGCATCGCCGTGCCGATCGTGGCTGCCTGCTGCTTGGCGCGGTCGGCTGCCTTGACCCCGGTCACGGCCTCAGCGACGGCGGTGAGGACGAACTCGGGATCCCGCGCTCCGGGCTTGCTCAGCACCTCGAGCATCGCGGCCTCGAAGTACCGCCGCTCTTCCTTCGCATACCAGGGTCCGAGCGCCGGCTTGGCAATGATGTCTAGCACCGTCGTGACGGACGGCCACTGTTGACCGTCGATCGTGTAGAAACGGGCCCTATCGAAGGATCGCGGCGCCGCGTTGGTGATCGAGGTCGCCATCTCAGCCCTCCTCGCTTGGGACCCGGGTCATTGGCGGCTCCGGGTGTTCCGCCCCCTCGGTCCACATCACGTCGCCAGCGACGAACACCTCGAACCCCTTGAATGACCGGCCCGCCTTCGAGGTCTGCAGGCCCGTGTACTGGATCAACACCTGGGCGCCCTCGCGTACCAGGCGGAGCCGCTCCAGCAGCGCCGTCGGCAGCGGAAACGTCATGAGCCCCTCGGCAGTCTCCAGCGTGCCGAGGGGCCCGTAGCGGCCCTCATGCGCCCCGCGCCACGTCCCCTCGAACTCCTCCCCGGGCTGCTCCCACTTGTGAAACTGTCCCTGCCCCACCCGCCGCCAGCGCTTCAGGCTGCTCATAAGCCTCGTCCCTCCATTAACCTACTACTATCACTACTATTACCATTATGCCTGTCTTCTAATTCCTTGTCAATGCCGGGGGAAAATTGCTACAAGCGCCACGTGAGTCTCCAGGGGTTCGTTACTGAACTTCATAGGAAACAGGGACTTTCGCAGACTGAAATCGCGAAAAGATCTAGGCTGAGCCAGAGCCAGATCTATAAGATTCTCACCGGCTTAGGCAAGCACAGAAGCCGAACCTATGGGGCGTTGGCGACCGCCTTCCCTCGTGCTTGGAATGAATACCTTCGTCGCCACCCAACCTTCCGGGTCGAACTCCGTGAAGCGTTCGGCTGGGCAACGTCGCCTGGCCATCCCACCGATTCCGAACAAGCCGACCCAATCGAATTCTTTGAGTCTAGTCTTGGCCTTGAGTCAGCGCGGGGGCTATCCGCAGAGGCTCGAGAGCGCTACGGAGAGAGAGTTCGTGAGGTTATGCGAGAGGCGACGCGCAAGCTCGAAGAGTATAAGAAAGCCCTAGAGGCAGAATCTAAAATGGCGAGAGCACGCAAAGGACGGAAGCCCTAACGAGGTAACGTCAACGGGTGTGTAAACGAAGAGAGGCGGTGTAGCCTTCGGTTCGCAACCAACGAACCACCGGCGCTGAGAACGCCGGGGAAGGAGACACCGCCCATGAAGGAGCAGAGCATCGTGGGGGCCGCGGAGTCAAGGCCCGTGTGAGAGAGCGTGGAGGTGTTCGCCCGCCAGGGGGTCCCCTTGCAGCTACGTGCCCGAGCTCTGGGCCAGTGCCTTGAGCATGTTCAGGTCGGCATCGGTCAAGATGTGCTGGTCATAGGTGCTCGTGGGGACGTTGGGTACCTGGCCCGGGTTGCCCATGGCCCCGCCGCCGCCATTGACGGTGAGGCCATTGCTCTACCGCGCGGCGATGGAGCTCATCGCTCTCCCTAGGCGTCACGCTCCTGGTAACCCTTGCTGGATGGGGTGCGATAGACCTTCACGGCATCGGCCCGGCGGTTGACGATCCACACCTCGGGCACGCCTGTCCTCGCATACACGGGCAGCTTTCAGCCGCGGTCATGGCGCAGAGACGTATTGGCCACCTCCACGAGGAGCAACGAGTGCTCGGGCTCCGGATGCGCCGTGCAGTAAAAGTCTTCGCGGGGGCTCAGCAGCATCGGCTCCCGCGCTACAATCCCGGCATGGAGACAAAGAGCCTATACGCGGAAGAACGCTCCGGCGACGGCCGGTGGGCTGTGTGACACGACAACCCTCACCCAGCTCGACGCGAGCGAAAGCACAATGGTGGCGCTTCGCCGCCGGAAGCACAGCATACCTGTCCTTCCTTGCAAGCCCCGCACGAGTAACCGCGATAGCCTTCGTGATCTTGGCCGGTTTGGTAGGAGCGCGCTGGATCACGGGCAACTATGACTGGACCTACTTCGCCGTGGCCGGTGACCAATTCACAGATCCTCGCAAGACGCCGATACGAGTTCACGTGGCCGAGGGACCGGGCTATGATGGCCAATTCTTCCTACGGCTGGCCTTCGAACCGTTTACCGCGAGGCGAACCGCCTGGGGAATCGAGATCGACGGACCTGCCTGGCGGCAACAGCGCATCGTCTATCCCTTGATCGTGCACATCGCGGCGTTGGGCCAGCCGCGCTGGGTTCCCTTCACCCTTGTTGCAGTCAATCTCGTTGGGGTGACGGTGCTCGTGCTCGCCTGTTCCGTGCTCGCGGGTCGGCTCGGCCTTGCGCCCGCCTGGGGCATCCTGCCGGCGTTCTTCCCCGGGCCCACGATGGGTCTCGCAAGAGACCTGGCCGAGCCCCTCAATGCCTGCCTGTTAACACTAGCGATCTTTGCCTGTACGAGCGCATCGTTCGGCTGGGCCGCCCTCGCCCTCGCTGCTGCAGCCTTGACGCGTGAAACGACGATGATCTCGGTGGCGGCAGTCGCCCTTGCGCACCAGTTCGATAATCCGCTGCCGGAACTCCGGCGCGCGGACTTCTCCCCCATAGGGGAACAATGTACACGGAAGCGGATAAACTTCAGCATAGCGCATCCGCCGAGCGCCTTCTGGCCTTCCGCCAGATCTTGACGATCCGGTTGCTCGCGCTGTATCGTTGTGCGACGTGCAACTCAAACCTCCACCAATAAAGCTGGCGCTATCAGACGGCACGGTGCACGCATCAGCGCACCGGCTCGCCTCCGGCGCGATCGAAACGTCCACAGAATGTTGGGCGTACGCGCTGGCGTTTCGGCTCAACGACCGTCTGGGTTCAGCACGGAGCGCACGTGCCGTCGTGACCGCCGAGCTAGAGGTGATTCACGGGCGCGTGGGTGTAGGTTGTCTCAACTTGGGGGGGGACGCCTACCTGATGGAGCGGTTCGCAGATGCTGCTCACGCGGTGAGTCGGCGCATCGTGCTTCGCGTCCCCGCATCAGGAATCAGCGATATTGTGTTCCGAAATGCCAGTTCCGATGGGGCCTCGCGTTTCCAGGTGGTACGGCTCGCGATAGACTTGGAAGATATTGTCCCATCCCCATACCCGGTTGACGTTCTGCCACGTGAGGTCTTCGCTGAACCGCTTCCGCCGGGGGGAGGGGTCATTGTCTTCAACGACGAGCCTGCCGCCGCCCTTAACCGCGCGCGAATGGATTTCATCCAAAGTCTCGCTCTTCCGCTCGACGGGCGCAGAGTCCTCGACGTTGGCGCTGGAATTGGTCATTTCGCTGAGTTCTATCGCCGCATGGGCGCCACCGTGGTGGCAATTGAAGGACGCCCTGAGAACGTGGACGAGATGCGACGTCTCTATCCACAAGTCGAGGCGCACGTCGGGGACGTCCAGAGATTTGATCTGACCTCGCTCGGACAGTTCGACGTCGTGCATTGTTTCGGGCTGCTCTATCACGTGGACAGTCCGGTCGCGGTGCTTCGCCAAATGGAATGCGTCTGTCGCGACATCCTGCTGCTAGAGACGATAGTCTGTGACTCATCACGAACTATCATGGTGCTGGCCGATGAAACAAGGGCGGTGAATCAGGCCCTGGCGGGCATTGGAAGTCGTCCTAGCCCATCGTTCTTGGTAATGGCCCTCAACCGTCTGGGGTTTCCGTTTGTCTATGGGACGACTAGTCCACCCTCTCACCCCGACTTTCGCTTCGAGTGGCGCGACACGTTTGAATTCTCGCGCGACGGGCACAACTTGCGCTGCATATTTGTGGCGTCACGGCACCCGATGATTCGAGACTCGCTCACGGCACTCATCGAGCCTTTACCGGACTGATCCCACACTTGACTCAGAATGCGAAGAGCGGCCTCGCTGTTCAGAGTCCAGACGGCTTGAAAGCCAGCGGTGCCAGCGTCGTCGCCTGGCTGTCAGCAGTTGCCGGGGGAAGAATCAATGCGAACGCTGCTGTGCCGGAGCTGGGAGCCGACGGCTTATGGACGCGGATCACGCAGCGGCGAGCGAGGGGGTCAATGTTGACTATTCCACCTGACTCACGGGTGTGCCCGGCTCTGGAGGCTGTCTTCCCCTGGATGCCCGACGCACTGTCGACGGCTTCGGGCGCTTCGGCTGGCACCTCCTCATGACCGTCGCCTCGTTCATGGATAGTGCGGCGCGGCGATCCGGTGATTCGTAGAACCATGCGTGTATCCGTCGTGGGCCTCGGAAAACTGGGTTCGCCACTGGCCGCGGTTCTGGCCAGTCGGGGACACCAAGTGATCGGAGTCGACGTTCGCCCGGAATCGGTGCGTGACCTGCGCGAGGGCAGAGCTCCGGTGCGCGAACCTCAGCTCCAGGAACTCATCGCCTCCAGCCGAGACCGGCTGAGCGCCACGACTGACTACATCGAAGCCATGCTGGGAAGCCAGATCACAGTCGTGATCGTGCCGACGCCGAGCGATGAGCGCGGAGCCTTCTCGAACGAGTACGTGCTGGCCTCGATCCGCGAGATCGGCCTCGCGCTGCGCAAGAAAAACGAATACCACGTGGTGAGCATCACCAGCACAGTCATGCCTGGCTCGACGGGTGGGGAAATCCGCGACGCGCTGGAACGCCATTCGGGGCGCCACGTCGGTCAGGACGTCGGACTCTGCTATAACCCCGAATTCGTGGCCCTCGGTAGCGTGATCCACGACATGCTGCATCCGGATTTCGTCCTGATCGGCGAATCGGATCGCCGAGCCGGCGATGTGCTGGAGGAACTCTACCGGCCGGTCTACGATCTGATGCCCCCCGTGCTCCGGATGAACTTCGTCAACGCGGAGCTGGCCAAGATATCCGTGAATACCTTCATCACGACCAAGATCTCGTACGCGAACATGCTGTCGGACATCTGCGATCGCTTGCCGGGTGCCGACGTGGACGTCGTGACGGCGGCCATCGGGTGTGACAGCCGGATCGGATCCAAGTACTTAAGGGGGGCCACGGGATACGGCGGACCCTGTTTCCCGCGTGACAACATCGCCTTCGGTCAATTGGCTCGCGCGCTCGGATCGCGCGCCGACATCGCGGACGCGACCGACACGCTTAATCGCTATCAGATCGAGCGCGTCCTCGGGATAATTCAGGGACGGGTCCGGAGTGGCTCGCGCATCGGGATTCTAGGCCTTTCGTACAAGCCGCACACGCCCGTCATCGAGGAGAGTCCTGGAATGGCCTTGGCCATGCGCCTGCTGGACGAGCACTACTCGGTCACGGGCTACGATCCTATGGCGCTTGCCGCCGCGCGGACCTTGTTGGGCGACCGCTTCACTGCGGCGTCTGACGCCGCAGCCTGCGCCGCGTCCTCCGACGCTCTCGTCATCACCACGCCATGGCCGGAATTTCAGAATCTCTCGCCGGCTGCCGTGGGGGGCACCGGCAGCCGACCCAGCCGCCTCTTGATCCTGGACTGCTGGCGCATGCTACCCTGCGAGAAGTTTGCCCAAGTAGCAGACGTTGTTCAACTGGGGCGCTCAGCCCTCTGAGCCGGAGGATTGCTGCTTCCATGGACGCGGTGGATGGAACTGGAACTGCGAAAGGAGGCCGAGAATGAACGACCTCGCGCATGATGATCTGGTGCTCGTGACTGGAAGCGGAGGCTTCATAGGTGGCCACCTCGTAGCCGACTTGCTCACTAGCGGCTTCAGAACTGTTCGGGCGGTCGACAACAAGCCGCTGGCCGAGTGGCATCAGGTATTGCCCGAGGCCGAGAACCTGCAACTCGATCTCAGAGGAGCTGAGGCATGCCTCAAGGCCGCCCACGGAGCTCGCTACATTTTCAATCTGGCCGCCGACATGGGCGGGATGGGGTTCATTGAGACGCACAAGGCCGACTGCATGCTTTCGGTCCTGATCAACACGAACATGTTGCTGGCCGCCCGCGATTGCCGGGTCGAGCGTTACTTTTTCTCCTCTTCCGCGTGTGTGTACGCTGCCGACAAACAGACCGACCCGAAGGTGACGCCGCTGAGGGAAGAACACGCCTATCCGGCCATGCCTGAGGATGGCTACGGCTGGGAGAAGCTGTTCAGCGAGCGGATGTGTCGCCATTTCCTCGAGGATCATGGCCTGATCACACGCGTGGCGCGCTATCACAACGTCTACGGGCCGAAAGGTACATACTTTGGCGGGAGAGAGAAGGCTCCTGCCGCGATCTGCCGCAAAGTTGCAGAGGCTAAGCTGTCCGGAAAGGACGAGATCGAGATCTGGGGAGACGGCGAGCAAACGCGTAGCTTTATGTATATCGACGACTGCTTGTATGGAACCCGAGCGATCATGGCCAGCGAGGTGTCGGACCCCCTGAACCTCGGTAGCGACGAGCTGGTCACCGTCAACCAGCTCGTCGAGATCGTTCAGGCGATTGCCGGGGTGCGGCTGAGGCGGAGATACAAGCTCGATGCCCCCCAGGGTGTCCGCGGCCGCAATAGCGACAACACATTGATCCGACAGAAGCTCGGATGGGCGCCCTCCATCGCGCTATCTGACGGCCTTGAGAAGACCTATCGGTGGATTCACGACGAGGTGAGCCGAGCACAAGGAGTCTTGCGGCACGCCACCCCTGTCTAGCAGTGACCATCGTTTCAATCGACCAGCACGGGTCGTATCAGCACGAGAGGCGCCGGCCGTGGTCAGGAATCAAAGATCATCTGGCCGAACACCTCGATGAGGAGAGGGGCGCCTGAGGGGTTTCCCTCGGGCCGTGGGGAGGACGGCATGAGAGCGGTGTTCATCGCTCCTGACCAGAGCGACGTGGGGTTCGAGCCGCTGGTGTGGATGCGGACCCAGGAGATGATCCGCGCGCTGGGTCTCCGTGGGGTGGAGGTCTACCCCATGAGCCTCCGGGCGTTCGCCGACTCCTGCCGCGGCGCCTCCCGGGAGTTGACCCGGATCGATCCTGATTTCATCACTGCGCCCAACTTCAACTACTTCCTGGTCGCCGCCAACGACGAGGGCCGACTGCCTCGCGCGCTGGACAAGCCCATCGTGGCCCTGTGGGACGACCCGCTGGGGGCGCTGGCCAGCTGCATGCGTCACGAGGAGTCGAAGGGGCCGACCGGATTGTTGGGGCGGGTCCTGCGCCAGGTCGAGCGTCGGGATCCCACGGGCCTGGCCGCCGCCGTGAACGGGGCCCTGAGCGAGCGGGCCGGGCACCGCGTGCGCATGTTCACGGAGGTCATGGACCATCCGCTCCTCCGGCACTTCTCGTGGGACAGCGGACACATCGAGGCCGTAGAGTCGTTGGGGCTGCTGAGGCCCGGGCGAGCCCGCTGGTATCCCATCGCCACGTTTCGTCCGTTCCTGGACGCGGGACTCCGGGCTCCCGGCGGCACGCAGTCGCGAGACGTCGCCTTCTGCGGCAACGTCTACCTCGGCACGCTGGCCGAGCATCCCATGTGGCAGAACGAGGTGTTGCGGGGCCTGACCACGCGGATCTGTGAGCGCAAGCTGCAGGAGCTGGACCGATCGGTGTGGAGCTTCACGATGGAGGAGATCGAGGCGCTGCCACCGGCGGTCCGGGACGCCCACGGCTTGCGCGTGCAGCGACGGCCGTTCTGGGACTACTACATCTTCACCGTTTGGCAGGCCGCCAACACCCTGGTCCGCCTGGCCATCCTGGGCGGGATCAAGCGCGAGGTGAATCTGTTCGGCCTGTTCGCCGATCCCAAGAGCGCGACGCGGCTGCACGACTATCCCAACCTCCGGTACCAGGGCAATGTCCACCACTTCGACGAGCTGCCCACCGTCTTTGCCACCACCCGGATCAACGTGTGCGTGACCAACGGACTCGTCTACAAGGGCATGTCGTCGAAGCTGATCGACTGCCTGGCCAGCGGCGGATTCGCCCTGACCGATCCCAAGCGCGACGTGCTGGAGTTCTTCGGGCCCACGGCCGAGAAGATCTTCTTCCGCGGCGTCGACGAGCTGAACGCCAAGATCGAGTACTACCTGACGCATCCCGAGGAGCGGGAGGAGATCACGCAGATCCTGGGCGAGAAGATCCGGCGGCACTGCACGCTGGAAGCGCTGTTCGACCGTGTCCTCCAGTCCCTTGGCTAGCCGGCTCGCCCAAATCTTCACGGCGTCCGGACGACAGCAGATCCGCGAGCGTCTGTACGCGTGGTGGTGGTGGCGCTCGCTCAACCGGCCCCACGTGGTCGACGACACCTACATCCGGCTGCTCGATCAGCTGCCCGCCGACGCCCGAGGCCTGGACCTGGGATCGCGCAGCCGGATCCGCGAGAGCGCGATCACCCTGGACATGGCGGCGGTGGCCGGGGTCGACGTCATGGGCGACGCCCATCAGCTGCCCTTCGACGACGACACCTTCGACTACGTCTGGTGCAACGCCGTGCTCGAGCACGTGCCCTACCCGATGCGGGTGGCCGCCGAGATCGGCCGGACCCTGAAGCCGGGCGCTCTGGCCTTCATCCAGGTTCCCTTCCTCGAGAACGTGCACGGCTGGCCCGACGACTACTATCGATTCACCCTGCGGGGCCTGCGCGTCCTCTTCAGCGATCTGGAGGAGGTGGCCAGCGGCGTGTCGGCCGGACCGGGTCAGGTGCTCCCCGACCTGGTGCAGTACTACAGCGTGGGCTTCGCCGAGCTCCAGAAGGGCGGGCTGCTGGTGAACCTGTGTTGCCTGATCCCCGGCTTCCTGCTGATCCCCATCCGGATGCTCGATCGCCTGCTGAAAGACCGGCCGTCGTACTGGAAGTGGGCTCGCGCCTACTATTGGGTGGGCCGGAAGCCGGTGGCGGGGAGCGCGGGCCGCGCGCTCACGAAGGAGCGAGCCGACAAATCGCTCGCCCCGAGCAGGGCCTGAAGATAAGATCGGTACCGGTATGAGCGCCTCCGAAGAAATCAGCCGCCGCTACGTCCCGTCGCCACCGGGGTCGCCGTCGAGCGGCGCCGTGTCGAGGGCTCGGCGTGCGCTGGCGCCGGCCATCACCGACGCCGTGCGGCTGTTGCTGTTGCCGGTGCTCATCGTGAGCGCCGCCGTCATAGCGCTGTGGCTGCGCATCATCTTGAGACGGCGAGCGCCGGATCCATCGACCGTGCACGGCCGGGCCCTCCAGAGCGTCGACCTCTTCGTCGAGCAGTACCCCTTGCACCTGTACCCCATTCTCTGCAAGGCCCTGGAGCTGGCCATCCTGCGGGACGAGCTGCGGGGGCTCGCCGATCGCCGACCGCGGATCCTCGAGGTGGCCATCGGCGACGGCACGCTGTCGGCCCGGGTCTTTCCCCCCGAGGCCGAAGTGGTGGGGCTCGACATCAATCCCTACTACCTGCACCACGCCCGCCAGCTCAAGCACGTGCGGGAGGCGGTGGTGTGCGACTGTCTGGCGCCTCCCCTGCGCGAGGGGAGCTTCGATCTGATCGTGGCCAACAACTTCCTGCATCACGTCACCGAGAAGTCCAAGCCACTGGCGGCGTGGTCGGCCATCGCCGAAAGCGCCGTCTTCAACGAGAACACCGTGTACTGGGCGTCCAGCTGGGTCCGGCCCTCCGTGCTGGCCGCCCTGGGCATGAAGGACGCGGCGGCCCGGGCCACTCACGAGATCGAGCAGTTTCACTGGCAGTCGCTTCTTCCGATCGATCGGTTGAACGCGATCGTGAGGAATCACTACGAGATCCAGCGGGCCGTCTCCTACTTGAGCGCGCGCACCTTCTTCCTGTGCGCGATCTTCTCGTTCCTCATGCGGTGCACGGGCCCGCCGACTCCGGTCCGGCTCAAGCGCATCTTTCTGGGGCCCCTGCGTCGGCTGGTCCTTCCCCTGACGGCGACGGTGGCTAGGCTGCTCGTCCGGTTCGACGAGTTTCAGGACCGGTCGCGGGATGCCTACGTGTCCTACGTCGGCCGCAGCCGGGCGTTCAGCCGGTCGGGCCAGAGCGGGCACCTAGTGTGTACGGCGTGCCGGGGAACCCTGGACGCGCGGGATGCCTGCCTCAAGTGCGGGACGGAATATGTCCGGAGCGATGGCTTGCTGTTCTTGCTGCCTCGCGACATGGATCACATCCGGACGGGCTATCGGGTGGCGGAGGCGACGACGCTGGAGAGGGAGCTTCTCTAGGCTCTCATGAATCATCCCGTCTTCGCCTACTTCGAGCGCTTCCACGGCCTCGTCCCCACTGGATATCATGCGAATTTCCTCGGGGTGAAGACGAGGAATGGGTTCGCCGCCGGCATGGTCGCCGCGCTCGGCCAGCAGCTCCCGGACGGGGGCTATGTCCGCGGGGACTATCCGGGATTCGACGAGGAGTACTTCGAATGGATCGATCTGCTCGAGGCGGTGCTTGCGGCCCGGGGTGTCTTCACGATGATCGAGCTAGGGGCCGGTTACGGACGCTGGCTCGTGAACGCGGCGGTCGCCGCAGCGCAGCGCCGGACCGGCGACCTCCGGATCAAACTGGTGGGCGTGGAAGCGGAGCCGACGCACTTCGCGTGGCTGAAGCAGCATTTCGAGGACAACGGCCTCGATCCGGCCGAGCACGTGTTGATCGAGGCGGCCATCGACGCGACTGACGGCATGGTGGATTTCTATGTGGGGAAGGCAGACGAGTGGTACGGCCAGAGGATCGCCGACCACGGCGATACCGAGCGCCCGGTGAATCAGGTGCGGGCCATCACTCTCAAGGGGATTCTCACTGGTCTGGAGTCGGTGGATCTCATCGACCTCGACATCGAGGGCGCCGAGCTGGTGGTGCTCTCGAGCGCGATCGACGAGCTCGATCGTAAGGTGAAGCGAGTTCATATCGGCACCCATGCGAGGTCCATCGAGCGAGGTTTACGGACGCTCTTCCGGGAGCACTCCTGGTACAAGCGGAACGACTACGAGGTCGGGAGTAGCGAGCTGACGCAATGGGGCCCCATCTCGTTCAACAACGGAGTGCAAACATGGATCAATCCGCGCCTGCAGAGCATTGAGCCGACCCCGGCCGAGATGCACTGGCTGCAGTGGGCGCTGCATTCCAGCGAGATCAGGTACGGACGACTCCAGGACGAGATGCACGCGCCCGAGGCCGCACCCGAACGCGTCCAGGAGGACGCTCGACTCCGGGCGGCCCTGGAGGCTGCCCGCGAGGCCCAGAACCGGATCGCGGCCATGGAAACCAGCAAGTTCTGGAAGCTGCGCCGTCTCTGGTTCCGGCTCAAGCGTCGTGTCGGCCTGGGCGAGAACGAGTGAGATGGTACTCTCACCTTGCTCGATCGTATCGTTCCGGCGCTCCCAGCCCCGGAATACCATGATGAGATCGGTCCCCGTGGGGACTGCAGGCCGAGCTGGGCGATGAGCGACGCCAGAGCGGAACCGGCCAAGACGTACGGACTCCGGCGCGGAGCCGAAGAGTTCCCGCTGATGATCGTGCTGTCGATCATCTATCCCTGCAACTTCGGCTGTCCCAACTGTCCCTACACCGACGGCAACTCGGAGATCCGGCGCTTCTACCACGAGCGCGGCGGCGACCTGTTCCCCGTCCCGCTGTGGCAGAAGATCGCCGACGAGTCCGGGGAGTACGGTGCCTGGCTGCGCTGCACGGGCGGGGGCGAGCCCATGCTGCACCCCCACATGGTCGAGATGATCGAATACGCGAAGGCCCGGGGGGCCCGGGTGTGGCTGAACACGAACGGCAGCATGTTCGGCCCCATCCCCAAGCTGCACCGCAAGCTCGAGCGCATCATCCGGGCCGGGATCGATCTCATCGAGTTTTCCATGGACGCCGGCGACGCCGAGACCTACGCCAAGGTCCGCCCACCTCACGGAGGTCCGCCGCGCCATCCCGAGCAGTGGTGGCAAGGTCAGGTCGCCAACGTGCGGGCCGCGCTGGATCTCCGACGAGAGCTCCGGGCTCCGACCCGCGTGGTGGTCTCGATCATTCGCCAGGAGGCGATCGAGGGGCGCCTGGAGAAGGCGGTCGATTTCTGGCTCAAGGACATCGGCGTTGACGAGGTGATCACCCGGAAGTTTCTGACCTGGGACGACAACACGGCCATTCCCTTCGGCAAGGCCCTGGACCCCCATCTCTACGGCGATCTGCCGACCGAGCGGAAGGAGCCCTGCGTCTGGCCCTTCGAGCGCCTGAACGTCGACACCCTGGGCCGAGTGGCCCTCTGCGGCCAGGACATCGCGTTCCGGACCTCCACGTTCTTCCCCAACGTGTCCGACACCTCCATAAAGGACATCTGGCAGGGCGAGACGTTCAACCGGTACCGGCGGCTCCATCTCGAGGGGCGGGGGGCGGAGGCCTGGCCCTGCCGGGGCTGCTCGGCCTGGCTTGCCGGCATCCGCGACTGGAACCATGGTTGGCTCAAGGTGTTGAAAACCTCGGGCGATCACCTCAAGGACGTGATGAAGAAGGATCTGGGCACGGAGGTGGAGGTCTACGAGCCTGAGCTCTAGCCCCATGGTCACCGGACAGAGCGTCTCGCTGCATCCGTTCGATCGCCCGCACCTCGAGCAGACGCGGGCCTGGGTGAACGATCCCGAGCTGTCCCGTCTGCTGGGCCGGGCCCGGCCAGTCTCCGACGACGAGCACGAGGCCTGGTTCCGGTCGCTGCAGGACAGCAAGACCTCCGTGCATTTCGCCATCGAGACCAACGCCGACAGGCGGCACATCGGCAACGTCTGGCTGTGCGAGCTCGATTGGCGCCATCGCACCGGCGAGCTGCGCGTCGTCATCGGTGACTCCGCGGGCCTGGGGCGCGGCTTGGGGACCGAAGCGATCGCCCTGCTCTGCGCGTATGGCTTCGAGCGCCTCAACCTGCACAAGATCCGGGCCTACGTGCTGGGCATTAACCCGCGCGCGCTGCGGGCCTTCGAGAAGGCGGGCTTCGCCGTGGAGGGCGTGCTCAAGGAAGACCGGTGGGACGGTGACCGGTTCTGCGACGTCTACCTGCTGGGGAGGATCCGGTGAGGGAACGCGAACTCGTCCACGTGATCTATGACGGTCAGTGCGATTTCTGTGTCCGCGCACTGCGAGTCGCCCGGGCCCTGGACGTCTTCGGGCGGCTCCGCTTCCACGACGCCCACGATCGCCAGGCGATCGCGACGGCCTTTCCGGTCCTGGCCGGGGCGGACCTGGACGAGGCCATGTATGCCGTCACGGGCCGGGGGGCCATCGATCGCGGGTTCTTCGCCTTTCGGCGCATGATGCGGCTCAGCCCGTTGACCTGGCCGCTGGTTCCGCTGTTCTATCTGCCAGGTGCGGGCCTGATCGGACCACGGATCTATGCGTGGGTCGCCCGGAACCGCCATCGCTTCGGCTGCCGCTCCCAGATCTGCACGCTGCCCGAAAGGCACCGCTCCACCGTCGCGGCGGCGGATTGCAGACGGGATCGAGCGTGATCGGATAAGGCCGTCCGCGGTGGTCACCATGCCCGAGCTGAGTCCTCAGGTCTTCGCTCTCTTCCGGACGGTGTACGGGGCGCTGCTGCTGGGAATGCTCCTCATGACACTACCGCACGGGCGGCGCTTTTTCGTGAGCGAGCGCTGGGGCGGCTACGGCGAGTCCACGCGGGCGGTCGATGCGGTCCAGAATCCGGTGGTCTACCCCGCGCTCATGGTGGTGTGGCTGGCCAGCGCGCTGCTCTTGATCGTGGGTGAGTGGACGTTCTGGGCGGCCCTGATCAACCTGATCCTCTGCCGCTACTTCTTCGTCCGGATGCGCTGGAAGAGCGTGGCCCGGGGCATGGGCGCCCCGGGGTTCATGACCTACTGGCTGAGCGCCGCGGTGTTCCTGCTCGCGCTCACGCGCGGCGGGTCGCCGCGGGTGTCTCAACTAGCTCTGCTGGTGCTCCAGGTGGACTTCGCCTTCATCATGCTGTCGGCCGGCTTCTACAAGGTCCTGGCCGGGTACCTGCGCAACCACGGCATGGAGTTCGGCCTGGCCAACCCGGAGTGGGGCTACTGGTGGCGGTGGTACTGCCGCATGGCGCCCGGACACTGGGTGTTCAGGATGCTCAACCATCTCGCCTGGTCCACGGAGATCGTGGCCGCCCTGCTCATGCTGATCCCGCCGACGCGGGCCCTGGGGGCCGCCCTGATCATCGCCAGCTTCCTCTTCATCGCCAGCCAGATCCGTCTGGGCTTCCTCTGCGAGATGGTCATGCTGGCCGGGGTGCTCTATTTCCCGCCCGGAGGCCTGGGCGACCGCCTGATTGGTCGTCTGATCCCCGAGCTCGGTTCGGCGTCGCCCTCGGGCGTGCTGGCCGCGCTGGCGACATCACCGGTAGTCGAAGCGGCGTTGACGGTGGGCTTGCTCGGCTACCTCGTGCTCCTGCCCCTGGCCCATGCCGGCCTGTTCTACAACTTCTGCGCCCGCCAGCGGCTGCCGGGGCTCTGGCAACGCGCGCTGGACGCGTACACCAACTTCTTCGGCATCATCATCTGGCGCGTCTTCTCCGTGGACGTCGTCAATTTCCTCGTCCTGATCCATCACCAGCCCCGGACCGGAGGCGACCGGACCACCATCAGCCGCTACGGCTGGGGCGGCGGGCTCCGCTACGCGCACGTCTGCGAGTCCATCGCGGTGACGAGCGTGTTCACGACGCTCAAGTACTACCCGAGCAACGGGGCGTTGTTCCGTGAGCGCCTGCTGCGCTACGCGCGCACGGTGCCGTGCCCGGCCGGGTCGGTGCTGGTCTTCGAGTACGTCAGCATCGGCAAGACGGCCCGCGCGTTCGACCACGTCCCGGTGGCCGAGTTCGTGGTGGACGTGAAGGCGGGGACGGTGACCGAGCGAGTGCTGAACGCGACGGTCTCCGTACGGGCGGCGCACGCGGTCTCGCCGGTCCACGAGGGGCTGCGCCCGGGCACCTACGCCCCCATGGAGAGCTGACCGTGTGCGGCATCGCCGGGGTGTTGGGCCGGAGCGACGAGCCGACCGTTCGCGCTATGCTGGCCACGCTGGTCCACCGCGGCCCGGACGACGAGCACGTCGTGGCCGGGCCGGACTTCACGCTGGGGGCCCGGCGGCTCAGCGTCGTGGACGTGGAAGGCGGGCGGCAGCCCATCGCCAACGAGGACGGGACGGTCTGGGCCGTGCAGAACGGCGAGCTGTACAACTTCCCGGCGACCCGCCCGGCGCTGCTGACTCGCGGGCACCGCCTGCGGACGCGTTCCGACACCGAGATGCTGCCCCACCTCTACGAGGACCACGGCGCCGACTTCGTCCGCCACATCGACGGCATGTTCGCGGTGGCCCTCTGGGACGACGCGCGCAAGATGGGGGTGCTGGCCCGTGATCGGATGGGCAAGAAGCCGCTCTACTACCACCGGGCGGGCGGGGCCCTGTACTTCGCCTCCGAGATCAAGGCGCTCTTGACGATTCCCGGGTTCCGGCGCCGGATCAATCTGGAAGCCCTGCATCACTATCTCGGCTACAAGCATGTCCCTCATCCGCTGTCGATCTTCGAGGGCGTGTCGATGCTGCCGCCGGCCCACGCCATGGTCGTCCGTCGCGACCGCGAGCCCGAGATTCGTCGGTACTGGGACCTGAGCTTCTCGCCCACCGAGGCGAGAACGAGTGCGCCTGAAGCCGAGATCGCCGAGCGGCTCCTCGGCCTGCTCCGTCAGGGCGTCGAACGGCGACTGATGGCCGACGTGCCCATCGGGTTCTTTCTCAGCGGAGGGATCGATGCTGACCTATGCCCAGGACTCCACGACCGCCGGAAAGGAAGAGGACCGCCGCTGGGCCCGCTGGGTCGCCCGGCGATACGGGACCGAGCATCACGAAGAGACGGTGAGCTTCTCTCGCTTTCCCGAGTCGCTGCGCCGGATCCTCACGTGCTTCGATGAGCCCTTCGCGGGCGTGGTGTCGACGTACTACCTGGCCGAGCTGATCGGCCGCCACGTGAAGGTGGCGCTCTCCGGCGACGGCGCCGACGAGTTGTTCGGGAGCTATCTGTCGCATCGTCTGGCCTTCCCGCTGGCCAATCACGCGGCCTATGCGAAGACGGGGAACATCGACCTAATCCGCCCCTTCGAGTCCCAGCCCGAGTTCCTGGCTCGATTCGCGGGCCGGGAGGACTGGGCCTGGCGCCAGAACCTGTGCGTGTTCACCGACGACGAGAAGCGCGCGCTGTACGCCCCCGATCTGGCCGCCGCCACCAAGGACCTCAGCACCGGCGAGCACCTGCGGCGGGCCTTCGCCGGACTCACGGCCGCCGACCCGTTGAACCGGATGCTGGAGTTCGAGTTCCGCACGTTCTTTCCCGATCAGGTCCTGACGTTCGTGGACCGCCTGTCGATGGCCCACTCACTGGAAGTCCGCAGCGCTTTCCTGGACACCGACGTCGTCACCTTCGTCGCCGGCCTGCCCGGCCGGCTGAAGATCAAGCACGGGGAGACGAAGTCGATCCTGAAGCAGGCCGCGCGCACGTACTTCCCCGACGAGATGGTGTTCAGGAAGAAGGAAGGGTTCGTGATGCCCGTGGCCGACTGGCTCCTGGCCGAGCTTCGCGACTACGTCTACGAGACGCTCAGCGCGGAGCGCCTGGGCAAGCACGGCTTCTTCGATGCTCGCCGGGTCCAGGACCTGGTGGACGGCTTCTATCGCGGCGGCCCGTCGTACACCTACGCCAACAAGGTGTTGGCGCTGATCGTGTTCCAGGAGTGGTACGAGCTCTACATGATGTGAGCGGGCAGTGAAGGGGGACCGGACCGTGCGGGTCGTGATCCTGCAGCCCAGCTATCTGCCGTGGCTGGGCTACTTCGATCAGCTCCACAAGAGCGATGTGTTCGTGCTCTATGACGATGTCCAGTACGACAAGCACGGCTGGCGGAACCGCAACCGGATCAAGACCCCGGCGGGGGCCCAATGGCTGACGGTTCCCGTCCTCACCCACGGCCAGGGGAAGCCCACCAACCGGGAGATCCGGATCGACGATCGCCAGGCCTGGGGACGCAAGCATCTGCAGGCGCTGCGGGTCAACTACGCGAAGGCGCCGGCCTTCGCCGAAGTGGTCAAGCGGCTGGAGCCCGTCCTCCTGCGGTCCTGGGAGCGCCTGTTCGACCTGAACCACGCCATCCTGGAAGCCGTCTGTGATCTGCTGGCCCTCCGCCGGGACATCCGGCTCAGCTCGCAACTCGGAATCCCCGGCGCGCAGACCGAGCGGCTGATCGCCATCTGTCGCGCGCTGGGGGCCGATCGCTATCTGACCGGCGACGCCGCCGGGGACTACCTGGACGAGCGACAATTCGCCGACAATGGAATTCAGGTCGAGTATCATCGGTATCGGCATCCGGTCTACCGGCAGCTGCACGGGGAATTCGTTCCCCATCTCTCGGTGGTGGATGTGCTCATGAACTACGGTCGAGAGAGCTTGAAGATCCTCGTCGATCAGGCGTCCGCCTGCGCGGAGGAGCGCGACTCATGAGGCAGATTCTCATCACCGGGGGCGCGGGCTTCATCGGCAGCAACTTCGTGCGCTACCTCCTGGAGCGCTATCCGTCGTACCAGATCACCGTGGTCGATGCCCTGACCTATGCCGGCAGCGTGGAGAACCTGCCCGCCGAGCTGGGGCGGGGCACGACGGGACGCCTGCGCTTCTGGTACGGCAACGTCCGCAACGCCGAGCTGATCGACACCCTGGTGTCCCAGGCCGACACCGTCATCCACTTCGCGGCCGAGACCCACGTCACCCGGTCCATTTACGACAACCTGACCTTCTTCGAGACCGACGTGCTGGGCACGCAGGTGATCGCCAACGCCATCGTGAAGTACCAGAAGTCCATCGAGCGCTTCATTCACGTGTCGAGCTCCGAAGTGTACGGCACCGCCCGGGCCCCCCTGATCGACGAAGGGCACCCGCTGATGCCCATGAGTCCCTACGCCAGCGCCAAGGCCGGGGCCGACCGGCTCGTGTACTCGTACTGGGCCACCTACGACATCCCGGCCATCATCGTGCGACCGTTCAACAACTTCGGCCCCTACCAGCACCTGGAGAAGGCGATTCCGCGCTTCATCACCAGCTGCATCCTGGAGGAGCCGCTGCGCGTGCACGGCGACGGCAGCGCCGAGCGGGACTGGCTGCACGTGGCCGATCACTGCGAGGCCCTGGACCGGCTCCTGCACTGCGAGATCGGCCGGGTGAGCGGGGAAGTGCTCAACATCGGAACCGGCGTCAGCGCGAGCGTGCGCACGATCGCCGAGATGGTGGTGGAGCGCATGCGCTGCTCGCCGTCGTTGATCCAATATATCGACGACCGCCCCGGCCAGGTGATCCGGCACACCGCGGACATGACCAAGACCCGGCAGATTCTCGGGTGGGAGGCGCGGATCGGGCTGGAGGAAGGCCTCGACATGACGATCGACTGGTACCGGAAGCACCGCGACTGGTGGGAGAAACAGCTGTGGATGCGGGAGATCCCCATCATCATCAAAGGCGAGAAGAGAGTTGTCCACTGATCGGCTGGCCATCGAGGGCGGCACGCCGGTTCGGCCGGAGTTCCTGCCGTTCCACCGGCCGATGCTGGGCCCAGAGGAGGAGGCCGAGGTCCTCGACACGCTGCGGTCCGGCTGGCTGACGACGGGCCCTCGCACCCAGCGGTTCGAAGCGGAGTTCGCGCGCTACCTCGGCGCCCGGTACGCCCTCGGGGTCACCTCCTGCACGGCGGCCATGCACCTGGCCCTGGTCGCCCTGGGCGTGGGACCGGGGGACGAGGTCATCACCTCGCCAATCACGTTTCCCGCGACCGCCAACGTCATCGTGCACGTGGGGGCCACGCCGGTGTTCGTCGACGTCGAGCCGGCCACGCTGAATCTGGACGTCGACCAGCTCGAGGCCCAGATCACGCCCCGCACGAAGGCGATCATTCCCGTGCACTTCGCCGGGCACGCCTGCCGCATGGATGCGCTGGCAGCCCTGGCCAGAAAGCACGGACTGGCCGTCGTGGAAGACTGCGCCCATGCCATCGAGACGACCTGGCAGGGTCGCCACGCCGGGACCTGGGGCAACGCGGGCGCGTTCAGCTTCTACGCGACCAAGAGCATCACCACCGGCGAGGGTGGAATGCTGGTCACGGAGGACGAGGACCTGGCCGAGCGCATCGGGGTCCTGCGCCTGCACGGGATCAGCCGCGACGCCTGGAAGCGTTACGGCCAGGAGGGGTTCCGCCACTACGAGACGCTGAGCGCGGGCTTCAAGTACAACATGTACGACCTGCAGGCCGCGCTCGGTCTGGCCCAGTTCCCCAAGCTGGAGGCCTTCTGGGCCCGCCGGCGGGACATCGTGCAGGCCTACGACGCGGCGTTCGCCTCGATCCCGCAAATCCGGCGGCTGGAGGTGGTCGGGCCCGTTCGCCACGGCCATCATCTCTACGTGGTCCTCGCGCGGACCGAGGAGCTGTCACGGTCCCGCGACGAGATCCTGAACGCCATCCAGAAGGAAAACGTGGGCCTGGGCGTCCACTTCCGGGCCGTACACCTGCAGCCGTTCTACCGGGAGCGGTACGGCTTTCGCCCCGGGCAACTCCCGGCCGCGGAGTACGCCTCCGAGCGGGTCATCTCGCTGCCGCTCTACCCGGCCATGGACGATCGCGACGTGCAGGACACCATCGCGGCCGTGAGCAAGGTCGTCTCGAATTCCCGGAGACCGAAGGCGGCCAGCCCGGAACGGAGCGCCAGCGGGCGCGTCTAATGCGCGTGGCGCTCGTCCACGACTGGCTGACCGACATGCGAGGCGGCGAGCGCTGCGACCTCTTCACGCTCCTGCACGTGCCGGGCAGCGTGTCGCCCACCATCGAGCGACGGCGGATCACGACCTCGTTCGTGCAGACGCTGCCCGAGGCGGCGCGGCACTACCGCTACTATCTGCCGCTCTTCCCGGCCGCCGTCGAGCGCTTCGATCTACGCGGCTACGACCTGGTCCTGACCTCCAGCCATTGCGTGGCCACGGGGGCCCGCCGGGCGCCGGGCGCCCCGCGCGGGAGTTCCGCCCATCAGCGCTCTCGATTGCGCCTGCCCAGCCGCCGGCCGACGCGCGAGGTAGACGCGAGGTAGAGATGGAGGGCGCCGCCACTCACGCCCCGGTGCTGAGCTACCTGGCCGAGGCCGTCGCCGGTTCTGAATTCGTCCTGGTCGATATCGGCTGCAGCGGGGGCATCGACCAGGTGTGGCGTCGCTTCGGCCGCCGCCTCCGCGCGGTGGCCATCGACCCGAATCTTGAGGAGATCGATCGACTGCGCGGCATCGAGTCCCACTCCGGGGTCGAGTACCTGGCGGCCTTCGCCGGCTTGCCTCCAGACCATCCGTTCGCGATCCGCAAGGGCGACCGGAGCAACTGGGGTTGCAACCCGTGGGATCGCCTCAGCATGGCGCGCTCGTTCGAAATCCTGAAGGCCCGGGAGCTGTCGAACGCGGAGAAGACTGCGGCAAATCTATGGCCGGAGACGGAGCTAGTCGACGCCGCCCAGACTATCGTCGTCCCGGACTACCTGCGAGCTCGGAGGATCACCAGCGTCGATTTCCTCAAGATCGACATCGACGGCAAGGACTTCGACGTGCTCAACTCGTTCGACGAGGCGCTGGACGGTCTCGGAGTGCTCGGCCTCGGTCTCGAGGTGAACTTCTTCGGCTCGGACCGGGACACCGATCACACGCTTCACAATACCGACCGGTTCTTGAAGGCCCGCGGTTACGAGCTATTTAACTTGACCATTCGCCGCTACGCAGGAGCCGCCCTCCCCAGCCACTATCTCTTCACGTTTCCGGTTCAGTCGGAGTTCGGGCGGCCGCTCCAAGGCGACGCGCTCTACGTTCGGGATCTCGGCAACCCCGAATACGCGACCTTCGCCGGGCGCCTTCCACCGGCCAGGCTTCTGAACCTCGTATGCATCTTCGCAGCCTTCAACCTGCCGGACTGTGCTGCCGAGATCGCCGTGCGCTATCGGGAGCAGCTCTCGGCGCTCTGCGACGTCGAGCACGTGCTCGACCTGCTGGCCGCCCAGGTCCAGGGCAATGTGGAGAAGCCGCTCACATACCGCGAGTATATGGAGCGTTCCGAGAGCCAGGACGCCATGTTTTACCCGGCGGGAACCACCGTGGCCGGCGACGACCGGGCCGGAGAATTGAGCGCCGTGCGTACGGAGCTCGAGTCAGTGAAGGCGATTCTGGCAGCCATCGAAGGTAGCAAGTTCGGGAAGCTGAGAAAGGCCTGGGTGAAGCTCAAGTCACTGACGAGAGGAGCAAAAGCTCCCTGACCGCGCGGCCTAGCTAGGATCAGGCAGCGGTTCTACCAGAGCCTTCCAGACGCGTTTCACACGACGCAAACTGTTCCAGATCGCACTCGGCATGATCGCCTTCACTCGGGATTTAAACTTTCTCCAATTCGAGACCACGTCTTCACTCGCTGGTTCGGTCTCCGCCGGCTTAGCTTGTGCAACGGTCGGTGGGAATATTCCGAGGCCGGCGTGATATTCACGCTTGAGTGCATCAAGCTGAGGGAGTAACAGGCCGGCTAGCAAACTGCTGTGCACCCCCGGATGCCGACGCAGGTGATCGGTCAATGCAGTTGCCAGACCGAGCGCGGCTCCCGGTGTAAAGATGAAACGATGAGCGTGGAGTGTCAGGGCAGCAACCTCCAGGGCATATAGTGGAGCGTAGTCTCGCGGCACGCCTGGGAAGGGATCTCCATCGGTCTCAAGCACGGGCTCTGTCAGAGAAGCCACCCCCTGTGCGGGGCCTGCTCGCAGGAGATACTCGAGGATCGCTGCATTGGGGAACCGCCGGTCAAATCCCCCCGCCGCCAGAAACGTGGCCACGTCGATGAATGTCGCGCCGGGCGCGATGTAGTTGAAGCCGGTGAGCAGTGAAAAGTAGTCGAAGTGAAAGGGAGAAGGACCAGCCGGGAACCTCTCCCCGTCCAGGCGAACGTAGCTCGGCGCCACGACGGACTGGCCCTTCTCAACGACAAGTTCGGTGAGTCGCTGAAACACCCCAGGGAAGTAGCGATCCGAGACCGACGGCAGCACCATCCAGCGGCAGCCAGAGTCCTCCGCTATACGGCACACCTGTTCAGTCCAGTCGTCCTGAGCACGAACCTCGTCGATCCGCGATTGTCCCGCCGACCTTGATGACGTCTTCGTCTGACGTAAGGTGAGGACGACAATCCTGAGCGTTTCTTGAGGCGCCTGACTCACGAGCGTTCGCATGAGTGCCTCGGTCCGCTCAGCAACTGGGCTCTCACGGACGATCACCAAGATCTGTGGCGCCGTCCCGGTGCTCATGGCCCTGGGATGAAGATCACTCCGCCCTCGTCAGCTTGTTCGCGGACGTCGACAAGGCCCCAAGAGTCTGGATTCTTGTATCCCCCACTCCAGTCCCAATCTGATCGGCCGAAAGGTGCGTCGATGTGATTTGGCCCATAGATATCGAGGTACGCCACGTTGTTGAATGAGTGCTCGTGGTCGAAGTGATACACCTCGCCGATGACCTCTATGGGCAATCCGAGCCGATGCGCCTGTGCGCAGAGATTGCTATCTTTGTGGATTTTTGATTCTCGAAATACCTCATTGAAGCCACCCGTACCCTCCCATGAATCACGATCGAGCAGCAGGAAGTCGCCGGACGCATTAGAAAAGTAGGGCCGCATGAGTGGATTTGTCCGTAGGAAGCTCTCGGGATGTTCCAGCACGCTGAACGTCATCCCAAGGTACCCTATCTCTCTTCTGAGATCGACGCGGAGGCAACGATACAGGACTTCCTTCGAAAGACACCTCGCCGCTAACACGCGCAGGACCTCTCGAGACAGCCAGATGTCCGTGTTACTGACGAGAATGAATCGCCCGGCGGCGCGACGAATGCCCACGTTCTTGGCGAAGAACTCCATGAAAACCAGTTTGGCGTTCACGCTGAAGTGCTGGTGCCATGCAGGATCCACAACGTACCGACGCCGCCACCACGGCAGACGTTTTCCGATCAACTCGGCCAGGTACGGTCGGTCGGGGATTGGGTTCCACTCGACGAAGACATATTCGTGGGAGATGCCGCATTCCTCGAGGTTGGCGTGGTTGAATTCGGCGGCGGCAAACAGACGCTCATTGAAGTCGCCGCCAAAATCGTCATTCCGGCCGACGAGGATGATGCTGAGGTAGGGCAAAGAGGCCACGTCATCCACGCTCGGGGCACCGAGCCACGATGAGCATGTGCCAGCCGAGCAGCCGCTCCAAGCGCTTAAAGAGAGCGTGTGGCATCCAGCGGAAGTACCAGACTTTGATGTAGCGCCGCTGGATATAGTCTGGGATACGCCATGGAAAGATGTGGTCCTTCCTGATCGACACGACCTCCAAGCCGTGCAACAGCTCGCGGATTCCCTTGGATGTGTACGTATAGACGATCGGGCAGTCACTCTGCGCCTCAGGCTGGACGCGCTGAAGATGAATCAGCAGGTTCTTCCATGAGAGCTTTGCATAGAGCATGAGGCGCAGCTCGGATCCGGGCCCCATGTACTTCGTGATCTCTTGAACGGCCCGACGCGGAACAGGCGTGTGATGAATAACGCCGAACGAGTAGATCAGATCGTAGCGCTCCAGGGGTACAACCTTCGAGAGCTCTTCGGCATTTCCCTCGTAGAATTTCGCGCGAAGCCCGAATGTGAGAAATCGCTTGCGGCAGATGTCCATCGACTCCCCGGAAAGCTCCACGACCGTGACCTCAGCCCCGGCACGAGCAAAGTTCACCGAGTCTGTACCAATCCCGCAGCCGATCTCGAGAACCTTCTTCCCGCGCCAGCGTGAAAAATCGGCGAAGGGCGGAATATGCGGCTCGACGAAGTACTTGCGCTGCTCCACCTCATCGAAGTACTCACGGGTGCCGACGGGGGCACGCCCATGCCGGATGTTGCATGGCTGCCGATCCCAATATGCCCGCACTCCCTCAATAGTGGCTCGGGCTACCCCGGACTTCATAGTGACAGTGACCGCGACCGAAATGAGACCGCGGCCCCCCGCACAACCTGCCAGATCATCTCGACGGCGCTAGCTTTGATCACTTCCCGGTCTCCTTCCACAGCGGATGCCACATCGGCTCGTAGAGGTTGGAAGCTGGTGCGGCCGAGAGCTGAATGTGGAACCAGGGCGCTATCCGCGTATCCAGATCCGCGAGATTGGCTCACTTTGCTTAAAAAGTCAACTTATCCGAGGGTTGTCGAACACTACCGTAGTCGAGATGCCTCATGGTTATGGCGCGCTAGGGCATCGTTAACCTCGAGCGTATGTCTTTAACGTCTGGCTGGCGGTCCTCTCCCACGAAAATCCGGCGGCCTGCTCCAGCCCTCGCACGGAAAGCTCATGCCGCAGCGCCTGGTCGTCCCAGAGTCGAACCATGCCCTGGGCAATCGCATCAACATCGCACGGATCGACCAGCAGGCCAGCGTCTCCGACGACCTCGGGCAGGGACGATACGTTGGAGGCCAGGACCGGGACGCCACAGGCCATCGCCTCCAGCACCGGCAGCCCGAATCCCTCGTACAATGAGGGATAAACAAAGCCCCGCGCCCCATTGATGAGCGCCGGCCGGGCATTATCTGGAACGTAGCCGAGATACGTCAGACGCCCGGCCCGCCGCAACCTCTGGATCCGGCTCGCGACCTCGTCACTCCCCCAGCCGTCCGCACCTGCGATGACAAGGGGGCCGGCCCGGGTCCCTGCGAGCTCGACCGCCTGTAGGAGTCGAAGGAGATTCTTCCGGGGCTCGATCGTGCCCATGAAGAGCAGATAGCTGCCCCGCGCGAGTCCCCAGTCCGACAGAACCTTCTGTACTTCCGTGGCGGGCAGTGGTTTGAACGACTGGTCCGCCGCAAGCGGCACGACACTGATTCGCTCGGAGCGGATACTGAAATGCTTGACGATGTCGTCCCTGGTCGAGGCGGAGTCGGCGAGGATATGGTCGGCAATCTCCAGGGAGCGCGCGATCTCCTTCGCCATGCTGCTCACCCGGGCCCGCGGGTGCCATTCCGGGAACAACACTAGCGTCATGTCATGGATCGTCACCACTCGCCGCGCCCGCTTCACCGCATGGGTGAACACATAGTTCGTCGCGTGGTACACGTCGAACGAACCGAGGCTTCGCTCCACCGGCGGGCTCATACCGAGCTTGCGCCGGGCCTTGCGCCGGGCGCGGAACCAGAGAAAGCGCAGCCGGCCCTCGCTCACCACCCGGACACACTTCTCGGCGAATATCGGACCCTCCCGCGCGCGAAGCGTCCGGGTGAGCCGCGGGTACATGACGATGTACTGATGAGCAGGCTCCAGACGCGCGAGAGCCTTGATCAGGTGGTAAGTGTATTGGCCGATTCCTGCTCGGGGCGGTATGAGCGGATGCCCGTCGATGGCGATCTTCATGCGGCCGGCCCAAGTCGGCGAGAGCGGAAGCGCCGACAGCGGAGCCGAGAAGGCTCGGCTTCGGCGAGGCTCATGTATACTGTGGCCGAGTTTCCGACATCTTGAGTGCCCTCGCGTACCTACCTTCGAGCATCGAGAGAGCCAAACAATGGCACACTTGAAGTCCCACGTGAAGCGGCTTCTCGGGTGGCAGGCGATGTCTCACCCTCCCGCCGTTCCCGCTCCGGAACCGCCGCGCCACGACCCGCCACTGGATGGACCCGCCGCGGAATTGCTCGCGCGGGCCAAGGCCTACTACTGGTTCCATTCCATCGATCTCGGAAATGGGGTCGTCACCCCGGGCAGCAAGTCGGTGGAGCTGCTCCGCGCCGAGGCGAACGCGATATTTGGGCCCCTGGACCTTCGAGGCAAGTCCGTCCTGGACATCGGGGCCTGGAATGGCAATTTCAGCTTCGAGGCCAAGCAGCGGCAGGCGGCCCGGGTCCTCGCCACGGATCATCACTGCTGGACCCAGGATGTCAAAGGCCGCGGTACATTCCAACTGGCCAAGGCGGCCCTGAATCTCGAGATCGACGAGCTCGACATCGACGTTCCGGAACTGACCCCGGACCTGGTCGGACAGTTCGACGTCGTCCTCTTTCTTGGTGTCTTCTATCACCTGGTGGATCCGATCCAGGCGCTCCAGAATCTCGCGGCGCTGACGAAGGAGGTCGCGGTCGTCGAGTCCCACCTGGACATGGGGAACGTCGAACGTCCGGCGATGGTCTTTTATCCGGGAGCTGAGCTGAACAATGATCCGACGAACTGGTGGGGACCCAACCGCCAGTGCATGGAGGCGCTGCTCAAGCTCGTCGGCTTCGGACGGATCGCGTACCAGCCTCATCCCATCGTGGGAAGCGCACGAGGGATCTTCCACGCCTACAAGCAGTCCTGACTCACAGCGAGGCGCGCGCGTGCCGATAGCTGTCGCGTAGCCATATCCACCACACGGGCCACGCCGCGCGAGGAACACTCCGGTTGTAGCGTAAGAACGTGACAAGACTGATCCCGATCAGGGACAGCCGGTCCCGGACGGAAGCGTCGCGGTTTTGCAGCCCGAGGACCGCATGCGCGTACCCGAAGACCAGACTCGGTGCCACGCGACCGAAGTGGCGATATATGACCTGGAGGATCTCGGCGTGAGCCTGCCCTCGCTGGTCCAGTGTCTTGGCGTCTGCGTGCAGACGAGTACTGGCGAGATAGCGTGATACGTGGCTCAGCACCTTCCCCGCTCTGACCAAACGAATCCAGAGGTCGTAGTCCATGCAATAGCGCAGGGATTCGTCCAGGTAGCCGACCCGCTCAACGGCATCGCGTCGCATAAAGACCGTGGGTTGACAGATGAAGCAGGTTTCTCGGAGCCGATCCGCGTTGAAGGGTTCGGTGGGATAGCGCTCGAGGATCGCGCCTCTCTCATCGACGTGGTAGCCCTCCCCGTAGACCGCCGCCACCTCCGGGTGGGCGTCGAGTGCCGCCACCGCCTGCGCCACCGCGCCCGGGAGGTACACGTCGTCAGAGTTGAGGTAGGCCACAAGGCTGCCACTCGCCTGCCGCCAGCCCTTGTTGATCGCGTGAGCCTGTCCGCGGTCCCGCTCCGACACCCACCGGAGCCGACCCGAGTACTCCTTGAGGATCGACACCGTCTCGTCGGTCGATCCCCCATCGATGACGAGGTACTCGATTCGAGGGTAGTCCTGCTCGAGGACGCTCTCGATCGTCGCGCGGATGAATCGCCCCTGATTGAAGGACGGCGTGACGACGGTGACGAGTGGGCGCACGAGGTGAAGTGTATCAGGCGCACCGGGAATGGAAAGCCTTTGTCGACGCTATTGTATACTGTCGCCGCCGTGTTTCCGACACCATGCTCCGGTCGGTGAAGGTACGTCCGAAACTGAAGCGGCTTGTTCGATGGCTGGATGGGGCTGCCCGCCATGCTCTGGCGCGCAAGGGGCGGTCACTTGATGGTCCCTCGGCCGAGTTGCTCGCTCAGGTCCGACGCTATTTCTGGTTTCACTCCATCGACCTAGGCAATGGAGTCGTAACTCCCGGGAACAAGTCGCTACCGGCGCTCCGCGCCGAAGCCGACGCCATCTTCGGGCCCCTGGGCCTTCGAGGCAAATCGGTCCTGGATATCGGCGCCTGGAATGGCTACTTCAGCTTCGAGGCCAAGCGGCGGCAGGCCGAGCGCGTGCTGGCCACGGATCACCACTGCTGGAGCCCGGAGATCAACGGCCGGGCCACCTTCGACTTGGCGCGAGCGGCGCTCGGACTCGAGATCGAGGGCCTCGACATCGACGTACCCGACCTCGTCCCCGATCGGGTCGGGCAGTTCGATGTCGTGCTCTTCCTCGGCGTGTTCTACCACCTAGTGGATCCGATCCGGGCGCTCCACAATCTCGCCGCTCTGACCAAGGAGGTCGCCGTCGTCGAAACCCATCTGGACCTGCGCGGGCTCGAGCGTCCGGCGATGATGTTCTACCCGGGGACCGAGCTGAACAACGACCCGACGAACTGGTGGGGGCCAAACCGCCAGTGCATGGAAGCACTGCTCAGACTCGTCGGATTCGAGCGGGTCGTGTATCAGCCTCATCCGCTCGTGAAGGGTGCCCGTGGCATCTTCCACGCCTACAAGAATTCCTCACTGACCATCACGCGCACCGCCTCCGCGCCGAAAGCGGTTGATAGCCAAAGGAATCCCGTCGCGGTGGTCGACTTTCACGACTTCCACAACAATCACTATCTGCGCATCAACCAGCGGCGGCTGGAGCACCTTGCCTCGCTCGGGCTTTCTCTCTCGGGCAGCACAGTGCTGGAGCTGGGCGCGGGTATCGGCGATCTTTCCACGTTCTTCCTCGACCGCGAGAACGAGGTGACCAGCGTGGAGGCGCGGGCCGAGAACATCGAGCGCATGCGCACGAACATCGCCGCCTCCTACAGCGCCTATTCGTCGCGAGCGACCCAGCGTCATCGAATCGTTCGGCTGGATCTGGACAAGGACGACGGGACGTTCCTCGGCCAGTTCGACGTCGTTCACTCTTACGGCATCCTGTACCACCTGCGCGATCCGGCACGGCTCATCCGCCTGATGGATGCGACCTGCCGGCGCCTGTGCCTCGTGGAGACGTGCGTGTCGTTTGGAGCCGAGGCCGTGATCAATCCAACGCCGGAAGACGCGGCTCTGGCATCACAAGCCTTTGACGGCGTCGGCTGCCGACCAACTCGGGCCTGGCTCTTCGACGCCCTGAAGAGCGTCTTCCCGCACGTCTACGTGCCGACGACCCAGCCAAACCACGAGGAGTTCCCGGTCGACTGGACTCGGCCGGGGCCGAGCGGCCAACTCGCGCGGGCGGTGTTCGTGGCGTCCCGTCAACCCCTGCCCTCGCCGCTCCTAACGGATTCCCTGCCCGACTTCCAGACGAGATGCTGAAGTCCGTGGTGAAGCGTGCGGTCCGCCGTCTGGGTTACGCCCTGGTACCGATCGACGCTCCCGCGACCCCATCGACCCCACCGGGGCCACCCGCCGGCGACCCTCGCGTGCCTCCGCCTTCCATGTCACCGGTCGGCGCTTTCCTCCCCTCGGTCCCCATCATCAACGTCGTTGACGTGGGAGCCATGCTCGCCGGCGATGGCACCGAGCCCTACTCCGCGCTGCGCGACGCCGGCCTGACCCGCGTCGTGGGCTTCGAGCCGGTCGCCGAAGAGTGTGAGAAGCTCAACCGCCGCTTCGGCCCGCCCCATCGCTACTTGCAGTACGCGATTGGCGACGGGACCACGCACCGACTCCACGTATGCAACGAGAGCATGACATCGTCCCTCTATGAGCCGAACACATCGCTCCTGTCGGCCTTCGACGGATTGGAGGAGCTCGTGCGAGTCGTCCGCGAGATACCAATCGAGACACATCGGCTCGATGACATCCCGGAGACCGCCAACGCCGACTACCTGAAGATCGACGCACAGGGGGCCGAGCTCGATGTCCTTCGTGGCGCCCCGCGGCTACTTGCCAAGGCGTTGGTGGTCCACACCGAAGTAGAGTTCGCTCCTCTCTATCGGGAGCAGCCGCTATTCGCGGACGTGGACCAGGCCCTTCGCGGTGCTGGCTATGCGCTCTTCGCCCTCGCAGAGATCCAGTCGCGAGCGTACCGGCCGTTCCGCGACCACGACCTTCTCTCTTCGCGCCGCTTCCGGCAGGCTCTTTGGACGGATGCAGTCTACGTCCGTCATCTCTTCGAACTGGATCAGCTCGATGCGGACGAGCTCGTCCGCCTCTTCGTGATTCTTCACGTGTCGTACGGAGCGACCGATCTCTGCGCCCGCATTCTCGGCTACCTGGATGCGAGAACCGGCCGGGACGCGGCGGGGCGCTACCGTGCGGAGGCGCTCTCGGTGGTGCGGGCGACCAGTTCGGGCGGAACCGTCTGACCCGAGGCCGACGAGCCCGTCGAGGGGAGTCGACTGCTGACGTCCTCTCGCGCGGGGCGGGTCGCGGATCGGGTAGACCTACTCGTAGGCGATGTCGTCGAAGACGCCGGGTGGCAGCTGAAAGCGTCTGGCGAGCACGGCTTCCTCCTCCCGCACGTAGAATCGATTCAAGCCGTCGAAGTACGCGAAGACGTAGCGGTTGGCCAGCAGGATCGGCTCCCAGTCGTGCCACATCGCGATGCTTTCGATGTCATCCCAGGCGGCTGGCCGCGTCGCCGGCTTGGTGGCCTCGATCACCAGTGCTCGGGGTCGAAATCGACGCCAGTCGCAGCTCTCGATGGCGGGCTTCTCCCATCCCTCGATGTCGATCTTCAGAAAATCGACCGTACCGCGGCAATACCGATCGAAGATCTCGTTCAGGGTGACGACGGGAACCAAGTACTCGGTGACGGTTCCGCCTCTGGTCCTGAACTGGTTCGCGAAGGCCGGATCGGGTGTCGAGAGGTAGCTCTCCTCAAGACATTCGAAGAAGCGCATCTTGCCGGGGGCGTCGCCCACCGCTACGTTAAGATTGACGTCCCGCGGACGGTCTCGCTCGAACGCCTCGAACTTGGAACGAAGCGGCTCGATATTCACCCCGTGCCAGCCACTCTTGTAGAAATGCTTGGTAACCGAGTGCATGTGCGGGTCCCAGGCGCCCACGTCGATATAGAAGCCGGTCGCCTGCTCGTGAAACAGACGATTCAGCATCACGTCTTCGAAGTTCTGGGCGTACGTGTACATATGGAGTTCCCTCATGGACATCGGGTTGCTCAACGTCGCGGATATCGTCAGATGTGCGCGTCCATTGCGCTCGGTCTTCGCCTGCTCGGGAAACGCGGGCCGGGCCGCGGGCGAGCCTCCCGCCCCCCGATGGCTGCGCTGCCTGGCTCACGACTTCTCGTACTCCGCGATCACCTCGTCGGGCTTGCCCTGCAGCATGATCTTGCCACCCGCGAGCCAGACGACCCGGTCGCAGAGTAAGCGGATCTCCGCGAGCCCATGGGAGACGATGACGAACGTCGTCCCCTGTCGCCGGAAGTCTTCGAGGCGCTCGTGGCATCTGGCCTGGAAGTGAGTGTCGCCGACGGCGAGGATCTCGTCGATCAGCAGGATATCGGGATCCAGATGGACCGCCACCGAGAAGCCGAGCCGGGCGACCATCCCACTTGAATAGGTCCGGAGTGGCTCGTTCAGTGATGACTCGAGACCGCTGAACGCCACGATCGCTTCCAGCCGCGCCGCTACCTGGCGGCGGGTCAAGCCCATCAGAACTCCATTCAGCACGATGTTCTCGTAACCGGTCAGCTCGTAGTGGAAGCCCGCGCCAAGCTCGAGCAGCGGGGCCACCCGGCCATGCACCTCCACGGTGCCCGCCTGCGGCCCGATCACGCCCGCGATCAGACCGAGAAGGGTGCTCTTGCCCGAACCGTTCGCGCCGATGATGCCCACCGCCTCGCCCTGCCGCACTTCCAGAGAGATGTCGTCCAAGGCAAAGAAGCGGTTAGTGCTCATACTCCGGATCAGATCGGGCAGGTGAAGTAACGACTGCTTGAGGCCGCGGGTCAGATGCCGATGGCGCGGGTACTCCTTCGTCACGTGGTCGAGACGGATGACCGTCATACGAGCTCGGCGAATCGAGGAGACAGAGCACGATAGATCAGGGTGCCCAGCACGAGGCAAGTGAGAGCAGACAGATAGGCCGCTCCGACAAGCAGCGGGTCGAGATAGCCGTCCAGCAGAAGTTTCTGCCAGGCTCGAATGAGCGGGGCCACCGGATTCAGCTTGATCCAGATGTGGTACTGGACCGGAACGACATGCACCGAGTAGATGACCGGGGTAAGGAAGAAGAGGACCTGAATGAACAGGGCGACGAGGCGCTCGAGGTCTCGGACAAATACGTTCACCGAGGCGACGGCCAGCGCCGCGCCGTACACGGTGAGGAACTGGGCCAGCACCAGGAGTGGGATACCTGGAATCCACGACCATGACGGCGCACGGCCATACCAGAGCAGGGCCAGGACGGTGACCGGGATCGTCAACAGAAAGTGAATCGCGTCGCCCAGGACACCGCTCACGATTATGATGTTCCTTGGAAACCGCACCTTCTTGATGAGCGAGGCGTTGTTGATGAAGGCCATCGGCCCCCCGCCGATGGAGCTCGCAAGCCATTGCCACGGGAACTGGCCGGCGATGAGGAAGAGGGGATACGGGTAGCCGGGGATCTCGAAGCGCAGGAACACGCCGAGGGCCACGTAGTAGACTGCGGTGAACAGCAGAGGATTGGCGACCGACCAAGCATAGCCCAGCCAGCTGCTCTTGTAACGTACCTTCATGTCCTTCTGCACGAGCACCAAGATCAGATCCAGCAGGTACACGAGAGAGCGCGCGGCAGGTGTGGCCAGGGTCTGCGTCGTCATCCGAGGCCAATTGTACACCCCGCACGGCGCACCACCTCAATCGAGGAATGCGATCTCGTCCAGTTGGAATGCCAGGCGTCGCCGGTCGCCCCTGAACGGAACCCACGACGGCCTGAAAGTCGGACGACAGTCGAGGCGAACCTCCACCAAGCTCGCGCTCTGATGCTCGGGCGGAACGGTCCACGCCATCTCGAACTTGCCCACCGGGTGGACCACCTGATTCTCGAGCCGGGTCCCGTTCATCGTGACGGTTAGCCCAAGTCGCGATCGCCTGAAACGTCGGGGCAGACGGCGGCCTCTGAGTGTGAGCGTAGTGGCCGCTTCACTCCTCCTCAAAAGGAAATACGCACGGCGACACACCCACCCGTCCGTGTAGTAGCCCTGGGCCCCGTGGACAAAGGGCGCGACAAGGCCATACACGGGGCCCGCGAGCCGGCGCTCCACCGCCGGGAGCAGACGAGCGATCCGGGGAGGAGAGTGCCGCGCGAGCAGCTCGAACGCCAGTCGAAAATAGGTGTCGGTGCCATAGGCAAACAGGGCCGGAGGATAGCGGCGCGAGCCATGACGTCTCACGATCGCCGCGAGCTCCGCCAACCGCCTTCGTCCTCCGGATGCCGTCTTCGTGGCCGCGTACTCGCGCAAATTGGCCATCTCCCTCGGAAGGTAGTCGACGCGAAATCGCTTGCCGAGCTTGATGAACAGGTCCCAGTCCAGTCCCCAGTGCAGCCGCT